>OMBB01000005.1_pt1 | contig 162125 bp, 135 predicted proteins | sample 1673961 | NCBI WGS metagenome assembly OMBB01 (sample SAMEA103958135, study PRJEB25191) | human gut metagenome | reverse complement strand
TTTGTTGCTCAGGTACTTATAAATCAAGTTAAATCAAAGTGTTGCGGAATTAAGGATAAGCAATAGTTCCCACGCTTTTCCTTTTATTAACCGCCGGCTTCTGGGAAACAGTTGGCATAAAGGCTAATGGCATAAATTTATTATGAAGAAATTCTTATTTAGTGCAATGTTTCTATTAAGTTCTTTTGGGGCTTTTGCGCAGCAGTCAGTTGTAATTAAGGCAGGTACAATTGTTCCTTTAGAGGCGTTGAAAACCATTAGAGCTGTAGAAGTACATGAAGGTGAAACAGTTGATTTTAAAGTGAGCAGAGATGTTACTGTTGATGGGAAAACAGTTATACCAGCAGGAACTTTAGCAAAAGGAACTGTTTATGAGGCTAAACGTTCTACAGCGTTTGGTACACGTGGACGTTTAGGTATAAAACTCCGTTATTTAACTCTACCATCGGGTGAACAAGTATCCTTTACATCTAGTGAAGTTTATATAAAAGGTGTAAATAGAACGCCTTTATCAGTTATAATCTTTTGTTTTACTTGCCTTCCTTTCCCATGTGGAGGAAAAGCACAAATGAAAGCGGGTTATGAGGTAGATGCAACAGTAGCAAGTAATACAACGGTTGTCGTAAAATAAAGTTTTGCGAATTTACGATAAATAGACGTCTAAAACGAATAATTTGGCGAATACTTCTTGTAAGTATCCAAGCCGTTATCATCTGACTGGAAGATGATGGTGTCTATGAAATAGTAGTTGCCGTCATCTCCAACCAATACATTATTGGGCACGGCATCGAAGATGTCGTGAATGCCATTGGTGAAATATTCTCCATTGTCTTCTGCGTGAAAACCGATGCGCTCAAACTCAGCCTTGATTTCTTCGGGAGTAGCTTCACTCGCATTTACAACAAGTTGTTGGCGAAGGACTGCACAAACTTTTCCATCTCGATTCTGTGAGAAACCGATGAAATCGTAGGCGCAATCTGGAAAGTATTGGTTATGGGCAGGAATTCGTTCAAAGAATGGAGTAAGGTTGTCGTCAGAATAACGGAAGTCGTTAAGTTTATAAACGTGTATTCCATCATAGGCCATATAAACCTCGTTCTCTGAACCTCGGTCAGAGAACACACCTAATGACTCCGGATTTTCAATCCAGCAATCATTCTCCTTAGCCCAGTCTTTTAACCTTGCGATTTGGACTCCCTTGCAAGCCGTTGTTCCCGCAAGCGCTTGAATTGAGCTAAGCACTCCTCCAGCGAAAGCGGATGCTCTCGCCAATAAGCCATGGAAGCCATCTTCTGGGCATTGACTTTCTTGTGATAATCGTTCAGTTGTATCTCCATCCATTTATGTATTATATTGTTAGAATATTACGTTTGCAAAGTTACGACTATTTCCCGAATTATCCAAGGCTTCGCTTGATTTTCTTCATAATTTGCCTTTTTGCTGATAATAATCCTGGGGATAGAACCTCTTGCTCCAGCATATCCAGGGCCATTCTTAACTCTTCGAGGAGTTCGGGATAGTACTTCATCTGCTCATAGGCGAGCTTCATGCAGTAGCAGCGGATGGCGTAGGGTTGGGAACAGGCTGTAATCTTGGCGATGCAGAAATCGATGAAATCGGAACGGAGTGATTCTTCCTCGAAAGGCTGACGGAGAAGAAGTTGGAGCATCAGGCGGCGCTTGGTCTCATTCTTCTCTACGAGAACCCTATCTATCAAGTCATCGTGCTTCTGAAAGAGCCACGGGGTGTTGGCTTCATCGAAATGGCTTAAAGCCCAAAGCGCATTGAACGATATACGGTCGTTTTCATCAAAGGTGAGTTGGTAAAGCTCTTCCTTCCGGTGGTCGTTCTCCTTACCTTGTGTCATGATGCATATCTCGTTGATATCGTTCATACAGATTTTGTCTTGTAGTATCTTTCTCATGCTCTTTATTTTTTATGAGGGAATAATCGTTGCAAAGATATACTTTTATGAGGGAATAACGAAAAGGAATATTACTTTTCTGAGAATTCTCGGACTATTTCTTGTTTTTGATGTATAAAATGGGAGAAAATTTCCAAAAACTTGCGTAATCTATTGATGTTGCATATGAGCGATGTCGGTTTGTTGGTACGTATCCTCTATTGTACCAATGTTAATGCTGTATAGAGAGATGAGCGAAGATTTTATCTAGGTGCAGTTTATGAGTAGGTAGTTGTATAGGTGTTCATGCCCATGGCTGCACGTTATATTATAGCAAAATAGTAGCTTGGGTGCATATAGAAAAGTTGTGCAGAAGAAAAATAATACAATAATACAAAATTCTCCCTCAAATATTTGCTCAACTAAATTCTTTTCATTACTTTTGCAGTTGTCATTCTGCGGATTGTCGGCGATGAGACGTTGGCGTGAATCCAAGGCTTGGCCTATTTTTTGAGAAAGGCGTTCATGACGTTTTCTTCTGATTCTTCGAAAATTAGGGACTTTCGAAAGTGTGTTTCAGTGGAAGATGGCAAATGGACGTCTACCCATAACGTGTGTATTTACACGGCACAAGTATACCCTTTCGTAAGGAAGGGTGTGCTTTGTGCTATATATACTAATTTGGCGTAGGCTTCTGTTGCTTCTTTTCCTTGACACACTAGGTCCCCTAATACCTCGAAGAACAAGGAAGGTGTAAGTGATATGATTCCTACGCCGTTTCTTTGAGGGTAGTAAAGGTTATGTAAGAATGATTGTCTCTAGTTATAAGGAATCGGCTTGGGATACTTTATAATAAAATGTTGATGGACACCTTTAATATAAGCAATCGCCGTTATTTGGGTAATAAATATAAATTGTCTGGTTGGATCAGGGAAGTTGTCGAAAAGAATTGTAATGAGGTAAGTTCTTTCTTCGATGTGTTCGCTGGTACAGGAAGTGTGGCATCTGCATTTTTGGACAAGCGGCTAGTAGTTTGTGATATGATGTTTTGTAATTATTTAGCTGCATTGTGTTGGTTTTCGCCACAAAATGTTGATAGAACAAAAGTTTCTGAATTGTTGGATTACTATAATGCTTATGATGCTTCTGCTGAATCCAATTACATGTCGCAGAATTTTGCAAACACTTATTTTGATACCTATAATTCACAAAAGATTGGATTTATCCGTGAAGATATTGAAAGTAAGTTTCTTGCGCATAAAGTGAACGACAGAGAACGAGCGATGGTTGTAACCTCTTTGATATACGCAATGGATAGAATTAGCCATACTTGTGGACATTATGATTCCTTTATTCGAGATGGAAAGTACGAAGGAGAGCTAATATTACGTATGCCTGATAATGGCTATGAGTTGAATGTAAACAATCATGTCTATTGTGCAGATTCAAACATGATTGCATCGGATGAGTCGGTAGATGTTGCCTACCTTGACCCTCCTTATAATAGTCGCCAATATTGTGATGCTTACCATTTGCTGGAGAATGTGGCTCGTTGGGAGAAACCTCAAGTCTTTGGCATAGCTAAAAAGATGGATAGGACTCAAATGAAAAGTAACTATTGTAAAAGTGTAGAGGCCGCTAAGGCTCTGCGAGATTTGGTACTAAAGTTAAATTCAAGGTATATCTTGTTGTCATATAATAATAATGGCAAGAAACTTCAATGTCGCTCAAACGCAAAGATGACAGATGAGGAAATCATTGAGATTCTTTCTCTTCGAGGGGATGTAAAGGTGTTTACCATGGGTTATCGCGGATTTGATGCAGGTAAGAGTGAATTTAATAAAGACAATCAAGAACGAATCTTTTTATGCAGCGTAAACAAATAAAAAATTTCATAGCTTCACCATTAAACTATCAAGGCGGTAAAGCTCGCATATTAGATCAGCTATTGCCTTACTTTCCTACAGATATTGACATATTTGTAGATTTATTTTGTGGCGGTTGTAATGTTGGGATGAATGTTGTGGCAGAGAAAATTGTTTATAATGACAGTTCTAAGCAACTTATTGGATTGTTGAAAGCATTCAAACGGATGCGCCCTGATACCATTATTGGAGGCATCAACAAGTTGATAGAGGAATTTGGGTTCAGCCAAACTCGTTATCATAACTTTGCTTATTATGGCGGTGGAGCTAATCTTGGTGTGTCTAAGTATAATCGTGCAAAGTACTTGTCGTTACGAGAAAGATTCAATAATTATCCGAAGGTTGACAATCAGTATTACATACTGCTTTATACATTGATATTGTTTGGTTTTAATAATCAGATGCGTTTCAATGACAAGGGACATTTTAATTTACCTGTCGGAAAAAGAGATTTTAATTTGGTAATAGAGACAAAACTAGTTCGTTTTTTAGAAGCTTTGCGAAGTCAAAATAATGAATTAAGGCAAGGTGATTTCCGTACCTTTGATTTCCAAATGTTGACGGATAAGAGTGTTGTTTATTGTGATCCTCCTTATCTGATAACCACTGCTACATATAATGAAAAAGCAGGATGGACAGATAAGGACGAGATAGACTTATTGAAGCTTTTGGATAGCTTAAACGAACGGAATATAAAATTTGCTTTGTCAAATGTATTAACGCATGAAGGCAAGGAAAATGCTCTTTTGGGAAGATGGCTAGAGCAAAATGATTATAATGTACATCATCTGTTTATGGACTATCATTATAGCAATTATCAGAAAAAGTCTAAAAAGGCTGATTCTGAAGAAGTCTTGATTACTAACTTTTAGTTTGGGAGGAATGATTATGGAATACGAAAAAATACCTTATTCATCTTTTATGTGGAAGTTGGGAACGACTTCCTTTAGAACAAAGGAGTTTAATTTCAAGACCGAGATGCAACTTGCCTTGTTAGATGATTTTTGGAAAATCCCAGAAAATGCCAATCAAGGTTGGGAGAAGAAATATATGGCTCCTGGTCAAAAAGATATCTATGAAATCAAAGTGAGGTATTACGATTACTTGGTAGAAAATGGCTTTATGGAAGGTGGAGAGCCTTGGGACAGAAAATATAAAACTGCTCGTGAGAAAACAAGTGGGCTCTATGATATGGGGTTGGTCAACGAGAACCATCGTTTAACCGAAGCAGGTCAGTATCTCTTGGAAATATCAAGGACTCGTTCTTATAATGAGAAAACAGAACTTGGTATTTCTTATGATAGCATTTTGTACTTAGGACAATTGCTGAAGACAAGTTTAAAGATTGGCAAAAATATCGTTCGTCCTTTAATAGTGGTCTTGTATTTGATAACAAAACTGGATTATCTGTCATATGATGAATTCCGATACTTGGTACCATTGTGCACTGATGATTTTTCGACTTCTTACATATCAGAACTGATACAACAACTACGTGCTGGCAAAGGAAATATCGATGATACGATCAAAGATTTTCTTTTGTCAAAACAAAATTATAAAGCTGGCTTAGAGAGATTTGTCAATAATGAATACTCTCCAGAACTTTTGCTGTCTGTAAGCATGAATAGAAAAAGTGCCAATTATGACAAACCTTATGTTGCACTTTATGAAGATTTATATAAGGTGTATATGGAGCAGGATTATTCTAAAGTGGAGGCATTGCTCGTTGATTTGAGTTCATTCCAATCTTCTATTTCAAAAAAGTGGAAAAAAATCTTATTCAAATCAGCCATGAAAGCTACAATAAAAAAACAGGGAGAAGCAGTTTTAAAAGCGTTACCTGTTGGCGTGTTAGATTCTGAAGAATCCTTTAGACGTTTTTTCTATTTGACAATGCATTTGTTTAAGGCGAAGGCTACTTTGGAAGATTATTTGGATCTGAATAGGCGATATTTAGGGTTGACAAACTGCTTTGTCTTTACAGATGAACACGTGACATTGGATGTTGTGCCAAAGCAGTTCTTTGCCAAGGCCATAGATGTGTTATATAAAGATGCCTATGAGCCATGTCCTCGATTGGAAGAAAATTGTTCTTTAGTAGATATTTGTCCTGCATTGGTATTTGATAAGCAAAGTATAATCGATGGCATTAATAAAGAATTGGGTACTTCGATTAGCACTATAGATGAAGCTTTTGACGAAGTGGATAAGGTACGTTACCAACGTTTAAACAAGATGATAGATACTAAGTTTACGGATATAACCTTGCAAAGGTTGTTGGATGATTTTGAGAATCGTAATGATGATGAAATAAATCAGCTTGTAACGGACAATGCTGATATTCCAACAATCTTTGAGTATGTCTTGGGAATCGTATGGTATAAGGTAAGTGGCAGGAAGGGAAAATTGTTACATTACTTAAAATTATCACTTGATGCCAACCTGTTGCCTGTCACACATGCGGCTGGTGGTGAAGCTGACATCGTGTATGAGTATCAGGGCTGTAGTTCGTATCCAAATCATGGTTTGCTGCTGGAAGCTACCTTGGCTGATGGAACAAATCAAAGACGTATGGAGATGGAACCTGTTTCTAGGCATTTGGGTAGATATTTGCTACGCACACAAAACAAAAATAGCTATTGTGTCTTTGCTACCAGTTATTTGGACATCAATGTGATAAATGATTTTATGTGCCGAAAGTATATGGGGTATTATGATACATCCGACTCTAATAATTATGTGGAAAGTTTGAAGATAATACCTCTTTGTACCAAAGACTTGAAATTGATATTGAAATACAAACTGACTTACGATGAGTTGTACGATTTTTTTGAGCGGGCATACGAAGTAAATGAGCGACATCCTCAAAAATGGTATGATAAGTATGTTAGTATAGAATCTGTTTATACTTCAAGGCTATGTGCAGATGGCGAACTTCCTATGGTCGCCGACCCAATAATGCATTCGTAATGGTGTAGTATTCATCAAAAACGGGGATTTAGTTCCATATTCTTCGCCTAACAACCGAGTGATATTTGAATGAGGGTGTGTCATAAGTCAATGGTGATGGCATATTGCACACCCTCATATAACTTAAAACCTATTATTTTACAGCAATTTTCATTTTTCTTTGTTCTTTTACGATATAGATTCCTGCTCTAGAAAGTTAGTATGAATGCAGTATCGGGACCTATTTTCGTCAGTATTGTGATAGTTTCATAGTCGTACAACTAAAAGGTTTATAGTTGTACGATTAAAAGGTGTCGTCACTAGGCTCAGCAGAGCTGCTGAGCCTAGTGACAACTTTCCAGAAGCAGTCTCCTTGAACTCCATATTCTATCTCTTTGAACCTGATCAGACGTCTTCTTTCACTTACGGAGTCGTATTCTTCAGCTTGCTCAGCCGTCTCAATTTATCCTCTGTTGATTCGTTCCACCAATTCATCGGGTGTAAGTATTTCCATCTTTGAGAAACCGAACCACTTTTTGCCCAAATCCTTGATAGATGCTCCTATATGATATACGTCATCGTCAATACATAGGAAACGGTCATGTGACAAGCGGAATGTTTCAACATCAATCGGTGAATATTGAGCGTTATGACGGTCTATGTCGAGTTGGAACTGACGGCTTATCTGTTGAGTATAGATAATAGCCGATACGCCTTCTTTTCTTTTATCGAGCAATGTCAGTACTGTTTCGTCTACATAGTTATCGATAAGGATAATACGTTTCTCTGCACTTTTAACCAAATCGGCAACAAAAGTATAGGCGTCATAAATTTGCCCATTGTAGAACACACCTTGCTTAGGTTTCGCATTGCCTTCATCCAATCTGCGGAACACTTCGTCAATGCGTTTGTCTGTTTCTTGCTGATGTTGCTGCATTTCCAATTGATGGTATTCCATTATTGAAAGACGTTGGAAAACTTCTGCATTTGTAGTCATAAAATGTCTCATTGCAACAAATGCATCCATAATACGTATGCTTACTTGAATAGCCGTTTCACTTCTGAGAATGGTAGAGAGCATTGCTACTCCCTGTTCTGTAAAAGCATATGAGTGAACTGTTGAATGCTTCAAACTATTGAACCGGTCGCAATTTGCGACCAGTTCAGCCATTTCCTCTTTAGTTAGTTGAAAACGGAAACGCTCAGGGAAACGTTCTATATTACGCTTTACTGCCTCGTTTAATCTTTTAGTTTCTACTCCATAAAGTTCCGCCAAGTCTCTATCTATCATAATTTGTTTTCCACGAATAGACATTATTCGACTTTCTACAGGAGTGGTAACTACGACCTCATTATTTTGTAACTGGTCACAATTTGTGACCAGTTCTCCTTTATTTTGATGTTCTATATTATTTGCCATATTTATATCTTTATTTTTGAGGTCACAAATTGTGACTTTAAACGAGCTGTTATTGTAAAGGTAGTGCTTTTAGCCCTTAAACAACTATCTAAAGTACTTTCCAACTACCGGCAGGCTCTTCAATGGGAAATCTTTCTTCACGAGATAAGCGGCGAAGATGAGGATGAACACCGTGTTGATGAGGCAGGCAATTCCACTGGAGAAGTATCTGTTTGCCTCGGTCATTCCTGCGAAGAGGATGAGGGCGAGAACCACATAAATCATAATCTCCTTCACCGGATAGTTGATAGGATACTTCTTCTGACCTACAAAGTAGGAGAGAAGCATGGCCGTTCCATATCCAGCAAAACCAGCCCAGGCACAGGCAATGTAACCATAGATAGGTACGAAGATAACGTTGATGGCAATCAATACCAGGCAACCGATGCCTGAGAAATAAGCACCCCAGATGGTCTTGTCGATGAGCTTGTACCAGAAACTGAGGTTGAAATATACTCCCATCATGATTTCGGCAGCCATTACGATAGGCACTACCTTCAAACCATCCCAGTAGTCGCGACCGATGATGTGGCGCAATACATCCAGATAACCTACCACCACCAGGAAGGCGAGCAGGGTGAAGATGACGAAATACTTCATCGCCGAAGCGTAAGTCTGTCGGTTGTCCTTATCCTTTGCCTTGCCGAATACGAATGGCTCGTAAGCATAGCGGAAAGCCTGGGTAATCATCGCCATGATCATCGCAATCTTGCTGGCTGCTCCGTAGATTCCGAGTTGCGCATGAGCATCGCCCTTCTCATAGATGTAAGGGAAGAGAATCTTGTCGGCTGTCTGGTTCAGAATACCGGCAATACCGAGCACGAGGATAGGCCAACTGTAGCTCAACATCTTCTTGATGAGCACCTTGGTCTCAGCCCAAGAGGCGTAAGGACCAGAAAAACCTTCCTTCAATTCCTTATAGAAGAAGATAGTCATGGTAGAGGTGCAGATGATGTTGATGTAAAAAGCATATTCCACATCACTTCCACCCATGAAGCCGAAGTAAGCGATGTTCATCGCCATATTGCCGATGATGAAGAGCATCTTCAAGGCTGCAAACTTCAATGGGCGCTTCTGGTATCTCAGATAGGCAAATGGTATGCACTGGAAGGCATCGATAGCCACGGTGACAAACATTGTCCAGACGTATGCCGGATGGTCGGCATATCCCATGGCACTGCTCAATGGATGCAAGAAGATGAATACCAAGGCCACGAAGAGCAAGGATGTGCAGCCCACCATGCTCAAGACTGTGGTATATACTTTGTGAGCATCTTCTCCCTCCTTGTTGACAAAGCGGAAGAAGGTGGTCTCCATACCGTAAGTCAGGATGACGAGAATCAAAGCCGTATAGGCATACATGTTGGTGATGACACCATAACCGCCACTGGCTGCACTGATGGAAGCCGTGTAGAGTGGCACAAGCAGATAGTTGAGGAATCTGCCGATGATACTGCTCAAACCATAGATGGCGGTATCTTTTGCGAGTGATTTTAAACTTGCCATTATTTTTCTTAATGTTGAATGTTAAATGTTAAATTGGACTTGCGCCGTCATTCAAAGATTATCTGTGTAAATCTGTGAAATCTGCGGGAGACTCCTATCCGAAGAATAAATATGCTATAGCGATTGCTGCGATGACTCCTGCCAAATCGGCGAGCAAGCCGCAAGCCACGGCGTGACGGGTATTCCTGATGCTTACGCTTCCGAAATATACTGCCAATATATAGAAGGTGGTGTCGGTGGAACCCTGGAAGATGCAGCTCAATCTGCCCACAAACGAATCAGGACCATAGTTCTTCATCGCCTCCAGCATCATGCCTCGTGCGCCACTTCCCGACAGCGGTTTCATGATGGCGGTAGGCAGGGCGCCTACGAAATCGGCATTCAAGCCGCATTGTTCTACCGACCACGAAATGCCTTGAATCACCATATCCATCGCTCCCGAAGCACGGAACACGCCGATGCCCACGAGAATCGCTACAAGATAAGGGATAATCTTCACCGCAGTGGTAAAGCCTTCCTTCGCTCCCTCGATAAATGCATCATATACATTCACCTTCTTCCAGAAACCAGCCAGGATGAAGCAGAGGATGATGCCCAGGAGAATCATGTTAGAAGCCAAGGTGGTAACCGTGTTCATCGTATCCTTGTCCATCTGTCCGAATCCCCAGATGATGATGCCAACGAAGGCACACATTCCCAGCAGGGTAGCGAGCAATACCGGCTGCAGGATGTTGATGCGCTGCCAGAGCGAAGTGATGATGATTCCGGCAAGCGTAGCCACGAGCGTAGCCATCAGGATAGGGATGAAGACATCCGTAGGCTGGGCTGCACCATAGGAGGCACGGAAGGCAAGGATGGTGGTAGGGATGATGGTGAGTCCTGAGGTGTTCAGAACCAGAAACATAATCATCGGGTTCGTCGCCGTATCCTTCTTCGTGTTGAGTTCCTGCATCTGCTGCATCGCCTTCAATCCTGTAGGCGTTGCTGCATTATCGAGTCCCAGCATATTCGAAGCGATATTCATGAAGATGCTTCCCATTACCGGATGGTTCTTCGGAATATCGGGGAAGAGACGGGTGAAGACCGGACTGAGTGCTCTTGCCAACACATTCACTACTCCCGCCTTCTCTCCAATCTTCATGATGCCAAGCCAGAGAGCGAGCACGCCCGTCAGTCCGAGAGAAATCTCGAAGGCATTCTTGGAAGAATCGAAGGTGGAATCTACAATCTTCTGGAAGATAGTCGTATCTCCCATTGCCAATCCGATGAGTGCGAAGATGAACGCAATCACGAAAAATGCTATCCAAATGTAATTTAAAACCATTTATTTTGTATAATTCTTCAATTTTCTATAGCCTCTAATTTTCTACCAGCTTGGTAGAAAAGTTTGAGAGTCTGTTTGTTGCTCTTTCAAGCACGGCTGCAAAATTACAACAAAAATCTTGGATGAGATTCATTTCGCCCGGAAAATCCCCCAAAAGAAGGAAATATTTTGTAAAAAAACACCTATAGCATGTGTTCACATTTTTACTGCTTGTAATTTTTGTACCAACTTGGTACAAAAACTCCCTGTTTAGTAATTCATGCCGAAGTACCAAAGAGGGATGATAATGCCATGCCCCGTCTCAATGTCATCCTTTACGATGCGGCCATTTTTCACATCTTCTATCTGCTTCTTGCCCTTCTTGCGACCACCAATCTCAAAGGTGTAATCTCCGATGGTGAAGTCGGAAGCCTTAGAAGAGGTAACATCCTGTTTTTCTCTCATCTGATTGTAGAAGAAAGTTTCCCTTACATTGCCAATGTTGGGATAAGGTGTGAGTACAGACATCAGGCTTGGATTATCTACATAGACTTTTTCTATCTTTCCAAGATTGCGCATTCCCGAAGTGTCGTCTCTCAGCAAACCTATCATTCCTGCACGTTCCAAATAGACGAGATAGTCAGGCACGTTGTTCTTGCTGACCCCGATTTCCGTAGCAAGGTTCTCTATGCTTGGTTTGTAGGGAGCGAGACCTGAGAGTATAACGAGCATTCGCTTGAGTTTGCGCGCTGTTGAGGCTTTCATATCTGCATATTGAGGAATATCGACTTCTACCGTTTGGTCAACCACTTGCTGCATTCTCTGCATGAAGTCTCCTTCTATGGCAAATGGGTAATAGCCATGATCGAGGTACTCTCTGAATACAGGCAAAGGATGTTCCAACTCAGGAATCTTTACTTGGTGGTTGAGTATTTCATCAAAGCTAAAGACCTTGGTCTTGATGCCCTCGAACAGTTGCAGATATTCTCTGAACGACAGGCCTTGCATCATATACATCAATGCGCGGCGGCTCAGATCAGCTTCGCCTTTTTTTATGTCCAAGACAGACGAACCTGTGAAAACGAGGTTCAGTGATGGGTGCATATCGTAGATTTGTTTCAGTTCTCTACTCCAGCCTGCATACTTGTGAATCTCGTCTATATAAAGATGTGTGCCTCCCTCCTTGATAAACTCGTCAGCGAAGTCGATCAAGGAATGATTGGCAAAATAGATATTGTCGGCAGAAACATATAGATGGTGTCCTTCTGTGGATTGCTTGATATGTTGTAGTACCATGGTGGATTTTCCCACGCCTCGTGGTCCTACGATACCTACTAATCGCCCATTCCAATTTATTTCATCATATTTATATCTGACGAAATCGAGTGGGGTGCGTTTCAGCAGTTCTGTCATGTATTCGTATAATTTATTGTCTATCATATCTTGCTTTTTATGATGAATACTATGTAAAATCGTGGCAAATATACAAAAAATCCCTCAATGAGGGATGATTTTAAGTGAAAACTTCCCTCATTGAGGGATAAATTTAAGCATTTTTATCCCTCAATGAGGGATTTTTCAAGATTTTCCTTTGCACTTTCAAACATTATTTGTATATTTGCAATGGCTTAATCCATGCTGAAAGCCCAATGGGTATAGGGTGGGTAGGCATATACATATTGAAAAGGCGTTTTTTTATAATGGGGCGAAGGAGATACAAGAGCAGTACATGCGTATGTACCAGTTCGACTATAAGAAGAGTTGTTGCAGCAAGTTTGATTTTGAGTTTAAGCAATTAGACTGATATTTAGAAAAGAGGGGGTGTCATAAGTCTGGATAATAGTTGGCGCATAACAGTTGACCACCGCATGCACATCTCTTGTTGTGCATGCGCATATCAGCTGCTATGCAAGCGCACAACAGCTGTTGTGCGACCGAAGATACTAACTTTCTCAACAACATATACTATGTTTTTCAACAACATATCAGTAATATTCCAACAAAAAGAGGGTGAATCATTAACTTATGACACACCCTCCTTTTTATTTTATTTAAGTTTTCATATAGAATCTTTATCCAACAAGAAATCAAATACGTCCATAAATACGATGCCGTCATCGTTTTGGTATTTCTTGATGAGGTCGCCTGTTATCACATACTTCATAAAACTATCGTCTATACGTAGCAAAGAGGCAAGTTCTTGTTTCGTCTTCTCCTTGTCTGGCAAACTGAGAGCCGACTGGATGTAGCAGCGTTTGTAGCCTTGGTTGCAAACAAAGTCAACTTCAAGCATCCGTCTCACTTTGGTTCCTTTTTCGTCCACGCCGTTGATTTCTACGTTGCCAATGTCCACACTATATCCACGGTAGCGAAGTTCATTATAGATGGCATTCTCCATCAGATGGGTTTTCTCTTGTTGGCGAAAGCCGAGAAGTGCATTGCGAATGCCTAAGTCAGAAAAATAATATTTCAATGGCGTTCCGATATACTTACGGCCTTTTACGTCATAGCGATTGCATGGCTCAAGCAAGAACGCATCTGCAAGATATTCGATGTATTTCTTGATGGTTGCAGAGCTTATAGAGACATTCTTTACAGATAGGAAAGTATTGGCAAGTCGTTGCGGATTGGTAAGTCCGCCAATTCCCGATGCGAGAATCTTGAATAAATCGTTGAGTTCTGCATCGTTCTTTATCTTGTTTCTGTTGATGACATCTATCATGTAAGTCTCAGTCAAGAGGCTGTTCAGAAGTCTCACTTTTTCTTCTTCTGTCTTTTGTAGAACAACAGGCGGAAGACCACCATAAAGCAAATATTCGTTCCAACCATCCTGCTTGTCGCCATCATATACGGTCATAAATTCAGCAAAGCTGAGTGGTGAAACGTGTATTTGGTATCCTCGTCCACGAAATTCGGTTATTATATCCTTGGATAGGAAGCGTGCATTGCTTCCCGTCACATAAACATCAGCATTGTGAATATGCAATAATCCATTTAGTACATCTTCAAACTCGTCAAGCATCTGTACCTCATCAAGCAGAATGTAATAAGGTTGGTCGTCAGCAATCTTCTCTTTTACATACTTATAAAACTTGTCAGGATTGCGAAACTCCTTGAATGCATAGTCATCGAATGCCATTTCTATGATGTGGTCGGGCATGACTCCATCGTCTTCAAGGAAACGCTTGAAGAGACGAAACAGCAGAAAGGATTTTCCGCAACGGCGCATACCGGTAATGATTTTTACCAGTCCATTATGGCGTGAACTAACCAACTCTTGTAGATATTTGTCTCTATTTACAATCATAACAGGAAAGATTTTTGCGGATTTCCGCATTTTTCTTTTGCAAAAATAATACTTTTATTAATTCTATGTAGAATTTTTGCGGATTTCCGCAGTTTTCTTTCGCAGAATTAACGGTTACGGCTTGATATTTTAAGTTCGTTAACTTATAATGGTAAATACAGAATCATAAAACTATCGTCTATACGTAGCAAAGGTAGATATTTGTCTCTATTTACAATCATAACAGAAAAGATTTTTGCGGATTTCCGCAATTTTCTTTCGCAGAATTAACGGTTATGGTTTGATATTTTAAGTTCGGTGATTTGTCGAATTCCATACTTTCCTCTTTTCGCTATCACATTATTCCCTATTCGTTATACTTTTTTAATCTCTCTTTTTATCCGATTTCAGAAAAAAGATGTACTTTTGCCGCTCAATTCATGAAAGACAGGAATTTGGTTATACAAAAACATTATTAAGGAAGCAAAGGACTTCTGTTATATTTTATAGTATGGACAAGAATGAGAGAATATATAACGAGCAAGAGATGCCCGCAGAAACGAAAAAGAATCATTCCGCTGATGTGGATAGAGTGAAGGAAGTATATAAGGTGACGATAGCGGGAAGCATCATCAATGTGGTGCTGCTCGTACTGAAGTTTGCTGCAGGTATTCTCGGACATTCGGCAGCCATGATAGCGGATGCCATCCACTCGCTCACCGATTTCGCCACAGATGTGGTGGTATTGGTATTCGTTAAGTTAGGCAATAAGCCGAAGGATAAGGACCATGATTATGGTCATGGCAAATACGAGACGCTTGCCACAGCCATCATCGGCATTTCGCTCTTCGTGGTGGGTGTGATGATCTGTTATTCTGGCGTAACCAAGACTTATCGTGCCATCTGCGGCGAGACATTGCAGCAGCCGGGCGTTGTAGCCTTGATTGCTGCCATCGTAAGTGTCGTGATGAAGGAGTGGGCTTATCAGTTTACGGTAAAAGCCGGAAAGAAATATCATTCCGAGGCAGTTGTGGCGAATGCCTGGCATCATCGCAGCGATGCTTTATCAAGTATCGGAACGATGTTCGGTATAGGTGGTGCCATCATCCTGGGAGAAAAGTGGGCGGTGCTCGATCCGCTGGCTGCCATCATCGTGAGTGCCTTCATCATCAAGGCCGCCTGGGGACTGGTGATGCAATCTGTGAAAGAACTGACGGATGCCAGTCTTCCAGAAACTGAGGAAGATGAAATCCTGAAGATTGCGAACGAAGAGCCGGGAGTAGGAGAGATTCATAACCTGCGTACCCGTCGCATCGGAAACAAGATTGCGATAGAGATGCATGTCCGCATGCCGGGTTCTCTCTCGCTTTATGAGGCTCATGAGCATGCTACCCATATCGAACGAAGATTGAAGCAGCATTTCGGCGCAGATACCCATGTGGGAATCCATCTTGAACCGATTAAAGTGAATGGAAAATATCAGAAACCGGAATAAAATAAGAGGGATTTTGTACTTCCCTGAAAAGGAAATTGTGTACTCCCATGTACAAGGTATTTGTGAGTTATAATTGTCGGAAAATGGATTTGAAAAGGCGTTTTCCGACAATTATAGCTTTATATTTGTCGGAAAATGGGTTAAAAAGTGTATTTTCCGACAATTATACGGAAAGTTTTGATTATCTTTGCCCCTGTTTTTATAAACTAATAAATAGATAGAGGAGGATTGTAATATGTTGATAGGCAGGAAGAAACAGCAAGCGGAGTTGAGGGATGCTTACAATTCCGATGACTCTAAATTCGTAGCGTTGTATGGAAGAAGACGTGTAGGAAAAACTTATCTCGTCAAACAGACGTTTAAAGATCAGTTTACCTTCTCTCATTCCGGCCTTGCTAATGGATCTTTGCAAGAGCAACTTTATGGTTGGCGTTCTTCATTAGAGGACGCTGGACTCCAAGTGTCTTCTTCGCCCAAGCATTGGTTGGAGGCTTTCGATATGCTAAAAGAATTGATTCGTCAGTCATCAGCGAAGAAGAAAGTTATTTTTATCGATGAAATGCCATGGATGGACACGCCGAGGTCTAAGTTTGTTACGGCATTGGAGTTCTTCTGGAATGGATGGGCTGCGATGCGGGATGATGTACTGCTTATCGTTTGTGGTTCGGCAACATCCTGGATTATCAACAAGATATTCCGTAATCATGGTGGTCTGCACAATCGTGTGAACTATCAGATTTTCTTAGAGCCTTTCACCCTTCATGAGTGTGAGGAATATAGTGAGGCTATGGGCTTCGCTTATTCCCGGTATGATTTGTTGGAGGCTTATATGGTGATGGGCGGTGTGCCTTATTATTGGTCTTTGATGGAGAAAGGGAAGAGTCTGGCTCAGAATATCGATTCTCTTTTCTTTGCACCTCAGGGACTTTTGTATTACGAGTTTAGGGAGCTGTATGATTCTCTTTTTCGCAATTCAGAACCATATATAGATGTGGTGAATGTATTGGGTAAGAAACTTGGCGGAATGCGCCGGGAGGATATAGTATCAGGTTTAGGTGTCACGGACAGCGGAAATCTATCTCGTGTACTGGAAGATTTGGAGCATAGCGGCTTCATTATCCGTACCAATTCTTATGGAGCCAAGAAGTATAATGCCATCTATCGCCTGATGGATAATTTTTCCTTGTTCTATCTGAAGTTTATGAAGGAGAATAGAACGGATGACCCGGAGTTCTGGTCGCACAATTATACTTCGCCTCTTCGCTATTCGTGGTGTGGCTTGGCTTTTGAGCGAGTATGTTTCCAGCATATCCCTCAAATCAAGCAGGCGCTTGGCATTTCGGGAGTGGTGACAAATACTTATTCCTGGCAGGTGAAGGACGATGATGTTTATGGTCCTGGTGCGCAGATTGATATGTTGATAGAGCGAGCCGACAACACTATTAATATCTGCGAAATGAAGTTTTCTCAGAATGAATTTGTGATTGATAAGGAGTATGATGCGAATCTCCGCCACAAACTGGCTCGTTTTGGCGATAGTATCTCTCGTCGTAAGACCCTACAGCTTACAATGGTTACTACGTATGGAGTAGTGCATAATGCTTATTGGAACCGGGTGCAAAGCGAGGTTGTGTCAGATGACCTATTCTATGAAAAGTTGTAAAAACAGGCGATTATTTATCCATATCTATGTTTTTTATGAGATATGGGTAAAAAATCGCCATTTTCTGTAGTTTTTCTAAAAAATGAACGAGCCTTGAAGTAACTGATTCAAGTTTCGCAAGTTCAGAAGTTAATGAAGTTAAAGGAGTTATCGCTCCCTACGGTCGCTGAGGAGTTAAGACAATAGTCTTTTTGGCGTAGTTATTAAGCTGCAAGACATACGTCTTAACTCCTTAACTTCCTTAACTCCTTTGACTTCCTGATATGCGAAAGTTCAGTAACTGATGAAAAGTTTGCTTCAGGGCTCGTTTTTATTATATTGCCAGTTTATTACCAGCCGAGATTTACGCTGGCTCCTGCCATAATCCACAAACCTGGCTGCTTAACAGCTGTGAGGTCGTAGTAGCGGTGGCAAGTGATGTTGTCGGCTTTCACGAAGATATTGTATTTCTTCTCATCCCACATCAGCTTGCAATCCACCTTGGTGTATGGATGATAGCCATTCATTCTCTGCTGCCATCTTACGCTCCAGGAAGCTGAAAACTTGTTCCAGATCTGATGATCCAGACCGAATACTGCCTTGTGCTTCAGATACTCCAATGCATAGAGTGATTTCAGGATGTTGGTCTCGGTCTTATGATCCTGACAGATGTAAGCATAACCCAACTTGATGCGGGTAATGAAACTGTTTGGTACCAACTCTCTCATGTAGATAGTTGCATCCACGTTGTATCCCATGTTGTTGAGCTTTCCGATGTTCATTACATGATACTTGCTGTCGTTCTGCTCGGTCACGGAAGTCTGAACCCAGTCAATCATGTTGGTGCCGTGTGCGTAGAATCCGCTTACGGTTGCGGCAAAACCAGCCTGGCGATATTGAGTGCCTATCTTGAAGGTTGAGTTCTTCTCCGGGTTCAGGGTGAGGTCGCCCTGCTGCACCGCATTACTCATATATAAGTCGGTGTAGGTAGGCATTCTCAGAGCCTTGTTCCAGGATGCGTAGAACTTCCAGTTGTCGTTAGGACGATAACTCATATCTACACCAGGATAGAAGCGGAAGTCGTTGTCAAGACCTGTATTCTTGTTAGCCAAGACACCTGCCGACAAGGTGAAGCCGCCGAAGATGAAGTTGTGCTCCAACATGATGTTGGTGTTGGTGCGCTCACCCTTTCGGGTATATTGACGGTCGGAACCAGAGATGTCCTTATAGTCTTTCTCTGCAAGTTCCTCGCCCAATGCAGTAGAGTAGATGCACTCCTTACTGATGTCGAAACCCACTGCGGTCTTACCCAAAGCCCAAGCCACGTTGGCATTCAGACCACCACCATAAACATCGAGGTCGTGATAGTTCTCGCCCGCCTTGGCTCCAGCCATACCGCGAATCAGCTGATAATGGTCCTTGAAATTGTTATAATAGAATTGAGGAGCAATCTCCCAGGTCTTCTCCTGGTTGTGCAGACTCAGGTTGAGAGAAGCCATACCATGGTCTGTCTTCTCATATTGGTTGTTGTATTTGGCGCTGTAGAAAGTGTTGGCACCGTAGCTCTGGGTAGAGATACCCACCTGAGCATTGATGTCGAAACACTGGTCGTAGCTCAGGTTAACCTGTCCGAAACCTTGTCCTTTCTCGAAGTCGCTGTTGTCTGTTCCTCCGTCCGAACGCTTGTAGCCTCCGCTGGCAGAGTAGGCGTGTGTCCACTTGCCTTTGGCATAAGCCGTCTGCACACGTCCCTGTGCTCCGAAACTTCCAAAGCTTCCGCCTTCTACACTCGCAGATATTCCATCATTCTGTGCCTTCTTGGTCACGATATTGATGGCACCATTGAAGGCTGAAGTTCCGAATAAGCGCGATGCTGCCCCCTCGAGCACTTCGATGTGATCGATGTCGGCAAGAGCTACAGAAAAATCAGAAGCATTGTGACCAGTCTGTGGATTGGAAATGTTGACACCATTCAAGAGAATGGTAATCTGGTCGAAGGTCCCACCATTGATGGAGATATCCGTCTGAACACCAAAGCCACCACGCTGACGGACATCCACGCCGGTAGCTAATTTCAATACATCGTTGATAGTCTGCGCAGCCGCACGATGAATATCGTCGCGGGTAATGACAGACACAATCTTAGGTGACTGCTCTACAGTCATCGGCGCACGAGATCCGGTAACGCTCACCGCATCCAGCTCGTAAGCCTTTCCGCCCTTGTAGAGGGTAGAATCAACCTTGGCTCCCTCTGTGCTTACGCCTGCTGCTTTAGCATGGCTCAGGGTAGCAACGCTGAGTGCACCAACAAGAACCTCTCTTCCCAAAACTGCGAAGAGTGAGTAGCTCTTGTTAGAGAATCGGTTGAACTTCAAGCTGTTGCGCTTGTTGAAAATTGTTTTGTACATTAAATTAAAATGTTTAAAAATAAATAATAAATGGAAGCTATCGGTACGCTTTGCCGACGGCTTTCGGGGGGTGCAAAGGTACTGATAATAACAGAGCTGACCAAATAAAATTCGATTTTTTTGCAAAACTGTCTTTTGCGTGATGTGTTTAGAGGGTTATATGATTCTTTCTTTATTCTTCTCTTTTTTCTTTTTGTCCGGGTTTAGTCCATTATAGATTTTGAAAAAATCTTGGAGAAACATACTGTTTTTCAGATAAATCTTGTATCTTTGCATCATATTGCTGATAATAGCTGGCATCATATTTGCTGGTTTCAAAACTTTATTTATATAATTTTAGACTATAAGAAAGGGAAATTATAATGGAAAAGATCAACGTAAAGGAATTAAATGACAATGTCTTTGAGACAATTGGTAAGGAGTGGATGTTAGTTTGTGCTGGTAATAAGGACAATTACAATATGATGACTGCCTCTTGGGGATGTCTGGGTTGGCTTTGGAACAAGCCTGTAGCTGTGGTATTTATCCGCCCTGAGCGTCACACCCATCAATTGATAGAGGAGAATGAGATGATGACTCTCTCTTTCCTCGGCAATAGCGAGGAAGCCAGAAAGATTTATAATTTCTGCGGTTCCAAGAGTGGTCGTGATTTTGATAAGGCAAAAGAAACTGGTTTGATTCCTGTGGAAACGGATCATGGTTGTATCGGATTTGAACAGAGTCGCCTTACTCTCGAATGCCGTAAACTTTACAAGGACAGTATGACAGCAGAGAAGTTCCTTGATGAGAGTCTCCTGCAATGGTATGGTGCCAAGGGCGGATTCCATGATGTTTATGTCGTGGAGATAACCAATGCATATACCAAGTAAAACAGGAAAATCCACATGAATTCGTTCTTCTGAAAGAGATTAGTCATTTTTATAGTTGAAAATGATTTGTTTTTAAATAAAACTTGTATCTTTGCATGAAGAAACTATGAGTTGGGCAGCGGAACGATTCCTATTGATTTTAGTGTAATCGTTGTTTTTCAAAAAAAATAGTCGTTGCCTTTTAAAATAAAAGAAACAATGGCTCAAGAACAAACAGCAATTCGAGAACGTCAGAAGACCCGATTAAAGGAACCAAGACGTTATGTGGTGATGATGTTTAATGACGACTTCACACCGATGGATTTTGTGGTGGACATCCTTCAGTCCATCTTCTTCAAGTCGGCTGAAGAGGCAGAAACAATCATGCTCAAGGTACATCATGAAGAAAAAGCCGTGGTGGGAACTTATAGCTATGATATTGCCAAGAGCAAGGTGGAGAAAGCCATGGAGCGGTCTCGCTCACAAAAGTATCCGCTGAAGCTTACTTACATGCCAGAATAAGTAAAACAAAATGTGGGAATTTCCCACCTAAAAAGAAAGGAAGTTATTACGATGGATAGTATGGGATTGACCCGATATATGAGTGTCTTGATGGATGATGCTCTCAAGCAGGCTCGATTCTTCGACCATGAGTTTATCATGCCGGAGCACTTGCTCCTGGCCCTCTTGCGACAGTTCTCTTTCTGTCAGGCTCTTCAGGAGGAAGACGTGGACAGTATGAAAATGCATGAGGATTTGGTAAATTGGCTTGCCAAGCAGGAGCGGGTCCCTTCATCAATAAAATATTTGCCAGAACCTTCATCTCTTTTCAAGACGATGTTTGGTACAGCTTGTGCCCTGGCGGTGACTGCAGATAGAAAACTGGTTCACGTGACTCATTTCGTGCAGGCGATGCTGGGGCTGCAAAATTCAGAGGCAGCATTTCTGTTGGGAAAGGCTATTGGCGACAGACAGGGAGAATTCCTTGCCAGCGTAGATAGCTTTTACCCTCTTGAGGGTGATGCTTCTGATACAGGCATCATGTCAGATGAAATGGACGATGAGTATGATGATGATTATGACGAAGAAGAGCGTAATATGCCGGATGACTGGCACCAGCTTGTCACTTGTATCTCCAGAAAGGTGGATGAACATAATCCGCTCATCGGAAGAGAGCAGGAACTGGATCGTACCATCCAGGTGCTTTGCCGTGCAGAGAAGAATAATCCTTTGCATATTGGTGAACCGGGAGTAGGAAAGACGGCTTTGGTCTATGGGCTTGCCAAACTTATCAATGAAGATAAGGTGCCTGATCGTCTGAAAGGTGCCCGCATCTACAGCATGGACATCGGACAGATGTTGGCTGGTGCCCAATATCGTGGCGATTTTGAGAAACGCATCAAGCTGGTCATGGCTGGTGCTGCCAATGAAGGTAATGTCATCATCTATATTGATGAGATTCATAATATCATTGGTGCCGGACGTGGTTCTGACGGCAGTCTGGATGCTTCTAATATGCTCAAGCAGTATCTGGAGGCTGGTGACATCCGCTTTATCGGCTCTACTACTTACGAGGAGTACAACCGCTATATGTCTAAGAGCAAGAGTATTACCCGCAGATTCCAGCAGATAGACATCAAGGAACCTTCTGAGGAGGAGACTATCAAGATATTGGAGGGATTGCAATATAAGTATAATAAGTATCATGGCGTGACTTACCGCAAGGATGCTCTGGAGTATGCTGTGCGTGCCAGTGCCAAATACATCAGCAACCGCTGTCTGCCTGATAAGGCCATCGACCTCATCGACGAGGCGGGTGCTTATCTGGAGGTGCATCCTGTGGAATATCGCCAGCGTTCTTACGTAACCAAGGCAATTATCCAGCAGATTCTTACCAAGGTCTGCAAGATTGATGCGGCTGCCATCAAGGATGAAAACAATGATTCCCTGGCTACGATCCGCCAGCGCATACTCGACAAAATCTATGGTCAGGATAAGGCTGTAGATAAGGTGGTTGAGGCTGTGATGATGGCCAAGGCAGGACTGGTGGATGATGACAAGCCGATGGCTTCGCTGCTCTTCGTGGGTCCTACGGGTGTAGGTAAGACCGAGGTGGCAAAGCAGTTGGCTAAAGAACTCGGCATCGAGTTGGTGCGCTTCGATATGAGTGAATACACAGAGAAGCATACCGTGGCAAAACTCATCGGTTCGCCAGCCGGATACGTGGGTTATGAAGATGGTGGTCTCTTGACTGATGCCATCCGCAAGACGCCAAACTGCGTGCTCCTGCTCGATGAGATAGAGAAAGCGCATAGCGACATCTACAATATCTTGCTTCAGGTGATGGATTATGCCCGTCTGACTGATAACAAGGGTCAGAAGGCTGATTTCCGTAACGTGATTCTCATCATGACCTCAAATGCCGGAGCTCAGTATGCTTCACAGGCAAATGTAGGTTTCAACAGTAATGTTTCCCGTGGCGAGGCGATGCTTACACAGGTGAAGAAAACCTTCAAGCCAGAGTTCATCAACCGACTTTCCGACACCGTGGTATTCAACGATATGGATAAGCACATGGCAGAACTGATTCTTGCCAAGAAGCTTCGTCAGCTCGATGCAAAATTGGCGACAAAGGGTGTCTCTATAACGCTTACTGATGCAGCACGCGAGAAGATTCTGGAGTGGGGCTTCACCAAGGAATATGGTGCCCGTGAGATGGATCGCGTCATCGGCAACCGCCTGAAGCCAATCCTGATGAAGGCGCTGCTTTTCGGTAAGTTGAAGAAGGGCGGTCAGGGTATCGTTGACTTTGACGGCAAGGAACTCATCATCAAGGATGTTCGTCCTTTAAAGAAATAATGCTAAAGATTATAGATTTGAGTTATGATATTTCAGATAGACGATACTGCTGATGAGATTTACTTCCCGGATCCCCATCTTGGTGAATCGGACGGTTGCTTTGCTGTGGGTGGTGACTTGAGTATAGACCGCCTGTTATTAGCTTACAGCAATGGTATTTTCCCTTGGTACAGTTTTAGAGACCAGGAGGAGCCATTATGGTTTTGTCCGATGAAGAGATTTGTCATCTTTCCTGATGAAATCCATGTGAGCCATTCGATGCGGACGCTCATCAATAAGAACAGGTATTCGGTGGGTATCAATGAGGCTTTCGATCAGGTAATCATGGAATGTGCTAAAAGCAATCACCGCAACGAGGAGGATGGCGCCTGGTTGGGCATGGACATCATACAGGCTTATACCAATCTCCACGAACAGGGGTTTGCCGCAAGCGTAGAGGTTTGGGACAAGGAGACTGATGAACTGGTAGGTGGTCTTTATGGAGTAACCATCGGAAAGGTCTTCATTGGTGAGAGTATGTTCTCAAAGGTTCCGTCAGCCTCCAAACTTGCCCTCATCTTCTTAGCTCGCTTTATGAAAGAACATGGAGGAAGGATGATAGATTGCCAGCTGGAAACTCCGCATCTCAAGTCGATGGGTGGCAGATATATTTCCTACGAGGAATATATGGAAATCATGAATGATGATTAGGGAAATCATGCATGAAAGAATACAATCATGCATGAAGCATAAAAGAGTTTCTCTTTTGAATAGAAAATAATAAAGGCTAGCTTCCCGATTCTGGGGAACCTAGCCTTTATTTATTATCTAGCTTTTTGCTTTTTATTTAGAATATCGGTGTGCCGATGCAGCCGTTAGGTGCTTGGATATGTAGCAGGGCACAGACTGTAGCGGCAATATCTGTCATATAGTGAGGCTGGGCACTCTCGCCGTGCCGGATGCCCCAACCCATAAACAGGCAAGGAATATGGATATCGTATGGATTCCATGCCCCGTGGGTGGTTCCCCTGCTGTTGCCATACTCATAGTGGGCAGGCTTCAGTATAATCTGCACGCCTCCGCTGCGCTCGCGGTTGTAACCGTTGATGGCACGGAACTTCAGCTCTGCAGGAATGCTCTCTGTGGAGGTCTTCTCCATGTCGAAGGCATAGTGCACATCCTTGTCTTTCTTCAATCTATCTACCACCGCCTGCTTGATGGCTGCGTAATCCAAACCGAGTTCTTCGATGATATCTGTGTTGAAGAACACCTGGTAGTTCATGATGGTCTTCACGAGATCCTTGTCGGTATTGAACTTTGTCTTCAGACTCTTGTTCAATTCATCTACCAGTCCCTTCTTGTTCCAGATGCCGGCAGGGATTCGCTGATCCTGCAGGAAGGTAGCGTTGTTTACGCCTCCATGGTCGGCGGTGAGGAAGGTGAGATAATTTCCCTTACCTACGGTCTGGTCGAGATAGGCGAAGAAATCAGCCAGCTCCTTGTCCAGACGGAGATAGCAATCTTCTGTCTCGATAGCGTTCACGCCTACCTGGTGTCCGATATAATCGGTACTGGAACAGCTGATGGTCAGCAGGTCTGTATCTGTGTTTCTACCCAGGTTCTCTCCCTCAATGGCTGCCTTGGCAATATCGAATGTCAGGTTGCAGCCGAAAGGGGTGTTGCGGAGAATCTTGTAACCGTACTTCTTGTATAAGGCTGGCAAGTCGAGTGGCAATACCGCCTTCTCGCCTTCAACGATTCCATTCTCGTAGTTGTTGTCATCGCTGGTGCTCTCCTTATAGGAATCGATAGGGTAGAGCGTTTCCCATTTCTTGGAAAGATACTTGTTAGGCAGTTTCTGCTTGTTGAACTTGTTCACCCACTCTGGCAGTTTTTCCATATAGAAGGTGCTGGTGATGAACTTGCCCGATTTATCATCAAACCAGTAAGCGCCATTGGCGTGGTGACCGGCAGGGAGGATGGAAGCTCTGTCTTTCAAGGCCACGCCCACCACCTTAGAGCGGTTGTTGGTAGCCAGACGGAGTTCATCGCCGATGGTAGTTACCCACAGATTGCGAGGCGACATCTTGCCAGCCTTGCTATCAGAGCCTACAGGGTTCACGGTTTCATCAGCAGTACAGTTCACAACCTTTCCATCCTTCATGAAGTTATTTCCTGCGATGCCGTGGATAGAAGGAACGGAGCCTGTCCAGATAGAAGAGTGTCCGATGGCTGTAACCGAAGGGATATAAGGAATCTTGCAGTTTTCCACGCTGAATCCTTCACCGAGCATTCTCTTGAATCCGCCTTCGCCGTAGCGGGCGTAGTAGCGATAGAGGTAATCCCATCGCATCTGGTCGATAACGATACCTACAACGAGCTTAGGGCGTTGAGGCTGAGCCTGTGCTATGCCGCAGAAGCAGCAGAGTACGAAGATGAGTTTGATAATCTTATTCATAGTCAAAATGTATTTTTTATACATAACCATTCAGTATTGTATATTGCAATTCGGTTGCAAAGATACAACTTATTTTGGTATTTAACGATAAAAAAGACGATTTTTACCCAGACTTCTCATGGCGTTCAATACAGCCAGTACCGTAACACCTACATCGGCAAAGACTGCCATCCACATGGTGCCGAGACCAATGGTGGCGAGAATCAGTACGGCAACCTTCACTCCGATGGCAAATATCACGTTCTCGTGAGCGATATGAATGGTTCTTCTGGCTATCTTCACGGCGAGGGCAATCTTTCTAGGGTCATCATCCATCAGTACTACATCGGCAGCTTCGATGGCTGCATCGCTTCCAAGTCCGCCCATGGCAATGCCTACATCGGCACGTTTCAATACAGGGGCATCATTGATTCCGTCGCCTACGTAGGCGAGTGTCTTACCTGCCGGTTTTGTTTTCAGCAGTTGCTCTACATGCGAAACCTTATCGGTTGGCAGCAGTTCTGCGCGGCACTCGTCCAGTCCCAGTTTGTGGGCAACATCTTCTCCCACTTCTCTGCGGTCGCCCGTCAGCATTACCGTTTTCTCTACTCCCAGTTCTTTCAGCTCTCTGATGGCATGGGCGCTTCCTCCCTTAAGGGTGTCGTTGATCACAATATGTCCCGCATACTTGCCATCAATGGCGACGTGGATGATGGTTCCCACCTGGTTGCAGTCGTGCCATTGGGCACCGATGTTTTCCATCATCTTCTTGTTGCCCACGCAAACCACCTTGCCGTTCACTTTGGCACGGATACCCTGTCCTGCAATTTCCTCTACATCGGTCACCTCGCAGTCATCCGTTGCTTCTTGCGGGAAGGTAGTACGCAGGGCTGCTCCGATAGGATGGGTAGTGAAATGCTCGGCATGAGCTGCCAGATGAAGCAGGATTTTCTCCTTGTCAGAATATTCGCCAATATGCACATTATCTGCATCATGGGATGAATGGTCTGGGCAGGAAGCATCTGCATGAACAGCTGCTACGGCAAACTCTCCGTGGGTCAGAGTACCGGTTTTGTCGAACACAACGGTTCCCACCTTGGCTAAAGCATCCATATAGTTGCTGCCCTTGATGAGAATACCGTTCCGGGATGCTCCGCCGATGCCGCCAAAGAAGGTGAGGGGCACGCTGATGACCAGGGCGCAAGGGCAGGAAACCACCAGGAATATCAAGGCGCGGTTGAGCCATAATGGGAAGTTCTCGCCAAAGGTTCCTTCACCTACGATTCCTGTTGCTGCCAGGAATGGAGGAATAACCGCCAGGGCAATAGCTGCGAAAACAACGATAGGAGTATAGACTCGGGCAAAACGGGTGATGAAAGCCTCGCTCTTCGACTTGTTCTTGTCTGCACTCTCTACCAGAGAGATAATCTTGGATACGGTACTTTCGCCAAAACTCTTGGTGGTGCGTACACGAACTACTCCTGAAAGGTTGATGCAACCGGACATGATGGTATCGCCTTCATTCAAATCCCGTGGCATACTCTCACCTGTCAGGGCAATGGTATTCAAGGCTGAGCTTCCCTCAACAACAATACCATCCAGAGGCACTTTCTCTCCCGGACGGATTACGATAGTTTCTCCTATCTTGATGTCTTCCGGCGAAACCGACTCTACTTTTCCGTTTCTTTCAACATTCGCTACATCCGGTCGGATATTCATCAGATGCGAAATACTGTCGCGGCTCTTTCCTTCCGCATATCCTTCGAAGAGTTCGCCCACCTGAAAGAAGAGCATCACAAAGACTGCCTCCGGGAATTCTGTATCTGATCCTGGGAAGAATCCGATGCAAAGGGCTCCGATGGTAGCGATAGCCATCAGGAAGTTTTCGTTAAACATATCGCCCTTGGCAATACCTTCTGCAGCTTCGCCCAGCGTCTCGTGTCCTATCAATAAATAAGGAATGAGATAGACGAGGAGTAACTGCCAGGTTGCCAGATTGTATTCCTTTTCGATGAAAACGGCTGTTATCAGGAGAATAACAGTTACACCGATAAGAATGAGTTTGGATTTCAAACCGCCTTCTTCATGATGATGGTGGTGGCAACCGCACCCCTGGTGCTCATGTTCTTCTGTGCCGCATGAGCAGTCATGATGATGTCCGTGATGAACTTCATGATGATGTTCGTGATGATGTTCGTGAGAATGTTTCATTTCTTCCATAATTTTGCAATACTTTTAGTTCTATATAACCAGGAACATTCAGTTCCTTTTTCTATTTCGGTTGCAAAATTACGAAAAGGTTTCTGCAACTTGGTTGCAAAAGCTCCAGTTGTCCTCTTTTTCTTGCCGATTCTCTTACTCAGTCGTTTGGCTTCTTTGGCAAAGTAAGAAGAAACGTGAAGATGATAGCTCATCGAGAAGACTGTCTAAGGATTGAAGTTGTTTCTTTCCTTCCATGTGGTCTTTTACTTCCTGCAAAGCACCACGAAGTTCAGTTGCAAGGTAATTGAAGTCTTTTTAGACTTTATGATCTTTCGAAAATATGTATATTCTTGTATATCAAAATTCTGTCTGATAGTATTTGCATGTTTTTTTAGACCTATAGTCTTTCCTTTTTTGAAAATTTTTGCCCTGTTGTCAAATCAAAATAATAACTTTGTAGGCAAATTGAAGATTATGGCAAAGAAAAATACATCAGATAGCGTTGAGGTGGTTGCAAATTGTGACCAGCTTCAACAGCGAACAGTTCAATCGAGAATTCTTACTATCCGAGACAAGCAGGTTGTAATAGATAGAGACCTGGCAGAATTCTATGGAGTTGAAACAAAAGCTCTTAACCAAGCTGTAAAACGCAACTTGAGTCGATTTCCTGAGCGTTTTAGATTTATGCTTACCAAGGAAGAGTTATCAGAGGTGGTAACAAATTGTGACCACCTTAGATCTCTGAAGTTTTCTCCTGTACCACATTACGTTTTTACTGAGGAAGGTGTAGCCCAATTATCTTCCGTGCTTCGAAGTGATAAAGCCGTAGAGGTTAGCATTATGATTATGGATGCCTTCGTTGCTATGCGTCGTTTTCTCTCAGCCAATGCAGGTATGTTTCAGCGCATAGAGAGATTGGAGCAACATCAGATACTTACTGACCAGAAGGTGGAGCAAGTTCTGCAGCGCATGGATGAACTGGCTCCAGCGGTGACACCTGAACAAATCTTTGCTACAGGTTGCGTGTGGGATGCCTGGAGTTATGTGTCTCAACTGGTTCGTAGTGCCAAACAACGAATTGTCCTCATTGATAACTTCGTGGATGAAAGAGTTCTCACTTTGCTGACCAAAAGAGAAAAAGGGGTATCGGCTACGATATACTCTCGCTATACCGAACAGTTCAAGTTGGATCTGGAGAAGCACAATGAGCAATACGATACTGTGGTGTTCGTACAGTTGCCCCATAAATCCCATGACCGTTTCTTGGTTGTTGATGATGATGTGTACCTGATGGGTGCAAGTGTCAAGGATATGGGTACCAGCCTTTGCGCTATAACAAAGATGGAGATGTCGCCAGATGTTGTTTTGTCTTTGGTGTAGTTTTTTGAGATAATTTTGAAAAAAACACAGATGGGACGTCACCTTTTCCTACTTTCACTTGTTGTTATAGTGAATCGGTTCAATAATTAACAAGGAGTTTAACCAATAAAACAATTAAAAATATGGAAAGTCATGATATCGTAGGTCTTTTTATTGTGTTTGGAACAGCCGTTATTCTCCCAATTACCATTATTTTTCTTGCATTAAGAGGTAAGATGGCTTCGGAAAGGAATAGAAAGGAAATCATTCTTGCTGCACTCGAAAAGAATGCTGACATTGACATTGAGGAATTGGTAAGAAAGATGAATAAGCCAGAGATGTTGTTGAAAGAGAAGTTGTTGAAAAAACTACAGTGGGGAATGCTTGCTTTCATCCTGGGAGTAGGAATGATAGGTTACGGAATATACTTGAACTGCAACTTAGTAGGAGGAAGTACAGATCCGTTGGTAAGTATAAGTATAGGATTGGTACTGTTAGCTGTAGGCATAGCCTTCCTAGCCAACTATCAGATCGGTAAGAAGATGCTTGCCAAGGAAATGGAAGCAGAGGAACGGAACTTGCGACAGGCATAAAAAGTAGATGACCAGAGAGCAGTTCATACAACTCGTCAGTGACGAGCAGGAGGCACTTCGTGGATTCTTGCTCGCCCTCTGCTGTGGCTACAAGGATGATGCTGACGATATTGCTCAAGATGCTTTGGTCAAGGCGTATCTTGCCTCGGCAGGCTATCAGCATAAAGGAAAGTTCCAATCGTGGCTCTTCAAGATTGCACAGAACACATTCCTTAATCATAAGGCAGCCCAACGGACATTTGAAAGCATCGAAGAGGCAAAAACAGTCTTAGGCACAAGTGATGCTGATGCAAAATATGCTTATCAGGATCTCTACCTTGCTCTCGCCACTTTGCCTCCCAAAGAACGAGCAGCCATTGTGTTGTTCTATCTTGACGGACATTCTGTAAAAGAGATTTCCCAGATAACAGACACAAGCGAAGATGCCGTGAAGAAGCAACTCTCGCGAGGACGTGACAAACTGAAAACAAGATTGAAGTTATGATGAAAGATAAAGCACTTGAGGAACTCTTCCTTGCTCAGCGTCCGAAATTTGACGATAAGGATGAGTTTATGGCACGCCTAACCCAAAAACTCGATGCCGTAGAATACCTTCGTCAGTATGAGGAGGCAAACCTTCGTCGCTACAAATATGCTATGATAGCTGCATTTGTGGCGGGCTTCATCGCTGGCGGAGCATTGTTTGCCCTTGTTCTGTCCACGCCATCGGAATTGCCATTGTTTACTTTCCATGCATCATCTGGCATCTTGTTGGCAATTGAACAATATTCCAGGACGATAGCGACGATTGTCCTATCACTAATAATGGGTCTTGGTATTATCAGCATTGTTAGCAACGTATTGGATATCGTCCAAATGAGAGTGCAATTAGGGACGGTTTCCAACGGTTCATAGAGTATGATTTTACACGAATAATCATACTATAAAATGTTGAGAAAGTGTATTTCTTGCTATTTGGCTAACTGGATTGAAACTATTCTGTTTCCCCGAAATTGGGAGAATGAAATCTGATGAAAATACGTGTTCGCAAGATAAAAAAGCATGAAAATTTGCGAAAAGCACGTTGCTGTACGAATGTTTCTGTGTTCGCAAGGCAAAAGAAAAAGCAGTTAAGTTTTCGGCTTAACTGCTTGATTTTGAGAGGTGGACCAGCTAGGGCTTGAACCTAGGACCTCCAGATTATGAGTCTGTTGCTCTAACCAACTGAGCTACAAGTCCATTGAATTTTTATCAAATTCGAGTGCAAAGATAATAGATTTTGGGCAAATAACCAAATAATTTCTTAAAAATTTTCTTAGAATCAGAAAAATACCGTATCTTTGCACCCAAATATGTGCGTGCGTACGTGTATGTGCATGACCAATATATACAAAGAAGAATTTCTATTCAGAAATGGACATAGACAAAAATAAAAGAATCGGTCTTACCGACGAACAAGTAAAACAGAGTAGGGAGCAACATGGGCGTAACGTCCTCACTCCTCCTCAACGTACATCATTATGGAAATTGTATTTGGATAAGTATCGCGACCCGATTATCCAAATACTTCTTGTGGCAGCGTTCATATCCCTCATCCTCGCTTTTATCGAAAAGAATTATATGGAGACCATCGGTATCTTCGTGGCAGTTTTTCTTGCCACTACTGTGGGTTTCTACTTTGAGCGTGATGCGGCTAAGAAGTTTAATCTGCTTACGGCACTCAGCGAAGAACAGCCGGTGAAGGTGCGCCGCAATGGTAAGGTGATGGAGATTCCCCGTCACGATGTGGTGGTGGGAGATGTGGTGCTCGTAGAAGTGGGCGACGAGGTGCCTGCCGATGGCGAACTCATCGTCTGCAACGACCTGCAGATTAATGAATCTACCCTTACGGGCGAACCCGTTACCGAGAAATCTCTGGAAGGTGGTGGTGATGGAGCTTATCCCCGCAACGTCATTCTCCGTTCTACCATGGTGATGAATGGCAGAGGTGAGTTTGTGGTTACTGCCGTAGGCGATGCTACCGAGATTGGTAAGGTGGCGAAGAAATCTACCGAACAGACTTCGGTAGAGACACCGCTTCACATGCAGCTCGATAAGTTGGCGAAGATGATTTCCAAGGTAGGCTCCGTAGTTTCTGTTGCAGCCTTCTTCATCTTCCTGATTCATGATATTCTCACCAATCCAGCCTGGGGCGGTAAGGATTATTTCTATATGGCAGAAATCGTGCTGAAATACTTCATGATGGCTGTTACCCTGATTGTGATGGCGGTGCCAGAGGGATTGCCGATGGCGATTACCCTCTCTTTAGCGCTCAATATGCGTAGAATGTTGAAGTCGAACAACCTGGTGCGCAAGCTCCATGCCTGCGAAACCATGGGTGCCGTTACCGTGATTTGTACTGATAAGACCGGTACGCTTACTCAGAACAAGATGCAGGTGAGCGCCCTGGAACTCAAGCAGGGCGATGAGGCGCTGCTCGATACTGCCATTGCCCTCAACTCTACAGCCGAATTGAATGATGGCAAACCTATCGGAAACCCTACCGAGTCGGCTCTCCTGCTCTGGCTCGATGCCCAGGGCAAGGATTATGAAAAACTCCGCAGGCAGGTGAACGTACTCAAGCAGTTGCCTTTCTCTACTGAGAGAAAGATGATGGCAACCTTGGCAGAAGTTGATGGCGAGACCTATCTCTTCGTGAAGGGTGCGCCTGAAATCGTGATGAAGAAATGCGTCATCGAAGATAGAATGCTGAGACAGTCAGCCGAAGAACTCGATGAGTGGCAGCATAAGGCTATGAGAACCCTGGCGTTCGCTTATAAGAAGATAGAAGCTTCTATCATGAGAACTTCCAGAACCTCTACTGCCGAAGTGGTAGCACTTCTCGATGCCAACGACCTTCAGCTGCAGGCCATTGCAGCCATTACCGATCCTATCCGTTCGGATGTTCCTGCCGCCGTGCAGGAGTGCCGCCATGCGGGTATCGAGGTGAAGGTGGTTACGGGTGATACGGCTGCCACCGCCTTGGAGATAGGCAAGCAGATAGGTGTCTTCGAAGATGAACCTGAGAATATCGGAGCGGATGGCTCCATGACTTCGCTCGACCAGCAGATGATTACGGGCGAACAGTGGGAGGATCTTTCTGATGAAGAGGCTTACGAGCGGGCAAAGGATATCCGTGTGATGAGCCGTGCCCGTCCTACTGATAAGCAGCGACTGGTGGCCATGCTCCAGAAGCGTGGCGAGGTGGTTGCCGTAACAGGTGATGGTACCAACGATGCTCCGGCACTTCACTATGCACATGTGGGGCTGTCATTAGGTTCTGGAACATCCGTGGCGAAGGAGGCTTCGGATATGACCCTGCTTGATGATTCCTTCAAGTCTATCGCCAATGCCGTAATGTGGGGACGCTCGCTCTATCGCAACCTGCAGCGTTTCCTCTTCTTCCAGTTGGTAGTCAATGTGGCAGCCCTCCTGCTGGTGCTTGGCGGCTCGGTCATCGGAACAGAGATGCCGTTGACTGTAACCCAGATTCTCTGGGTCAACCTCATCATGGATACCTTTGCAGCCTTGGCGCTCGCTTCATTGCCTCCATCTCACGAGGTGATGAAAGAGAAGCCACGCAAGGCATCCGATTTCATCATCAACAAGAGCATCGGTTTCGGAATCCTGTTCTGCGGCATCGTCTTCTTCCTCGTGATGTTTGCCCTGCTGGTTTACTGTGAGCGCAGAGGCAAGGGTGGAGTAGATGTGCATGAGTTGACCATGTTCTTCACCACCTTCGTGATGATCCAGTTCTGGAACCTCTTCAATGCCAAGGCGCTGATGAGTCATCACACCGCTTTCCGCCATTTCCTGAAGGATAAGGGAATGATCTTAGTGCTTGTTCTTGTCTTAGTGGGTCAGTGGATCATCGTAACCTTCGGTGGCGAAATGTTCCGCACCACACCATTGTCGCTCCACGAGTGGCTGCTCATCATCGGTTCCACCTCTGTTGTGCTCTGGGTGGGCGAGCTGTGGAGAGCATTCAAGAGAATGATAGCTAAGAGAAGATAGTCCAATGATTAAGATAGAATGAATACAATACATTACAACGAAACTGTACAATTGCAGCCTTGCGTAGCAACTATCGGCTTCTTTGACGGGGTGCATCGTGGACATCAGTTCCTGATCCGCCATCTTGTAGAAACCGCCAGTCAGGAGAATTTGCAATCCACCATCATTACTTTCGATGAGCATCCTCGCAAGGTACTCCAAAGCGATTATCAGCCGGAGATGTTGAGTACGCTCGATTCAAAACTTCTCCTCCTTTCAAAAACAGAGGTGGATAATGCTGTTGTCTTGCATTTCGATAAGGCGATGGCTGCCATGTCAGCGCGCGAGTTTATGCAGAAGATACTTTACGATCATCTCCATGTCAGGAAACTGTTCATCGGTTATGATCATCGTTTTGGTCATCATCGTTCTGAGACTTTCGAGGATTATGTGCGCTACGGCAAAGAACTGGGTATTGAGGTCATCAGAAATGATGCCTTCCGGATAGATGACATCAATATTTCTTCCTCTGTCATCCGTTCCTTCCTGAAAGAAGGTGAAATAGAGATGGCCAACCAGTGCCTGGGTTATCCTTATACCATTATCGGTAAAGTAGTGAATGGTTATCATGAGGGAAGAAAACTCGGATTTCCGACTGCCAATCTGGACATCTCGCATTTCGGGCAGTTGATTCCTGCCACAGGAGTTTATGCCGTAAAGGTTCGTATAGAGAACTCTATGACTTGGAAACAGGGCATGATGAATGTGGGCAACCGACCAACTTTTAATGGCAAGCAGATTACGCTGGAAACGCATATCTTCAATTTCGAGGGTGATATCTATGATCAACTGCTGCTTGTCAGTTTTGTCAAGCGTATCCGTGGTGAACAGAAATTTGATAGTCCAGAGGAATTGGCAGAACAGTTGAAGGAAGATGAAAAAACAGTAGTGGAATTTTTAAATAAGGAGATTGACAATGGCAAAGATTAATTTTAAAAAAGGTCTGACAGACATAGTTTTATACATTATTATATTTATAGTCGTACAGATATTTCTGACTTGTGCTGGAGCAGGCATTTGGGCTGCTGTCAAGGGCGAAGGTTATCAGGCAACTCTTCTTGCTATGCATACGGGCAATAATGCCATCCTGACGGCGCTGACTACGGTATTCAGTAATGTCATCACCCTCATCATTTTCCTGAAGGCTAAATGGACTCCCATTACCCGTAACTATCTGCAGTCAAAGCCTTGGATCAGTCTGTTGTGGGTAGCTTTGTTTACTCTGGGCGCTATCATTCCATTGGAGTTTGTCTATGAGCAGATAGGCATCGAGATGGATGCGGATACCGAGCGGGTATTTGCTTCGCTGATGAAGGAGCCTTGGGGCTATGTAGCTATCGGTATATTGGCACCTCTGGCAGAGGAAATCGTGTTCCGTGGCGCTATCCTCCGTACTTTGCTTGATATGGTAAGCAAGAAGAATCATTGGGTTGCCATCTTCATTTCTGCAGCTGTGTTTGGCTTGATACATGGCAATGAGGCGCAGTTTATCAATGCCCTCCTGATGGGCTTGCTTTTGGGATGGATGTATTATCGTACCAAGAGTCTTGTTCCGGGCATTCTGATGCATTGGGTAAACAATACGATGGCTTATGTCTTGAATAATCTCATGCCACAGAGTGATGGCAAGCTCATCGACCTCTTCCATGGCGATGAGAAGACTGTATATTACGCTGTAGGTTTCTCGCTCTGTATCATGATACCAAGTTTTATCCAGATGATCTTGAGGCTCCAGAAACCGAAAAATGTTCCTGCTAAATCCTGAAGAACATAATGCTTATGATAGCAATAAATAATATGCTATAATAAAAAGCAATCAATAAAATACAATATAAAATAAAGGCTGCCTCCGAAATATGGGGCAGCCTTTTTTGATGATTGAATAATCAGTATTGAGTCTACTTGAAAAAGTCAGAGCACTATCAATTTGAAAGTTAAACAGCAAAAATAAGCCAAAAACAGGCTCATAAATGCAATTTTTCATATAGAAAGGCTCTTCTTATGCTTTTTAGTTTTAAACTGTAAGCATTTTGAAGTACACCTCTGTTTTGATGGCACTTTTTAAAGTGGGCTCAGTGATTTACTTTGCCAGTTTGTTGTAGTCCAGTCCCCATTGCTTGGCAAGCTTCTTGGCTTCTTTCTTGGTCAGGTGAACCACGGCTCCATGCTTCGGTTGGGTGAAGTTGGTGGAGAACATCACGCCGCCCTCGTTGAAACGTCCCAACTGCTTGAAGTGCTCGAAGTCAGAGGTTGCCTGCTTGATGCCTGGAGTTCCGTCGTGGGCTACGTAGAAGAGATGGTATTTGCCCTGTGCATAACAGATGTCGCCGTCAATGGCCGTCTTGTTTTCGATAGGATATTCGAATAGGAGTTGAGGCTCCGTCTCTATCTTGCCGAAATCATCGTTCACATACATATAGGAGAGACGGTTTCGTTCGTTCTTGTAGCGCATGGTGAAATAGATCATGAGTTTCTTGGCTATAGGGTCGTAGATGGTTTCCGGTGCCCAGGCACAACCTATTTCTGCAAACTTAGGGGAGAGGTCGGTGATGTTGACAATCTTGTGGGTCCAGTGTATCCGATCCCATGACTTCATCAGCACGAGTCCCTTATTGTTTCCCCATCCGTAGGTCTTTCTCTTTAGGAAACGATTTGGCAAAGCCTGTGCTTGGCATTGCTAATGCAAGGGCAAGCAGGGGAAGTTTGAAGTAATTTCTCATTGTTATAGTTGTTTGTTGATTTTGTTGGTTTAATTATTTTGCAAAGATAATACTTTTCATGCGAACATGGGTGTTCTTTTTATGATTTTAGAAAAAAGACCGTGAATTACATAAAAATGAAGCCGGCTTCATCTGTCAATGAAACCGGCTTCGCTATTGGATGAAATAGGCTTCATAGCTGGTCGAAGCTTACTTCATGTATAGAGTATCTAAAATTCTATCTTTTTATCACCTTTTTGATGATTACCTTACCTGTATTGTCAGTTGACTTCTGGATATACACACCCTTAGTTTTGTCATTGGTCTGTACGCCAGATACGGTGTAGTATAGTGTATTAATGTTTTCACCCTTTTCTGATACTCCTATGTTTGTAATACCTGTAGGAATAGAGATAATGTATTGCCCAAATTGTGGATATTAGTTTGGGCACTTGTTGCCCGCTTCATGAGCAACGGTTGCTCGTCTCATGTTCACCGGTTCCCCATCACGTGGTCCCCGAGGGACCGCTTGGAGAGCATGGCAGGAATATATGTAGCGGATTTGTTTATTACCAGTAAATAAAAAATAGCAGATTTATTTATTGACAATAAACAAAAAGCCACAGATTTGTTTATTGGCAATAAACAAATTTGGCGTAATTTATTTGGTAGCAAAAAATAAAAGTCGTATATTTGCACGGTAATCAAATAGATAGAACCATGCAAAAAGAAGTTTTCAAGACTCTCATCAAGGAGGGACAAAACGAAATACAGGAGATAGAACTCTATCAGAGACCTTTCGACTTTGAGGAGCAGGGAAGATATGTGCTTGTAGGTATCCGTCAGGCAGGAAAGTCTTATCTGCTCTATCAGCGTGCCAAACAATTCCTTGCCGAAGGGCACGACATCAAGGAATTCGTCTATATCAACTTTGACGATGAACGCCTCTACGGAATGAAAGTGGAAGACTTCGACCTGATTCTGCAGGCATACAATACCATGTACTCCTATAAACCTATCCTATTCTTCGATGAGATTCAGAATATCGAGGGATGGGAACACTTTGCACGCCGTCTTGCCAATCAGAAATATAGGGTATTCATCACGGGTTCCAATGCCAAGATGCTGAGCCGTGACATCGCCACAACTCTGGGAGCCCGTTACTTTGACGAAAAGGTTTTTCCTTTCTCTTTCAAAGAATATCTGGTTGCCAAAGGCGTTACGCTCGAAGAGAACTGGCAGTATGGCAAGCAAAAAAATATAGTGCAGCAACTCTTTTCGGAATACTTCAAATGGGGAGGCTTCCCGGAACTTCTTCTTTATAAGAACAAACGTCATTGGCTGAATGGACTCTATGGGAAAATCGTGTTGGGCGATGTGGTGCAGAGAAACAATATCAAGAATGATCATGCTTTACGACTTGCCATCAAGCGGCTTGCCGATAATATCATGCAACCAACCGCCTACAACAGACTTGCCAACATGGTAAAGAGTGCCGGCGTTTCTACCAATACAGCCTCCATGATTGACTACATCCGATACACCAAAGAGGCTTGTCTCTTATTTACGTTAGACAACTATGCCTCTAAATTTGCTGAAAAGGAAACTGCCAAGAAGCATTACTTTACTGATAATGGTTTGCTGAGCATCTTTCTTACTGACTCAAAGTCGCCTTTGTTGGAAAATCTATGCGCCATCACCTTGCATAAGAAATACAACAGAAACTATGAGATGCCGAAACTGTATTATTACAACCAGAACATAGAAGTGGATTTCTACGTTCCAGATGAAGGACTGGCGATACAGGCTTCCTTCAGTCTTGAAGATATGGATACCCGAAAGCGGGAAGTAGCAGCACTCATCGCCCTAAACAAGGTTTATCCTATCAGGAAAACCATCATCATAACATACGATGAGGAAGAAATCATCGAGGAAGATGGCATAACCATAGAAGTCATTCCTATCTGGAAGTGGTTAACAGAATAACCTTATAGAAGAAGTATTTTTAACACAATTAAGAACTCTATAAAAGGCTACGTATTTCCTCCTTCCCAATCGTATTATTAGTAAAACAAAAGGAAAGATGACCTATGCTACTGTAAGCTTCCTTGAACCAGAAACACAGGCAGAGCAGCAGCGAACCACCGCCATTGTGAAGACCAGCGATAAGGGCGGTTATTACATCGATGTATTCCGCAGCCGAAAGAAGGAAGGGGGCGACAAGACCCACGATTACTTCTATCACAACTTGGGACAGGAGATGAAGGTGATGGATGCGGCAAGCGGTAAGGTGCTCGATATGAAGCCAACCTGGAATACGAGCGTATGCCTAACCAGCCTTATAAGGTAATCGACCAGCCGGTATTGACCTTCGTGGCTCGCCAGAAAGGTGAGGCGTGGAATCATCCTTTCGTCTGCGTATATGAGCCAAGTTCTGATACAGAACCAGGCGATATCGCATCGGTAGATTACTTTATGCCAAGTGAGCAGGGTGCCGTGGGCATCATCGTGAAACTGAAGAATGGAACCGAGCAGCGCATCGTCTGCTCAGAGAATGGAAAAGTTAGCCTTTCGAATTAATTTTTAAGCAATCCCTATAGCAATGGTTTATCATCGCTATAGGGATTGTTCTTGTTGTATAGCCAAGCCATTATAAAGGCGATTTCTTCTCGTGAGCAAGGGAATATCTTATATCCTTATTTTTAAATGATTGGGCAATATTGTTATATTCTAATATTTAAGAGTGTATGATTAAGCATTGGTCTCATGTGAATAGTTAGCATAGTTACCCAAAATTTGCTCGATATGGATAACTTCTGGGCATGAATCCCATGTGAAGCCACCTCCCATTAGATACCAGTTGCTTCTTTCTTTAACAGGCACTTTCTTCATGCTTGGAAAAGCAGAAATAGGCATCGTTATAGAACGACCGTCTTGCAGGGTAACTTCAAACTTACCTCTCTTTGGGAACGATACAGCCTTGATTTTAGGCTTCACATTCCAATAACCTTCATTCTGATACATATTCTTACTTTTTTATTTTTATTATTCTTATAGTTTTACCTTCCTTGAATTGCTTCCATTGGTAAAGCAGTTTAGTTTGGTATCTCTTTGCTATATCAAGAACCTCTTTGACTTGTTTGTCAGTGAGGTCTCCTTGTTTTGCCATTTCTACTTCTGGCTCCAACCAAATCTTACAGAGTTCTTCTGTTCCTCGCTTACCTACATGAACATGAGCTCTGTTCTCATGGAAATCTGTGTTATAGAACAGAAAGTTCCAAATGATTTTGGCTGTTATGTATAGAAGAACTTTAGGCATAAATCCCCTCCTTCATGATTCTTTGTTTAAGCAAGCCATTCATCCTGTCTCTTACCCTAACCATATCGACCTTGGCTCCAAACAACTTTTCCAAGTCGGTTTGTATCAAGTCTAATGTCAAGAAAGAAGGAGCCTTGCCTTCGTAACAAACGTCAACATCACTCTCGTCAGTCTGTTCACCACGAGCTACTGAGCCAAAGATGCCAATCTTTGTCAATCCATATTTTGAAGTAGCGATACTCTTGTACGACTTCAAAAGGTTTAGTATTTCAGATGTCGTCTTCATTGTTATAATATTTATGTTCTATATTTCACTCTTTCATACCCTTCGTAATAGCATGATAGCTCGATGCCCTTGAAGATGACTTCTCGGTTACGTGATTTTATCTTGTAAGATGCTTCATTACGAACCCACTGCAAAAATACAAACTTTTTTCTAAACTCTCGCATAAATGAGGGAAATATTTTCATTAATCATTCGTTTTAAGTAATAAGTCCATTTAGTACGTATTATCCATATAAGCGATAGATACACCCAATAGTGTTGCCTTTTAGTCCCTACTAGCGATTGAGCCTCGTCCCTAGTACCGATTGAGCCTCGTCCCTAATAGGGATCAAGCCTCGTGCCTAGTAGGGACTAAAAAGCTCCGCTATAGGGATGGAAACAATGATAAAGTAATAACGAAACAAAAGAATATGACATGTAAAAATCGAATGAAGGGTGTTTTGCTCTTCTTGTTCTTAATATGGGGTGTAGTAGAGCAAGTGTATCCTCAGCAAGCATTGCAGTCGCCTGACGGCAAATACAACTTCGTCTTCGAACAGAAAGACGGAAGATTAACCTATCATCTCGACTATGCAAATAAGCAGGTGATAGAAGAGGGGGAACTGGGTGTGAATATCGACAACCATCTGGTGGAGTCGGCGATGGGCATCCCAGTAGATAACAGCAAGGTTCTACTCGATTTAGTCGCTATAGCGATGCTATTTTCTCCTATTCTCCGCATTTTTGCGGAGAATAATGCGAATAATCTCCGCAAAACTTGCATAATCCGATAAAATGCTTTATATTTGCGCCAAAAGAATCAATTATGAGGGAAGCAACAATGTATATTTGGCAGCAAGAGGATTGGCCTCACATCATCTGAACAAATCCTCCATTGTGATAACGCTTTGTACTCGTCCTGCATACTCATTGAATTTCAATCCGTATGTCGTGACAAGCGTTAGGTGGAGGGCATTCTTGCATTTGGTCTCTTCCACGAATGTACTGAGTTTATGGCGCAAGTTCTTGTCGTAGGATGCATTGATGGAGAAATCGTCCTCACAGAATTTCATTTCGCAGATATTGCTAACATGGTCAGCACGGTCTATCACCAAGTCTATCTGTGCCCCATCTTTTTCCTTGCGACTTTTCCAAGGAGTAGCTTCTGTTTGCACGCCACTGATGCCAAGGGCTTGCTTGATTTGTGGCAGGTGATAGAAGCAAAGTGACTCAAAAGTAAACCCTCTCCATGCCGTAAGGGCAGGAGTGAGCAGGTTGTCTTGCCAAAAACGAGGATTGGTGGTCTTTTTGCCATCTATGAAAGAGAGGTAGAACTTGCTGTAGAAGTCGGTGAGGCGATAATAGACTTCTCGCTTCGGATAGCCATATTTGACATAGGATGCTATAAAGTCACTTACTTCTAATGTCTTTAAGGTTGCAGATAAGCCTCCACCATCAGGCATTTTAGTTAGCTCCGTAATTTCCTTTCTCGTAAAACCTTGTTGCTTTTGGGCAAGCAGTCGAACTATCTTCTTGCAGTCTTCGGCATTGGTGAAGAGAGAAGAGTAGAGACGGTCGAACTCCAAGCTTAGTTTGGCATTAGATTCGAAGAATAGACGGTCGATGTTTTGTGCCAGACTTTTCCCTTTTTGGAGCATAGATATATAATAAGGTATGCCACCTGTAGCCATGTAGCATTGCACTTGGTCATACTTCGACATCACAATACCATTTTCCTTGTAATAACTTTCACATTCGCCCAAAGTGAATGGGCGAAGCTTAATCTCGTCGGTCGTTCTGTCGAAGAGACCTCCTCTGTTGTTGAGCAACTTGTCTGAAATCCAAGATGTCGCAGAACCGCAAACTATCAGCATCAAGTTCTCTCTTCCTGCTCCCCATCCATTCCAGAAATGTTCCAGTGCTGTGATAAAGCCTGAGCGTGGAGTGTCCATCCAAGGCAACTCGTCGATGAAGACAACTTGGCGTTTGCTTTGGTCTTGCTTTTCCAAGAGTTTGATGAGTGCATCAAATGCTTCCAACCAGTCGGTCGGAACTGTCTTGATGTCACTGCCGTATTTGACGAGTGAAGAATAGAAGTTGCTGAGCTGATGCTCCTTCAGTTTCTTTCCTTTCAACTCGTATGGTGACAGACCAGTATGATAGAAGGTGAGTTTCTTGTCCAACAATTCCCTAACCAGAAATGTCTTTCCCACTCGTCTTCTGCCATAAACAACAGCAAACACAGGCTTGTTTGCCTGGTATAGAGCCTCTATCTCTTTGATTTCCTGTTCTCTTCCGATAATCTTCTGTGCCATACGCTTAGTCGTTATTCCGCTGCAAAGATACTAAAAATATTGTTTGGCGCAAAATAACGAACGGTTATTTTGCGCCAAATGGGTTAAAAAAGGCATTTGGCGCAGAATAACGATATTTTTTAAGTATAAACATAGTTCGCTACATAATATGATCGAATAGATTCCGTAATGAATATAAAAAATGTAGTGAGATATGAAGAAGTGAAAAGTGCATTAGGTATTGTCCCTTCAAAAGCAGGAAAATGTGATGAAGCGATCAAAAACATTAGGAATTTTGTGACAAAGTAGGTTTTTCTGCCTCATTTTCGATTTTTCTGCCTCATTTGATATCAAAATGAGGCAGATAAATTCATTTTTGGGCAGATATTACCAAGACCGACATCTCCGCCCTTTGTCCAGACATCAGTATCAGCACCATCGAATGAACATTAAAAGAAATGCTGGATGCTGGAGAAATCCAAAAAGTAGGGAAAGGAAGAGGCACGGAATATATTGTCAAATAAAAGATCTACCATTTCTTTTCTTGTGTGCAAACAATATTTGAAGAGCAAACTGTGTAACTATTCAGCAACTCCTATAAATAGGGACTGCTGAATAGCAACCAATTAAAATTTGGCGTTGAAAAAATATTAATTGTTGTACCTCTTGATTTACGCCTATAGTTAGACACGACAAACTTTCTCTATCCAAAATTTGTACCTTTCCAACTCTTTCTGCTCTTCATTAGGAGCAATTATCTTTATTACATATTTAGAACCATGCAATAATCGATAAAATTTAAAAAAATCATTTTCATTCTTTCCATTATAAGCTAAACAGCCAAATTCATAAACCAAAGGCATCAATTCCCAAGGCACATATTTCTCTGCATCACCACTTTTATACCAAATACCATATACATTTGAAAAAGTTCCTTTATGCATTTCGTAAATTGTATTACAAAAATCCAACCTATCTATTTCTGCAAATAAATATAAAAAAGATAACATATTCTTAGAATTATAGGAGAAAGGATTTTCTCGGAAAATCATTACACGATCTATCAAAGGACAATCAGATCGTCCATCATTACTTAAGTTGTTTTTTTTATAAAACTCTTCTACAGCCTTTATATATTCATAATATTTATATTGGAAATCCATTGAAAAATTATATTTTTCGGATATACAATTAAACCAATAATCATCATACTTGTTTTTTAAGATTTTTTCTACTAATTCTGTTATTCCCCAAAAAGACATTATTACTAAAATTATAGTATAGTTAAATATGATGTTTACCAAACATGCATACCATCTAAATCCAAACAAACCTTGCAAAATGAAACAAAATAAAAACAATATTACTACAGTAAACAAAGCACTTGATATCCACACTAAAACCTTACTTGGATGTGGAGCATCGTTGCGCAAATAATTACAACACATAAAATCATATATTTCCCGCCAATAATCTATATTAGGAAAATAAGCTATTAGTCTTGGTCTATCTTTCATACATCAATTACAATTATATCCACTAAAAACACATGTTTATTTTATATTTTTCACCAATAAATGTTTATTGTAAACAAATCAATCTGAGTGCCAGTGATTTATCTAAACCTTCATTACATCACTTGGCAGGAATACTCGCATACCCTTAGCACAATGAGTTGGAGACTCCTTTAAGAATAGCACAAGATGAATTTCCTGCCCTTTCTTAATAAAAGGCAAGTACTTAGCTTTCTGCTCCAAAACATTCATGAGCCTGTCGGCATCTTCATCGTGCGTCCATTTACATTCTCCTACCAAGATATGCTTCTTATCAATAGACTCTGCCACAACATCCAACTCAACCATCTTTCCATCCTTATTTTCTGGCGGAAATATCTTACCCCACCAACGAGATGCGACATTGTAGGCTATGCCATCTATAATATTTCCACTAACATATTCACGACAAAGTAATTCCCAGCATTGACCTATAAATTGTGGAAGTTGAGATAGAACCACTTGCATCACCATATCCATTCTTCCCAATTCCAAAATAGAACGATAAGGCACAATAAACTGATAGTGAAAACGTAAAAGAGAATCATTGATATGATAAATTCCCTTCTTACTTTTCTTAGGACTCTCACCAAAAGGAACCTCTCGGCTAACATAGCCAAGTTCTCGCAACTTGCTTAAAGGTTCAGAAATCGTGCTGCTATCTTTACCTGCCCTATTTGCAATTTCAGACAATTTGTTGGCACCATTGCCTATAATAGTCAACAAAGTAGATGCCTGCACTGTATCTCTCATATCATCACGAAGTAGGCGTTGAGGTTCTTCTATCAAAGGTCCCTGCGGATCAAGCAATACCTTACGAATGGCCGTTTCCTTATCAGGATAATCCCTTCGCAATTCCCAATAACGAGGCACTCCTCCCCAAATCGCATATTCCTCCACGGCTTGCACAGCATCACATTCCATAGCCATACTCATATATTGGGCAGGAATAGGCTGCATCTTGATAATTTCATTGGCAAGACCATAGAGGGGCGACTGTCGGTTGAGTACATACCCATTCATCAACTGCTGAGAAGAGCCACACAATACCAAATCAAACTTCAATATTTTCTCATTCAGGAGTTTCTGAATGATGGAGGGAAGTACATCACAACTTTTCACCAAATAAGGGAACTCATCCAAGCAGACCAACATACGTTCAGAGAGCTGGTTGTTGAAACTTCTAAACAAAGTTTCCCAATCAGGGTAAATCACCTTGTCAAAACCATCTATAACAGAAGCTGCAACTTTGGAAAAAGCTACACGTTGAACTGTCTCTGACGAAGTGTCGCTCAAAAAGTAAATCGCCTTATGTCGTGCTTTGATGATGCGTTTGATAAGCTCTGACTTACCGATTCTACGCCTGCCATAAATGACGATAAACTGAGTATCTTCCCTATGAAGGGCTTCATTCATTCGCTCTAATTCTGCCCCTCTATCTATAAGTTTCTTAAATTCCATAAGCTTTGCATTAGAAATATCTTGCACAAAGATAATCTTTTTCAAAGATATTTCCAAATGTCTGATAATTAAAGTGATATTTATTATTGAACTTTAACTAAAGTTACTTGCTTGGGTAATCAGCTTCGTTTGCATAACGAATAAGAAACTTAAGAAATATGGGGGAATGCGTCATAAGAAAAATTGCAGATTTCTTGGTCGTCTCAAGAAATAATCGTATCTTTGCTGCGGATTTTTATGGAATATCCTCAGTAGTGTTGCGGATTTTCATTGAAAATCCGCAGTAAAAACGATTAAATGATTCAATGATGTTTGAACGTATATGTCACATAGATAAAGAGTTAGAAGATAGTATATTCTTGTTTGGTGCTCGTCAGACAGGAAAAAGTACTTTTTTGCGTCAGAAATATCCCGATGCAATCTATATTGACTTGTTGGATACCGCAATGAAAGGACGATTGAAACGTCGCCCCACATTGTTGTATGAGATGCTTTGTGACAAATCGGAGGGTACACTTGTCATTATTGATGAAATACCTGAGGTGCCAGAATTGCTCAACGAAGTACATCGCTTAATGTCTGAAAAGAACTTGGTGTTTATCTTGTGTGGCTCCAGTGCTCGCAAGTTGAAACGTAATGGGTATAATACTTTGGGTGGAAGGGCATATCCTGTATATCTTTTTCCATTTGTAACGACAGAGATTCCTAACTTCAATCTCCAGCAAGCTATTAACTATGGAATGTTGCCGCCTCATTATTTAGCAAAGAATCCACATCGTCGTCTATCTGCTTATATAGATGTCTATTTGAAGGAAGAAATCAAAGAAGAAGCTTTGGTTCGTAATCTGAATGCGTTCCAACGTTTCTTGGAGGTTGCTGCCCTTACGGATGGCGAGATGGTAAACAACAACAATATAGCCCAAGATTGTGGGGTTAGTGCCAATACGGTAGTTAGCTATTTTGATATATTGGAAGATACGTTGTTGGGATTCCGTATGCCAGCTTATACGAAGACTTTGAAGCGCCGCTTGGTGCAAGCTCCTCGCTTCTATTATTTTGATGTTGGAATCGTCAATCATTTATTGCATCGAAAGGAGTTGGTGCGAGGTACGGCTGAGTATGGACATGCCTTCGAACATTTAGTTATTCAGGAATTGCGTGCATGGCTTTCTTATTCTGAGAGTGAAGAGAAGTTGAGCTATTGGCGTACTTATACGGGATTAGAGGTTGATGCGGTGATTGGTGATGCCCGAATTGCGATTGAAATCAAGTCGGTGGAAGAGGTTATGTATCGCCATTTGAAGGGACTGAAGGCTTTTGCGGAAGATTATCCTGACAGTCGCCAATTGGTAGTCTCCTTGGATCCGATAAACCGACGCATGGGAAACATTGAATGTATCTACGTGTTGGATTTTTTCAAGATGTTGTGGAAAGGACAAATCTAATGAAGCAGACGTGCGTTGGCTTGCAGGTCTATTTCTTGAAATTGCAGATTCTTGATGCAATATTTATGGGATTATGCCGTTTTTCTTATATAATCATTCTCAAAATATGAATAGTATGAAAAAGTATATGATGGCAGTCGCCTTGATGGTGCTTTCTGTAATGGCAGCCGTGGCGCAAGATGTAGAAAATCCTGTGGGGAAAATATCTGTTATCCCTCGCATTGGTGTGGTGCTCTCTAATTGGAGTAATAATAAAATCTATTTCACGACTGAAGAAAATGCTGACTATATGAAATCCAAATATCAAGCTGGATTTATGGGCGGTGTTGACTTCGAATATCGGGCTACTGAACAGGTGGGCATCAGCTTGGGAGCTTATTATGCCAAACAGGGCTTCCGATGGCCAAGTTATCAGACGGAAAGTAAGGACAATGGCAAGACGGTGCTGACGGGGTATAACAACCAGCACGTGGACCTGAACTATATTCAAGTGCCTCTGATGGTGAAGGCCTACGTCACACGCCAGTTGGCTTTGCTGCTGGGCGTACAGGCTGGCTTCCTCTTGGGTGATGCTAAATATAAGGGGGATTCTTCGGAAATTACGATTGATAATTCCGGCCATTCGGTGTATGAGGAGAAAGAATCCTTTGATGAGAAATGGCCAGCTAAGAAATATGATGTCTCTATTCCGATTGGCGTGGCTTACGAGTATCAGAATGTGATATTGGATGCGAGATATCAGTTAGGATTGAGCAAGGTGGATAAGATGGCCAATATGCCAAGCCAGTCTAAGACAAATGCCTTTACGGTTTCTGTGGGCTATCGTTTTACGCTGTAATGGTATGGCAATGTTTATGCTATATCCTGCCATAGAATATACAATATGTTATAATTTGGCGGTTTTCATACCTATGAAAACCGCCAAATCGTTTATTTTTATTATTTGTGGCGGAATATAATAAGAAAATGTATGATAGGATATTAGCGACCAAGCCTCGCCTATAGTAGGAACTAAAATGACCGCAATAGGGAATTCCAATTGTAAATAATCCATATAGACTTGTTACTTTCAAGAAAAATGCTTATCTTTGCCATCGCATTAAGTAAAGCAAGAGATTATGGCAAGAAAATTATATCCTATAGGCATACAGACCTTTGAACGCATCCGCAAAGAAGACAAGTTCTATGTGGATAAGACGGAATATGTATATCGTATGACCCATACTGATGGAGCATATTTCTTCCTCAGCCGTCCACGTCGTTTTGGTAAGTCGCTTCTCGTTTCTACCTTCGAAAGTTATTTTGAGGGTAAAAAGGAATTGTTTGAAGGACTTGCCATTGAGAAACTGGAGAAAGAATGGAAAGAATATCCTGTGCTACACTTTGACATGAGCCTTGGTAAGCACATGGATATAGAACAATTAAAAAGATACCTCCTCTTCATTATCGAAAATAACGAGAAGCGGTATGGGGTGGAATCCCATTTGCCAGACCCAAATGTGCGCTTTGCGAACTTGATGCAGACTATCTTTGAGCAAACCGGAAAACAAGTGGTCGTTCTTATTGATGAGTATGATGCTCCTTTGCTTGATGTGGCGCATGAAGATACCCAGTTAGATGCCTTGCGTGATATCATGCGTAATTTCTACAGTCCATTGAAAGGTTGCGAGAAAATGCTACGTTTTGTCTTCCTCACAGGTATCACTAAGTTCTCACAACTCAGCATCTTCAGTGAATTGAACAATATTACCAATGTCAGTATGCAAGAACAGTATGCTGGAATCTGTGGTATTACAAAGGATGAGTTGTTGACTCTGATGAGTGATGACATTAATCGCCTTGCAGAAAAGAATAGGATTTCCTATGAGAAAACTGTAGATAGATTGAAATTGAACTATGATGGTTATCACTTTACGTGGCCTTCACCAGATGTCTTCAATCCATTCAGCCTGTTGAATTGTTTTGCCGAAGGAAAATTCAATGCCTACTGGTTCGGTTCAGGAACACCAACTTATCTGCTCAACATGATGCGTAAGTATGCTTTTACTCCTATCAACTTAGGAGAAAAGATGGAAGCTGGAAAGGATGACTTTGATGCAGCTACAGAAACCATGACCACCATAATGCCATTGCTTTACCAGAGCGGTTATATTACCATCAAAGACTATGACGAGGATACGGAACTTTACACCTTGGCACTCCCTAACAAGGAAATTCGCATAGGTTTGTTCAGAAGTCTCCTTCCTCATTATCTGAATAGAATGTCAGTAATGGGAAATACGACTATTGCCAAGATGTCTAAACTCATCAATCAAGGCAAAATGGATGAAGCCTTGCTGCTGCTCAAGACTTTCTTGGAAACCGTTCCTTATTGCGACAACACTAATTACGAGGGGCATTATCAGCAAATGATGTACATCATCTTCGCCTTGCTCACCAACTTCTGTATTCTCGTAGAGCAACATACTGCTAAAGGCAGAACCGATCTCACGATGGAAACTCATGATACCATCTATGTGATAGAACTGAAGTTCAATAAGACTGCAGAAGAGGCTTTGCAACAAATCAAAGACAAGCATTATGCCGATGCCTTTGCCTTGAAAGGTAAGCCTGTGATAAAGATTGGTATCAACTATACCATTACCGAGGAGGTTAGCACTTTGGACTGGGTGATTGAATAGGATATATGCCCGTTTCTGTCGTCTTGCAGGGAAAATCAATCATTTATTGCATCCAAAAGAATTTGTTAATAAGTATTCTTTTTATTTGATTCGTATTAATAATAAACAATAACGATGAAAATAGGAAGAATACTTTTTTTGATGTCTGCTCTTGCCTTCTCGCAAGCGGGAATGGCAAATCATCAGGCTTCGGATAAGAACTCTGCGGCAGACAAGATGTGGGTGCTTGATGTGGATAAGCAATTAGAATATTGCCACAAGCAAGTGGGTAGAGCCTTGGATGAATTGCGCCAGAAGGATGGCAGTTATGACTTCTCGATGGAACCGCGCAATATCCTGAAGGGCGACAGACAGAAGGGATGGAACTGCCGCAAGGCAACTCCTGAGGAGTGGTGCGACAGATTCTGGCCGTGCATTCTCTGGATGGATTATCAGAACACCAAGGATGAGGCTGTACGCAAGGCTGCTGAGGGCTATACGGAATCTTTGAAGGAAACGAGCGATGATCTCGTTCCTCTCTGGGATATGGATGATCCTCGTGGGGTGAAAGGTGGCGCTCCTAAGGACGCCAGTGCTGCTTGTGTTGTGGCAGATGCCTTGTTGGAACTCCAGCAGTATGTGGGAGGTGAGAAAGGTGAGGAATATAAGCTGTTTGCCTTGCAGTCTTTGGCTCAGTTGAGTACAGAACGATACCAGAGTGGCAAGAAGAATGTAGCTTTCCTCATGCACAGTACAGGTCATCATCCTGCAGGAAGTGAGATTGATGCCAGTATCATCTATGCCGACTACTATTATCTGGAGGCATTGATGAGAGCAAAGGCATTGAAATGATTGAGACTTGTAGCTAAGGTTTAGGTTTATATTAAAATTATTTAGTTCGGTTTTTAGATTGTCAAAGGATAACAAACAGAACAGTCAATAGGTTTTGTAAAATCTGTTGACTGTTTTTTTCTTGTTACTAAAGCATTGATAAATCCCGCGAGAAAAATTTTTTCTTGCCCAGGGAAAAATGAAAGTGGGGTATGGGAGGCTTTCTGCAAGACTTTCTTTCCCATGCCCATGACAAATAATCAGTCTTCGGATAAGAGGTCTGTGGCAGATTTTGTATATATGTTATTCAATCACCCAATCCTCTATATTTCCCTTGGTGGAATCGAAATTGATGCCAACCTTGGTGATAGGCTTGCTGCTGAGGGCGAAGTGTTGGCGATAGTTCTTCAGATTGATCTGTTGCATCGCCGCCTTGGCGTTCTTGTTCAATTTCAGTTCGATAATGTAGAGGTGGGTCTTGGTGAGCAAAACAATATCTACTCTGCCATTTGGCGTATGTACTTCCACGTCCACCAGATAATCTGTCAGGAGCGAGAATATGATGAAGAGCATCTGCTGATAATGACCTTCATAATTGGTTACGTTACAATAAGGAATAGTACCCAGAAAATCTTGCAAGAGATGCAAGGCTCCATCCATATTCTGCTGGTCTAGAGCTTGGGCGAAGCGACGAGCTGTTGTCGTGGTGGCAAGTGTATTGTGAGTAACATACGCTGGGATTAGAGCCTTGGTCAAACCTACTTTCACTTCCTTGTTGGGTATGTCAAGGGTATAATAGTTGTAGTCCTTGTTGTAATCCTTGATGGTGATGTAGCCGCTCTGGTAGAGCAATGGCATGATGGTATTCATATTCTCCGTTGGTGCATCAAATTCACTCTCGTCAGCTTCAATGCGACCGATGTCAGTAGGAAGCGTATCTAACTTTTTCATCGTATTGATGAGATAGGTTGGCGTTCCAGAGGCAAACCAATAGGTACCCAGTTCTCGTTTTGCAAAGCAATTGAGCAGACTGTATGGATTGAACACATCTGGCGAAGCCTTTGAAAAATGATAACCATCATAATATTCCTTGAGCTTGGCAGTAGTCTGATCTACTGATAGGTCTTGAGCCTTGGCAAGCATCTCTATTTCTTCTGACATATTCTCCAATAGCTCTTCCTTAGTGATTCCGCAGATACCTGCATACTCGTCATCCATAGAGATGTTGGTGATATTGTTCAATTCGCTGAAAATGCTGAGTTGCGAGAATTTTGTGATACCAGTGATGAAGACAAAGCGAAGCTTGCCTTCTCGCATTTTCAATGGGCTAAAGAAATTGCGCATGATATTACGCAATTCGTCAAGCTGCTCTTTCTCATGAGCCACATCAAGCAAAGGTGCATCATACTCGTCGATAAGTACAACCACTTGCTTGCCTGTCTTTTCGTAAGCAAAGTCTATAAGGTCTTTGAGGCGGAGGTTGGCATCAATCTTTTTGCTGTGATAGCCCCACTTAGTCTCTTGTTCTTCTAGTACATCTGCTAAATATCTCTCCAATTGTTCCTTCTCCATGTGCTTACCTCCACTCATGTCGAAGTGCAGCACAGGATACTCAGTCCATTCTTTCTCCAGATTCTCCATGGCAAGTCCTTTGAAGAGTTCCTTTTTACCCTCGAAGTAACTTTGCATGGTTGATACCAGGAGTGACTTTCCAAAACGGCGTGGTCGTCCCAAGAAGAAATGTTTACCGCCACTATGTGACATTCGGTAAATGTATTCCGTCTTGTCAATATAGAGAAGATCTCTGTGGATAATCTCCTCAAATGTCTGTATTCCTATTGGATATAATTTCAGTGCCATAGCTTTCTGTTCTGATTGTGAGGGCAAAGATAAGCAAAATAATCGAAAGTTGCAAAAAACTATGTCATTATTTGGTGTTTAAGTCTATTCTCCTAATAGATTCCATATGATAGATATATAAACGATATGATATATCCTTCTTTGTAATTATTTCCTTCCGAATTTTACCTGCTTGTTTTAAGTTAATGTAGCACTCAAAGACAGGATTGCTGCATAAAAAAAATCTCATTTCACAACTTTACGTATCAAAAAATATGAGTAAAGCTTTATTCTGGTCTCATATCGTACGACTATAAACTCCTATGTTGTACGACTATAGCGCTCATTCCTCATCTATACTATTAAGTATTCACCCAACCTTTAGTTCATAAAGGAGTGGATGACTCGAAAATGGTAGCTAAGGATATGTTGTACAACCTGTAAGAAACGAATAAAAATAAGTTGGGCTGCCAGAATATCCTGGCAGCCCTATTACGTTAGTATGTTATGAAAAATTTGAGAGAAATGAAACTTCACAGTTTCGAATTGTTTTACTAAACATGATTCTTTTTATATAGAGAAAGCATAGAAATTACTACTTTAATATGGTGGGAGAAGCTTGATCAACAGTCATTTTGTCGATGCTGGTGTGCTGCATGGAATCTACTTTTGCAGAATCTCCACTCAATGCAACAGAAGCGCCTCTTGTCGCCTTGATAACTCCCACGTTTTCAACATTCTGAGAATCTTCCTGGAATGGAACTTGGGCAGCATTGCCCAAAGTGAGGAAGATGGCTACGACAGCGGCAGCCTTGAATAATGGCTTCAGGCGCTCTGTCAGCGATACAACCTTTGCCTTGTTAGGCTCCTTGGTGTATTCATCTTCGATCATAGCCATCATCTTCTGGTCGAACTCCTCTCCCAAAGCCTCGTTCTTGGTCTCGCTCAACTCATAGGCAAAGAGAGACTTATACGGCTCCAGCTCGGCAGGAAGTTCATCCTGGCTGAAGAATGTGCGGAGGATGTTCTCTTCTTCCAAAGAGGTCTCGCACTTCCAGTAGCGTTCCAAAAGTTGGTTGATGTACTTATAATCCATATCTGTCGAATTGTTGAAATCTTTGTTTTACTGTCTGACGAGCTCTGAAGATATTTACTTTTACTTGTTCCTCGGTTATTTCCAGGATTTCAGCTATTTCCCTGTATGCTTTTCCTTCGATATCTCTCAGTTGCAGGCAGGAGCGCTGTTTCTCTGGCAGCTCGTCTATCATTTTCCTCACGATGTCCAGCTTGTCTTTCTGAATCATTCGCTCGGATGGGGTAGAAGCGGTGTCTGGCTGCTCTATCTTCTCGTTTTCTATCGAATCATTCTGATTTTCTTTCTTCTTGATGCGATCGAGCGAGAGATTGCGGGCAATGGTTAGGCTGAATGCCTCGATGGATTCCAAATCCTGCCATCTTTCGCGGGCGTTCCAGACTTTAATCATTGTATCCTGCACGACATCTTCTGCTTCCTCTCTGTTGAGAGTAATGCGCAGAGCCAGTCTGAAGAGCTTATTCTTCAGTGGCAAAACATCGTTTCGGAAACTGATTTCTTTCATCCCTCTATTATCAATGACGACTATGTTATAAGAAAGTTACAACCAATCTTAAATTATTTCTATTTTTAACTCTTATTAAGGAATGAAGGGCAAATGAATTCTTCACTCTTCGTTCTTCACTCTTTACTTAATCACCGTTCCGTACTTTCCGTCAATGGCAGTAGCGAGGGTGATAATCACTTCCTTTACTCCTGCATCGATGGCTGCGAGTGCATTCTCCAATTTTGGAATCATGCCACCTGCTACGGTTCCGTCTGCTTTGTATTTCTCAAAATCGGCATGGGTAATCACAGGAATTACGCTATCGTCATCGTCTGGATTGCTGAGCACGCCTTTCTTTTCAAAACTGTATATCAATGTCACATCGTAGTAAGGAGCCAGTGCCTTGGCGGTCTCGCTGGCGATGGTGTCGGCATTGGTATTGAGGATATTGCCCTTGCCGTCATGGGTCAGCGGAGCCATTACTGGGGTGATGTCTTCTTCCAGCAATGTCTGAAGCATCTTGCCGTTGGCACGTTCCACATCGCCTACAAAGCCGAAGTCGATACCGTCCTTCAATGGGCGCTTATGACTGTGGATGACATCCATATCGGCTCCTGTCAGACCCAATGCATTCACACCGTTTGCCTGGAGTTTTGCCACCAGGTTTTTGTTGACCAGTCCACCATAAACCATGGTCACCACTTCCAGCATGTCTGCATCGGTGATACGGCGACCGTTCACCATCTTGCTCTCGATGCCGAGGGCTGCAGCTACCTTGGTGGCACGGCGACCACCGCCATGCACCAATACCTTCTTGCCAGGAATGGCTGCGAAATTCTTCAGGAGCTGTGCCAACTGCTCGCTGTCTTCTACAATGGCACCGCCTACCTTTACTACTGTTACTTTTTCCATTGTTATAATGTTTAATGTGTAGTATTTAATGTTTAATAGAAAAGCAATTGAATTCTTCACTCTTCACTTTTCGTTCTTCACTCTTCACTTACTGAAGATAAGTGTATCCGAAGAGACCATTGCGATAGGTGCCCAAGAATTCCTTGCCCTCATCGAGCGAAATCTTGCCTTCCTTCACACTCTTGGTCACCCACTGCTCCAACTGGCGGACGAGTTTCTTAGGATTGTATTGTACGTAGTCCAAAACCTCTTCCACGGTCTCGCCGTCGAATATCTGGTCGATGCAGTACTTGCCGTCCTTTACAGAGATATGGGCTGCATTGGTGTCGCCGAAGAGATTGTGCATATCTCCCAGGATTTCCTGATAAGCTCCTACGAGGAACACACCGAGATAGTATGGCTCGTTCTTCTTCAATGGATGAAGTGGGAGTACGTTGCCGATATGACCATCGGTCACGAAATTCGCTATCTTTCCGTCGCTGTCGCAGGTGATGTCCTGCAGGGTGGCGTTGCGGGTAGGACGCTCGTCCAGGCGCTGGATAGGCATGATAGGGAAGAGCTGGTCGATGGCCCAACTGTCTGGCAGGCTCTGGAACAGGGAGAAGTTGCAGAAATACTTGTCTGCAAGAATCTTGTCCAATCCTCTGAGCTCCTCAGGCACATGCTTCATGTGCTTGGCAAGGTTGTTGATCTCGTGGCACACACTCCAGTACATCGCCTCAATCTCTGCACGGGTCTTCAGATCTACGATGCCGTGAGAGAAGAGTTGCAATGCCTCTTCACGTATCTGCTCTGCATCATGCCAGTCTTCCAGCATGTTGCGTGGATTCAGATTGTCCCATATCTCATACAGGTCCTTGACCAATTGATGGTCGGTTTCCTTTGCCTCAAACTCCTCTGGCATTTCCGGCAGGGAAGCGGTCTCCAATACGTCGATGACCAATACGGAGTGGTGGGCAGAAAGCGAACGGCCACTCTCGGTGATGAGGTTAGGATGCTCGATATTATTCTTGTTGGCTGCATCCACGAAGGTATAGACACAGTCGTTCACATATTCCTGGATGGAGTAGTTCACGGAACTTTCGCTGCTGGAAGAGCGGGTGCCGTCGTAATCCACGCCAAGACCACCACCACAATCTACGAAATCTACATTGTAGCCCATCTTGTGGAGGTTGATATAGAACTGTGCTGCTTCGCGGAGGGCAGTCTGGATGCGGCGGATCTTGGTAATCTGGCTTCCGATGTGGAAGTGGATGAGGCGCAGGCAGTCGTGGAAGCCCATCTCCTCTATCTTGTTGAGGGCGGTAAGGAGTTCGGCACTTGTCAAACCGAACTTCGATGCATCGCCACCACTCTCAGCCCATTTGCCAGAGCCTGAAGAAGCAAGCTTGATGCGGATGCCGATGTTGGGTTTCACATTGAGCTTGCCTGCCACCTTGGCGATGATGTCCAGCTCGTTGAGTTTCTCCACCACGATGAAGATGCGCTTGCCCATCTTCTGTGCCAGCAAGGCAAGTTCGATATAACTCTCGTCCTTGTAACCGTTGCAGATGATGAGCGAGTCGCTCTGAGCCTGCACGGCAATGACGGCATGAAGTTCTGGTTTGGAACCCGCCTCCAGTCCGAGGTTGAACTTCTTACCGTGAGAGATGATTTCCTCCACGACAGGCTGCATCTGGTTTACCTTGATAGGATAGATGACAAAGTTTTCTCCCTTGTATCCATACTCTCCCTTGGCTTTCTGAAAACAGCTGGCTGTCTTCTCAATGCGGTTGTCGAGGATGTCTGGGAAACGGAGCAATACAGGAGCGTTGATGTCCCGTAAAGCCAACTCGTCCATGATGTCGCGCAGGTCTATCTGCGTATTGTCCTTGCATGGAGTTACATAGACATCACCCTTTTCGTTGATGCCAAAGTAAGAAGTGCCCCAACCGCTGATGTTGTAGAGCTCCTTCGAGTCTTCAATAGTCCATTTCTTCATTTTCTGTTCTTGTTCTTGCTATTAGTCTGTATTATAAATGTTGTTTTGATATTGACGTGATAAAGGTAAGCTACCTTTTTCTGCGGGTGCTTACCTTTACTGATCATTCTTTTTTAAATGCCCAACTGCTTGCGTAGCTGCTGGACGGTATTATTGATTTTATCGAAATCATCCATCACGCTGATGTCGAATATATGCTTTGCCTTGCTGTAGAAAGGCTCGCGCTGCTTGAGCTGTTCTCTGATGAATACCTGAACCTCCTCTGGTGTCTTGTTGAGCAGCAGAGGGCGTACTCCCTTGCCCATCTTCAGATGTTCGTAAAGTGTTTCTGCGGATGCTTTCAGATAGACGGTTTCTCCGCATTGGTTCATATAGTCTATGTTGTCGAAGAAGCAAGGTGTGCCTCCACCGCAACTGACGATAACATTCTCAAACTCAGCCACTTCGTGCAGCATGTTGTGCTCTATCTGTCGGAATCCCTCTTCTCCCATTTCGTCGAAGATTTGCTTCACGGTCTTGCGCATCCTGCTTTCTATATACCAATCCAGGTCATAAAACATGATGCCGAGTTCCTTGGCAAGGGCTTTGCCGACAGTTGTTTTGCCGGCACCCATATATCCTATGATGATGATTGATTTCATTTCTCTCTTGTTGTTCTATCTGCGTTTTTATTTCCTGCGACGTGCCGTTTTTGGCTCCGGTGCTTCCTTGATGATGGTCATGCACTCTTCATAGGTGAGTGCTTCTACATTCTCCATCTTGTTCTTTGGGAGTCGGTAGTTCTTACCATCGTAGGCGATGTAAGGACCATATTTTCCGTTCAGAAGTTCCAGCTTCTCATCTTCGGCGAAGCTCTTGAGGTGACGTTTCTGCTCAGTCTCTCTCTTCTCCTGAATGAGTTCGATGGCTCTGTTGAGAGTGATGGTCATCGGATCTTCTCCCTTAGGAATGGAAACATACTTGCGGTTGTGCTGCACGTATGGACCGAAGCGACCTGTACCTACGCTCACCTTGGTGCCCTCAAACTCTCCGAGTTCGCGAGGAAGCTTGAAAAGTTCCAGTGCCTCTTCCAGCGTAATGGTTTCGATACTCAGGTTGGAAGGGAGCTGGGCAAAGAGTGGCTTGTCCTTGTCTTCGGCAGAACCGATCTGTGCCACAGGACCAAATCGGCCTATCTTGACGAATACCGGTTTGCCTGTCTTTGGATCTGTTCCCAATTCTCTTTCGCCAGCCTTGTGCTCGCTGTGGGCATTCATCACCTTGCTTACTTCCGGCTCGAAATCCTTGTCGAATGTCTTCATCCACTTGTTCCATTCGGTCTTTCCTTCGGCAATGTCATCAAACTTCTGTTCCACATTGGCTGTGAAGTTGTAGTCCATGATGCCAGGGAAGTTTTCCATCAGGAAGTCGTTGACAACGATTCCGATATCTGTAGGCAGCAGTTTTCCCTTTTCGTTGCCTGCTATTTCCTTCTTCACTTTCTGTGTCACCTTGATTCCCTTCAGCGAATCGATGGTGTAGGAACGCTCAACGCCCTTCTTGTCGCCCTTCTGCACGTATTCACGTTGCTGGATGGTGCTGATGGTTGGCGCATAGGTAGAAGGACGACCGATTCCTAAGTCTTCGAGTTTCTTTACCAGACTGGCCTCGGTATATCTCAGAGGTGCTGCCGAGAATTTCTCTGTAGCGGTGATTTCGCGGCGCTGCAGTTCGTCTCCTTCCTTCATGGCAGGGAGGATGTGTGTTGCATCTTCTGTACCATCTTCATCATCAGTTGACTCGTGGTAAACCTTGATGAATCCGTCGAAGGTGATGACTTCACCATTGGCAACGAATTTCTCCTCAGCATTGTCGATATGAATGTTGATCGTTGTTTTCTCTATCTGCGCATCAGCCATCTGAGAGGCGATGGTGCGTTTCCAGATCAGTTCGTAGAGTCGTTTCTCCTGACTGGTTCCGTCGATAGATGTCTCATTCATATAGGTAGGGCGGATAGCCTCGTGCGCTTCCTGTGCTCCCTTGGAATGGGTGTGGTAGGCGCGTGGCTGGCTGTATTCGCTTCCATATACCTTGATGATTTCATCCTTGCTGGCATTGGTGCAGAGGGTGGAGAGGTTGACGCTATCGGTACGCATGTAGGTGATGCGTCCGCTTTCGTACAACTTCTGGGCAATCATCATGGTCTGGCTCACGGTGAATCCCAACTTTCTGGCAGCCTCCTGCTGTAGGGTAGAGGTTGTAAAAGGAGGGGCTGGTGTGCGCTTCAGAGGTTTCTTGTTGACAGCTTCTACTGTAAACTTGGCATCCTTGCATTTTTCCAGAAAAGCCTCTACTTCCTCATGTGTTTTGAAACGCTTGTCCAGTTCAGCCTTCACTTCCGTAGCATTTCCGTTTTCGTTGATCAATGCGAAGATGGCAGAAACACGGTAGTAAGATTCGCTCTTGAACTTCTGGATTTCGCGCTCACGTTCTACGATGAGTCTGACGGCTACGCTCTGTACGCGACCAGCAGAGAGAGCAGGTTTCACCTTGCGCCAAAGTACTGGAGAAAGCTTGAAACCCACCAGTCGGTCGAGGACACGGCGAGCCTGTTGGGCATTCACTAAGTTCATGTCCAAGTGGCGTGGGTGCAGAATAGCATCCAAGATAGCCGGTTTTGTAATTTCGTGGAAGACGATACGGCTTGTCTTCTCTTCATCCAATCCGAGAACTTCGCAAAGGTGCCAGCTGATGGCTTCTCCCTCGCGGTCCTCATCGGAAGCCAACCAGATCTTCTTGGCTTTCTTTGCAGTTGCTTTCAATTCTGTAACGAGCTTTTTCTTTTCATCAGGAATCTCGTAGTCTGGTTCCATGGTTTGCTCGTTTATACTAAGTTCCTTCTTTTTCAGGTCACGAATGTGACCGTAAGAAGACATCACCTTATAGTCTTTACCTAAAAACTCTTCGATTTTCTTTGCCTTTGCAGGGCTCTCGACGATTACTAAATTTTCTTGCATAAGCTTCTACACAATTACTTTTGGTTGCAAAAGTAAATAAACTTTTTGCTTATACCTTATTATATAGTGTTTTTTTTTAGTTTTTTAAATGTTTTGCGAGAAAAAAGACAGATAGTTCAAAAAAACATGCTTAAAAACTTGTGGCATTAGGATAATTCTACTATTTTTGCAAGGTGTAAAACCTCATAAATAGAGACATGACACTAGTGAAAAAATATTTTGGTATAAAATACTGTATATCTACAAATTAACAATTTAAAATAGCACATTATGATATCATTTTATTTCTTGACCCATCGTTTTAAGAGAAGTATGTTGGAAATTACTTCTGAAACATCCTATGATGTCTTGTGGAAATATTTGCTTCCATACAAGACAAAACCTCTTCCTGCTGATGTTACATTTACGGTAGCTGCGGGGAAAAAGGAATATGACATAATTCGACTTTATGAAAGTGGAGAAGAATTTTTCTCTCAAAAAATCATAGATGTTCTATCTCAATTTGTCGATATGTCAGATAAATGCTATCCTATAAGAATAGAAGGGGTTGAGGCGCAATATTATGTTATTTATAACTTAAAGAAATATAAGTTCTTAAATTTGGAAGAGAATTTGTTTGAGGACGAACCAGGTTGTATTGGCGTACAAGATGAATCGTTACCCATTTTTAGTTTAGAAGGTACAAAATGCATAATTGTTTCCGAAGATATAAAAGATGCTTTACTAAAAAATAAAATCACAAACATTAAGCTGACAGAATGTTTTGGTTGCACCTTGGAAGAATATAAAAAAAATAAAAAATCCTTGATGAAACTTGAAGTTCATGAATATAGAGATAAATAAGGAGAATATGACGAATAGACTCTTTTCCATATTGTTATTGCTTTGCACCTTGGCACCCTTGGATATTAAACCACAGTCTGATGACCACAATTACATCGTTAAATCTTCGTTCCGTAGTATGGAACGAAGATTTATCTGTGGCTTAACGAAGATCCATTAGAAATCTGGTAAGTCCCTTTTTGATGGAATCAAAAGCAAACTTGTCTATATCTATTTCTGAGAATGGAATCCAGTAGTAGGCGGCAGCATCATCCATTGCTTCTATATGAGATAAGTCCTTGACCTTCACCTTGAAAAACATATCGAGCGTATGAACTAAGAAGCCGGAATAAAGATAGGTGTTGGGATAGCTGAACTGATAGCTGACTTCCGTAGCTTCCAGACCCGTCTCTTCTTTTACCTCGCGTGCCATGGCCTCCTCACCCGTCTCGTCCATATCGACAAAACCGCCAGGCATGTCGAGCATGTCTTTGCCTGGGTCATTCTTACGGCGGACCACTAAGAGTTCATCCTTCTCATTGACGATGAGGGCAACTGTGGCGCTGCTGGCATTGAGGTAATAACTGAAACCGCAATCTTTGCACTTCTTGCTTTTGATGTTGTTGATCTCGAAATGCGGAGAACCGCATATCGGACAATACTGAAATTTGTCTAAAACGTGCATAATAGAATTATAAATTAGAAATTTCTCATTCCCAATTGTCTGTCCGGAATGGGAAGAGAGGCAGGCCGCCTGCATTCGCCAGATTGCCGAGCTGGAAGTTGCGGAAGCAATAGCGCAAAGCCACTGGCTTCTTTACCTCAGGACTGGTTACGATGATGCACTCGTTCCAACCGTCGTTGCCGCCTTCCTGCCAGAAATGCTTGGCTGTGGCAGGATGGAACACCTTGTCCTCGCCGGCTACCTCGAAGCCCTTGATGCCTTCAAAGCGGTTGTAGGCTCCGTAGGTGTTGTCGAAGTGAACCTTCACGGTGTCGCCAACAATCTTCATCTCCTTGAAGGTCATGCTCTCGCAGAAGAGTCCCTTCATGCCATAGGTCTTGCTCAGGGCCTGCAGGGCAAGGCGCTCGCCCACAGGCTGCTTCTGGCATGGATGAATCTGCTCTACCTCGTATGGATAAACCAGGTCTTCGGTGCACACGATGCCGCTGTTAGGAATCACCTTGGCAGCGTTAAACTGCTGCTCGCGGAGTCTTGGACCTGCATCGCCATTCACATCACCATTATGATAAGGTGCAATCTGCACGAAATAGAATGGCAGTTCGCCCTGCTTGAAGTCTCTGCGCCACTGGGCTACGAGGTCGGCAAGGCGCTGGGTGTATTGACCTGCCGGGTCGCCCACATTGGAGCAGCCCTGGTAGAAGAGAATACCCTTTACGCTGTAGTTGAGGATAGGATGGAAGGTTCCGTTGCCCCAGAGAAGAGGGTAAAGGAAGTCCCACTTGAACTTAGGATTCTTCGTCATCTTGATGGAGTCGAGGTCTTCCTTCGTGTTCTTTTTCAGATAGTCACGGTCTAACCAGCTCTCTACTCGGCTTCCGCCCTTGTTTGCCATCACCAGTCCCACAGGCACATTCAGCGCCTTGTTTACCACCTGCGCAAAGAAATAGCCGGTGGCTGAAGCATCGCCCACGGTTTCCGGGCTGATTACCTTCCATTCGCAGTTGGCATCGTCCAGCGGCTTGCTGCTCATCACGCTCGGAATCTTCACGTAGTGAACGCCTTTATACTGGTTGGCTCTCACCACCGCCTTGTTGTAGCCTTTCACAGGGCAGTTGCCGAATCCCTTGACTGGCATTTCCATGTTGCTCTGTCCGGCACAAACCCATACTTCGCCCGCTAAGATATTGTTGAGAGTTGTCTGATCTCCGTCATCGAAGGTGATGGAAAGCGGCGTATAACTGGCTTTTGGTGTCAACACCTTCACAGCCCATTTGCCGTCTTTCCCGGTTTTCACAGAATATTTCTGGGAAGACCAGGATGTGGTGACCTTCACTACCGTACCAGGCTTGTCCCATCCCCAGAGATTGGCTTCTGAGTTCTGCTGGATAACCATGTTGTCACCGAGAATGTGTGGCAATTTAACTTTAGCCTGTGCTCCCAAAGTGATGAGAGCAAAGGCTGCTAAAGAAAAGAATTTCTTGTTCATTTTTTAGTGTATTAAGTTTATAATTTTTAATGGTTTTATCTGTCCATGTTGATGAATGTTGATAGAGTAAGTTAGTTAGAAACCTTTTCTTATAGAAGACCCTTGATGGTCTTATAGAAGACTCTTGATAGCTGCATCGATGTCCTTGATCTGTGCATCGCGAGCCTGCAAGGTATTGTTGCGGTCTATCAGGAAGAAGGTAGGGATGCTCTGCACATTATAGCTTGCCAAGCTTTGTCCCTGAATGCCATCTTCGTCGCGCACGCAAATCCAAGGGATTCCGGCAGTAGAAGTCTTCCAGAAATGCTCGTCTGGATCTACGGATACCTGATAAATCTCCAGACCTGCAGCATGATACTTGTTGTAAAGGTCGCGGAGCATCATGATACGTTTGGTACTCTCTCTGTTGGCAAAGAGATGGAAGTCGAGCAGCACTACCTTGCCCTTGAGGTCGGTAAGATTGCGTACCACACCCTTGTTGTCTGTCAGCGAGAGGTTGATGCATCCATTTACGCTCACCTTGCTGGCATCAATCTGTCGCTCTGCCATCTGGTTTTCCATGATGCGAACGTCCTTCATGCCCTGGATGGCGATGTTGTGGAGGTTCTTGCCACGCTCAGCGTTAGGATAGTAAGTATCCCAACTGGTAGCCACGGCAGCAAACACCTTGATGTCATCCTTGTTGTTGCGTGGATTGAACAACAGGGAGTTGGTTCCACCTATCTGAATGGTCTGGAAAAGAGCATAGTAGGAAGAAGCCTTCATTGGAGCCTTGAAGATATACCGGGTCTTGATGTCCTGCTTGTAGCTGTTGATCACCTGAGCTATCGCCACGTTCATGGAGTCAACTCCCATGTTTGGATTTTTGGTGATACTGTTGATGGTAGCCTGCAGGTTCATCTGCTTGAGCGACAGTTCCTTGATGGTAGAACAGTTCTCCGAACCTTCCACCTCGTATTTGTAAGCCATCGTAGGGTATGCAGCCTTTACGAGGATGGTTTCCGTAGAGTCAATAGAGAGGTTGATGGTCTGGTTGGCAATACGCAGGCGATAGAACTCAGGAGAAACAGAGTCCATGGCGTTTTCTTCGAAAGCGAAGGAACCGTCTTCGCCCAACTTCACCGAGTCTATTTTCTCAGGACCGTTCAGACCGATATTCTCCAGATAGAGCATGGAGTCCTTGGCTTCAGTAATGTTGCCGTTGATATGAAATTTCTTGTTATGACAAGAAGTGAGAGCCAGCGCAGCAACCATGATCACTGCCACTGAAAAGATTCTGGTTATTTTCATGAATTTCTGTATTTTGCAAAATTATCGACTGCAAAGGTAGCAATAAAATTGTGAATATGGTCTCTTAGATAGATAAAATATTTAAAAAAGCAGAAAATAGTTGCACATTTATTCGTTTATTAATAATTAAAAAGGTATCTTTGCAGCGTTTTAGATATTAGATGTTAGACAAAACAATAAGTTTTTAATTTTTAGATGAACGTAATTACAAAAAGTGTTCAGTTGCCTGATGGAAGAACCATCACAATTGAGACCGGAAAAGTTGCAAAACAGGCTGATGGTGCTGCGGTTCTCCGCATGGGTAACACTGTGCTCCTCGCAACTGTTTGTGCAGCAAAGGATGCAGTTCCGGGTACAGATTTCATGCCTTTGCAAGTAGATTACCGTGAGCAGTACAGTGCTGCTGGTCGTTTCCCTGGTGGTTTCACCAAGCGCGAAGGCAAAGCCAGCGATGAGGAGATCCTTACCTCTCGCCTTGTGGACCGTGCTTTGCGTCCACTTTTCCCTTCTAACTACCATGCAGAAGTTTACGTACAGGTAATGTTGCTCTCAGCCGATGGTGTTGACCAGCCAGATGCCCTTGCAGGTTTCGCTGCTTCAGCTGCCATGGCTTGTTCAGATATTCCTTTCGAGCACTACATCTCTGAGGTTCGTGTGGCTCGTATCAATGGTGAGTATGTTGTCAACCCTACATTCCAGCAGATGGAAGAGGCTGACATGGATATCATGGTTGGTGCTACCAAGGACAATATCATGATGGTAGAAGGTGAGATGAAGGAAGTTTCTGAGCAGGATCTCATTGGTGCCCTCAAGGTGGCTGCCGAGGCTATCAAGCCTATGTGCGAGCTCCAGTATGAGTTGGCTAAGGAGAAGGGTACTGACGTGAAGCGTGAGTACGACCACGAGATCAACGATGAGGAACTCCGTGAGCAGATTAAGTCTGAGCTTTACAAGCCAGCTTACGATATCAACCACCAGGCTTTGGAGAAGCATGCTCGTCAGGATGCTTTCGACAAGGTTTTGGCTGATTTCCTTGAGAAGTATGACGCAGCTCATACCGATCTCTCTGAGGAAGACTTGGAGGAGAAGCACGCTGAGGCTACCCGCTACTATGATGACGTAATGCGCGATGCTATGCGTCGTTGCATCCTCGATGAGGGCTTGCGTCTTGATGGTCGTGCTACTACAGATATCCGCCCTATCTGGTGCGAGGTGTCTCCACTCCCAATGCCTCACGGAAGCGCTATCTTCCAGCGTGGTGAGACTATGTCTCTCTCTACATGTACTCTTGGTACAAAGATGGATGAGAAGCTTATCGACGGTGTGCTCGAGAAGAGCTACCAGCGCTTCCTCCTTCACTATAACTTCCCTCCATTCTCTACAGGTGAGGCTAAGGCTCAGCGCGGCGTAGGCCGTCGTGAGATTGGTCACGGTCACTTGGCATGGCGTGGTTTGAAGGGTCAGATTCCTGCAGACTTCCCTTACACAGTTCGTTTGGTAAGCCAGATCCTGGAGTCTAACGGTTCTTCTTCTATGGCTACTGTTTGTGCCGGTACTCTCGCCTTGATGGATGCAGGTGTTCCTATGAAGAAGCCAGTTTCTGGTATCGCTATGGGTCTTATCAAGAACCCAGGTGAAGACAAGTACGCTATCCTCAGTGATATCCTCGGTGATGAGGACCACTTGGGTGATATGGACTTCAAGACCACTGGTACCCGCGATGGTTTGACCGCTACACAGATGGATATCAAGTGCGACGGTTTGAGCTTCGAGATTCTCGAGGAGGCTTTGATGCAGGCTAAGGCTGGTCGTGAGCACATCCTCAACTGCATGATGGAGACAATCTCTGAGCCACGTGCTGAGATGAAGCCACAGGTTCCACGTATTGTAGCATTCGATATTCCTAAGGAATTCATTGGTGCTGTTATCGGTCCTGGTGGTAAGATTATCCAGCAGATGCAGGAGGATACAGGTGCTACTATCACTATCGAGGAGACTGATGGTAAGGGTCACGTACAGGTATCTGCTCCTAACAAGGATTCTATCGATGCTGCTTTGGGTAAGATCAAGGCTATCGTAGCTGTTCCAGAGGTTGGTGAGGTTTACGAGGGTACTGTTCGTTCTATCATGCCTTACGGTTGTTTCGTAGAGATTCTCCCTGGTAAGGATGGTTTGCTCCACATCTCTGAGATTGATTGGAAGCGTCTTGAGACAGTTGAAGAGGCTGGCATCAAGGAAGGTGACAAGATCAAGGTGAAGTTGATGGAGATTGATCCTAAGACTGGCAAGTACAAGCTCTCTCACCGTGTGTTGATGGAGAAGCCAGAGGGTTATGTTGAGCGTGAGCGTCGTCCACGTCCAGAGCGTGGTGAGCGTCGCCCTCGTCATGATGACCGTCATGAGGGTCGTGGTGAGCGTCCAGCTCGTCAGCCACGCCGTTATGAGCATCGTAATGATGAGCAGGCTCCTAAGGATTTCAACGATTCTTTGGATCACAACAATGATTAATCATCCGAAGAAAGTTGATTAATCATCATCAGATTCGAATATATCATTTCGAATATATATAATAAGGTGTATCTCAGCAAATGGGATACACCTTTTATTTTTTTATATAAGTCCTGAATTTGAATTCCAGTAAGAGTAAATGATGAAGTTCTTCGATATATATATTAATTCTAATAATAATTTTTATGAAGCATTTCCGACTGTGTGCCATGGGCAAGTTTTTTTTCCTATCTTAATCACTTTTTTAGCTCGTATAGGCATTTATCCTTCACCCTTCATCTTTTCGCCTGAAACCCCGATAAACACTGGGGTTCTGGAGATGAAGGGTAAAAAATCACCCTTCATCACCCTTCACACCTGTCATCTGAATGCTATTTCAGCCTTCATAGAGGACTACTTTTAGTCTTCATAGAGGACTGCTCTTAGTCTTCATAGAAGACACATTCATTCTTCATAGGTGGAAGAGCTAAAGACAAATAAGGAAGGACCAAGGCTTGGGCAACCTTGCTTAATGCGGTTTCTTGACTTTATAAAATAGCAAAAGTGACTTTTCCTGATTTCAGTAGACACTTTTTTACTTTATAAACTAAAAAGGTAGACACTATCAATTTCATAAAACTGAAATAGTAGACACTCCTTATTTTTTGTTCCTATTTTTATAGACACAATAAAAAGAATAGTACTGAATTAATCCGTTTTCGTAGATAGATTGCAATCAAGTTCACTCAATTCATGAGGAATGCGTGTTAAACTTTCTTTTAAAATAGCTAAAGTTTTATCTTTCTTGTTATTGCATAGATTTTTCTTTGCAAATAAAAACATGCTCATAATCAGATACTTATGGAGTTTTGGAATTTTCTTTGCAAATAAAAACCGATTAATATATACGTTCCTTAAAACCTCTATAATTTTGTAGTGTTATATGCTCAAGGATTCTGCAATGGGTGCAACAGAGAGAATAGATTATAAATATTGGGTGCAAATTCTCCGATTTTGCAGAATTACATGTTGAAGATTCTGCAATGGGGACAGGTGAAATGGAGGTCTATGGATTATGGGTGCAAATAGGGTGCAACTTTGAAATGTATAAAAACAAAAAGCCTTGCAAGTGTTGAACCTGCAAGGCTTTTGCGCTTCAAGATGGGCTTGAACCAACGACCCCCTGATTAACAGTCAGGTGCTCTAACCAACTGAGCTATTGAAGCATTTTAGCTTATGAAAGAAGAAGAGTATAAGAGTTGCTTGATACTCTATTTGCGCTTCAAGATGGGCTTGAACCAACGACCCCCTGATTAACAGTCAGGTGCTCTAACCAACTGAGCTATTGAAGCATTTTGCATCTATAAGAACATGATGTTCCTTATTTGCGACTGCAAAAGTACTAACTTTTCGTGACTCTACCAAATTTTTTGCTGGTTTTTTTTGAGTTTTTCTTCAAAAAGTGCATTTTTTCTTGTTTATAGGCATATTTTAAGACAGAAAGTGGCAGTTTTCACAAAGAAATGAGTAATTTTGTAGGCAAATAAACATATTAATAAAAAGGTAAGCATGAATAAAATATGGATTTCAATGCTGGCTCTGCTTTTGGCATTGCCAACTTTTGCACAGAAAGATAAAGACCATGATTTCAAAGTGGCTAAAAACATGGATGTTTTCAATGCCATCTATAAAAACTTGGATATGATGTATGTCGATACACTCAATGCGGATGAGGTTATCGGCTATGGTATCAAGGCTATGCTCGGTAGTCTTGATCCTTATACTACCTATTATCCAGAGTCAGATCAGAAAGAGTTGAAACGCATGCTTACCGGTAAGTATGCCGGTGTGGGTGCCCTGATTCGATATAACAACCAGTTGCAGACTGTGGTTATCGACGAACCTTATGAGAATATGCCTGCTGCGGAGGCTGGCCTCAAGAAGGGTGATGTCATCCTTTCCATTGCAGATACTTCTATGGTTGGAAAGGAAGTGTCATACGTCAGTGACCACCTCCGTGGTGAACCTGGTACGTCCTTTATCATCAAAATCAAAAGACCGAGCACGGGCAAGGAGATGAAAATGAAGGTTACACGCCGAACCATTCAGATGCCATATCTTCCTTATTATGGTATGTTGCAGAATCAGGTAGGCTATATCAACTATAATAGTTTTACAGAAAATTCTGCAAGAGATGTACGTCGTGCTTTTATCGACTTGAGAAAACAGGGCGCTAAAAGTTTGGTTCTCGACCTGAGAGATAACGGAGGCGGTTCTGTGCAGGAAGCTATCAGTATCGTCAATATGTTCTTGCCTAAAAACAAGCTGATACTGCAGATGAAGGGAAAGTTGAAACGTTCCAACAATGAGTATAAGACTTCCGTGGAACCGATTGATACGGTGATGCCTATCGCTGTGCTCGTCAATGAAAACACGGCAAGTGCCAGTGAGATAACAAGTGGTAGTCTGCAGGACTATGATAGAGCTATTATATTAGGTACGCGCACGTATGGAAAAGGGTTGGTTCAGGCAACCATGGATTTGCCTTACAACGGACAGATGAAACTGACCACTGCCAAGTATTATATTCCAAGCGGAAGATGTGTGCAGGCTTTGAACTATAAACATTCGAGGGGTGGATATGTGGAGCATGTGCCAGATTCATTGACCAAGGTATTCTATACCGTGGGCGGTAGAGAAGTGCGTGACGGTGGCGGTATCAAACCAGATGTAGAGGTAAAGCCAGATTCACTTCCAAATATTGCCTTCTATTTAGCAGGAGCACGTGACAGTAATGAGGTGATGCTTAATTATGAGGTGGATTACATTGCCAAGCATCCAACGATTGCATCACCAGAGGAATTTGCTTTGACGGATGCAGACTATGAGGAATTCAAGGCAAGAGTGCTGAAGGCAAACTTTAAGTATGACCGTGAAACGGAAAAATACTTGAAGGATTTGGAGAAACTTGCTAAGTTTGAAGGATATTATGAGGATGCCAAACCGGAGTTTGAAGCACTGAAGAAAAAACTGAGTCATAATGTGGCAAAGGATCTGGATTATAATAAGGCTACTATCAAGCGATTGCTGGAAAACGCGATCGTGGCAGCTTACTATTATCAGGCAGGTGCCATCCGCAATTCCCTGAGATATGACAAGGTGGTAAAGGAAGCGTCCCGCCTCTTGAATTCTCCGGAAGAATATGCCAAGATTTTGCATCCTAAGAAAAAATAAAATCCATACGATACCTGCCTATATCAGAAGGAAATAAGTATGATTTTAGCTGAAATCCATGCACAATCCATTAAAAATGCGCATGTTAGGAATAAAAAGTTCCATTTTTTTTGGATAATATCGAAAATATTCGTAATTTTGCAAACGTTCAGTGGAATGAGGGGCTCGCAAAGAGTTCCTCATTTTATTTTAATAAGGTATATATGATTGACAAAAACGTCGTAAAAACATTAGTGGATGAGTGGCTCCAAGATAAGGAATATTTCTTGGTAGGCATCGAAATTAGTCAAGACAACAAGATTGTCGTGGAAATCGACCACGTCGATGGTGTGTGGATTGAGGATTGCGTGGAACTCAGTAGATATATTGAGGGTCATTTGAATCGTGATGAGGAAGACTTTGAACTGGAGGTGGGTTCTGCAGGATTGGGACAGCCATTCAAGGTGCCTCAGCAGTACATCAACTTTATTGGCAAAGAAGTCGAGGTGCTTGATGCCGATGGCAAAAAAGTAAAGGGCATCCTCAAGGCTGTCGATGGCAATGATTTTACAGTAGGTGTTGAAGAAAAGGTAAAAGTGGAAGGCAAGAAGCGTCCGGTAAAACAGGAAGTCGATTATGCTTTCCAGATGGATAAAGTAAAATATACAAAATACGTAATAAGTTTCAAATAAACTATGGCTAAGAAAGAGCAAGAATTAACTGCGAGTATGATTGATACATTTCGCGAGTTCAAAGAAACCAAGAATATCGACCGTACAACTTTGGTGAGCGTGTTGGAGGAAAGTTTCCGCAATGTGCTTGCTAAGATTTTTGGTAGTGATGAAAACTTCGATGTGATTGTTAATCCTGATAAAGGTGACTTTGAAATTTACCGCAATCGTGTCGTTGTTGCTGATGGCGAGGTGGAAGATGAAAATAAGGAAATCGCTTTGACTGAGGCTCGTAAGATCCAGGCTGACTATGAGGTTGGGGAGGATGTGAGCGAGAACGTGGATTTCAATAAGTTTGGCCGTCGTGCTATCTTGACTCTTCGTCAGACCTTGGCTTCTAAGATTTTGGAACTTGAACATGATTCTCTCTATAATAAGTATAAAGATCGTGTGGGTCAGATTATTTCCGGTGAGGTTTACCAGATCTGGAAGCGTGAAATCCTGATTGTTGACGACGAGAACAATGAGTTGATTTTGCCAAAGGCAGAGCAGATTCCTGCTGACCAGTATCGTAAGGGTGAAACCGTGCGTGCCGTAATCTTGCGCGTGGATAATGAGAATAACAATCCTAAGATTATCTTGAGCCGTACTGCACCTATCTTCTTGCAGCGCCTGTTGGAGGCTGAGGTTCCTGAAATTGCAGAGGGACTGATTGCTATCCGTCGCATAGCCCGTATGCCAGGTGAGCGTGCCAAGATTGCTGTGGAGACTTTCGACGAGCGTATCGACCCTGTAGGAGCCTGCGTGGGTGTGAAGGGTAGCCGTGTACATGGTATCGTACGTGAGTTGTGTAATGAAAACTTAGACGTAATCAACTATAGCAGTAACGTGAAGTTGTTCATTCAGCGTGCTTTGGCACCTGCAAGAATTTCTTCAGTTAATATAGATGATGAAAACAAGAAGGCAGAGGTGTTCTTGCAGCCAGAAGAGGTGAGCAAGGCTATCGGTCGCAGTGGTATGAACATCAAGTTGGCTTCTATGTTGACAGAATATACCATTGATGTGTTCCGTGAGATTGACGAAAGTCAGGCTGACGAGGATATTTATCTGGATGAATTCTCTGATGAAATCGACCAGTGGGTTATCGACGCCATCAAGGGCATCGGACTTGATACAGCGAAGCAAGTGCTCAATGCACCTCGCGATATGCTCGTAGAAAAGGCTGACTTGGAGGAAGAGACTGTTGATAACGTATTGAAGGTTTTACGAGCAGAGTTTGAACAGTAATTCTCTAAAAATCGCATTACAAATAAGAGACAAAAGAAAAGGAGTATAAATAATAAATATGAGCATCAGATTAAACAAAGCACTACGTGAATTGAATATAGGACTTCAGACGGCAGTTGAATTCCTATCTAAGAGAAGTGACCTGGGAGAGGTCGAGGCAGAACCAAGCTTCAAGCTTAGCGATCAGCAATATAAGGCTCTGACCGATGCCTTCAGTCAGGACAAGAAGGTCCGTGACCAGGCGGAAAAGCTTTTCACCAAGAAAACAAAGGATAAGAAACGTGTTCCAGAGCAGAAGGAAGACCGTGAGGAGAATGCCGAGGTGTCTAATGGTAAACAACAGTTTAAACCATTGGGCAAGATAGACTTGGATAGCATCGGAAAACCTGCTGCTAAGTCTGCTGCTCCTGAGAATCGTAAGGCGTCTGGAAAGGAGTCTGCTGCCGTCAGCTCTGCGCCTGTTACTAATGCTTCTAAGGCTGAAGCAAAAGCAAGTCATGAACATCAGAAAGGTAATGCTGGCGGACAGATGTCTCACCAGCATAAGCAGAATGGTGAGAGAAATAATGGCCAACAGAAGCAAAATAATCATAAGTCAATGCAAAATCAGGCTAACAACAATCAGCCACAACAAGGCGAGAAGCCAGCTGAAACAAATGCTTCTGGAAGCGTGTTCACCCTCAAGAGTGAGAAGAAGTTCTCTGCCAATGAACCTAAGGTGTTGGGTAAGATCGATCTGTCTTCCTTGAATCAGAGTACTCGTCCTAAGAAGAAGAGTAAGGAGGAACGCCGCAAGGAACGTGAGGAAAAACTTGCGCAGCAGCACAGTGAGAGAAAGAAACGCGTGCGTATCAATAAAGAACGTGTTGATATCAATGCTGAGGCTAACCAGGGTAATAATGGGGGCAACAAGAACAACCAGAATGGTGGCAATAAGAAGAAAAAGAATAAGAACAAGAATAATAACAAGGGCGGCAGTCAGAACAACCAGCGTCAGATAGAAGTTGACGACGAGGCTGTAGCACGCCAGGTAAAGGAGACTCTTGCTCGTTTGACCAGCAAGAGCCAGAACAAGAAGGGCGCTAAATACCGTAAGGAGAAGCGTGAGGCTGTTCAGGAGAAATTGCAAGATCAGGCTCGTCAGGAGCAGAAGGACAGCAAGACTCTGAAGCTTACTGAATTCGTTACCGTTAGCGAGTTGGCTACGATGATGGACATCAGCGTTACTCAGGTTATCTCTACCTTGATGGGTGTTGGTATCATGGTATCTATCAACCAGCGTCTGGATGCAGAGACCATCAACATGGTGGCTGAGGAGTTCGGATTCAAGACCGAATATGTCAGCGCTGAGGTTCAGGAGGCTGTGAGCGAGGAAGAGGATGATGAGAACGACTTGGTTCCACGTGCTCCAATCGTAACTGTGATGGGTCACGTTGACCATGGTAAGACATCTTTGCTCGACTATATCCGCAATACCAATGTGATTGCTGGTGAGGCTGGTGGTATTACCCAGCACATCGGTGCTTACAGTGTGACATTGCAGAGTGGTCGCAAGGTTACCTTCCTGGATACTCCTGGTCATGAGGCGTTTACCGCCATGCGTGCCCGTGGTGCTCAGGCTACCGATATCGCCATCATCATCATCGCTGCCGATGACTCAGTGATGCCTACTACCAAGGAGGCTATCGCTCATGCTCAGGCTGCTGGTGTGCCAATGGTATTTGCCATCAATAAGATTGATAAACCAGGTGCTAATCCAGACCGTATCCGCGAGGACTTGGCGAACATGAACTTGCTTGTTGAGGAATGGGGCGGTAAGTATCAGTGCCAGGAAATCAGTGCCAAGAAGGGTATTGGTGTTCACGATTTGCTCGACAAGGTGCTCCTTGAGGCTGATATGCTCGACTTGAAGGCTAACCCTAACCGTCGTGCTACAGGTACCATCATCGAGTCTTCTCTTGATAAGGGTCGTGGATATGTTTCTACTGTATTGGTTGCCAATGGTACCTTGAAGGTAGGTGATATCGTACTCGCCGGTACTTCTTGGGGTCGTGTGAAGGCGATGTTCAATGAGCGTAATGCTAATATCAAGTCTGCAGCTCCTGCAGAGCCAGCTATCATCCTCGGTTTGAATGGTGCGCCTACTGCAGGTGACCAGTTCCATGTTATCGAGACAGAACAGGAGGCTCGTGAAATTGCCAACAAGCGTGAGCAGTTGCAGCGTGAACAGGGCTTGCGTACTCAGAAGCGCTTGACCTTGGGTGATATTTCTCACCGTATCGCACGTGGTGAGTTCCATGAGTTGAATGTTATCGTGAAGGGTGATACCGATGGTTCTGTTGAGGCATTGAGCGACTCATTCATCAAACTTTCTACTGAGAAGGTTCAGGTGAACGTAGTCAACAAGGCTGTGGGTCAGATTTCTGAGAACGATGTGATGTTGGCTTCTGCTTCAGATGCTGTCATCGTTGGTTTCCAGGTTCGTCCATCTGCTGATGCACGTAAGGCTGCTGACCGTGAGGGTGTCGAAATCAATACTTACTCTATCATCTACGATGCTATTGATGATATCAAGAGCGCGATGGTAGGTATGCTCGATAAGGTAAAGAAGGAAATCATTACCGGTCAGGTTGAAGTGAAGCAGACCTTCAAGATTTCTAAGGTGGGTACTATTGCCGGTGGTCTCGTTACCGAGGGTAAGGTACATGCCAAGGATAAGGCTCGTGTCATCCGTGACGGTATCGTGATCCGTACTGCTGAAATCGGTGCCTTGAAGCGTTACAAGGACGATGTCAAGGAGGTTGTTACCGGTATGGAATGCGGTTTGAGCCTTGTCAACTACAACGATATCCAGGAAGGCGACGTTATCGAGACCTTCACAGAAATCGAGGTAGAGCAGAAACTTTAATCAAGTGAAGAGTGAAGAACGAAGAGTGAAGAATTAATTTGTCTTTTCGCTCTATCCTATATATAATAAGGTAGGGATGAGTCCTTGGTGGCTTATCCCTATTTAGGGTTTAAATAACGAAAGGTTATTCTAAATAAAATGGCAGAGAAAGAACAAGAAAAGAATCAGTTTGTCAAGCAGGTGGCTGAGCAGAAATATGAATTCGGCTTTACTACTGATGTGCATACTGAAATCATAGAGAAAGGACTCAACGAGGATGTTGTGCGCCTCATCTCACAGAAGAAGGGAGAGCCAGATTGGATGCTCGAATTTCGTCTGAAAGCCTACCATTACTGGAAGACGCTCAAGGAGCCAAAGTGGGGACACGTACATGTGCCACCTGTTGACTACCAGGAGATTTCATATTATGCAGACCCTTTGGCTAAGAAGCCAAAGAACAAGGAGATTGATCCTGAGTTGGAGAAGACATTCGATAAACTCGGTATTCCTCTGGAGGAGCGCTTGGCTTTGAGCGGTACCGCTGTGGATGCCATTATGGACTCTGTATCGGTGAAGACTACCTTCAAGGAGAAACTTCGTGAGAAAGGAGTCATCTTCTGCAGTATTGGTGAGGCTGTAAAGGAACATCCTGATTTGGTAAAAGAGTATTTAGGAACCGTTGTTCCTTATCGTGATAACTTCTATGCAGCCTTGAACAGTTGTGTATTCAGTGATGGCTCATTCGTCTATATTCCTAAGGGCGTCCGCTGTCCGATGGAGTTGAGCAGTTACTTCCGCATCAATGCCCGTAACACCGGTCAGTTCGAGCGTACATTGATCATCGCCGATGATGATGCCTACGTTTCTTACTTAGAGGGATGTACAGCGCCAATGCGTGATGAGAACCAGCTCCATGCAGCTATCGTAGAGATTATTGTCAAGGATAATGCTGAGGTGAAGTACTCTACCGTTCAGAACTGGTATCCTGGTGATGAACATGGTAAGGGTGGTGTATTGAACCTTGTAACCAAGCGAGGCGACTTGCGTGGTGTCAACTCTAAGTTGAGCTGGACTCAGGTAGAGACGGGTTCTGCGATTACCTGGAAGTATCCTTCCTGTATCTTGCGTGGCGATAACTCTGTAGCTGAGTTCTACAGTGTGGCTGTTACCAACAACTATCAGGAGGCTGATACAGGTACCAAGATGATTCACATGGGTAAGAACACCAAGAGTACCATCATCTCGAAGGGTATTTCGGCTGGTCATAGCCAGAACTCCTATCGTGGTCTGGTTCGTGCTACATCCAATGCCGATAATGCCCGCAACTACAGTTCCTGCGACTCTTTGTTGCTGGGTAGCGATTGCGGAGCACATACCTTCCCATACATGGATGCTCATAACGACACAGCCGTGTTCGAGCATGAGGCAACTACCTCGAAGATTTCAGAAGACCAGCTCTTCTATTGCAATCAGCGAGGCATTCCTACCGAGGAGGCTGTCGGCTTGATTGTAAATGGTTATGCCAAGGATGTGCTCAACAAGTTGCCTATGGAATTTGCAGTAGAGGCACAGAAACTCCTGAGTGTTTCACTCGAAGGAACTGTCGGCTAGAACTTTGATAATGTACCTATAAAGAAAGTGAGGTGGGTGATGAAAAGAATGATATTAGCAATGTTGCTGATGAATACACTCAACTTGTCGGCTCAAGTTTTTCTTGACCGACAAAAACAGAGTGTGACGGCGCAGCAAGATTCGATAGTTGTATCTTTTGCAAAATGCAAGCAAGAGCAAGCGTCATATCTGCGTTGTGGCCAATATTGCCAAGTCGATGACTCTGATCCAACTTCAACCAAGTTTATCATGCAGACATTTCGTTATGTCCCGCAGGTGAAGGGCAAGGTCTCCGCCTAGGCGTGTGCTCATTCTTTGTGCTAGACCCTCCTTCATTGTTTGTGCAATGGGGGTTGGAATAAGCCACCATCTTTCTTTGAAGAGTTTTGTTCCAGTAATTTAAACGTATTATTTAAATAAGATGAGTTATCAGTCTATAGACACATTACAAAACGCTCTTAAGGATACAGTGTTTGCTCATACAAAGGATGCTAAGAAAGCGGCTGGTCGAGCTTTGGGTACAATGGTAGAGTTAATAACCTATTATTTACTTAGAGAATGGGGCTTGTGCGATTATATCTCCATAGAAAGAGGACTTCCTGAGTTTGGTGACGATGAAATACGACATAATGTGGAGTTTACATTGCATCCTATTTTGCGAAGAATGAACGTAAAACAAGAATCGCCTTTGACTGCAACAAAGATAATGGGGCTATTGAGTGAGGATATGGTAAATCCTTTCTCTCAGAGAAAAAACAATAAGCTCTTGGATGGCAACAATATTTTGAGAAATTCTTGTTTGCTAGCAGAGAGCGAAGATTTGTTGTTGATTGCAAATTTGCACAGAAATGATAACGCTATTCATGTTGCTTTACAACAAAACACCCCATTTGCAATGGTAGAATGTAAGCGTGTGGGAGTAGAAGAAGGGTGTAAAAAAGGACCTCAGACTATAGAAAAAGCCAAACAAGGTGCTTATGTTGCTCAAATGACTTCTGCTTTGCAAAAAGTTTGGATAGATGGGCAGAGGTATGGTTTAATATATACAGGGGAAAAAACAACAATTAAACCATATGAGCAACTTCTGGATGAGGTAATTCACGATGAAAAGCCTTTAGATAAGTTTATTTTGTCTATTGGTGTAGTGAGTAATCATGGTAATTGGTTTACTTCCGAAAATAAAAATAAAGAAATGAAGGTCTTGGCGAATGCCTATGATTGGTTGTTGTTTCTTACAGATGCAGGTTTAGCAGAATTTGTCACTACTTTGCTTTTGAAACCAAAACCAAAATATCGTGTAGTTCGTGATGCCTTTATCTCTAGTTATGAAGAGGGCAAGAAAGCCAATGTGTTTACAAAAACAAAGATTGACAAGAATGCTCACGATGCACTATGTGATTATTTCTCTGAGAACATTAATACAATTGAAGAATGGTTTAATGTAATATCTCCAGAGAAACATGAAATAGGTAGTCTGAAGCAAGCGTTGAATATACTGAAAGATAAAAATTGGAGGTGATTATGACAGCAGGAAGACATGTTAATACTTTGAGTCAAAGTTGGGGCACACCCCCGAAATATGTAAATGCAATAAAGACTTTTTGGGGTGGACATATAGGACTTGATCCTTGTTCAAATGAATACTCTGTAGTTCATGCTGATTTGGAATTTCTTCTCCCAGATAAAGATGGTTTGAGGGAGGAATGGAATAGTAAAACGATTTTTGTGAATCCACCTTATGGTGCTGATCGAAATCGTGGAACTACCATAAAGGACTGGTTGGCTAAATGTGTTTCTGCACATCGTGACTATGGGGCAGATGTTATAGCATTGGTACCTGTTGCACCTAATACGGGACACTGGAAGAAATTTGTCTTTGGGTGTGCAAATTCGATTTGTTTCTTGTATGATACAAGATTGAGATTTCTGGAAAATGGAAAAAATACAGGTAAGGGAGCTCCTATGGCATGCTGCTTGATTTATTGGGGAACTGAAAAAGAACGATTTATGGAGCATTTTATGGACTATGGTGCTACAATAGATATCTCTAATTTGCAGAATTGCAAAATTGGGAATGAAAGAAAAGAACAAATATTGATGTTCGCAACAGATTAAATTAATATATATATCATATATAATATGTTAGAGGTAAAGAATCTGCATGCTACTATTGCAGGCAAAGAAATATTGAAAGGTATCAACCTGACTATCAACGATGGTGAGATACATGCGATTATGGGACCTAACGGTTCTGGTAAGTCAACCTTGAGCGCTGTGCTCACAGGTAACCCTCTCTATACCGTAACCGAGGGCGAGGCTATCTTCAACGGCAAGAACCTCCTGGAAATGAAGCCAGAGGATCGTGCCCGTGAAGGATTGTTCCTTTCTTTCCAGTATCCGGTGGAGATTCCTGGCGTATCTATGACCAACTTCATGCGTGCGGCAATCAATGCCAAGCGTGAATATCAGGGGTTGGAACCATTGAACACAAGCGAATTCATGAAGCTGATGCGTGAGAAGCGTGCGTTGGTGGAATTGGATAGCAAGTTGGCTCGCCGTTCTGTAAACGAAGGTTTCTCGGGTGGTGAGAAGAAGCGCAACGAGATTTTCCAGATGGCTATGCTGGAGCCAAAGCTTTCTATTCTCGATGAAACCGACTCAGGTCTTGACGTGGATGCGATGCGTATCGTGGCAGACGGTGTGAACAAGATGCATACCGATCAGACTTCAGCCATCGTCATCACTCACTATGAGCGTTTGCTCGATATGATTAAGCCAAGTGTGGTTCACGTTCTCTATAAAGGTAGAATCGTGAAGACTGCAGGTCCTGAACTTGCCAAGGAGATTGAAACTCGTGGTTATGACTGGATTAAGGCTGAGGTAGATGAGAAATAATGAGGAGGATGGCTATGCTTTCAGAAAAACAATATTTAGATTTGTATCAGTCTTCTTCGAGAATGATCAAGAGGAACAGTGCAGAGGTTCTCAACGCAGTTCGTGATGCTGCATTCGAGGACTTCCGTCGCTTGGGCTTCCCTTCCCGTAAGGTAGAAAGATACAAATATACCGATATGAGCGCCATCTTCGAGCCAGACTATGGCTTGAATTTGAATCGCTTGGAAATTCCAGTAGATCCATACCAGGCTTTCCGTTGCGATGTTCCTAATTTGAGTACTTCACTCTACTTTGTGGTTAACGATGCTTTCTATAATAAAGCTCTTCCAAAAGTGGAGTTGCCAGAGGGTGTTATCGTGGATTCTTTGTGCAAGGTTGCTGCAGAAAATCCAGAATTCATCGCAAAATACTATGCTAAGATTGCAAAAACAGATGAAGATGGTATCACTGCATTGAACACATTCCTGGCACAGGATGGCTTGCTCATCTATATTCCAAAGAATGTAAAATTGGATCGTACCGTACAGGTTATCAATATCCTTCGTTCGGATGTTGACCTGATGGTAAACCGTCGCGTTCTCATTGTCTTGGAGCAGGGAGCTGAGGCAAAGTTCCTCTTCTGTGACCATGCTGCTGACGATAAGAACTTCCTCGCTACTCAGGTCATTGAGGCATACGTAGGTGAGAATGCCAGTCTCGATCTCTATTGTCTGGAGGAGACTCATTATAAGAACCGTCGTGTCAGCAATGTGTATATCGAGCAACAGGCCAATAGCCGTGTGAACCATAACGTGATTACACTTCATAATGGTATCACTCGCAACCGTCTCGATCTGGTGTTCAAGGGAGAAGGTGCTGAGTGTTTCTGCCATGGTTGCGTGATTGCTGATAAGAATCAGGTGGTAGATAATAATACACTTATTGATCATCAGGTGGGTCATTGCAGCAGTAACGAGCTTTATAAGTATGTGCTCGATGGAGAAGCACGTGGTGCTTTTGCCGGTAGAGTCTTGGTTCGTCATGGTGCCCAGAAGACTACTTCTCAGGAAACCAACCAGAATCTCTGTGCAACGAAGACTGCCCGTATGTTCACCCAGCCGATGCTGGAGATTTATGCCGATGATGTGAAGTGTGCGCATGGAAGTACTGTAGGTCAGCTCAACGATGCGGCATTGTTCTATATGCAGCAGCGTGGAGTGAGCCGTGAGGAGGCTAAGTTGCTTCTTCAGTTTGCATTTATCAACGAAGTCATCGACAAGATGGAGCTGGAGCCATTGCGCGACCGCCTGCATCATCTCGTTGAGAAGCGATTCCGTGGCGAACTCAATAAGTGTGAGGGTTGCAAACTCTGCAAGTAGATAATTATGTAGTTAAAGGAGTTAAGAAGTTAAAGGAGTTAAGACAATTGTTATATTGTTTGAGATTCCTTTTGAAGACAGATTTACCGATGTCTTAACTTCTTTAACTCCTTAACTTCTTAACTTCTTAAAATTATGTATGATATAAATAAAGTACGTCAAGATTTCCCGATTTTATCGAGAACTGTATATGATAAACCGTTGGTGTATTTGGATAATGCGGCTACAACGCAGAAGCCATTGTGTGTACTTGATGCCATGCGCGATGAGTATCTTAATGTAAATGCCAACGTGCATCGTGGTGTGCATTATCTTTCTCAGCAGGCTACCGATCTTCATGAGGCAGCTCGTGAGACCGTACGTAAGTTTATCAATGCGCCTAAGATCGAGGAAATTATCTTTACCCGTGGTACTACAGAAAGTTTAAATCTTGTGGTTTCATCGTTCTGTGATGAGTTTATGAGCGAGGGCGATGAGGTGATTATTTCTACAATGGAGCACCATTCCAATATCGTGCCTTGGCAGTTGCAGGCTGCTAAGAAGGGAATTGCTATCCGTGTTATTCCTATTAATGATAAAGGTGAGATTAACCTCGATGAATTCACTCATTTGTTCACCAATCGTACTAAAATCGTAAGTATTGCCCAAGTGAGCAACGTATTAGGTACGGTGAATCCAGTAAAGGAGATGATCAGGATTGCGCATGAGCATGATGTACCTGTGATGGTGGATGGTGCCCAAAGTACTCCTCACTTTGCTGTGGATGTGCAGGACTTGGATTGTGATTTCTTTGCTTTCAGCGGACATAAGATTTATGGACCAACAGGTATCGGTGTTCTTTATGGTAAGGAAGAATGGCTCGATAAGTTACCTCCATACCAAGGAGGAGGCGAAATGATTGAAAGTGTGAGCTTCGAGAAGACCACTTTTGAGAAGTTGCCTTTTAAGTTCGAGGCAGGTACTCCTGACTATGTAGCAACTCACGGTTTGGCAAAAGCCATTGATTATGTCTCAGCGTTAGGCATGGACAATATCGCTAAGCATGAACAGGAATTGACCCGCTACTGTATGGAACAGATGAAAACCATCGATGGAATCAGACTTTTTGGTGAGCAGGAAGGTAAAGATGCTGTTGTCAGCTTCTTGGTAGGAGATATTCATCACATGGATATGGGTACATTGCTCGACCGTTTGGGTATCGCTGTCAGAACTGGTCATCATTGTGCTCAGCCTCTGATGGATCGTTATGGTATTTTAGGAACCGTCCGTGCAAGCTTCGCTTTGTATAATACGAAGGAAGAAGTAGATGCTTTGGTAGCTGGTGTGAAACGTGTTGCTATGATGTTTTAGCAAGAGACTGATGTTTTAAATCAAGAACAACAGAATTTGAAGTTTATGCTGGAAAGTCATTATTATAAGGATAAGATTGAGGCTGGTTGCGATGAGGCAGGCAGAGGATGTTTGGCAGGCAGTGTCTATGCTGCTGCCGTCATTCTACCTCCTGGTTATCAAAATCCTGAACTCAATGACAGTAAAAAGCTTACAGATAAGAAGCGTAAGGCACTCCGTGAACAGATAGAACGCGATGCAGTTGCTTGGGCAGTTGGTGTAGTTACACCTGATGAAATCGATAAAATCAATATATTAAATGCCAGTTTTTTGGCCATGCACCGTGCTTTGGATCAGCTGAAGGTTCGTCCGGAGGCAATCATTGTAGATGGTAATCGTTTTAAACCCTATCAGGATTTACCTTATACTACTATCGTTAAAGGTGACGGAAAGTATCTGTCGATAGCTGCTGCCAGTATCCTTGCAAAGACTTACCGAGATGATTACATGGATGCTTTGGCCGAAGAATATCCACAGTATGACTGGAAAGGCAATAAGGGATATCCTACTAAAAAGCATCGTGCAGCCATTAAGGAGTATGGTGTGACTCCTTATCATCGCATGAGCTATAATCTTTTGGGTTCTGGTGAATTAAGTCTTGATTTCAAGGATTAAGCATCTTTGAAGGCTTTCTTGCATTTCAGCAGACACCAGGCAAACCAACCTAAAAAGCAAGCACGGAGACCCAAATGAATGTCTGCAGGTATGACTCCTAACGTGAAAGCAAATTGAGTCTCTAACAGGAGGCCAGTTTGCTTCATGCTGATTTCTTTTTCCAATACGGTGGAGTAATATTTGCGGAGCCATTCTACAGGTACTTTTATCTTGCCTGCTGCGTTCCTGATACTATCAATGAGAAACTTTACGTCTGCAGATGGTTCAAACTGACGGTATTCTCCATTTGCAAACTGTTTTGCCAAATTACCTGATAAGATGATATTCTTTTCCATTTTCTTATGTTTTAACGGGTTTTACATATTGTTTTCTGATTCTGCATGCAAAATTAATGGGCTTTTGTGCAATATATGTTCACTTTCTGAGTTTTTATGTTAAAAGTGTTGTTGGGTTAAGGTCTATTAACAGAAATCAGAACCTTTTCCCTTTAAAACGGATCAACAAGGATTATGCGCCACGACAAATTAGAAAAAGAAATGAACCTGATGCTTCTCCTTACCGAGAATCATCGTTATGAGGTAGATGCCATTTGTGACAGAATAGGCATCTCCCGCCGTATGCTTTATTATTATTTGGAGAGTTTCCGTGATTGGGGATTCAAGGTGGAGAAAAATGGAAAGATTTATAGTCTGGACAGAGAATCGCCTTTCTTCAAACATCTCTTTGAAACCATCAATTTCACAGAGGAAGAAGCCCTGACGATGCTCTCTATATTAAATAAGGTGGAGGATAATAATGCCATTATCCAGCGTCTGCGTCGAAAACTGGACCGTTTTTATGACTTAAACATCCTTTCTAATCCTCAATTACGTGAACAGGCTGCTCATCATGTGAGTGTGCTTTATGATGCCATCAAGCGTCATAGACTTGTGAAAATTATGAATTACTCTTCACCACACAGCAAAAGTATGAGTGACCGCGTGGTAGAGCCTTTCCTCATGATGAACAATAATAATGATGTGCGCTGCTATGAATTAAGTTCGAAGATGAATAAGACGTTTAAGGTGGCCCGAATGGGAGATGTAATTTTGCTTGATTTGGAGTGGAGTAATGAAGCAAAACATAAGCAGATGTTTACCGATCTCTTTATGTTTAGTGGAGATGAACGCTTACTGGTCAAGCTTCGTTTGGATCAGCTTGCATATAATGTTTTCGTAGAAGAATATCCAAAATCTGCCGATTTCATCGTGAAAGAGACGGAGAAATCATGGATTTTTGAAGCAGAAATGGCAAGTTATATAGGTATCTCCAGATTTGTTTTAGGCTTGTTTGGTCATATAGAGGTTATAGAAAGTCCTGCTTTCTATGACTATCTGAAAAAGGAGATTCAGATGATGTCAGAAAAAGCAGGACTGTAATCTAAAGTAATTGATATAATCTTGAGAAAATTAGAAGTCAAGGGTGATACCGTTGGCATCTATTTTCTTATATGTCTTTCCGTTGACACTTACATTCTTGGAATTCTTGGCATCAAAGGTATGAGTCTTGGCACTCACCTTGATGTTTTCCAACTTCACACCATCGGTGCGGTTGATGACGATGCCCTGCTCGGCATTGTTCACCTCCATATCCTTGATGCTGATGTTCTGCACTGGCATCTCTGGAAGACCATTGAAGTAGGCGGCACGGCGTGCACCACGGCAGATGACGTGGTTGATGTCGATGTTGCGGAAGGCAGGGGTGGTTTCATCTACCTTCTTCATATCTACCACCTGTTGCTTCTTCTGGTCGCCGTCGTTTAATGCTTCAACTGCTGATTTTCCACCATAATAGAGATCAAAGGTGATCACATCGGTTTGGATATCAAACATAGACATATCCTGGATGTAGATGTTCTCAACGACACCGCCACGACCACGGGCACTCTTGAAACGTAAACCAACATCAGTACCGAGGAACTGGCAATCACGTACCATGATGTTCTTGACACCACCGCTCATTTCGCTACCAACCACGAAACCGCCATGTCCTTTGAATACGGTACAACCATCGACAATCACGTTTTCACATGGAATGCCACGCTTTCTTCCGTCAAGGTCTTTACCGCTCTTGATACAGATACCATCATCACCTACGTCAAAAGTAGAATTGACAATCAGTGCGTTCTTGCATGATTCCAAATCAAGACCATCACCATTCTGGGCAAAAGAAGGATTGCGTACCAACACATCCTCAATAAGGACATTCTCGCACATCAAAGGATGGATATTCCAGGCTGGAGAGTTCTGGAAGATCACGCCGTTGAGCCAAACGTTCTTGCAACTGATGAGACTTACCATCACAGGACGGAGATAGTCTTTCACTTCATTCCAGCCTTCTTCGGTTGTAATGCCGAGCGGAACGTTCATGCCAGCGCCTTTTTCATCAGCTTTGAGAGCAGCCTCAGAAGGGAACCAGTAGTTAGGATTCTTGAAAGCACCGCCACGGGAAGTAATCTCTTTCCACTGGGCAGAAGTAACCTTGGCTTTCTTCAATGGGCGCCAATATTCGCCGTTTCCATCGATGGCACCCTGACCGGTGATAGCCACGTTCTGCAAGTTTCTACCAGAGATAGGAGACTGGCAGCGGCGGGTGTCAAGACCTTCAAAAGAGGTTTCTACGAGAGGATAGAGGTTGACATCAGCAGAAAAGAGGATGACACCACCTTTTTCGATATGCAGGTTGATGTTGCTTTTCAGTGTGATAGGACCTGTAAACCATACACCTTGTGGAACGATCAGTTTACCACCGCCTTTCTGGTCCAGTGCATCAATCGCTTTCTTGAAAGCATCCGTACAAAGCGTAGAACCATCGCCGATAGCTCCGAAATCCTTGAGGTTAACCTCGTTGGCAGGGAATTGAGGTCGTGTTACCTTCTCCATCTGGAATGGAAGATTCTGGTAAAGCTCGTCATAATTGTTGGTTTCTGCTGCCTGTGACGCAAAAGTTGCCAGGCATGCAAATACGAAACTGAAAAATTTCTTCATGAATTAATCTGGGTTTAATAGAGTTATTAATAAATAGCTATTATTTCTTGTTCTGCATATAGGTTGCAGTTGATGTTGCAAAAATACGCATTTAATTTCTTATCGCCAAATAAATGGGATATTATTATATCGCAAACGTTTTCGCTCATGGGAATATAGCAATTTGCAGAATTTTCTTAGGAAAAACTTGCAAGTGTAGAAGATTTGTCGTATATTTGTGGTCGATACAACTCAATTAAACTTTTGATATATTGCTTATGAAATGTATTCGTTTACACCTATTGTTGTCAGCCCTGTTGCTGATCTCTGTATCAGTATTTGCAGGACCACGTAGTTTCCGACAAGCCAAGCAGATAGCAGAGCGCCAGGCTGCTTTGTTGGGTATCGTCATGGATGAGTCTGCTGCATCACAGGCGAAGTCTTTCGGTTTTGGTGAAAAAACTCAGAAATCTCAGGCTTCTGATCAGGAAACTGCCAGTTATTATGTTTTTCCTCATGGTGAGGGAAAGGGTTTCACGATTGTGTCGGGCGACGATTGTTTGCCGGAAATCGTAGGTTATACCGATCAGGGAACTTATGATGAGGCTTCTCTTCCAGAAAGTTATAAGAACTTCATGAAGGCTTATCAGGAGATGGTAGAGGCTTTGACCAAGGGCGATCAAGCTACTCTGCGCAATTTGGCAGAGGTAAAAGCTTACCGTTCTTCGGTAAATTCTATTCATTCCAAGGCTGTTTCTCCATTATTGGGTAATATTGCATGGAATCAGAGTAAGCCTTTTAATAATATGTGTCCGATTTATGATGGAAAAAATCGGGCAGTCACTGGTTGTGTGGCTACGGCTATGGCACAGGTGATGGCTTATTATAAGCATCCTAAACAATTGTTGCAGGATATTCCTGAATATACTAAGAAATGGTATGGCAGAGATGTAGCCGTTCCTGGTATCAGCAAGAGCGATGGCGTATATGATTGGGACAACATGTTACCTTTCTATAGTAGTGCAGAGGGTAGTTATTCCGAAACTCAGGCTAATGCCGTAGCCAAACTGATGTTTCATTGTGGAGCTGCCGTGAAGATGGGGTATGGTGAAATGTCGGGTGCAAATCTTACGCCAGCGCCCTTGGCTAAGTATTTCGGATATGATGCCGATATGATGCTGGATTTATCCCGTTCTTTATATTCCCTGGCAGAATGGACTCAGATTCTTGACAATGAATTGGCTGCTGGGCGTCCTGTTTTCTATTCAGGTTCTTCTACTGATGGTGGTCATCAGTTTATCTGTGATGGTTCCGATGGACAGGGACTTTATCATATCAACTGGGGCTGGGGAGGCTATCAGAATGGTTATTTCGATGTTACAATCTTGAATCCTGAGAAGGGTGGTGTCGGCTCCGGTAATGCACAGGATGGTTACAACCGCAGTTGTAGTATGTTGGTTGGTGTGGCTCCTGATAATGGTAAGGTAGATGAGCCTGTAGCACCTTTCGTCCCTATTGTGCAGAGCTATTGGGATCAAGTGTCTGTTTTTGAACTGACTAAGGATACAAGAAATCAGGTTTCAGATAAATTTGCCTTGAAAATACAGAATTATTTCTGTAATCAGAGTCGTCAGGATATGACAGGCTCTTTAGCTTATGGTATATTGAAGTCTGATGGTACTTATACTCCAATTTCTGGGGTTAAGGAATTCTCTATTAAGGGTATCCAAGATAATGGCGGAACTTATGGTAAAACTTTCTTATTTGAATTTGATTATGCTTTCCCAATCGGACAGACCACGATCTATGCGATTTACAGTACCGATCATGTTCATTGGAACAAATGCGCTAATTCTGAAATGCGGCCTTATGTCGTTGAGGCTACAGCTCAAAAACTGACTCAGGTTCGCTCGCAATTGAAAGCAGATATCACTCCAACCGAAGAACTATTGGGTGGATTAACCAATGGCTTTGAAATTACTATCCAAAATCAGGGTGATATCGAATATTTGGGAGCCATCAATATCTTCAGCAATACGACTGCTACTATGCCAGATCAAGCCGCGACGGATATGTATGTCACGGTTCCTGCGCATAGTTCTATTACCAGAAAAGTAGAGTTGACACCTGCGGAAGGTGACTTGTATCTCTGGTTGACTGATGCAGGAGCAGAGAATGTCTTTGTTAATGGCAAGAAATTTACAGTTGGAGCAACACCTGCAGCCCCTGTATTCACAGTTGTAAAGGCATGGACCAATGCGGCTCCAAATGAATATGAGACCGAAAAGGCGACTTATGATGGTAAAAAAGTGAAAGCTCCAAAGACGAATGATGCTTTTGCCCAATTCAATTTTGCTATCAAGAATGATGGAGGTACAGCTTTGTTGAAATATGCTTTGATAGCATATAGTACGAATGAAAGAAGCTTTGTTCCTCGTTTTGAGACGGTACGCATTCCTGGTAATGGAGCGACCACTACAATATCCAGGTCTTTTGACCCTAACGAGTTGGGCGGCAATACAATCATCTCTGATTTGTGGTTCATGAGTTTGACAGATGGTAAATTATACGATATTAAAACAACATTGTCTGAAAACAGACTTTACATCGTGAATTCGGGATCTTATTATTGGTTTGAGCCATTTAACTTGGTTGTCTATGTAGCTGGTCAGCCTTCTGGTATTTCAACCATTTCCTTGAACAAGGGTTTCTATGGTGGCAATGGCGAGATTATCATATCATCTGACCGCTCTCAGACCGTAAAGATCTTTAATCTGAGTGGACAGAAAGTAACTTCAGTTGCAGTTCTGGCAGGTGAAAGACAAGTGATTCCTGTGCCTTCAGGCATTTATATTGTAAATGGAATCAAAGTGATTGTGAAGTAATACCATCGTGAAATAGGATGAATGTCTCCAGCGTGATGGTGGAGATAAAGAGAAAAGTCCCACAGATTTCACAGATTACACAGATATTTTTCGATGCCAAAACTTAAATCTGTGTAAATCTGTGAAATTTGTGGGATAAAAAAAGAGCCACAAATCTTTCGATTTGCAGCTCTTTGTACCCAGACCCGGGATCGAACCGGGATGGATTGCTCCACTGGTGTTTGAGACCAGCGCGTCTACCGATTCCGCCATCTGGGCGAATGCCTCTCGGCTTATTTGCGGTTGCAAAGGTACTAATAATTTTTGAACTGGCAAACTTTTTGCCGATTTTTTTTCAAAAAAATGCATTTTTATTTCGAAAACACTAAATTTTTGTTGTTTTTCACCTTATCTATATTAATTTGTGGAAAAAAACTTGGTTGGTTCACATATATTTTTTACCTTTACATCAGAATTTCAAAACTAACAATTAAGTTTCTTAATTTATGACAATAAATGATAGCAACAATTATTGCGTGATACTCGCAGGTGGTAAGGGTAGAAGACTTTGGCCATGCAGTCGAAGCAATTACCCGAAACAATTTATCGATTTCTTCGGGGTGGGGCGTACCCAGTTGCAGCAGACCTACGATAGAATGGTGAAGATTGTGCCTGCCGACCATATTTTTATCAATACTAATGAGGAATATGTGGAACTGGTCAGGGAACAGTTACCTCAGATTCCTGCTGAACGAATCATGGCAGAACCGATTCATCGTAATACGGCTCCAAGTGTAGCTTGGGCAAACCATCGTGTTTCGCAGTTGAATCCGAAAGCCTGCCTGATTACCACTCCTTCCGATCAGGCTGTTTTCAATGAGGAAGCTTTCAAGGAAAATGTACTGAAAGGACTGGCTTTTGTTGCTGAAAACGACAGATTTCTCTCGTTAGGTGTAAAACCAACCCGTCCAGAACCAGGATATGGTTATATCCAGTTGGGCGATGCAGAAGGGGATAATCTCTATAATGTTCAGTCATTTACAGAGAAACCTGAGCGTGATTTTGCCAAAATATTTGTTGATAGTGGTGAATTTTATTGGAATACAGGTATTTTCATTTCCAATGTCAAGCATTTACGCGAGAGTTTTTCTCAAATTCTGCCTGCTGTACTGAGAGGTTTTGATGAGTCTTATCTCACTTTTGACGTGGAGACAGAGAATGCCTATATGAAGCAGAATTTCCCTTCATATCCAAATATCTCCGTAGATTATGCCATCTTAGAGAAGTCAGACAATGTATCTGTATTGAAGTGTGATTTCGGTTGGGCTGACCTCGGTACCTGGCACAGTATTTATGAGGCGATGCAGAAGAGCGAGGATGATAATGTGATTATAGATAGTGATGTCATGATGGAAAATTGCCATCGTAATGTCATCAAACTGCCAAAGGGCAAACTCGCAGTTCTCAATGGTCTGGATGGTTTCATTGTAGCCGAGAAGGATAATGTACTCTTGATCTGTAAGAAAGAGGATTCCTCAGCATTGGTTCGCAAATATGTGAATGAAGTGCAAATGAAGAAGGGCGAAGAATACATTTGATATAATTAGAAATGACAAATGAGAAATTAGAAATGAACGGCTATCTTGCTGCATTTCTCATTTCTTATTTGTCATTTGTCATTTAATTAAATTTCTCATTTCTTAGTCTTTGTCATTTTTTTGAAATTCTGTGTAGATCTTATTAGAGATCTCCTTGAATTCCTCTTCAGTCAGTTTGAGATGTTCCTTGCGGAAGTTGACATCAGCCTCACTGTTCATAGGGATGAGGTGGATGTGTGCATGAGGAACTTCCAGACCCAAAACGACCTGTGCCACTTTTTTGCAAGGGAAAGCAGCCTTGATGGCCTTTGCCACTTTCTTGGCGAATACTTCAAACTCAGCGAGGTCTTCGTCTTCCATATCAAAGATATAATCCACTTCCTTGCGAGGAATGACCAATGTATGTCCCTTGCCGATAGGGCTGATGTCTAAAAAAGCGTAGAACTTATCGCTTTCTGCGCACTTGTAGCTGGGAATCTCTCCCGCTGCAATCTTAGAAAAAATACTTGCCATAATCTCTTTCAATTAAACATTTATAATAGAAACTTTATTTCTTTCTCTTCGCATCATTCTCATTTGATATTACATTTAGTGGGCTTACATGTCATAATAAAAGGAACTGCCATAAGGGCTTGGGAGCCGATATGATAGTTCCTTTATTTTTATTCAAATGAGATCTTGTCGATACGGAGCTTGATGGTGCCGCGAGGAATCTTGATTTCTACAATCTCGCCCACCTTCTTATTGAGCAATCCCTGTGCGATAGGAGTCTTGATGGAAATTTTGCCTTCCTTCAAGTTAGCCTCGCTTTCGCTCACGATAGTATATGTCATCTTTGCCTTGTTGACCATGTTGGTCATTTCCACCTTAGACATAATCTGCACGCAATCGGTGCTCAACTGCTTGGTGTCGATGATCTTAGCCTCGGCAATGGTGAGTTTGATACGATTGATTTTATCTTCAAGATGAGCCTGTGCCTCCTTAGCGGCATCATACTCTGAGTTCTCACTTAGGTCACCCTTGTCTCGGGCTTCAGCAATTGCGGCTGATGCCTTTGGGCGCTCTACTGTAGTGAGCTGTTTTAGTTCTGCTACGAGTTTGTCGTAACCTTCTTGTGACATGTAAGCCATAATTCTTCTTATTAATTTATAGTTATTAATGTGATTTCTTAGAGGGGTAAAAAATAAAGAATCCCGGTGCCAGTTAAGCACCGGAATCCTGTATCTTTTATCTCTATTGAATTATCTTTGTTTTTCTATTCTTTTGCAAAGATAGGACTTTATTTCCATATCTCCAAACTTTTTCAATGAAATTTCTCAAAAAAGCCTCCTTTTCCTTTTATGTATTCCATTAAATCATTAAAAATCTGATTATTACGGAGAATTTCAGGATTGCCGGTCATAATCATTTGCCTTCTTGCACGAGTGATGGCTACGTTCAGTTTACGGTCGATGATATGACCGTCTTCTATAAAACTGTTTCCTGCCAGGAAGTCCAGTTGCCAGATGTTCTGGATGGTAAAACTGTAGATGATGACATCACGCTGGCTGCCCTGGTATCTTTCTACGGTGTCGATGCTGATTTTCTCCAGTTCCGGAATACCAAGTTTCTCGATTCCCTTGCGCACCATGGCTATCTGGTTGCGGTAAGGTACGATGACTCCCACTGTTTTCTGACTGTCGAACTGCTCTCCGTAATATCGGTGTATGCGACGAAGTATATCTACTACGATTTCTGCTTCGTTGGCATTAATCTTGTCGGAAATATTCGGCTCCTTGCAGAATTCTGATGGTATGAATATCATACGATGATTCTTCAGATGTTCGTCAAGCTCGTCCTCTGATGGGAGAGAATAGGCGAGTTGGGTTTCCAACTGGTGCTTGCATGGCACTGGTTCCAGTTGTTCCCGGCGATAGAACATCTTGTTTGGGAATTCAGCAATTTCCGGATGCATACGTCCTTGACGGCGCAAAATGCCGATGAAATCGGTACGATGCTCATGGTCTTCCCAGCGGATGAGGCGCTCGAAAAGGGAGTTGCGGCAGTTGGTAAGACAGATGTCCTGTAGAATACTCATATCCATCAGGCTGTTTTGCTGACTGTCGTTGATGGTAGGAATGGCAGAGTCCTGTTCACTCTGCTGTACCACCGCTGGCAGTTGTTTATAGTCTCCGATGAGTATAAACTTGTCTATAGCTGAAAGCAATCCGATGAGATTGGGTTCCAGAATCTGACTCGATTCATCGATGATGGCAAGCTTGAAATGCTTCAGATTGAATATGAAAGGCTTGGAGGTCATCATCGAGGTTGTTCCCACGATGACGCGCGTACCTATTATATATTGTTTGATGGCTTCCAACTTCGGACATTGGGCAATGGCTTTTTCTATCAGATATGGACGGAATCGTTCATCGCAGGAATATTCGCTACCGAGTCGCAGAAATGGGATTCCGGAATCTACCAGCATTTCGCAGATTTCATCCACGGCACGATTGGTATAGCTCATCAGTAGGATGGAAGAGGCTGGCTTTTGAGCCGTCTTTCCTCCAGCGGCGATGCTTTCTGCTGTCGGCATTCCTGTTCCATCGTTCAATGCTTCTTCTACCATAAACTTCAAGGCACGACTTGTCTTTCCTGTTCCCGGAGGTCCCACGAGCAGAAAGTAATCCTGTGCCTGTTTGGCTCTCAGGATGATATCGTCAAGTACATCGTCATAATGTCTGGTCAGCGTGAGCGAGGTGTTGCGGCGGGGAGGGCGCTGGCCTAATAGCAAGTCGCGCTTCTCTTGAGGTGCACAGATAAACTGGTGCAGATTGCGGATGCTTCCACCGGTGCTGGCATCGGTAGTACCATGCTCGATAGCGTATGGCTTGTCCATTTCGAAGATGTCAGCATTCTGTTGACCATCGTTGAGATGTACCACGATTTCATGGGAATGAATCTCCTGCAATACACCTTTATATAATATAGCTTTCCTGACGTCCGGTTCTTCTTTCAGTTTGTAGGTATAGAGATATACCATGTCGCCGATACGGAAATTGGGCAGGAAGTCCTTGCCTTGGTCGGGTACGCTCAGGGTAATGGTATCGTAACCGCTACCTTCTCCACTCTGTTCTTTTCTGATGATATGGAGGTCGGTATAGATGTTGCCCGCATCCTTTTTCTCGGCAAGGGGCATCGTCCAGAGATCGCTGCTCGAAGTATTGGTTCCTTCCTGGGCACCTACTTTGGAAATCATCTGTTCGCGGAGCACAAAAGTCATCATCCTGCAGAAGTAGGCTTCTTCTAAAGGGCTGAGTGCATGAAGCGGGTCGGTGATGTCTGCCAGTTGTGGCTTCAGGTACTTATTGTAGAAGAAGTCCTGGGTGCCTGCTACATTGAGAACATCAGGGGTAAACTCATTCAGCGCATGCTCGAATCCCTTCTTGGCTATTTCAAAAGAAGCGGCAACGAGTTGGTTGCGATATTCGATGGCTTCCCTGAAAAGTTTCTGGTAATAGGCTACCACCATCAGACCGTTCTGCGGCTGGTACTTGGAGTAGAGCAGACGGATGTTGACGAGATTGTTGCCCAACTTGAAGTTGTGCTGCAATACGCCATAGTAGAGCAGCAACTGTACATAGTGGGGCACCAGTTGGAAACTGTGGTAATTAGGGTCTGCCTGATGGCTTTCGATATTGAGGTTTCGTCCTGATTTCTGTTCTACGAGAAGTTTGCAGTCGGTGGTCATCAGATCGACGCGTCCCTGTATGCCAAGGGCTTCGCACACGAATGACGGCTCCAGGATGGCTTTCTTCCGGTCGTAGATGCCCTCGCCCCGAAAGGCATTCATCTGTGCCTGGGAGGCGGTGCGGGGGAAGAGAATATCCACTACCTGCTGCAGATTGTAAGCCTGCAGGTTGGCATCGGTATAGAATTTCTTGGCGTCAAACCAGGGACAGGTGCAAAATTCCAGAGCCTTTTCTCTGAAATTGCTCTTGATGGTTTCGTTCACCTGATACTTGCCATGCGAATTGATGATATCGTCGAGCGCAGCACCGGCAAAGTTACCAAGTAGGGTAGCCTGGGTGTTGGCACGGGGTTTCATCAGATTCACGAGATACAGCAGGGGATGATGACCGAACTCGGTAAAGCAGGCTGCGATACTACTGATGTCGATGAGATAATCCGGTTCAACAATGATGAGCCGGGGCGTGATGACTGGTTGGCGTATCTGACAGTCGAGCAGGTTGAGCTGCATGCCTTCCTCCAATATTTTGCAGAGATAGGTATGGTCGATGCTGTTAGCCTCATCTTTGAGACAAACGAGATGTTCTTCCTCATCAGTATCATGGTCGATATCCACATGGATGAAGTCCGAGTCCCAGTTTTTCACGATGCAGCGGATGCGTCGGTTGCTGATGTCGAGTCCCTTCTGGTAGGGGCGGTTGGTATGTGGGATGAGAACGGTCAGTTCATGTGGAATATCAGTCTGGCATACGGCAGAGATGAAGATGGCGAGCGCACGGGCATCGTACTTCAGATCTTCCTCCGATAGAGGTTCCTGCTTGTTGCTGTGTCGGCGCATGGTCTGGATGGCAATCTTGTCGGCTATTTTGATGCCATGTACCTTGCAGAGATAATCCACCTGGGCGAAAAGGTTACCGAAAGCTTGTTTCGTATTCTTCACTCCTTCGTGGCAGCAGAGGATGAGCGTATCGTGCATCATCTTGTTGCGTGTAGCAGGTTCCAGGTCAGGAAGCATCAAGAGTTCCCTTACCCGCAGGAAAAGTTCTGTGGCAGATATGTTGTTTTGATTCATAGGCAACAAAGTTACAAAAAATATAAATACTCTTATAATAAAGGTATTTATAATTATTGATAATTAACTGTTAACTTTGGGGATCTGCTAATTATGGACACCCCTTTTGAAAGAAAAAAGCAAAAACCGTGGTAATTTTAACGAAATTGCCACGGTTAACTTTCATTATTCTTCTATTTTGTTATTGAAATAATTGGTCAAGAGTTATCAGGTGATTGATGATACTTGCATGCATATTGGAACTAAGTCCCATTGTTGTCACCAAAACTGTTTGTATTGAGCGAGTCTTGTTATGCATCTTACTATTTGCGAAAGCGTCTATCTTGTGACGTATATTCTCCTCGGCATCTTGTGTGATAGTAAAATTACCTGTTGAAAATTTCATTTCGCAGAGATAATCTGTTTGAGCACTTTTACTCTCCATGACTAAATCTATTTGAGCACCTTTCCCGTCTTCAGCTTTTCCACACCAACTGTAGTTTCTTTCCACCGAATGGATGCGTAGAGTGTCTTGTATGTTTTGCAGATGCTCTATGCTCAGAAGTTCAAACGTATCTCCAGCCCATGTGTAGAATGTGGCTGTCCCATGGATAGCGTTCCATCCTCCTTGTTTGACTTGTTTGCCATGAACAAATCTCAGATAGAATAGAGAAAAGAAATCTTTTAGCTGATATACAGTTTCGACTCTTTCCTTTCCATAACGGGGATACTCTCTCGTAATTCCTGATTCTCTCAGGTTGTCAAGTAGCTTTGTCAGGGTGCCCCCGGTTTTGATACCTGTAGCCTTGGAAAGCTCTGATTGAGTCATTCCATAGAACTTGCTGCCAATAGCTTTGACGATGTCTACGTATTTTTCTTTGCTAGAATAAAGTCCTGTATAAACATCTTTGAATTCCTGATGAATCAATTCATCAGCAAAGAATATGCTGTCAATGTTGTCTGTCATTGTTCTGTCGTTGCGGAGCTTATCCAGATAATAGGGGATTCCACCTATAGCCATATAACTCACGCACATTTCATAGCGTGAGAGATGAAAACCATTTTTCTTGTAGTACTTTTCGCATTCTGCTAAAGTGAAAGGGAATAGTTTGATGGTTTCCGTGAGTCTTCCATGCAGGCCTCCATAGTCATGTATCACATTATCAAGCATCCAACTTGTAGCCGATCCACAGACAATGAGTATAATATTTCGTTCACTGTCTGCCCATGAATTCCAAAAATATCCCAGTTCTGCTATCATTTCTGATGATTGAGGTCCTGCAAGCCATGGAAGTTCATCGATAAAAATGATTTTCCTTCTGTTTCTTTTTCCTTCCAGAACTTTTCTCAAAAGTAAGAATGCCTCTCTCCAACAAGTGGGTTTGGACTCCTTTGTTGATAATCCTGCAATCACTAACGAATCATAGAAATGCGCAAGTTGAAGTTGGCGATAAGACTCATAGTCCTTGTCTCCGTCTTTAATATAAGTGCCTACTGCTTTGAAGAGAATCTTCTTTCCAAAGCATTCGCTTACGAGATAAGATTTGCCTATTCTTCGACGGCCATAAATGGCTACAAGTTCAGACTTCTTAGACTTGTATATTCTATCGAGTATATTTATCTCTTTATTTCTTCCTATGATTTTTGCGTAACTCATTGTAAGATAGTTTTGTAATGTTGGTTGCAAAGGTACGTTTTTTTTAGGAAAACGTCAAGGAAACTACTTAGAAAATCAGCGAAAACGATTAAAATTTCTTGCTTTTCGCTGATTTTCTAGAAAGAAATTGCACTTTTCTTCTGATTTTGATGCAGGAAAATTACACTTTTCCTATAAAAAGGATGCCCTAAAATAGCACTTTTCTGATAGGTTTTGCTTTTCAGCTTTTACTTGATGTATAAAGTCTCACCATCTATGCCGACCTTGAATTTGCCATAACTGTTGAGCAATTCTATGGCACGCTCCAAAGATTCGTTTCTCTGGCAGAAGTAGCGAACTTTCATGTGTTTCAATGTCTCATTGTCGAAGATGATGTTCACATTATACCATCTGCCGATGCTTTGGTAATTTCGGCAAGAGGAGCATCGTCATAATAGATATAGCCAGCCAACCAATAGTTGTAAGTCTCCATGTTCTCTGTGCAAAGAGCAAGTGGGGCTTCTTCGTTGACCGTTACGCTATCTTTCTTTTCGTTACTCATCTTGTTCTCTCTCTCTTGATTTTCTTTCTTAAAATTCCGATAAGAATCCTATTTGGCTGCAAAGTAATAAAAATAATGCAGAAAACCTTGCGGATTCAAGAATATTTCGTAAATTTGTAGCCCTCTATATTATATAATAAGGTATAAAGACTTAGATTATGACAAAAGAAGAATTGATGCACAGAGCCATTGAGCTCTCAGAAAATAGCGTAAGAAACGGTGGCGGTCCTTTTGGAGCTGTCATTGCCAAGGATGGAATCATCATTGCTGAGGCTTCCAACAGTGTGACGATTGACAAGGATCCTACGGCTCATGCGGAGGTAAACTGCGTACGACAGGCTTGCTTCAAGTTGAAAACCTTCAATCTGGAGGGTTGCGAAATCTATACCTCCTGCGAACCTTGCCCGATGTGCTTAGGTGCCATCTATTGGTCACATCTTGATCGTATCTATTATGCCAACGACCGAAAGGATGCTGCCAAGATTGGTTTTGATGATGAGTTTATCTATGAGGAAATAGACCGCAAGATAGAAGACCGTCACAAGCCGATGATTGCGCTGATGAGAGATGAGGCGTTGGGGGCTTTCCGTATGTGGGAAGAGAATGCGGCAAAGACGGAATACTAAAGCTTTTTGAATAAAGCCAAAACTAAGCGAGGCTCTGATGTCAATTCATTTCATCAGAGCCTTGTTTGTTTTTGTTATTGTCCTCCTAATCTATCAAAAAAGGTGACAATCTCCTCGAAAGTCTTGAATTCATCGCTGCCATATTCGATCGTTGTTCCCATGAAATCCTCTGCTGGATGTGGGTCAATGAAATAGTCGCCATAGAGCAGATTCTTCTGATTGGTGAAGAGAATATGGTTGTAGGCTGGGGTTGAGAGGTATTCCTCCACCCAGGTCTGTACCTTTGCCATATACTCATGGTCGTTGGTAGGGGCTGAGGCTACGATATATACATTGTAGTATTCGATGAGCATCTCGTAGGCTTTGTGCATGCTGCTTGTGGCTTTCCAGTAACTGTCGTGCAAGGCATCGAAATCGATATATACGATAGGGCGTTCCTTCCCGTTTTGCTTGTCATCTATCCAGCGGATGACCGGACAGAGATAGTGGAAGGCTACCTTGTCGATGAGGCGGTGCTCGCCATGGAAGCGGATGGCATTGGGATAATGCTCATGGAAGAGGTCAAAGGTATGCACTACCGGGTCTTTGTCTCCGAAGAGACCATATACCCTTGCCTGTTCCTCTGGAGTGATATCCTGAAAGCATCGTTCGGTAATGTCACGGTATTCCTTGATGAGTCCCTTGGTCACCATCAGTTCGTTGACACCATCCTTTCGTGGATTCTGAAATTCCTGTTTACCGGTCATACTGCTCATGGTATTGCCCATTTCGAAAGCTGGGTTTACGAGGATGCGGTCGGTACCTTTCAGCATTTCTGTGTACATACCGCCCATGGAGGTACCGATAATCAGGTCGGGTTTCTCTGTTTCCTGCAACTCGATGAGCATTTCCATACCTTCTTCCGGATGTACGGGTATGTCTTCAGCCACGAAGGTAGCATTGGGCATGAGATCCTGAAGCATCTTTACAGTTCCGCTCTGTCCGGAAGAGAGGAAACCGTGAACATACATGATTTTCTTGCCCGACATAAGGTCGGGGAATTGCTTGATATATGGATTTTCCATTGTCTTTGAATTTTTAATTGCCCTGCAAAAGTACATCTATTTGCAGACAAATCAAAATAAAAGGGAGAGAAATTTCACTTTTTCAGTTTTTCTTTGTACTTTTGCGCCATCTTTTTGGACTCCAAGAGGTTCTTTTCGAAAATTCTATTAGATTTTTATCGCAATATAATAACATACGACATGAAACAGTCAATAGAAAATCTCTACAAATTAGACGGCAGAGTGCCCGTCGGTAAAGCACTTCCATTTGGTCTTCAGCATGTGTTGGCGATGTTCGTCAGCAATATTGCGCCAATCATGATTCTCGCTGGTGCGATAGGTTTGGACAGCTCTATCAGCGCCGTTCTTATCCAGAACTGTATGGTTATCGCCAGCATCGGTACTTTGGTACAGCTCTATCCGGTATGGCGCATCGGTTCACGCCTCCCTATCGTGATGGGTATCTCCTTCACCTTCCTTTCTCTTGCCATCAGCATTGCTGCTGCTCATGGAATGGGTACGCTCATCGGAGCGGTCATCATCGGTGGTCTCGTGGAAGGTACACTCGGACTTTTTGCCAAGTATTGGATCAAACTGATTCCTCCTGTAGTAGCTGCTACGGTGGTTACAGCCATTGGTTTTTCACTTCTTCCTGTGGGTGCCAATTCTTTTGCCGGAGGTCAGGGTGCTGCGGATTTCGGTAGCATGAACAACTGGATTGTGGGTTCTGTCACCTTATTGGCTTGTCTTCTCTGTCAGATTTTTGCCAAGGGATTCCTTCGCTCTCTTTCCGTGCTCGTAGGTTTGATAGTGGGTTATATCCTTGCTTGTTTTATGGGTATGATAGACTATAGTGGTCTTACCAATCTTTCTATCATCGCCTTGCCTCGTATCCTGCCTTTTACTCCAGAGTTTAATATAGGTGCCATCCTTTCTGTAGTGGCTGTATATCTGGTTTCTGCTACAGAGACCATCGGTGATACGTCAGCGCTTTGCAATAGTGCCCTGAAGCGTGATCCTAATACCAAGGAGATGGGTGCGGCTGTCTGCTGTGATGGTTTTGTAAGTTCGGTTTCTGGTCTTTTCGGATGTACTCCTATTACATCTTTCAGCCAGAACGTAGGTTTGGCTGCCATGTCGGGCGTGGTCAATCGCTTCACAATCGCCATGGGTGCCATCATCATGATTATCGGTGGTGTATTCCCTGCTATCGGTTATGTTCTTACAACCATTCCGCAGGCTGTATTAGGTGGATGTACTATCATGATGTTCGGTAGCATCCTCTTTGCAGGTTTCGGCATGATGGCACGTACGGGTTTCTCCCAGCGCAATATGGTGATTGTGAGCCTCTCGCTCAGTGTGGGTCTCGGTTTCACTCAGGCAACGGGTATGTTTAATATCTTCCCAGAGATTGTACGTACCGTATTTGCAGACAACTGTGTGGCTGTAGTGTTCCTGCTTGCAGTTATTCTGAATCTTGTATTGCCTAAGAATTTGGAAAAATAAAAAAGACAGGTCATCATTTTCTTATCCGGCGGAATAGAGCAGGAATGGGAATGATGGCTGTAAATCATCAATCATATCAATTTCAAATCAGAATAATGGATTTACTGAAAGAAAGAATTATGCAGGAAGGCAGATGCTTTCCTGGAGGAATCCTGAAGGTGGATAGCTTTGTGAACCATCAGATGGATCCTATCTTGATGATGGACTTGGCGAAGGAGTTTGTCAGACTCTTCAAGGACATCAAGTACAACAAGATTGTCACAATCGAGGCTTCGGGTATTGCTCCTGCCATTATGGTGGGTTACCTGACCCATCTTCCTGTAGTCTTCGTAAAGAAAAAGAAGCCAAAGACGATGGAAGGTATGATTACCTCGGTGGTTCACTCTTTCACCAAAGACTGTGACTATACGGTATGTGTAAGTGACAGTTATCTGACTCCTGATGATCATGTCATCTTCATCGACGACTTCCTTGCCAATGGTAATGCTTCCAAGGGTGTGATGGATCTCTGCGAGAAGGCTGGTGCCAAGATTGAGGCTATGGGTTTCATCATCGAGAAGGCATTCCAGCATGGTGGTGACTTCCTGCGCAAGGAAGGTATGCGTTATGAAGCACTCGCTACCGTAGAGAGCCTGGATGATTGCAAGATTGTCTTGAAGTAATCATCTTTCAATTAGATATACATAAAAATGCAGTAGTACTTCGTTGGCAGATGAAGCCTACTGCATTTGCTTATGAAGCCTATTGCATTTGCTTATGAAGTTAACTTCGATGTGCTTTGAAGTTAACTTCGTTATTTGATGATTTCGGCAGCGTAGGTTCCCATCGCTTTATAACCTGTTGGATTCGGGTGGAGCCAGTCGTTGCTCACATATTCTTTTTTCATGCGTCTGTCATCCTTCGGGTCCTGAAGAAGTTTGGCAAAGTCGAGGATTCCATCCACCTCTTTGTTCTTGGCTTGGTTGCGAATCCATTCGTTCACGGTTTGACGTGCTGCTTCATGGAAGGGAGAATAATATCCTGCTCCCTTGAAAGGGGTGATAGTGCCCAAATAGACTTTCAATCGGCGTGCCTTTGCCTTCTTGATCATTGCCTGATAGCTCTCGATGAGTTGACGTGCTACGGTTTCGCTATATCCGCTTTTGGCGGCACCTATATCATTTATTCCTTCAAAGATAATGACTTTTTTCACTCCTGCCTGTGCCAATATATCTTTGTCGAATCTTTCCTTTGCCAAAGCACCGAATCCTCCTGGCACCACCACACGGTTGTTGCCAATGCCGAGGTTGAGTACGCCTTGGTTGGTAATTTTATATTTCAGTTGGAGCATCTCCGACATGACGTCTGGCCAACGGTTCTGTGCATTGTCGGTAGAGCATTTTCCATCGGTGATGGAGTTTCCGATGATGGCGATGGCACTCATGTTGTTGTTCATCGTATAGATGTCGATGCCGCTGATGTTATACCAGTGGTTCTCCCGGAAAGCCTTCTCGAAGTTGGAGTGGGCATTGGTTACACCTTTCATGATATAAGAGGTGGTGCGGGAACCCATGTGGACGGTAGGGACTGTTGGGGCGGAAGTATAGTTGATGGTGATGGCAAGTCGCTGGAGAGGCTTGAGGTCATAGGGCAGGGCGTCGCTTGTGATGCTTTTGCCAGCCGGAATCGTAACCTTGTATTGATTGCCGAATTTGAGATATTTCGCACTCTTGGGGGCGATGGCGAAAGAGTCTTTGGCATGGGCAATATAGATAGAACGGATGACAACCGGTTCGGTACTATAGATATTGCTCAGTTTCAGACGAATCATATCGCCTCCGATGCTCACCTTGACCACCTGTCTCACGGAGCGGTTGGACATATTGTTATTATAGGGCATGAAGCTCTTCACGACGGTTTGTGGGGCAGTAGCCCATGTGCCTATCCATCCCTGTGCCGTAGCATTAATTGTTATAGCGCAGAGGAAAATAAAAAATGCAATAATTCTTTTCATTCTTCTCTTATAATATGTGATATATAAAAAGGGTCGATGCATTTTCAACACCGACCAACCTATACCTCATCAATTTCATAGGGGTTTAGAGAATCTGATACCATAGTTTTTCTCTACATCTTTCAGGTCTCCTCCACTTTGTACACAATCACGAATCTCCTTCTTAATCTTAATAAGTTTCAGAAAGAAGTTTTTATTTTTCTTTTTGTCCATATTCTACCTCCTTGTTTTAAGGATTCAACATTTGTGTTGCAAAGATTATGCCAGCGAGCGCAATGAAAGTTTACTTTCAGCTTGCCGAGTGCAGCTTTTCTTCTGCAAAGATACGCTTTTCTTCTGAAAGAAGCAAGGAATTATTGAAAAATGCTTGAGGGTGAGAGAGATAAAAAGAAAAAAGGTGTATCCAGAATGCCCGATGAAGAGCAACAAGGATACACCTTTATTAAATTATTCTCCACGATAAAAGCCATTATTGCTCATTTCCGACTATTTCAAGAACATTTCCTGATAGTTGTCTTTTACGAATTCACGAATGATTCACTTATCCTTCTGTTGCAAAAAATCCTTTTATTATGCTTGATAATAAATAGTATCTTCTGCATTTGACGGTTTGTATATACCAGCATCTGCGAACAGTCCTTCAAAGCATAAATCTTCGTTTAATTCAGGCCAATGAATACCATATCTACTCAATACGAAAGCCTTACGCTGGGCAGGTGTGGCGTTAGCAAGACGGTTCCAACGACTGAAAGGATAGTTAGCCTTCCAGCCATTTTGGGTTTCTGCCCAAATATGGGCATCGTCAACCCAAACGCGATTTACTCTATATTGCTCCATAATATCTTATTTTTGTATACCATTATCTAAGATGTGAAGCCCAGTTTCCATTTTTATCCAAAATGCCTGCATCTATAAGAAATTTCAAAGATGCCTCTTTACTAGCTGTTGCAGCCTTTCTTGCAGCCTCTAATCTTTCTTGTCTTTTGCTATCAAATAAATCCATATTCTACCTCCTTATTTTAATAATTCAACTTTCGTGCTGCAAAGATTATGCCAGCGAGAGCAATGTAAGCTTGCTTACAAATTGCCGAGCGCAGCTAATCTTCTGCAAAGATACGCTTTTCTTCTGAAAGATGCAAGAAATTATTGGAAAATGTTTGAGGGTGAAGGAGATAAAAAGAAAAAGGTGTATCCACGCTTGCCCAATGTATGGGGCAAGAAGGATACACCATTTTATATTATGGGTTAGGATAATCTTGATTGATACCTCTAGGAAGAAAATAACCCTTGATGCAATTTGGATTGCAGACACATATCTGAATATGATTCTTTTCTCTGAATCCTGCATTAGGATATAGTTCCTGCCCTTCCCAAAATACACCTTTTACAGAATCATAAGGATGGGCATTAGCCTTTTTGTTGTATGTTAATGCTGTTTGAACAACAGCACAATCCAATTTTCTAATCAGTAAATCTGTAGATTTACCGATAGATGTATTTTTGGGTAATTCTAATCCTGACTCTTTATAAAGTTCGACCATAGACTCATACGCATCTTTTAATTCCTGAAGATAAGAACTGTCCGTAAGGTCAAAACAATAACCTAAGTCTATTATTGCTCCAACAACAGCCGGTTCTTTTACTTGCGAATTTCTCCTTTTTGCTAAATCTTTAGCCCATAGCCAAGCTCTTTCTTCGTTATTCTCCCAAAAGTAAATACCATTACCTAACCAGTCATAGTCATTAGTACTGGAAAGAAGATCGGTCTTTCCAGCAACTACGGCATCGACAACAGACTTGTCGCAACCATGAAATCCAATTACCAGGTTGGAGCGCCTTGAATACAAAGACTTGTCCATAGTTTTATCTCAAATGTGGTGCAACTTCTCCGTTTGGCAACAAGATTCCTGCCTCAATGAGAAATTTTCTTGCTGCTTCTTTACTGGCAGTAGAAGCCTTTCTTGCTGCCTCTAATCTTTCTTGTCTTTTGCTATCAAATAAATCCATATTCTACCTCCTTATTTTAATAATTCAACTTTCGTGCTGCAAAGATTATGCCAGCGAGCGTGATATAAGCTTACTTTCAAATTGCCGAGTGCAGCTTTTCTTCTGCAAAGATACGCTTTTCTTCTGAAAGATGCAAAGATTTTGGGGAAAATGTTTGAGGGTGAGGGAGATAAAAAAGGTGTATCCTCGCTTGCCCGATGTGTGGGGCAAGAAGGATACACCTTATTATATTATAGTTCTTTTATTTCCTTTTCTGTCAAACCGATAATTAAAGCTATCTGCTCTATGCTCAATCCGTTATCCAGCATTTTGCGGGCGATATTGTTTTTCTCTTCAGCCCTACCTTCTTCCATACCTTCCAATCAACCCATTCTTCCAATGGAGATTTTGCCACCTTGTTGAATTCGCGCGGCTGGTAGGCACACCTTTTTAGTATAATAAATCTAAAAATTTTTGGTTAGAACTCTACTTTCGCATATCTTTGCACTTAAAAAAAGTGGCACATGTGCCAGAAATTTTAAGTAGTATGAAGGAAATTAAGCGCGAATATTATCTCAACCAACTCATATCAAGCAAACAAAATGGCTTGATAAAGATAGTTACAGGTATCAGAAGATGTGGCAAATCATATCTTCTATTCAAGTTGTTTAGAGATCATCTCCTGGCAGATGGCATTTCTCTAGACCATATTATATCTCTGGCTTTGGATGATATACTGAACGATGAATACTGTGACCCCAAGAAGCTGCTACACTATATTAAAGGTAACATCAAAGATTCTGAAATTCATTATGTCCTATTGGATGAAGTTCAAATGGTAAACAACTTTGTTGGAGCCTTGAACAGTCTTCTTCATATAGACAATGTGGATGTCTACGTAACAGGAAGCAATTCTAAGTTTCTATCTTCCGACATTGCCACAGAGTTCAGAGGAAGAGGTGATGAAATACGTATTTACCCTCTGTCTTTTTCAGAATATGTATCGGCTTACGATGGCAACAAAGAATATGCATGGCGAGATTATATTACGTATGGCAGTTTGCCTTTAATCTTGTCTTTGGATACTCAGCAAAAGAAGATGAGTTATCTGCGTAATCTCTATACTACGGTGTATCTAAAAGACTTGATAGACAGAAATAATGTCAAGAAAAACACGGAGTTCGACTCTCTTGTTAAAGTAATGGCATCATCGGTAGGCTCACCATGCAATCCGAATAAATTGAGCAACACTTTCAAGAGCGTAAGCAATGCAGACCTGTCTCCGTTAACAATCGACAATTACTTAGGATTCTTGCAAGAAGCCTTCCTGATAGAGAAAGCGATGCGGTATGACATTAAGGGGAAAAAGTACATCGGTACATTGTCTAAATACTATTTCGTAGACTTAGGACTGCGCAATAGCCTTCTGGATTTCCGTCAAATAGAAGAAACCCATCTCATGGAAAATGTGATATACAATGAATTACGATGCCGTGGCTATCTTGTGGATGTTGGTATGGTAGAAACTCGTACCAGAACGCCGCAACAAGGAATGATACGCAAGCAATTGGAAGTAGATTTTGTAGTCAACAATGGCTCTAAGCGTTATTACATCCAGTCTGCCCTTGCTCTTCCTGATAAGGAAAAGATAGAACAAGAATCAGCATCACTAAAACATATCTCAGATAACTTCCAGAAGATAATCATAGTAAAGGACAATATTGTTTCTCATCACAATGAAGCAGGCATCTTGTTCATAAGCTTGTTTGATTTTCTTTTGCAACGAAACATATTAGAATAGGCTTCTACTTTAAAAAAGTGGCACATGTGCCATAAATTTTAAGTAGAGGCATCTATTCGAGCAGTCCTTAGGAAGCTTTATCGCATTTTGTACGACTATAAAGCTACGATTGTACAACTATAGAGTGTATAGTCGTACGACTAAAGGGGTTATAGTTGTACGACTAAAAGGGTTATAGTTGTACGACAACAAGGTATTCCCACTAGGCTCGACAGAGGTGCTGACTGCAGTCTGCAGACCTGCTGACTAGGCTCAGCAGAGCTGCCTAGCCTAGTAGCAACAATAGAGAAGTTACTTTCTAGCACCCTGAATGATACTTTTTCCAACTCGAGAAGATACTCTTTTCTTCTGAAAGATGCAATGATTTTGGGGAAAATGTTTGAGGGTGAGGGAGATAACAAAAAAAGCAAAGAAAAAAGGCTTTTTTGTTGTCACTATCAAAATATTTATGTACTTTTGCAAAAACTAAAAACCCGGGGTCATCACCAGCATCGAATAATCTGGGAGAGGGCCTTACCGGGACTGCGCTGCAAAGATAAGAATAAAAATGGAATATACCAAAGTTTTTTTCGAAAAAGTTTTCTCGACAGATAGAATGAAGAAATATTTCTTGCTCTATCCTGAGGATGAAGTAAAGGCAATTAAGCATTATCAATGTAACATAATGCTTTCCGAAGCTATGTACCCATGTCTTTCTGTCTTTGAGGTAGAACTCCGTAATTCCGTAGTTCGGGAACTTGTGGCATTTGCCAAAAGAGAAGATTGGTATGTCGTTTTCTCTACAACTCCAGGCCTGATGGAACTGAATAAATATATAAGCACAGCTAAGAAACAAATTGCTGCACGAGGAGAAGATATAACCACAGCAAAGATTACAGCAGAATTGACCTGGGGCTTTTGGACATCCCTTTTTAATAGAAACTACGAACGTATCCTTTGGAAAGATTTAAGGAGAGCTTTCCCCTTTGTGAAGAAAGCTAATCGGCAAAGAAAGATAGTTGCCAGCTTCTTAAACAAATTCCGTCGCTTGCGCAATAGGATAGATCATAATGAAGCAATTTGTTGGAATCTCGATGAAGTTGAGATGATACACGAAGAAATGATGAATGTTATGGGATGGATGAATAAGGAGGTACCAACTTGGTTGTCTCAGTTTGACAGATTTAGCTCTGTAAGCTTGGATATACGTAAAATTATGAATTGGTAAAGCCATATCTAAAAACATATCTCCATGATTAGAGAGTATCGCTTCTTCTGCAAAGATTATGCCAGTGAGCGCAATGAAAGCTTGCTTTCAAATTGCCGAGTGCAGCTAATCTTCTGAAAAGATACGCTTTTCTTCTGAAAGAAGCAAGGAATTATAGGAAAATGTTTGAGAGTGAGGGAGATAAAAAGAAAAAGGTGTATCCTCGCTTGCCCGATGTATGGGCAAGGAGGATACACCTTATTATATATTATTTCAATCGAAACATGAGGGGAATTTCTACGGAGCCGGCAACCACCTTGCCTTCCCCATCAGGAACAAAGCGAGGCATCAGCTTAACTAATCTCAAAGCCTCTTTGTCGAACAGAGGGTCATCGCTTGTCTTCACCGCTCCTGAAGGTGAGACTACTGTTCCTGAGGCATCCAAGGCTACTGTTGCAGTAACTGTTGCTGATGCCGAGGGTGAGCCATTCACCGTAAGTCAGGAAGATGCACCTTATATTTATATAGTCATTCTGGCTGTTTGCTAAAAGCCTTATATCTTACTTAACTACTTTTTTACCATTAATAATATAAACTCCACAGCCAAGAGCATTCAAGTTTTCCCCAGCATATCTACCATCTATAGTAAATATCTTTTTACTTGCAGAAGTAGTATTAGGCATCAACATGTCGTGTATACCAGAGATAATATTTTCTGTACTACCGCCCATGAAATCGAAATCGATGGTACCGTCAGCATTTTGAACAATGTTGGTAATAGACTTACCCATCAACTTACTTCCATCAGCTTTAGCATTATAGACCATGGCAAATGGTTCTGATGTATCGGTCAAGCTATTATTTCCATCTGCAGGATACAAATCAGTACGCTCATCATCTTTAATCGAATTATCTGCATGGAATATGGTACAACGCTGGTGATCATTGTCGTATTTAGCATACTCTTCACCATACGTAGCACTATAGTTTACATTTGTATTTACATGATTCATCTCCCAAATAATTGGGTCAAAATCCACATGCGTTATCATTAATCCACTACCAGGCAAAGCTTGATCCCATTTATCTTGCTGCTGACGATTCTCTAACAGATAATACTCGTTCTTATTAGCTTCATTATAAATGATGAAAGTCTGACCATATTGACCAGAAGGACGCATACCTTTTACTGTTGTAGGTTTATCCAACACATAAGGCTCTAACCAACCAGCATAAAATCTTTCGTATGCAGTATAGTTGGCCGGATTATAACCACGTCCATTTCCATTATACGAGCCCGTATCCATAATATCCCAACTTCCCATACCATAATTACCACTGTAATTTACATCATACATATCTGCAAATCCCAGACAATGGGAGAATTCATGGCAAATCGTACCTATTCCATCAGGAAATTCTTTCAACTGATAAGTACCTGTGAAATTGTTTCTAATGATAGTGACAGACTGCTCACTACCGCAAGCATAAGTATCTACTTTAACATCACCGAAAGTCAACTGACTTCCCCATTCAGTATATTGTAGTTGATACTCATGGGGCCAAACAGTATCTTCGTCACCACCTGCAGCCTCACCTTGACCAGCATATAAGACAAAGACCTGATCAACTTCTCCATCTCCATCCCAATCATAGTCAGCAAAGTTTACACCAAATTTCTCACTAGCCTGCATACAAGCTTGCGCTACCATGGTGCCAGGTTTGCTATCGTTGCTACCATCCTTGGTATGTGCCCCATAATAAGCATAATCATTAGGTAATTTTACTGGACCTACAACATCAAAATCCAGCTCAAACTGTCCGTTACTTTGAGCAAGGAAATAATCTTTTACACTACCTACATGCCCATAAGGAGTAGTAAAGCCTGTTTGATTAGCTAAGTTCTGATAGTATTCAAGATTATGACTAGTCTTAAACTTTTTGTTTTTAAACTCAGCAAGAATAATCAATCCTTTTTTCTTACCAAGATAAGGGATATGATCAGGATTACCTAAGCTAGCACGAGAAGTACTATTCTTTTGTTTTCTCCTTGTACGCGCCTTAGCTACTACATCTCTTCCCTTCTCTGAAAAAGGAGTAAATTCTTTTAACTCAATGTTACGGAAGGAATGAGCATCAGGATCAACAATATAGCAATCGCCATTCTCTCCCTGCCAATAACTTTTGAATTCGTCACCCTTCAGTTCTGCAAGAACAAATGTTCCGTCCTTCAACTTTATAGGTTTCTTGGTTCCTTTTTTAGCAGGAATGGCAAAAGCCACCATACCTAAGGAAAAGAAACAAGAAAGCAATAGTAATCTTTTCATTAGCATATTAAAATCCTTAATAAAAAAAACAAAAAGGCTCCAGCTGGATTTTCCAACTGGAGTCAATTTAATTATGATGTTGGAAACATGCATATCCCAACATTATTATTTGAGAGAGAATATAGGCTTAATTGTCTTCTGCAAGAAAGGAAGAACAGTCTTCTTACTATTCTTAGCTTTCTTTACAGCCTTGAATGCTCTAGCCTTGTTAGCTTTTGCACCAGCTTCACCAGTAAGCTTCAAGGTATTCAACTCCATGCTAAAAGCTCCCTGCTCTACATGATAAGCCAAGTAGAAACTGAATGTACCATCAGCATACTTGCTATCAAAACCCTTGCCTGCTTCTACAGCACCCAAGGTTACCAAGTCGGTAGCATAAATTGTACCATACTGCTTATCAGCTTCACCTGTCTCACAGTGGTCAACTACAATAGTACCATTGTCATCCATGGTAAAGATCAAGCCCTCGTTTGCTTCGCTGTTTGCCCATGGAGCAACCTTATAGCGAGAAGGATTCTCTGTATCCTGATAAAGAACTACTTCATCCTGACCTTCATAGAAAGAACTTCCATCTTCATTGTAAGACTTTGCACCGTATGTATAAATACCAGTGTAGAGAGCCTTCCAGGTGTCTTTCTTCGCATCACCTGTGGTGTACTTGAAAGAAACGGTCTTGTAATCCTGAGCTTCACCCTTATAGAAAGATACAACTACCAAAGTATAGTCACCAGCCTCCATTTCAGAAGCATCGAATCTAACTTCACCGCTTTCCTTTACTTCCTGAACATTCTGATAAGAACCATCCTTAATTGCATTAAAGATTTCCTGGGTCAACTCGCCAGGAACCAAGGCTACATTAGCTGAAGTTACATCAGCACCCAAGGTAACGTTAGCAAGAACTGAGGTCTTATTCTTTGGATCAACAAACTTTCCTGCATACGCAATATCGCAAGTTACATCCTTACGGTCATATCCATCAAGATAGATATATTCATAACCATTTGCAAAGACACCCTTACTGATAAAATATACCAAAGGCAATGTTATGATACCCTTTTCCTCATCAAAAGAACCATATATTTTCTGTGTATTCTCCTTACCCAAAGAAGCAAGATATGCATCCATGTCAGCAACCATTACATCCTCATCATATTTTGAATGATGATAACCGGTAGACTGAACTGGTGTTGAAACAATACCTGTATTCTTGTCATAATTCATTACCAAAGAGGTACCAGCCATGCACTGGTCAATACGGAACTGATATTCATTTGTCTCAATTGTATTGTGACGTACATAGAACTTCAGACCAGCATCATCACCTTGCCAGAACAGAGACATTTTAAATGTTGCAGTACCAGCAGAGTTGAATGGAGCCCAATCAGACCACTGTGTGGCACCAGCCTTGAATGTAAAAGTACCGTAGCCATATTCTGTTGAGTAGCTATCATCTGCAATAGAGAGAGTCATCTTCTCATATTTACCAAAAGTAATCTTGCTAGGATCGTATGAGATAGCAACTTTTGCAGTTTTCTCACCAGCCTTGAATTCTACATTAGATGGAACAGTAAAGATGCTTCCTGCTTCCTGCTCTGCTTTCAAAGGAACAGAAATTGCCTCATCTGCATTAACACGTGAAATAGGAACCTCAAAGGTTGTTGCCTTGGTGGAAATCTCCATGATGCTGTCCAACTCGCTGCTGAAATATACCTGATTTCCAGTAACGGTAGCCCAATCATAGTCATCGCTTGAGCATGCTGTCATAAACAATGACAGCATGGCGATGAGTGACAAATATATTTTATTCAATTTCATAATTGTTCGATTTTAGAAACGTTATGTATTGTATCTCTACTTGGTCTTTGGAGCACCATATTTACCTTCTGGTGATGGACACTCTACTGTCTTTGTTGGATCAGGATTGTTCTTACCCTCCAAAGCAACATTTGACTGAACCTCAGTTGTTGGAATAACAAAGTTCCAGTTTGGCTTGATTCCCTCGCAGTTCAATTTCAAGATATCTGCAGTACAGTTAGTACCAGCATAGTTCTGCATAGTACCTACCTTCAGACGCTTTGCAATTGGGAATGCATTACCCTCACCCCAGAACTCAATGCGCATCTGGTTGAGAGCCTCAATCTGGAAGTCACGCAAATCCTGAGCCTTTGAATTGAAGTTAGGATCGCGATAGGTCTGCATGAAACTTGTAAGAATAGCCTTACCTGCTTCCACACTCTCGGAAGCTGCTGTAGCGATGGCATTGATGAAGTACATCTCCTCAACACGCATAACCGGTACATCTACAGCTGCACCTACCTTGAAGTCCTCCCAGTTTCCACTAGCGCAACGGAACTTCAATGAAGCGTATGCTGGCAACTCATCCTCAATGAATTCCTTGTCACGGCAAGTCTGATATTCATAGTAGTTGTACTTCTCCGGATCCAGGAATACATGCTTACGGAAGTCTGAAGTACCAATCTTGTCATACAAAGACTTATCAATCATAGGCTTGGTCAAAGTTGAGTAGCCCCAACCGTCCTCATTAGACACCCAACCTATCAAGTTGCAGAGGTTACCCATATTCTCGGCAGAATAAGTGAGATACCACATCCAAGAGTTGCAAGCCTTTGTGAAACCAGACTTAGGATCAGTCCACTCAGTCTCACTCATTGGCTGAGCCTTTGATGTTTCAATAGCCAGGCGGGCATATTTAGCAGCATTTGCATAATCCTCATCCCACATGTAAACCTTTGCCTTGAGACCATATACTACTGCCAAAGAAGGAACCTGCTTGGTCTTAGGAGTAAAGTTCTTCAGGCAACTCTCAGCCTTATCAAGATCAGAGAGGATGAAAGCAATCATCTCATCATGTGGAACACGTGGATTGTTCTTTGCCTCATCAGGAGTTGTTGTTTCCAGCACGAAAGGAACTGTCAAGCCCTTAACTGCAGATACATCTGTATATTTGTTCTCTATAGGCTCGTAGAATGCAGTCAGCATAAAGTAGTCAAATGCACGGCATGCATAAGCAATACCAGCATAACCCTTCTGTGCATCAGTTGCATTTGGATCCTCGATATTAACGGTAGAGATAATATCATTTGCCGACTTGATGAACTTATATAAAGTAAACCAAGGCAAGTATGATTCTGCTGAATTTGGACCAACATTGTAACTCAAAGTGTTAAATCCTAAATACCAGTCGTAACCTACGTTGTCACCGCCAGGATACATATCACCCATAAGTTCTGTTTGCGCAATCATAAACATAGGGTATGCCATATCAATCTCCTCTACCTGTGATCCGTAAACCAGGTAGCCCTGACTCATCTGAGAAGGAATACCATTTACGGAACCCTCCAAAGCACTTGCAGACTGACTGATTTGCGTAGAAGTAGCAACACTCTCCTTTGGGAAAGTCTCATCAATACAGCTAGTGAGACCCAAAACTGCAGTCAGCGCTAAAGCTGAATATATTTTATTAATTTTCTTCATTTTTCTCTAATCTAAAAGTTTAGAATGTAACTGTTGCACCTACAGAGATTGTTCTCATTGGTGAATAATAAGAAGCGTTGGTTGCGCCAGAATAAGTCTGACGTGGGTCAAATCCCTTACGCTTAGAGAAGTAGCCTACGTTCTCGCATGCCATATACACACGCAAAGTTTCTAATGAGATTGCACGTGCTACGCTTGATGGCAATGTGTAGCCCAAATTGATATTCTCAATATTCAAATAGCTAGCATCTGTCAAGAAACGTGTAGAACCTGCTCCACCATACAATTCACCGTATTGGAATCTAGGAATATTGCTCTCTGTATTGGTTTCAGACCAAGACTTGTACAAATCCTTATGGAAGTTGTATCCATTGTGGCTTGAGCTTGGTGAAGACATGAAAGTAGCGTATGTACCATCATATCCCTTACCACCAATCTGGAACGAGCAGTTGATAGAGAAATCAAATCCGTAAGCACGAACTGTAGTACCGAATCCACCATAGAACTTAGGGATTGTTGTCTCATTAGTCATATAGTAATCAGCCTCACTGTTCACGTTGGTTGTTGTACGACCTGTAACCTTCTTGTGGGTAACACCCTTATAGGAAGCATCAACAACATTACCATCTGCATCATACAAGATATCTGCACCATTTGCATCCTTCTCATATTCATTCTTATACCAAAGTGACTCACCGGTCTTAGGATCAACACCAGCAAATTCCTTTAAACGCCATGAATACATGGAAGCATCTTCTGTAACGAAGAAACTACCATTTGTATAACCATAGTATGGCTTACCATCTGCATCATAGATAGTAGATGTCTTCTTGTCTGGGTGAATCATGGTGATACGGTTCTTCAATGAAGCAATATTGAAGTTAACGTCCCATGTTACGTTTCTTGTACGAACAGCATTGTAATTCAATGTCAACTCGAAACCGGTATTATACAAGTCACCCACATTGTCGTAGTAGCTGCTGTAACCCAAAGATGGAGCAACGGCAAAACTGAACAACATATCTGTAGTCTTACGATAGTAGTACTCCAAAGAACCACTGAGCTTGTTCTTGAACAAAGAGAACTCAACACCAGTATTGAAGTTGGTATTCTTCTCCCAAGTGATATCTTCTGTACCCTTTGAGTAGAAAGAAGTACCAATATTGCCATCAGAGTTGGTAATCTGGTAAACATCTACATAACGGTAAGAACCGATATTATCATTACCCTGCTGACCAATAGAAACCTTATACTTCAATTCGTCAACAACCGGAGCCTTAAACCACTTCTCCTTATTGATGAGCCAAGCTCCACCTACAGACCAGAATGTACCCCAACGATGATCCTTGGCGAAACGTGAAGAAGCATCGGTACGGAGAGATGCAGATGCGAAATAACGGTTGTCATAATCATACTGCAAACGACCGAAGAAACCTTCGTTGTTATAACGTGTCTGATAAGATGATGCACTCTTGCCATCAACTACAGCGCCATCAAGTTCTGTATTTTCATCTGAGAACATCTTTGACTTAGAAGCACCGAGTTCACAGTAGCGTCTATCATAATACTCATGACCAAGTAAAGCTGTTACATTATGTACCTTTGCAATAGTAGTAGTATAGTTCAACAACTGCTGCAAGTTATAGTCATAACTACGCCCATGAGACATAGAAACCAGACCACCAGTAGAGTCAAACTGACCATAGTATCCATTTTGTACGCTGTTACCACGAGTTTCATCAAGATTGTAAGTACCATTAATGGTCAGCTTCAAGCCTGGCAGGAATTCAATATCCATGAAACCATTAGCAGAAGCTGCATTACCCTGGCTGTTACGAGTATTCAACAAGACATCCTGTATAGGGCAGGCATTTGTCAGGAATGGACGTGGAAGACCTGCGTTTGTACCATCTCCATAGTCGCGCATGGTAATACCATTAGCATCAACCTTAGGAGTACCATCAGCATTACGGATAAAGAGCGGATAGATTGGTGCAATCTGAGAAGTACAAGCCCAGATATTACCAGTACTTGAAGAATTACCATTGTCTGACAATGAATTACTGCTGTAATGAGAGAAAGACAAGTTTGCACCCACCTTCAACCATTTCTTTGCCTGGTAATCTGCACGCAGACGTCCAGAAAGACGTCTCATATTAGACTTATATGTGATACCCTCATTGTCAAGGTAACCCAAAGAAGCATAGAAGTTAGACTTCTCATTAGCTGCATTGATAGAGAGGTTATACTCCTGGCGCTTACCAATACGAGTACCTTCATCCTCCCAATCATCAGGAGTAATCCAATAATCCTGCCCCTTATAGTTTACAAGGCGACCCAATGTTGCATTAGGATTCATACGGCCATTTGAGCCAACAAGAACCTGACCATCAGGCACAGTCCAGATATTATAACCAAGACCACCTGATGTTACTTCACCAAGAAGAGCAGCATTAGCAGCCTTCCAGGCAGCATCAGCATCCATGCCATTGCTCATATAATTATTCTTCAATGCAGCATACTGCATCTCGTAGTACTCAGCAGGGTCTGTGATAACGTCATAATGCTGCAAAGCACGGCTATTCCAACCATACTTAGCATCGAAAGTGATTTTTGCATCGCCAGCCTTCTTAGCCTTTTTGGTAGTAATCATGATGACACCATTAGCACCACGAGCACCATAAAGAGCATTAGATGCTGCATCCTTCAATACTGTCATAGACTCAACATCACTAGGGTTAAGATTGCTCAAATCACCGCTATATGGAGCACCATCAACGATAATCAAAGCATCGTTACCTGCGTTCAAAGAACTAAAACCACGGATACGGATAGTAGAAGTTGAACCTGGAGCACCGTTAGAAGAAGTCAACTGTACACCAGGAACAGCACCAGCCAATGCATTAGTAACACTAGATACCTGAGATTTAGAGAGTTCCTCTGAACCTACTACTGTAGCTGAACCTGTAAATGCTGATTTCTTAGCTGTACCGAAGGCAACAACCATCACCTCGTCCAAAGAATGATTGTCTGCATCCAGAACAATCTTCATGTTCTTGCCAGCCTTTACAGACTTGCTCTGCATACCGATATAAGTAATTTCCAGCTTGGCACCAGCTGGAGCGTTTAATGAGAAGTTACCGTCAATGTCGGTAACTGTACCTGTGTTAGTTCCTACAACCTTGATAGAAGCACCGACAATAGGGCTACCATCTTCAGAAGCAGTAACTTTACCAGAGATTTGACTTTGTGCAAAAGCCATGCTCGTACTGAGAGCAAGACCTGCAACTACTGTCATGAGTCTTTTTTCCATAAATCTCCCTCGTTTAAATGAATATATAATGTTTGTTATTTCTTTCTTTCTCTCTACATTTTAATGAATGAAATGACCAGCCGTCCCTCAGAGACTTTGGCCTATCATTTGCATCCCACCTCTTGCCCCGAGGTGGAGGGGGAATCGCTCTTTATACCTTATATTATATAAGAGCCTGTAAGTCTAAAACTTACTTAATTTTAAAGAATATTTTTAATCGGGTGCAAATTTAAGCATTATTTAGGAAACCACCAAACTTTTTTCAGAAAAAGTTGCACTTAATGCTACATCTTGTTATAAATATCCGATTTTTTATGCACTTTTCCTTATAAAATGTAAAGAAATGGGCGACAGTTCATTTAAAAACCATCGCCCATTCAGGATTTTAGCTTTCTGCCTCCAGCTCCTTTTCGAGAACAAAGAGCATATAGAGAGGAATATTCAGCGTTTTAGCCTCGGCATTACGCTCGTATGGCAAGAGGCTGGTACGGAGAGTCCATTTTGGTGCTTTTTAGCCTCTTTTGCAAAAGAGACTCATAATCAAAGGATTACGAATAAGAAATCACATTTTTCGAAGGAGTTTAAAGAAAGTTTCCTTTATAGAGGAAAGTTTTTTGGAAAAAGTTTCCTCTATAAAGGAAATATCTTACGACTTTTCTTCCTTTATAAAGGAAAATGTTGTATCTTTGCACCCAGATTAACATAAAACGGAAGATATGGACAAGAGAATGGCAAAACTGCTGATAGCGGAGAACCAAAGGATGATTCAGAATGTGGAGATGGTGAAAAGAAACATCAGCTTCGAATCTCATTCTAACTATGTGCTGGTAGGACTAAGAAGAGCCGGTAAGTCTTACTTGCTATATCAGCGTGCCCAAGAGATGATAGCTCAGGGACATTTGCCAGAGGAAATCCTTTACTTCAATTTTGAGGACGACCGATTGGAAAATCTCCAGCTTTCCGACCTGGATGCCATCAAGCAGGCTTACGAGGAGATGTATGGGCATCAGCCTATCTTCATGCTCGACGAGATACAAATCATTGATGGGTGGGAGAAATTTGCACGCAGACTTGCTGACCAGAAATATAGAGTATATATCACTGGTAGCAACGCCAAGATGCTGAGTAGCGAGATTTCTACTACGCTTGGTGGCAGATATATGGTGCAACCCGTTTTTCCTTTCTCCTTTCAGGAATACTTGACAGCCCAGCATATCTCCTTGCCTGCGCAGTGGGAGTATCTGCAAAATTCTGACCTCAAGAGGGCTTTTCTGGAGTATTTTCATATTGGCGGTTTGCCAGAATTGGTGATTGTTGATAATCAGTTTAAGCGAGAGTGGTTGGGCAATCTATACAGCAAGATTTACTTTGGAGATTTAATTACCAGATACGGAATCCGTAACCCTCTGGCGATGAAAACTTTGATACGTAAACTTTCTGAGAGCGTAAAGCAGCCACAGTCTTATAACAGACTGGCTAATCTGGTTTCTACTGTGGCTGGAAAGGTAAAGCAAGAGACGATAGTGGACTATCTGAGATATATCAAGGACACTTGCCTGGTCTTCTCCATAGAAAACATTTACGCAAAATTACAAGATAGAATGTCGAACCAGAAGTATTACTTTATAGATAATGGTTTTCTGAGTCTATTCCTCTTTGATCCAGAAACATCTCTCTTGGAGAATCTGGTAGCCATTCACCTGCATGAGAAGTATGGGGAAGATCTCTTCTATTATCATGATAATGTGGAGGTAGACTTTTGTCTCTTTGAGCATCAATGTGCTTTCCAAGTGTCGTATAGTATCAAGGATGCTGCTACTCGTGAGCGGGAATTGGGAGCTTTGAATGCTTATCAGAAGAGGTATCCAGGAAGTAGACTTTTTGTTATCACGATGGATGAAGAGGAGACGATAGAACTGGATGACTTGAAGATTGAAGTGATACCAGTATGGAAGTGGTTGCTTACCTCGTAGTTGTTGTTTGATGAATAGAGAGCTACTTTCAAAAATACTCTTCACTCTTCACAAATACGACATAACCAACTGTATATAAGAGGTTTGCACGGGTGAAGAGTGGCTATGCACTCTTCACCACTCTTCACCTCTCTTCACCCTGTATTTTTTGAGGCTCCGAGATCATTCCATGCTCCCTGCTTCAGCCATCATTGAAGACCAGCGCTGGTCATCAATGATGACCGAGCCTCGTGATAAGTAAGCGGCTCAGCGTTTATCCTCTTGCATCAGGTGAAGAGTGGTGAAGAGTGGTGAAGAGTTGAGCTCACTCTTCACCACTCGCACCCCCAGTGTTTATCGGTGTTTCAAGCGATTTGGTGAAGAGTGAAGAGTGAAATCGAGAGTAGGATTTTTACGGACAAAACAGCTCAAGCTGCAACCCCTATTCCAAATCACGATGATAGTCCTGCCGAAATTTTCCTTCATTCTATCTGACGAGAAAACTTTTTCGAAAAAATCTTTGGTATATTCCATTTTTATTCTTATCTTTGCAGCGCAGTCCCGGTAAGGCCCTCTCCCAGATTATTCGATGCTGGTGATGACCCCGGGTTTTTAGTTTTTGCAAAAGTACATAAATATTTTGATAGTGACAACAAAAAAGCCTTTTTTCTTTGCTTTTTTTGTTATCTCCCTCACCCTCAAACATTTTTCAATAATTCCTTGCATCTTTCAGAAGAAAAGCGTATCTTTGCAGAAGATTAGCTGCGCTCGGCAATTTGTAAGCAAGCTTACATTGCGCTCGTTTGCATTTTCTTTGCAAAAGAAATGTTCAACTTTTAAAACAAGGAGGTAGAATATGGATTTATTTGATAGCAAAAGACTAGAAAGATTAGAGGCTGCAAGAAAGGCTTCTGCTGCCAGTAAAGAAGCAGCACGCGCCTTTTTAATTAGAGCAGGAATTCTTTTACCTAATGGTGAAGTTGCACCACATTTGAGATAAAGTTATGAACAAGGAGAATCTTTCATCAGAAGCGTTGCTCTCTAATCAAGGAGATATGACTTCTTTTCGATATGGCAATAGTAATATCCGATTCCGTGCTCCCAAGCGCCTCAAGCGATATGTGGATGTTAAGGAATGGGATAATGGATATATTGTTGTTATGGCTGATTATGAAGGTTTGGGCGAAACGGAAGAGTATATTGACCTTTTGCCCATATTGAAGAATCTATATATCAATCCTGAGACTTTTCTCAAACCAATCAAGTCAGTAAAAATAGATTATAATGAAGGAAGAAGAGATTAAAATCGTGGCAGAAAATGCTATGATGATTGTTTGCGGATATGCATTTTCGAAAACCGAAGAAGGCCTTATACGTGTAGTGTATCTACACCCGCCATATCATGCTCTTGTTATGACTAGTGAGGGTGAAGTTACAGAAACCAATATGGATGATATTGAAATCAGCATCGTTCAAAAGTATTGGATACGAAACAAAAAATTAATGGAGCAAGCTTATGCCTAAAATATTACGATTTTATGATATGTGGGTATTACCTCTATTTTACTTCCCATTGTATCGTAGAAGCTATGCATGTACATGCTAGTGACAGACGTTTGACAGAATCTGGTTCTGCCAAGCTTTTTGTAATGGGAAATGGTGATACCATCGTAAAAGAGCAGGGCGTTTTGACGAATAAAGAATTGAGAATCATTCGTGAATTCGTAAAAGACAACTATCAGGAAATGTTCTTGAAATGGTCGGAAATGAGCAATAATGGCTTTTATTTTATCGTGGAGAATAATTTAATAAAGGTGTATCCTTCTTGCTCCTCATCAGGCATTCAGGATACACCTTTTTTCTTTTAATATATAGAGGATATTACATATCTTCCAATGATAAGCAGCCCAGACGAATTTCCAGTTTCTTTAATTCAGGATATACTTGGAGCATATAGTCCACCTTCTGTTTCAAGAGACTTTCGTCATAACGGAATTTGTCCTTTTTTACCTCATAGATGTCAATAATTCCATCTATTTCATTTATTGCAACGATATCTATCTCATTTCCTCCCTTTCTATCCCAAAACTGACCTATCTGGGTGTATTGTTGGCTTTCGCTCAGTTTCTGGCGGAAATAGCGTTCAAGCATAAAACCCTCTACCGTGGATATATCACGCATAATGATACGATGCAATTGATTCAATGCGCCACTCTCTATGAAATTCTGGTATTTATAGAAGAAGCGAAACCAGAAGATGAGAAAATTGTCACTCAGGATATATCTTACACTCTTGCTCTTAGGCTTGGAGAAGATCGGGACATGGCGTTCTATCAGATTGTAGTGAGATTTCAAACGTTCCAGATATCCACCCACTTCCTTGATTCCTGTCAAAGCCTCAATCTGGGCACGAGTTACCTCACCACAGGCGATACAAGAGAGTATGGAGAAATAATTGGCATAATCCGTACCAAATTCCTCTATCAAGATATTCTTTCCTTCGTTGATGAAAGGCGAGTTTTCTTCAGTCTGCATATTGAGCATTTTCTGAGAGGTTGTCTTTCCATTGCTCATGAAGAGATTGACATACCATGCAACCCCATTGCTCAGCGTATAGAGAGTAAGCAAGTCGCTTGCTGTATAGTTAGGATTGAAGTCATGTAAAATCTCTTTAAGCACATCTGTATCGAAAGCTCGTAGATTGATGATACGATTGGCACGAGAGAACAATGGCTCTTTACTATCTTCAAAGATGCGGTGCATCAGTGAGTAGATAGAACCACTGATAATGAGATTCATCTTACTCTTACTTTTTGCCAAATCCCATTCTCTCTGCATCTCGCTAAAGATGGATGGATTGATACGTAGCCAATCCTGAAACTCGTCGATAACCAGTGTAAACGGATGGCTTTGGGAGATAAAGAGGAGTTGGTGAAACAGCTCGGCGAATGACGAATAATTGCCTAATGGCATATCTAATTTGCGTTCTGCCTCTTCCTTGAAATCTTGGCATAGCATATTTTCAGACTTTCTTGCCACAAAGAAATATAGAAGAGAACCTTCATGTCCACATCTTAGTGCTAACTCGGTTTTGCCGATACGGCGTCTTCCTACCAGTACCGTCATCTGTGCTTCTTTCTGGCTTTTTGTATAGATGTCAGCAAAGAGTGCCAGTTCTTTTGTTCTATCATAAAACTTCATATCTCATTTTTAATATCATTATCGTAACCGCCATTACCGTAATGACGATTACTATTCTGTGCAAATGTACGATTTTCTATTGGATTATACAAAGATTAAGAACTTTATTTTGAATAGTTTAACAAAAAGGCAATTACCTTCAGTATCGGGCATTCAGGATACACTTTTTTCCTTTTTTGCTTTTTCTTTTCTACTGCGGAAGACGCATTTTTCAAAATAAGTCGTCTCCTGTAACCTGTCTGTTGATCTTTCTTGCATACATATTATTATATAGGCCATGAGGGGTTGTGAGTGATGCGATTATGGAGTCCTCCGCGTGAATTAATAACCTGATTGAGCATCCAGGTGGTAGCACTTCCGCAGGCTATCAGTTTGATGTCGCTGCGGTATGACGCCCAGTCGTTCCAGAAATGTTTTCAAATTCTGATTTGCGGCTTTCTCTGAAATACTAACTTTCTGTCTTTAATTCTTTGTCTAGAACAAAGAGCATATAGAGGGGGATGTTGATGGTTTTCGAACTGTTGTTTCTCTCGTATGGCAAGAGACTGGTGCGAACCGACCATTTGGGTGAATATTTTTCCCGATATAGTTTCAAACTTTTGGCATTCATGGTTACTCCTGCCTTTGCTTCTAGTGGATATACATCTAAACCATCAGAAATAAGGAAGTCGACCTCTGCAGTGGCTGAGGAAGACCAATAATAATTGGTTTCCAGAGTTTCTGCAAAGTTCTGAAGTTCCTGACAGACATACTGTTCTGTCAACGCTCCCTTAAACTCTTCGAAGATTCTGCTTCCTTCTAATATTACTTTTGGCGAAATCTTGCTCATTGCCCTCAACAGACCTACATCCAGTAAGAATACCTTAAACGATTTGAGTTCTGCATAGGCTGAAATCGGGATGTCGGGCTTGCTGACATTGTTGGTTCTGATGATTTCACCTGCATCAGAGAGCCACATGATGGCATCCTCATATTCCCGTGCTCTGGCTCCCTCTCTCACCAGTCCATAGACAAACTTCTTGTTTTCCTTCGCCAGTTGCGAAGGGATACTGTTCCATACATAACGGATTTTCTCGACCATATTCTTTGGCGCATGCTTGGAGAAGTCTTTCTGGTAGGCTGCTATCAGTTCCTGCTGGATGCGGTTCACCTTGTTGTAGTCTTTGCTGTCCAGCCACTCTGTAACAACAGCTGGCATACCTCCTATTATCATGTATTTTTTCAGATAATCTGTAAGGCGAGCCTCGAATGCCCCCAGGTTTCTGTTTCCTTTATCGATATAGTCTACCAGCATGTTCTCTTCGTTTGCTATCAGGAACTCTTTAAAGGACATGGGATATAGATGCAGGAAATCAGTCTTTCCTACAGGGAAGGATGTGCCTTCGTGCAGGGCTATGCCTAGCAATGAGCCTGCGCAGCAGATAGCATACCCTGGTGCTTCTTCGCAGAAATACTTCAAAGAGGTGAGTGCTCTTGGCATTTCCTGTACTTCATCGAAGATAATAAGCGTTTCCTCGGGTATTATCATCTTACCATTATAGATGGAGAGCTGTTCTATAATGCGTTGTGGCGATAAGTCGCTGGCAAATATCTCTTCGAGTACATCACTCTGTTCGAAGTTGATGTAACATACGTCTTTGAAGTACTTGCGCCCAAATTCTTTCAGTAGCCAAGTCTTGCCAACCTGTCTTGCACCTTCCAATATCAGTGGCTTCCTTCCGTGACTGTTTTTCCATTTTAACAATTGGGATATAAGGAGTCTTTCCATACGCCTAAAATTAAGTTTTGGCAAAGATACTAATAAACAGTGAATTACGCAAGGAAAATCACATTTTTCTAAGGACTTTTAAGCATATTTATCACATTTTCCTAAGGACTTTTCTGTTAAATCATCACATTTTCCTAAGGACTCTTAGGGGCTTAAATCGAGAATTCTGTCGTAATCTCAGAAAAAAAGCAAGATTACGACAACTTTTAAACGAGAAATCTGTCGTAATCTCGATAAAAAAGTGAGATTACGACAGATTTTCATGATTTTTCTCTTTAAAAGATTAATTATCTTGTTTCGTCTTTACTAATCTGTGGATGGATTAGAAATCAGAAACGCTTACGGCTGTGATAGGCACGATGCGGAAGTTGTCCAGTGCAGATTCCCTTTATACCTTATTATATATATATTTAGTATTCGTATAGCTTGATGTGGAGTATTTTATTGTCTCCACATGAGATGCGGGCATGGCGCCCCTGGTGGTCCTGATCGCCATTATCACGACGGATAAACTGTAATTTGCCGTTTTTGTCTACTTCAACCTGGTCTACATATCCGATACCGATACGTTTATCTTTGAAAGTTGTGGCTTGTTTCTTTGTTTCGGTTCCACCGTTGTCTACAAATCCGTCCTCACCGAGTTTCTTTTCTTCAGCTTGCGCTTTTTCAGTCTTGCTTTGGAAGACTACGACGATTCCATTACCTGCTATGATGTATTCGTTCTTGGCTAGTTTCACAATCAAGCCACCGCCTTCAGGCCATTTACTTCCATCTGTAGCGCGAGGATCCCATGGTAGCGTGAAGAAATGACGGCAGGTCATGGTGATATCTCCATCTTCGATGATTCGCTCTTTATCTTTCTGATCGAAGAGTAATCCCCAGTTTTTTCCCTTTCCCTGATGCTGAAGCAGGATAGGAGAGAGTTGGTCGATAACCTTATATGAACGTCTGAGACTGTTCTTCACCTTATTGTTAGCTTCATCGAGAGCAAACGGACTGAAACTGATGGCATCTGTTTCGCCGAAGGTATAATATGCCTTTACGCCGCTATTGATATCGCATTTCACTTCTGGAGTGAAGAAAGGATTGTCGGCACGCTTGTATTTCTCTACCCATCCCTTGTAACCGGTATCATAGATATCTGGTGCAAAGATGTCGATACTTGGTGCACCGCATTTCCAGATATCAATCAGATAGGCAAGTGGTCCGGCAGAAGGATATTCGCCTGGTTTTCTGCCACGGCTGTTCATTGCTGCATTTACATACATCGGAATATTGTAGATGGCTTTGCCTGCTGAGGCTAGCTGCTCTACATACTTGGCATAATAATATGCTTGGAATTTCTCGTCAGCATAACGGTCTGTTCCGAAAACTTCTGCCCATGTACCTTTCTTCTTGAGCTTGAGTGCCTTGAACAATGGGGCAGGAACTGCCTGTCTGTAAGCTTTTTCGGCAAGAGGAGAATGGTCGCGGGCTGATTCGAGCATGCCGATTTCGTTTTCTACCTGCATCATGATAACGGTATTCTCCTGACTGTCTACTGCTTTAATGTGCTTCATCAGTTCGCAGAATGCTCGCTTGTCTGCTTGAAGCAGGTTATCGCTGAAGGCTGTGCATATCTCTAATGGCTTGCTGTTCTCTGTGAGTGAACGAGGGAAACGCTTGGTGTTTTCCTTTACCCATAGTGGAGCATAGCAGCTCATGGAATTCTTCCAGGCACCAAACCATAGGAAGACAATCTTCAAGTCATGCTTACGGGCAGTTGTGATGACGCTGTCTACGAGTGCAAAATCATATTTGCCCTCATTAGGTTCTACAAATTCCCAATATGCAGGAACGAAAACAGAGTTGACTCCGCTATTCTTCATCTGTTTCAATGCTTTCCTGATGTCGGCAGGACTCGTTGCGGCAGAGTTGCTCAACTCACCAGCCAGGAGAAGCATCGGCTTTTCATTGACAACAAGCTGGGTTGCAGAGCCTTGCTTCTGCAGTTTCACTCCAGCTTGTATATTGATGCAGCATAATAATGCTAGAAAAGATAATACGATCTTATTCATAAATCTTCATTTTAGAAAAGGTTTGAAAATACTTGAGACAGGTATTGCGCCATTCCTTGGCGTTTTCCAACTGCACATTGAGCAATGAATCGGTATGCTGCCATTCCTGCTCATGACCTTTCATATACTGCTTGGCAGCAGTGTGCCAGTAATCACGGTAAACTTCTACCATTGCTACGCCCATGTTGTACTTCATGCAGAGTTCCTGCCAGAGTGTGCTGCCCGACTTCATCCTGTAATTCCATGGCACATGATGGAACCAGAGGAGATATTCCTCAGGACAGGTCTGGATGTTGTCGTACTGGCTGCGATAAGGCTCCGGATACTGACCTACGGCATCTGTTCCCTTGGATGAACGGTCGAAACCGATACCCTTGGCATCAGCCTTGTGATAATACACAGGGCACCATTCCAGAGGATATTCGGCCTTGAAACCATCAGGTTCTGGTCCATAGTGATGGTCGAATTTGAATATGTGGTGCAAGCCGAGTGGCATCATGTAGTTGACACAGGCTTCTCGTGATGTAAGCATCATCATTTCTACTGGTTTTGTGAATCTTTCATCCTTACATTCGTAGGTCTGTATCAGCCATTCGTGGGCGATTTCTTCCGATGAAATCGATGGATTCCATGCCAAACGTCCAAAGGCATACCAGTTGGCTTGAGAGAAAGGATGACCGCACCAATTGGCATTGTCTCCTATATTAGAAACGCCTGCAATACCCTTTAACTTGTCTGGACTGACAAAGCGGAAGAACTCCTTCCACATAGGTGCTAGGTAAACAAGATGCTTGGACTGCCCGAGATATTCCTGGGTAATCTGCAACTCCGCAATCTGAGGAGTTTGGTGGATATTGTCGAAGATGGGTGCGTATGGTTCACGAGGTTGAAAGTCAAGCGGACCATTTTTTGATTGCAGGATGACGTTGTCGCGAAATTTTCCATCTTGATATTTGAATTCGCTTACAGCTTGTTTTACTCTGTCTTCTCCCTTGTGATTGGCGCCATATACAAAACTTCTCCACATCACGATGCCACCAAATGGTTTCAGTGCATCAGCAAGCATATTGGCGCCATCGGCATGGCTTCTGTGATAGTCGCCTGGCCCTGGTTGTCCCTCTGAATTGGCTTTAACGAGAAAACCACCGAAATCAGGAATAGATGCATAGATTTCCTTGGCTTTCTTTTTCCACCACAGTTGTACTTTCATATCTAATGGATCGGCTGTCTTCGTGTAACCAAGAGCCATCGGTGAGGCGAAGTTGATACTGAGATATACCCGAATGCCGTATGGACGGAAAATATCTGCGATAACTTTTACTTTATGAAGGTATTCCGAAGTCATCATTTGGGGCGAAGCATTCACATTGTTAAGTACTGCGCCATTGATGCCGATGGATGCATTGGAGCGGGCATAGGTGATGAGGCGGTTACGTAAGTCCTTACTGATATTCTTGAATTCACCGGCTTTATCTAATATGATTTCATCCCATTTCCAAATACTTTTTCCTGCATAGCCGCGCTCAATGCTGCCATCAAGATTATCCCAATGGTTGAGTATTCGCAAGTTTACGGCAGGTTTTTCTGTCTTGGAAAGATGAGAGAGATTGCCAGTCTCTTGTAGGCGTAGTAAATCATAGGCACCATAGAGAATACCAATGGAACTGCTGGCTATGATACTGGAATCTGTCAGCATATAGCCTTCGCCAAGGTTGAGAAGTGGGTCAACTCTGATGCTTACTTCTTTGCCCTTGTAGTATTTGGTGAGTTCGTCTTTGGCAATGGAAAGGGTTGCATCCTTGTCAGTCATTCCTTTTACCAAACAGGTGTTGTAGCCTTGTTTGTTTAACCAAAGCATAGAGCCGTCGCTTGTTTTCTGGAAAAAATTCTGGGCATTTGTTGTTAGAGCAAACGCAAATGCAAGTGATAAAATAAGGTATTTCTTCATATTTGCAACTACTTAATATTGTTGAAGTTTAATAAGTTTGTTGCAAAAATACGAAAAAATACCTTATCTGTTATGTGTAACCGTTTATTTTTCATTTCTTTTTGTTTCAGCATATTCAGATGGTGACATGCCGAAGTGTTTTTTGAAGATAGTCGAGAAGTGGTTCTGGTTGTTGAAACCTACAGAGTATGCCACTTGTGTGAAGTTGATCTTGTCTTCTTCAATAAGGCGGGCGGCTTGCTCCAATCTTAGATTTCTAATGAATTCACCGGTAGAAACACCCGCAATTTCTTTCATTTTCCGATGTAGTTGTGTACGACTGATACCAGCCTTTTCTGTTAATTTCTCGACATTGAAGTCTGGATCCGTAAGATTTTCGTTGATGCACTTCATGATTCGTTCCATTAATGCATCGTTGTTTCCCTTAACCTCTATTTTTTCTATTTTCTCTTTTTGTCCCATGGCTCCTGTGTATTTACCTCGTAGTCTGCGGACATTATCCACAAGATTGTCTATGAGAATATGAAGTTCTTCCATGTTGAAAGGCTTGGAGAGAAAAGCATCTGCGCCTTTTTTCAAGCCTTCCAGTCTGAAATCTACTTCGCTTTTAGAAGTGAGTAGAATCACCGGAATGTCGTTTATATTCGAGTTCCCCTTGATGTTTTTGAGCATGGTGATACCATCCATTACAGGCATCATGACATCACTGATAACCAAATCATATTTCCCAGTGAAAAGAAGTTTCAGTCCTTCTTTTCCGTTTGGAGCATAGCCGAAATGATACCATTCGCTCAGTTCTGCTTGAACATATTGAGCAATTTCTTCGTCATCATCTACTATGAGTATGTTGAAATTCTTGCTGGCTTGTTTCTTCTTGCAGTTTTCTGTTGCATTTATTTTTTCTTCATCCATCTGTATTTCCTCTGGTTTCAAGTGCTCTTTTCCTAAAGGAATACTGATTTCAAGGCAAGCTCCCTTGATTCCATCAGTACGGTTATATGCCCTGATTGTTCCTCCATGCATCTGAGTAATTGCTCGACTGAGGTTTAGACCGATACCTGTTCCTTCGATATGGAGTCTGCTGCTGTTGTTCCCCTGGTAGAAACGTTCGAAGAGCCGGTCGGTCTTCTCTTCTTTCAGTCCGATGCCTGTATCTTCTACCCTGATGATGGCATTCTTTTCGTCTTTACCTATGATAATGGTAATTTCGCCGCCATCAAAGGTATACTTCATGGCATTGGAGAGCAGGTTGGAGATAACCTTGTCAAAGTTGATGCGGTCTATCCAAACCTTCAGTTTGTCTTTGTCGCTGCTGAGGCTTTCGTCTTCTTTGAGCTCAAGGGTGATGTTGCGCTCCTGTGCATTGAAGAGGTAGAGCGATACGATGCCATGCAGGAATTCCTTGAGCGGAGTCTCCTGGCAATGGAGATGCATCTGGTTCTTGTCTATCTTTCGCTCATCAAGTATCTGGTTTACCAGAAGCAGGAGGCGCTGGGCATTGCGGTCGATGGTATCGATATCCTGTTTGCTTTCGGCATCTGTTAATCTTGTTTTCAGCTTGTTGAGCGGCCCCATGATTAATGTCAGCGGCGAGCGGATGTCGTGGGTGGCATTGATGAGGAACTGCATCTTGGTCTCTTCCAGGTCTGCCTTGCGGCGGCGATCGTATGTGTAGATGACATACAGGATGGCGCTTGCTATGATCAGGATATAGAGGAGATATGCCTCGGGTGATGCATACCAAGGGTCGCATACCTTGATGTTGATGATGGTAGGATTCTTGGAATATCTGCCATTGCTGGTAGCTCTCACTTCCAGCGTATAGTCGCCCGGTTTCAACTTGTTGAATGCTACGGCATTGGCTCCTTCATTGGTGCTGTTCCATTTGCCGTCGTTGATGCGATATTGGAAACTGATATTATCGGTACTCCTGTAGTTGAGCAGCGAGAACTCCAGAGTGAATGAATTCTGGGAGTAAGGAATGTTGAAGTCTTTGACCATACAGTTGATAGGCTTTCCGTCGATGATGAAGTTGGTGAGATGTACATCTCCCAATTCCATCTTCTTGGCCCTGACAACGTCAGGATAGAAGGTTGTAATACCGTCACTGGTTCCGAAGGCGATAAGGTCGTTGGCGGTATGCATGGAAGAGCCCAGCACGTACTCACGGGTAGTAAGTCCGTTGCCGTTGATGTGCCCGATAAACTGTCTGTTCTTCTGTTCATACTGCCAGATGCCCATGGTTGTACTTACCCACAAGTCACCCTTTTGGTCTTTGATGATGCTGCAGACCTGCTTGCCTTTCAACGCTTCGGCATGAGGAAAGTCTGAAATCTTATTGCTCTTTCTGTCAAACAGATAGAGTCCTTCTTCCGTACCGATGATAATATCGCCGTTCTTTCCTTCGCAGATACTATTCGCCTGACTGTCTTTCAGAATGTTGTGCCATCCGAAATCCTTGAAACTGAGCGTTTTGGTATTGAGACAGGAAACTCCATTAGAGGTTCCTATCCATAAATGGCCTGTATGGTCGAGCGCCATGCTTCGCACCCAGTCGTTGCAGAGAAATCCTTTATCGCCTCTTTGCTGCATATTCAGAGCGGTAACCTTGCCGCTTTCCACATTATATATATATAGGCCTTTGCTGTATACAGAAATGTAAAGGTTGCCCTGTGCATCGTCGGTCATACAGTAGATGCCGGCGCTGGTAAAGGTGAGTTTCTGCTGGTATGTACCTGTATGAGGGTTGTAGCTGTAGAGTGCGCTACCATTGCTGATCCAGTAATCGCCACGTCGGTCTTTATAGATGATGCAAGTACCGGCAGGTGACTGGGGATGGGCGATAATCTTGCCTGAAGCATCAAAACAGAACACACCACTGTTCTGTACTGTACACCATGTTTCACCATTTTCGCCTTGTGCAATAGATGAAACGCTGCTGCCGATGATGTAGTTCTGTGCAGAGAAACTCCAGCTGTTGAAAGCCTGCTGGCGCTGGTTGATAAGGTACAGACCTTTCTTGTAACAGCCTATCCAGAGATTGTTGTCCTTATCTTCGATGATATCGTTGACGAAGGCGGTAGCCAGATTGAAACTGCTGTTGCTGTTCTCCAACTGTTCTACCCTGTTGCTTCCCTTTCTGATCATGAGAACACCATGTTCAGAGGTGCTGATATAGAGGTTGTCTTCGTGGTCGAAGGTAGCATTGTTGATGGTTACATTATTCTGATAACCGCCAAAGTCGTAGCCGGCATCAGCGATGCGGCCTGTCCGGTAATCATAATAGACGATGCCATACATACAGACGATGAGCATGGTCTGCGGGCGATGCTGGATGAAAGCCACAGGTGCTCCGCATGGCGATTTGAAGTCTTTGCGCTGCACCTTGCCTTGTTTCTTGATGAAACGGGTGAAGATAGAAAAGTGGCTACTCTGCCAGAGATAATGATGCTTATCTTCGTAGATATGGGTAAAGAATACATCAGAATCGCGCTCAGCGTATTGCCTTTCCTGTCTGATAGTGAAAAGATTGTCTGTTCCTTTCTGGGTATTTCTGTCTTTTACAGAATAGAGACCATATCCTGCTGTACCCAGCAGGATATCGCCATTGTGACTTTCTACCATAGAATAGATACGTGGCTTTCTGCCATCAGGAAACTGGAGACGGACGAAATCGTTCGTCTCATAATTATAGCGCATCAGTCCCTTGGCACAACCTATCCACAGGTTACCTTTCTTATCTACCAGTAGGTCGGAGATAATGTTGTCGGTAATGGAGGTTGTGTCTTCTTCGTTGTGCAGATAGTTGGTAAAGCGGTAGCCGTCAAACTTGCTGAGTCCGTATTCGGTTCCCACCCAGATATATCCGTATTTATCCTGCACAATGCAGTTGATGAGCGAACTTGACAGTTTGCCCGATGTGAAAAGTTCACCACTGTCTGCCCATACCATGAGAGAGATGATGATAGCCATAAATGCCGTGAGGCAATGTTTCGTATATTTCATAAGTTTCTGTTTGTTGCTTGCTTTTTAGGTTGTTGATGTTGCAAAAGTAACAAAAAAGCATGAAAGCAACAAATAAAAACGAGATAAAATGTTTCGTTCACTTTTGTTTCTTTATCTTTTTCTTTGTTTTTCTGTACCATGAAACAAATAGAAATGATTAGGTACCATTAATTGTATGTAGTTTCAATAGTTTTTGCTATATTTGCAGCGTCAACAGCAAAATAGAACCAAAACATAGTAACAATGATAAAGCAGATAATAAAGTGTTTTTCTTTGGCATTCTTGCTCGCAGCACAGAATCAGATGACATTTGCACAGAATGTATGGAAAGGTTCTTGGGCAACAGCAGTAGAGTGGACGGGAAAGGGTGACATGCCTAAGGAGAGTTTGAGTAACCGCTCTTGCCGACAAGTAGTTCATGTATCTTTTGGCGGAGAGGAACTCAGAGTGAAGCTCAGCAATGAACAGAGTAAGGAGCCGGTAGAAATCAAATCGGTGTATATTGCAGATACCGATAAGGACAGCAACTGGTTTGTGAATGGTAAGACCGTGAAGTATCTCAAGTTTAATGGCAAGAAGAATGTAACCATCGCTCCAGGCAAGGCTATCTTCTCTGATGATTTGAAGTATGCCTTGAAGAGTGGACAGCGCCTCACGATTACCATCGACTATGGCAAGCAGACTCCAGTGAATGCAACATCTCATCGTGGATCTCGCACTACATCTTATATAGTAAACGGTTTGCATCGTACTCCTAAACCGATGGATAAGAGTTTTGATGATGGCGAGGAGGTGGATCACTGGTACAATCTTTCTGCCATTGATGTGAAGACCGATAAGGCTACTCCTGTGGTGGCTATCCTCGGAAACTCTATTACCGATGGCCGTGGAAGTACTACCAACCATCAGAACCGTTGGACAGATTTCTTGTCGGATGCATTGAACAAAGAGAGACCATACGGAGTTTTGAATTTGGGAATCGGAGGCAACTGTGTGGTAGAAGGGGGACTGAGTGAACCTGCAATGAAGCGCTTCGACCGTGATATCCTGGGGCAGACAGGTGTGGATAAGCTCATCATCTTCGAAGGAACCAATGACATTGGTTGTAGTAGTAAAAATTACGAGCAAATTGCTGATACTTTGATTGCTTGTTATAAAGTATTAATAAATAAAGCAAAAGCAAGGGGTATCAAAGTGTATGGTGCAACTATAACTCCTACAAAGGGGAACTGTTGGTATTCTTTTTGGCATGAGGCGATACGACAAACTGTTAATGAGTGGATAAGAAAGGGTGGCTTCTTCGATGAAATCATTGATTTTGATGAGTTGACACGTGATCCGCAAGACCCACAACGCCTAAAACCCGATTATTCGGATGATTGGTTGCATCTTAATCCAAAAGGATATGAAGCAATGGGTAAGTTTGCTGCAGATAAATTGAAATAAAAAGAATAAAAATATGGAACAGACATCTAAGGAATCTCAGGGATTCTGTAAATTGAGCTGGTTACAGCGCATTGGATTTGGTTCTGGTGACTTGGCACAAAACCTCATCTTTCAGACAACATGTATGTACCTGTTGTTCTTCTATACCGACATCTATGGACTCGATGCAGTAGACGTTTCCGTGATGTTTACGGTAGGAAATGTTGCAAATGTGATTTGGGATCCTATTGTAGGAGCCCTTATCGACAAGCATAATCCTAAGTTGGGTAAGTATCGCTCTTATCTGGTATTCGTAGGAATCCCACTTTCGGGCTTTGCCATCCTCTGCTTCTGGAATGGCTTTGCGCCATCCCTGCTCTATGCCTATATCACATACATTGCCATGACATTGCTCTATACATTTATCAATGTACCTTATGGAGCATTGAACTCATCGCTGACACGTGATACCGATGAAATCACGGTGTTGACGTCAGTTCGTATGTTTATGGCAAACTGTGGCGGTTTGGCTGTAGGTTCAGGCCTTCCATTGCTCATTGCATACTTTACCGACCAGCAGTCGGATGGTTTGCCTAAGGATCCAGTGGCTTGGTTTACCACCATGACCATCTATGCCGTCATTGGTTTGTTGTTGCTTCTCTTCTGTTTCTCACAGTGTAAGGAGCGTGTGGTAATGAATGCCGAGGAGAGTGCCAAAGTGAAGATAAGCGACCTTTGGATGGAATTTTTCCACAACCGTCCTTTGCGTATCATTGCCTTCTTCTTCATCACCGCCTTCGCCATGATGTCTATCGGCAATGCGGCAGGAGCTTACTTCATGAACAGCAACCTTCACGGCACCTCCGAGCAGCTTTCCATCTTCATGGGCTTGGGTTCGGCACCATCGTTCATCTTCATGCCACTGGTGCCTATGATCAAGAAGGCAATCGGCAAGAAGAACATGTTCTATGTGTTCCTGGGCATCGCCATCGTGGGTATGGCATTCCTTTATCTGGTAGCAAAGATGGAGCAGCCAAGTATGATGCTCGTCTATATTGCCCAGTTTGTTAAGTCAACGGGTGTTATTGTAGCTACGGGTTATATGTGGGCTCTTGTTCCTGAGGTTATTTCTTATGGAGAGTATAAGAGTGGCAAGCGTATAGCAGGTATCGTAAACGCCTTGACGGGCATCTTCTTCAAGGCGGGTATGACCTTGGGTAGTGTGGTGGCTCCAGCCATCCTTGCTTACGTGGCTTACAATCCGAAGACCGTGGAGCAGACTCCTGAGGCTCAGGAGGGTATTCTTTGGTTGGTATGTGTCATTCCAGCCGCCTTGTTGCTGCTCGCCATCTTCATCATCTCGAAGTATGAGTTGACAGATGCGGTTATCGATGATATCAACAAGAAGATTGAGGCTCGACACAAACAGGAAAAGTAACATTTAAATGAGAAAAATAAAAATTAGACATGAAGAAAATATCAACTTTTGCATTGGGCTTGATGCTTGCTTCTACAGCATTTGCCCAAAAGGCGAATAACGCTACCGAGATTCCTACATTCCAGGAAACCATGGGCAAGTACTTCCTGGTGGGAGCTGCCGTGAATACTTTCCTGCCAGACGGACAAGACCCGGCAGGTGAGGAAGTAGTGAAGAAACAGTTCAACCAGGTGGTTGCCGAGAACTGTATGAAGGGCGAGAAGAATCATCCGGAAATCAATCGCTTTGATTTTACCGATGGCGATAAATTGGCTGACTGGGCTGAGAAGAACGGAAAAACCTTGATAGGTCATTGTCTGGTATGGCATTCTCAGCCACCTAAGTGGATGTTTACCGATGATAAGGGTAATCTGGTAAGCCGTGAAGTGCTCATCGGCAGAATGTATAATCACATCATGAATGTGGTTACTCATTATAAAGGTAGAGTAAAGGGATGGGACGTTGTGAACGAAGCTTTCGAGGATGATGGCTCTTACCGCAAGTCTTTATATTATAAGATTATCGGTCCGGAGTTCATCGAGTTGGCTTTCCGCTTTGCGCATGAGGCAGATCCAAACGTAGAACTTTATTACAATGATTATTCTACTTCGAAGCCAGCCAAGCGAGAGGCTATCTGCAAACTGGTTCGCGATTTGAAGGCGAAGGGTCTCCGCATCGATGCTGTAGGTATGCAGAGCCACAATGGTTTTGATTATCCTGATTATGCTGAGTATGAGAAGAGCATTGAGGCTTTTGCTGGTGAAGGCGTGAAGGTGATGCTGACTGAGCTGGATATGAACATGCTTCCTAATCCGGAAGGATTCGGCGGTGCGGAAATCAGCCAGAAGTTTGAACTTCAGAAGAAGTACAATCCATACGTGAAGGGACTTGACAAGAAGGCGCAGAAACTCTTCAACCAGCGTTATCTCGATCTCTTCAAGATTGTAGAGCGTCACAAGGATGTCATCAGTCGTGTTACCTTCTGGGGTGTCAATGATGGTCACTCTTGGTTGAATGGCTGGCCTATCCCTGGCAGAACCAACTATCCACTGCTCATCGACCGCAACAACAAGGTGAAGCCAGTGGTGAAGGAAATCGTCAATCTCTTTAAGTAAAATCTCTTTAGATAATATTGTACATCTCTTAAAATAATAAACAACAATGAAAGCAAGATATTTGTTCCCTAAGGATTATATGGCAGATCCATCTGCCAATGTGTTTAACGGTCGCCTGTATGTTTACCCATCTCATGACTGGGATAGCGGCGAAAGCTTCGACGATGATGGCGGTCACTTCCAGATGAAAGACTATCATGTTCTCTCTATGGACGATGTGATGGAAGGTGAGGTAACCGATCATGGTGTGATACTCGATGTGAAGGATGTGCCATGGGCTGAGAAGCAGATGTGGGACAACGATGTAGTAGAGAAGGATGGCAAGTACTATCTCATCTTCTCTGCCAAGGATTATAATGGCGTGTTCCATCTTGGTGTGGCTGTGGCTGATAAGCCTGAAGGTCCTTTCGTTCCGAATGCCGACCCAATCCGCAAGTCATACAGCATCGACCCTTGTGTGTTCAAGGATGATGATGGCAAGATTTACTGCTACTTCGGTGGTATCTGGGGCGGTCAGCTTCAGTGGTACAAGGACAACAAGGCTCTGAAGGATGAGCATCTTCCAGAAGGCAAGGAGAATCCGTTGCCATCCCGTGTAGCCATGATGACTGATGATGTTCAGCAGTTTGCTGAGATGCCAAAGCCTGTTGTCATTGTTGACGAGGAGGGTAAGGTATTGCCAGCCGATGATCCTCATCGCTTCTTCGAGGCTAGCTGGATGCACAAGTATAAGGGCAAGTATTATTTCAGCTACTCTACCGGTGATACTCATTATCTCTGCTATGCGGTGGGTGATAATCCTTATGGTCCGTTCACTTACAAGGGCGTTATCCTGGAGCCGGTTGTAGGTTGGACAACCCATCATAGCATCTGTGAGTACAAGGGACAGTGGTACCTGTTCCATCACGACTGCGTGCCATCAAATGATACAACCTGGCTTCGCAGCGTAAAGGTGGCTCCTCTCTTCTATGATGAGGAGGGTAACATCTTGCCGGTAAAATAGAATTGTTTTTTAGGTTTTAATAGTTTTGGAGAATAGTTGATACATGAGTTAGTTTTAGTTAGAAACGAGCAGCATCTTCATCCCGAAGATGCTGCTTTTTGTTTTTTCTCTTATAACTTCTCAGTTCTTCTTGTAAATTGTTTCTTATCTAATGTTATTTTTAAGTTATTTCTTTCGTTTTGTTATAGATTTCTCGTTTTTTTATTTACCTTTGTACCCGTAAACCAATGAAATGAAAGAATTATGTTGAAATTACTGTTAAGGTTATGGTGGCTGCAACAGCGCCGTAACTTCCGCAAGAGAGACGCCTTCGTGGCTTGCTACATCATCTTCCTGTATGTGGTGGTGGGCTTCAGCTTCTTCCAGGGCTTTACCGAGAGTGGAGGAGAACTGAAGGGAGAAGATATGTCGGCATTATTGGGTGCAGGCATCGTAATCGGTATGCTGATTCCAGACATCATCATGAAGATGGTGATGAAGCGGGATATTACGGCAATGGATGATTATGTGAAGTCGCGCCCTGTGCCAGAGAAAATCTGGAATAAGTTCCTGCTCACTACCAATCTCGTGAGCTTCTGGAACTATGTGCTTCCAGTGCTTACGCTTCCGGTGTTCATCTATCTCTTGCCGGCAAGTGAGGCTGTAGCCAGCTTCTTCCTGTTCCTGGAGTTCTCTTTCATCAACGGCATCTATATCACCTGTTACCGCAAGGCTACGGAGTGGATTCTGAAATGGCCCTTGATATTGGGATGGATGGGAATGTTTGCCGTGCTGATAGGATATATGTTTGTGGCTTCCTTCTTCCCGGTATATATGGGATGGATAGGTCTCTTCTTCCTTGCAGGAGCGGTATTTACCGGACTTACCGCCTATCTCTATCACGAAAAGATTTATAACGAGCAGAAACAGAAAGTTTCCAAGTTCCGTGGATTCAGCCATGTCAACCTCTTCAGTCTGCAATATATCGGCACATTGAGAGCGAAGCGTGTCCGTACGATGGTGATTATGATTACCGTCATCTTCCTCTTCGATGCCTATCTCTTTGCCTTGCTTCCAGCAGAAGCGGGACAGGAAATAGGGGATAAGGTGGCTATGACTACCCTCTATGTGGCGGGTGCCATCCTGCTGCCATCGGTGGTGTTGTCGCAATGGACCTTTGGTATTGAGGCAAACTTCTTCCATGGTTTGATGACCAAGCCGGTAAAGGTGAAGCAGATGCTGCAGAATTGCTTCTATTATTATATGGTAGTGAGTGCTGTCGCCTTGTTGCTCACCCTTCCATTCCTTTTCCTGCAGGCAGGAATCGGAATCCAGGTGCTCATCGGCGGTTTCTGTCTGGCTGTATTCATCAATCTTTTCAATCTGCCTACAGCCCTCTTCTCTTCCCGTCTGGAGATATTCCAGACTTCCATGTTCAGCATGCAGGGAGCGAATCTGAAGATCAATCTTTATGCTATCGCCTTCCTCTTCCCGCTGGCTGGCGTCTGTGCCATCTATCATTTCTTCGGTGAGACGGCATGGTTTATCACCTGCGTAGCGCTGGCAGTCATCAGCATCGCCATCCATAAATGGTTCATCGCCAAGATTGCTGCCATCTTCGAGAAGAACAAGTATAAGCGCATGGAGAAGTTCATGAGTTAAGTGAAGAGTGAAGAACGAAGAGTGAAGAATTCAATAGCTTTACTAATCATAAAGTTCAAAGTTCAAAGCTCAACGTTCAAAGTAATCATAAAGTTCAATGTTCAAAATTCAAAGTTCAAAGTAATATGATTAAGATTCAGAATCTCAAAAAGATATATAATGGCAATACCGTACTCGATATTGATAATCTGGGTGTTGCAAAGGGCGAGCTGATAGGACTCGTAGGTAATAATGGTGCGGGCAAGACCACCTTGCTCCGTCTGATTCTCGACCTGATTCAGGCGGATGACGGTTTCGTGGAAAGCAATGGACAAAAGGTGAACGAGAGTGAAACCTGGAAGGAATATACCGGCAGTTACATCGACGGCAGATTCCTCATCGACTTCCTCACCCCTGAGGAATACTTCGATTTCATCGCTGATGTCTATAACATCGACGATGAAATCCTGCAGGAGCGATTGGCGCAGTTTGAGGGCTTTATGCACGATGAAATCATGGGAACCAAGAAGTATCTCCGTGATTTCTCTCAGGGCAACCGGCAGAAGATTGGCATCATCGGAGCGATGATCATCAATCCGAAGGTTCTTCTCCTGGATGAGCCATTCAACTATCTCGACCCATCTTCTCAGATGACTATCGCCCACATGATTCAGCGCATCTGCAAGGAGCAGGGCACTACGGTCATCATCTCCAGCCATAACCTCAACTTCGTTGCCGACATCTCCTCTCGTATCCTGCTGCTGGAGAAAGGCAAGCTGGTGAAGGATCTTCCGAATGCTGATGGCGCTGCCATCGCCGAACTCAACGAGTACTTCGGTATTCAGGCAGAATAGCAAACATAATTTACACATAGATAAATCTCCCTCTCTGAATCGCCAGCGAAGCAACAGAATTGCTTCCTGGCGATTCTTTTTTTTAAAATCCAGTTCATTTACTCAGCCAGTAAAATATGTGGCATCAACAAATGAGCCCTATTTAAATGCGAAAGAAGGCTTATTCCACTTTTTGCCTGGCAATGGCACAAACTTGCCCTTAACTGGGGCAATATTGTGCCATTGCCAGGCATAAAATAATACGTCGTGATATAAATTTCAATAGGACTGTTATTACGATTCGGCAGAAGCTTTCTGGTTGCAGGTGGAGTCGGTTTGCGTGAGAAAAACCCTACTCTCGATTTCACTCTTCACTCTTCACAGATTCCCCTGAAACCCCGATAAACACTGGGGTTGTGAGAGGTGAAGAGTGCTTGTTCACTCTTCACCACTCTTCACCACTCTTCACCTTATTGCAAAGTTCGGCCATCATTGATGACTGGAACTGGTCATAATAGATGATTGGTGCTGGTCATAATAGATGACCGAACCATTGCTTATATGATGCGTTTAAAAAAATGATGAGGGTGAAGAGTGGTGAAGAGTGGTGAAGAGTCAGCTCAACTCTTCACCGTCATAAGTGCCTCACACACACAAGCTTACATTATGAATGTGAAGAGTGAAGAGTGTTTTCGAAAGTAGCTTTCTATGCATCGGGTGTTTGTAAATGGTTAAAAAATTCGTGACTTATGGGCTGTCGGGCAGTTTGTCCGGACAAATTCAATTTGTCCGTGTTATTTTCTTTGCCTTTTAACTCTATGTTTTCCACTTCGGAACTCATAGACTTCGGAGCCATAAAACTATGAGTTGGTTTTGTTAACATTGAAATTTTTCGATGAAAACCTTTGCATATATGCATTTTTCTTCGTAACTTCGCAGCGGAATATAAAAAAGAAAAGCTATGGAAGAGATTAGAAAATATCCGGTGGGCATACAAACCTTCTCTGAGATACGAGAAGAAAACTATGTGTATGTGGATAAAACTAAGTATATTGTGGATTTCATAAGAAATGGATCCAAATATCTGTTTCTGAGTCGCCCAAGACGATTCGGAAAGTCTCTTTTTGTCTCTACGCTTCAGGCTTATTTTGAAGGAAGAAAGAATCTGTTTAATGGGCTTGCCCTTGGGGATTATGAGAAGGAATGGGTAAAGTATCCGGTTTTTCATTTTGATATGAGTACGGCAAAGCACATGAATCCTGCTGATTTAATCAATGAATTGGAAGGTAAGCTAAGCCAGTTGGAACAAATCTATGGTACGGAAGATTGGGCTATTAAGGCTAATCAGCGTTTGGAATGTCTGGTAAAACGTGCTTATAAGCAGACGGGGCAGAAGGTAGTCATTCTCATTGATGAGTATGATGCTCCATTGCTGGATGTCGTGCATGAGAAGGAAAATCTGGTAGAACTCCGTTTGATCATGAAGAACTTCTATAGTCCTATTAAATACTTGGACCCTTGGTTGCGTTTCGTCTTTATTACTGGTATTACCAAGTTCTCTCAATTAAGTATCTTTAGTGAAATCAACAACCTGGATAATATCAGCATGTTCGACCAGTATTCTGCTATCTGCGGTATTAGTAAGACGGAACTTCTGAATGATATGAAGCCAGATGTGGAGTTGTTGGCAAAGCATTTAGGAAGAACCTTGGAAGAAACAATAGGTGAACTTACGTCATATTATGATGGCTATCATTTCAGTGATCATTCAGAAGATATATTCAATCCTTTCAGTCTTGTGAAGGCCTTGAAGAACAAAAAGGTTTCGGCTTATTGGTTCAGTTCCGGTACGCCAAGTTATCTCATCAAGACTTTGCAGAAGTATCATGTGGGAGTGATGGATATTGAGCAGAAAAGTGTAGGGGTTGATGACTTTGATGTTTCGCCAGAGCAGATGACTTCAGCGCTTCCTTTGCTCTACCAGAGTGGTTATCTTACCATCAAGAAGTATAATCCGCTATTGCAATGCTATCAGCTGGACTATCCTAACAGGGAAGTGCGCATAGGAATGTTGAAATCGCTTGCGCCAAACTATCTGTCTCCAATTCAATTGGATAATAATAGTTTTATCTTTGCCTTTCTGGAACAGCTCTATAGCAACAACATGGATGGTGCCTTGCAGAAGATGCAAGCTTATCTTGCTAGTATCTCCAACCGTCTGTCTAATAAAAACGAGAAGGATTTTCAAACGGTGTTCTATCTCATCTTCAACCTCTTGGGTGCTTATATCCTGGTGGAAGAAGATAGTGCAATAGGTAGGGCTGATGCCGTTCTGCACATGCCTGATACTGTGTATGTGATAGAACTGAAATACGATAAGTCGGCAAAAGAGGCTCTGAGGCAGATAGACGATAAGGGATATCTGATACCTTATTCGGCAGATGGAAAGCGATTGGTTAAAGTGGGAATCAATTATGATAGCCAAAAGCGAACGATAGGGGATTGGAAGATTGAAGAAACATAAAAAATAGAAGATTTTGAAGGAAAGCCTCGGCTACTTTGATGTAGTCGGGGCTTTTTGAAACCTACATCATTTTTATATAATAAACTGGGGAACAAATATTATGTGAGAAATGATGTAAAAAGTTTGGCGGTTTGAGCAATTTTCGGTAATTTTGCACAGAGATATTTTTAATTATCTGAGCCCACTTTCAACAGGCCTTACTCTTTTAAGTGGGCTCAGTAAATGACAAAGATATTTCTTTAAACTTAAAGGTTATATTAATATGGTTGTTAAGAGATTTTTTATAAGTATATCGGTATTATTCTTTTATGCACTTTTGTTGCAAGCTAAGAATGAGGTTATAGATCATGGGCAATTTTTGTGCTCATATTATTATTGTTATTCGAAAGATACGATAAAGAATGATGAGAAAGGAGAAGATTTACTCTTTCTTTCTATCGGAAAGAATGTTTCAAAATGCTACAGCTATTATACGTATCAGTCTGATTCCTTGCAATCTACAGAAGATGGCAAGGCAAAGTTTCGTGCATTGTTTAAAGAAGCGTTAAAGCGAGAAGGGTATATGACTAATTCTTTTCCACATCGCAGAATGACGGCGTGCGTCTATAAGAATTATCCGCAGAATATGATGACGGTAACGGACAATCTGATGTCTCAGTATTATGAATATAGTGATAGCCTGGGTGTACAGAATTGGGTTGTAGAAGGTGATAGCATTAAAAACATATTAGGCTATAACTGCCAGAAGGCAACCTGCAGATTCCGTGGTCGCTCTTGGACGGCATGGTTTGCCTTGGATGTTCCTATGAGTGATGGCCCTTGGAAATTTTGTGGACTTCCTGGTTTGATTATGGAAGTGTATGACAAGGGGAGACAGCAATATTTTTGCATCAAGGGATTGCAGAAGGATGCTGGCACGCCTATCGTTTATGATGTTTTCAATAGAAAACGGATAAAGATAGACCGGAAAGCTTTTCTGAAGTCTAAATATAATTATTTTCATAATCAAAATAGCATAGATGAGGCTACGTCAGGTATATCTTTAGGTCTGTCAGACGAAAAACGTAACTATGACTTGATAGAAAGAGAATAGAATCAAAGAGTATCTTTTTTTTAACAAGGAAAAGTTATGGAGAAAATGAAAAGTTTGGTGGCATTAACAATCTTAGCCTATATGGGGATAGAATGTTGTTATGCCCAGAAAAAAATAGATGAAGCTTATCTGAAATGTCAATATGATTATACCTATATACAGGATACTTTGTCTGGAAAAACAGCCAAGGATTGGTTGGTGCTGCAGATAGGTAAAAATATGTCCAAATGCTATAGTTATTATAGTATGCAGGTAGATTCTATTTTTGCTTCTCCTGATAGAGATGTAATACTGCGCCAGCAGATAAATGCTGCGATAGGTAGTAAGACCGAGTGGCCTCATAAAAGGATGAAAGCCTATGTGTACAAAAACTATCCGCAAGGAAAGATGACTGTAACAGATGGTTTACTGATGCAAGATTATATTTATGAAGATACTTTATATGCTCAGAATTGGGTAATACAAGATTCTTCTAAATTAATCTTGGGACATGAATGCCAAAAGGCAGTCTGTCAATATCGTGGTCATTGTTGGACTGCATGGTTTGCTATGGATATTCCAATAACTGACGGACCTTGGAAATTATGTGGATTGCCGGGACTGATCTTGGAGGCTACTACGGAAGATAATAGCCATGCCTTTAAACTTCTTGGCATGGAAAAGGTGTCAAAGGAGCCGATTGTCTTTAGCAAGACTTACGTTGGAAACAACAAATTTGAGAAGACTACATTTGAAAAATTCTTAAAGGAACAATATATATTTCTTTTTGGAGATTTCCAGTCACAAACGCAACTACAGGGCATTGATATTCCCCAGATAGAAAGAGTTGGGTCTAAAAAGTGGAAATATAAGCCATTAGAATGTTTGTAAAATATAAATAGATATATAGTATTGAGAAATTATGAAGAGAAAGTGTTTCATATTTCTATTTTTAACTTTTTATCTTATTGGGTTTGCCCAAAATAAGAAGATAGATACGGCTAATATGCTGTGTAGCTATGTATATGAATATCTTACGGATACGCTGTCTGGAGAACAACTTCGTAAGGAAGATTTGCTCTATCTGCAAATCGGAGCGGAGTGTTCAAAATGCTATAGCTATTATACTTATCAGTTAGATTCTCTGATGGCTTCTCCTAATGGCGATAAACTATGGGATAGCTTCTTGACGGAAGCGATAGTGAAGGGATTAAAAGGGCGACAATTGCGCAATGCCATACCCCATCGCAGAATGACTGCTACCATTTATAAGAATTATCCGCAAGGGGAAATGACCATTACAGATTTCCTGTTGGGGCAATATTATCTTTATGGAGATTCCCTGAATGCGCAGGAATGGAATATGGAAAATGACAGCACGAAGATGGTGCTCGGTCATGAATGCCAAAAGGCTACCTGCTGCTTCCGGGGAAGACAATGGACAGCTTGGTTTGCCTTGGATGTTCCTGTAAGTGACGGTCCCTGGAAGTTCTGCGGACTCCCTGGCTTGATTATGGAAGTGTATGATAGGGGAAAGCAATACTACTTTTGTATTAATGGAATGCAGCAGGTTAGTGCAACACCTATTACTTTTGGGGTACTGGACAAGGAATTCAAGCGCTTTCAGAAAACGACAAGAAAGGATTTCCTGCAATCAAAATATAAGTATCTGAAAAATCGGAACAGTATCAACGAGGCTTCAACGGGAATATCTCTGGGTGGCTCGGATGAGGCTCTGAAATATGATCTGATAGAAAAAGAATAAGTATCAACGTAAAGAGAGAACGGAATGGGTTCTCAAGAAGATAATTTATGAAGCAACTGTTTTTATATCTGTGGTTTATCTGTATGAGCACTTTGACCTATGCCCAGCAAGTCACCTTGTCGGGTAAGGTGGAAGATGCCTATACGGGTAACGGGTTGCAGGGAGTGATGGTTACCATCCGACCTGCTGCCGGCAATAGAATCCTGAAGTTTACCAAGACGCAGGCAGATGGAAGTTTCCTGCTGTCGCTCAATGCTATTCCGGATGGTCGTAACGTGCTGCATTTCTCGATGATGGGATATGCTGTGAAAACCATTCCTTTGTCGAAGGATACTACTGTATATCATGTACTCCTGACGGAGCAGGCTACAAAGCTGAAGGATGTTGTGGTGAAGGCTCCAAGCATCCGGCAGCGAGGCGATACCATCTCCTACAATGTGGCAAGCTTTGCCGATGCCAACGACAAGAGTCTGGCTGATGTCTTGAAGAAGATGCCGGGAATAGAGGTGTCGGATAAGGGAGAAATCAAATATAACGGAAAAGCTATCAACAAGTTTTATATCGAAGGACATGATATGCTCGGCGGCCGCTATTCCATCGCCACCAACAATATCCATCAGAAGGATGTCGGTTCGGTAGAGGTGATGACCAATCATCAACCTATCAAGGCTTTGGAAGATATGTCGTTTTCGCAAGACCCTGCCATCAACATCAAACTGAAGGAATCTGCCAAGAGCCGTCTGGTAGGAACGTTGAAGGCAGGTGGCGGTATGGAGCAGAAGAAAGGAGAGAAGTTTGGTAAGCTGAATGTCTGGGAAGGCGAGATGTCGTTGATGCGCTTTGCCAAGAAAGCCCAGTCGCTCAATACCTTCAAGAGTAATAATATAGGTACGGATGTAACCGGTGAAGGCAATCTCCTCTTTTCGGATGGTGGTACTGGAGTGATGGGAAATTCTTATAATCTGAAAGATTACGTGAATGTTACGCCCGACCAGCTGACGGATATTTCAGACAGCCGTGTGCGTAAGAACCAGACCCATGTTTTCACAACCAATAATCTCTGGGTGTTAGGCAAAAATACGGATTTGTCTTCTCAGATAGTCTATACCCATGACCGTCTTCTTTCTTCCTCATTCAGTAATACCCAGTATTTCCTGAATGATTCAACCATTTATGATGTAGAGGATGAACAGGCAAAGCAGAAGCAGAACAGATTGGTTGCCGACTTTACGCTGACTTCGAATGGCGAAAAGTCGTATGTTGCCAATCTGCTTTCCACCGACCTGGCTTGGAATGATGTCATGATGGATATTGCCGGCTCTTATCCTAATCATCAGCAGGTCAAGATGCCGAAGTATAAAGTATCAGACAAGCTGGAGCTGTTGCATCGGAGTGGTAAGCGAACCTATACCTTTAACACGTATAATGCTTATATGGTGAATCCGCACTCTCTGACAGTTGATAATTCGCAGCAAACGGCTTATCAAAGTGTTCGTTCGGCAGCATTCTTCAGTCATACCAATACTTCGCTCGGCTTTTTCCTCAAGCCTTTTACCGTAATGATGAAGGTAGGCTTGCAGGTATTGAGCAGAACGATGAAGAGTCATCTGGAGGGAGTACCCGATTCCCTGGGTAATATGCGCAATCAGTTGGGCATGACCTTCTTCCGTGCCTATGCATCGCCGGAGGCTGAGTATAACCAGGGTGGCTGGCATATCCGTTTCCAGATGCCCATCACCTTTACACCTTATTATTATAATGATAAGTTGATGGGAGCGAAAGAGAATGCCAGCAAGACACAGGTTGCTCCTCAACTCAGCGTGAGCTATTTCCTCACCGCCCGTTTGCAGGCTACGCTTTCCGGTGGAATCGCTCAGCGGGAAGTGGATGAACAGAATTTCTATCAGGGTCTGCTGATGCGTGATTACCGTAATCTTTATACGGGTTTTGTGGATTATTCCGCTGACAAGAGCAAGCATGTTTCCTTCAACATCAACTATAAGCGTCCTCTTGCTACCATCTTTGCCAATGCCTACATCCGCAAGAGCTGGTCCGACAGTCATCTTACGGTGGCTCGTGATTTTGTGGGTGATTATATCATCAACTCCTATTTCTCCAACAGCAGCAGTTCTGAAAACCTGATGGCTGGTGGAAAGGTAAGTAAGGGATTGGGATTCATGCATGGTCTCGTTAGCGTAGGTTTTGATTATCTGAGGTTTGATGGCTTCCTGCGTCAGAACAATTCTCCTTCAGCCTATTCTTCTGATAACTATATGTTGTCGGCAAAATGGAGTGGTCGTCCTGTGGATTGGTTCAATTTCACCTATGAGCTGAACTGGGATAAGGATAAGATGGTATTGAAGAATTTGGGTTTCGATTCTTCCTCTACCAATCTTGCCCAGAATCTCACTTTCAACTTCCAGCCATTGAAGTCATGGTTCATCAAGTTGCATGGAGAGCATTATCGCAATCAGATAGCAGATCATCAGCACAAGAATCTTACTCTTGCCGATGCATCCACCAGTTATGGCTTCAGAAATGGCATGGAGTTGAGTTTGACTGCGCTTAATCTTTTCAATCAACGCACCTACGGCTATACTGTTTATTCTGGGTTGACCCGTACGAGCAAGGAGTATCAGTTACGAGGTAGGACAATACTGATGTCTATGTTCTTTCATTTTTGATGATGGAGGCAACAGTTCTGCCGTTTCTGAAAAGAATTTCCGGTAGATTTGGTTAAATATCAAAAATTATAAATGTAATTGTAATAAGAGTTTTTATAATTTTTGTACCTTTGCACCCAAACGAAGAAAAAAGAATCAATGAGCAAAGGAAAATTAGCTAAGTTTGCGGATATGGAGCGTTTCGAGAACGTATTCCAGTATCCATATAGTGTAGTAGATGACGTGCCTTTCGATATGAAGGGCAAGTGGCGTGAGATGTATTTCCACAATGACAATCCTATCGTGCTGGAGTTGGGATGCGGCAAGGGTGAATATACCGTGGAACTTGCCAAGCTCTATCCGGAGATGAACTTCATCGGTGTGGATATCAAGGGTGCACGAATGTGGACCGGTGCCAAGAAAGCGATAGAGGAAGGACAGAAGAACGTGGCTTTCCTCCGTACCAACATTGAAATTATCGACCGCTTCTTTGCCGAGGATGAGGTGCAGGAAATCTGGCTCACTTTCTCTGATCCGCAGATGAAGAACCCTCGCAAGCGTCTTACATCTACTTACTTCATGAACCGTTATCGTCACTTCCTCGTGGATGGCGGTATCATCCATCTGAAGACGGACTCCAACTTCCTCTTCACCTATACTATTTATATGGTGGATGGCAACCATCTGCCTGTGCTCTTCCGCACAGAGGACCTCTATCATCAGGAGGGTATCGATGAGGAAACCCGTAAGATTCTCTCTATCCAGACCTATTATGAGAGTATGTGGATAGAGCGTGGCTTGAACATCAAGTATCAGAAGTTCGCCTTGCCACGTGAAGGTGAGCTGGTGGAACCTGATATTGAGATTCCGCTGGATGATTATCGCAGTTATCGCCGTGATAAGCGAAGCTCAAAGGATACTGCGAAGTAAGTTGTTGCAATATATATTTAAAACCGCCCAACTGCTGATATGTGATCGCACATCAGCAGTTGGGCGCTTTTCTTGCCGTTATCGGCAAAAAAAGAGGGAGGATAATCGCTTTTTCGTTGTTTTCTTGCCGTTATCGGCAAAAAAGTGTTATATTTGCAGTCGAAATACAAACGTAAACTTGCCGATAAAATATGGATTATATATCAGTGAAAGAGTTTGCGCAGAAGTATGGGGTATCAGAACGAACTGCGCGTAATTATTGTGCTTCCGGGAAAATTGAGGGAGTAGTGTTGGTGGGAAAGACTTGGAATATTCCTGCCGATGCAACTTTGCCTATGCGTAAATCCAAGAAGCAACAGGTTTCTCCTCTTCTTTCTATCCTTCGGGAACAGAAGAATATGAAGCTGAAAGGAGGCATTTATCATCGTACTCAAATAGACTTAACCTATAATTCCAATCATATAGAAGGAAGCAGGTTGTCGCATGAGCAGACCCGTTTTATTTTTGAAACCAATACGATAGGCATTACCGACCAAAGTGTAAGGGTGGATGATATCATTGAGACAACCAATCACTTCAGGTGTATCGATTTGATTATTGATCAGGCTGATGAGAAGTTGACCGAAAACTTCATCAAGAAACTTCATCTTATTCTCAAGTCAGGAACTTCTGATAGCACCAAAGATTGGTTTATGGTGGGAGATTACAAACGCTTTCCAAATGAAGTGGGGGGAAAAGAAACTTGTGAACCGGAAATGGTACACAAGGAGATGGTAAGATTGCTGAAGGAGTATAATGCCAAGAAAGAAAAAACGCTGGAGGATATTATCGATTTCCATCAGCGCTTTGAGTCTATTCATCCTTTCCAAGACGGTAATGGAAGGGTGGGGCGATTGATCATGTTCAAGGAGTGCCTAAGCAATGGTATTGTTCCGTTCATCATCACAGACGAGTTGAAGATGTTTTATTATAGAGGATTGCACGAATGGAATCATATTAAAGGTTATCTGATGGATACTTGTCTTACAGCACAGGACTTCTATAAGCGTCTGCTCGATTACTTCCAGATTAAATATCATGACTAGCCTTAGGTTAGGGATATGTATAGTATGTTATTCTCTTACTATATCTTTTGTTAAATCCGGGAATAATCTTGTTGAATTCAAGAAAAAAAGGTGGAAATGCTTGGCGTTTCCACCTTATTTTATTAAATTTGCAGCAAGTTTTTGAAGAAATGCAGTAACCTTTAGGGCTGCACAAGCCTGATGAAACGACTAAAAAAACAGAATAGTAATGACTAACTAAATAAACGGCAAAATGATAAACTGCAAGAATTTGGCTCTTACCGTTGCGGCAGGAGCAATGGCAACTACAATGATGGCGCAATCTGCACCAAAATTGAATGCCAACAACATCGACGAAGTAATCAAGGCGATGACCTTGGAAGAAAAAGCCCAGATGCTGGTGGGCGGTGGTAACGATGGATTCGTGGGCAGTGGCGCTATGCTCGGACATCAGAAGAAGTTCGTGCCGGGTGCTGCGGGTACTACTGTAGCCATCCCTCGTCTCGGCATTCCTACTACCGTACAGTGTGATGGTCCTGCCGGAGTTCATATCGATGCTCATCGCGAAGGTGACAGCCGTAGCTATTTTGCTACCGGTTTCCCTATCGGAACCTGTCTGGCTTCTACCTGGAATACCGACCTGGTGCGCAAGGTGGGTGAGGCTATCGGTAACGAAACCCTGGAGTATGGCTGTGATGTTGTGCTCGGACCGGGTATGAACCTGCATCGCAATCCGCTCTGTGGTCGTAACTTTGAGTATTATTCAGAAGACCCAATCGTAACAGGTCTTATCGGAACCGCCTTTGTACAGGGTGTGCAGAGTCAGGGCGTGGGTGTAAGTGCCAAGCACTTTGCCGTAAACTCCCAAGAGACTGACCGTACCAAGGTGGATGAGCGATTGAGCCAGCGTGCTCTCCGTGAGTTGTATCTGAAAGGTTTCGAGATGATGGTTCGCAAGAGTAATCCTTGGACTATCATGTCTGCCTATAATAAGATTAACGGTGTTTATGCCCAGGGCAACAAGGGGCTCCTTACTGATATTCTCCGCAACGATTGGGGATATAAGGGAATCGTGGAGACCGATTGGATTGGTAAGCGTGCCGACCTTCCGCTGGAACAGGAAGTTGAGGCAGGCAACGACCTGATGATGCCGGGTTATCCAGCACAGGTGCAGGATATTGTTGATGCCGTAAAGAATGGCAAGCTGGATATCAAGGATGTGGACCGCAATGTTCGCCGTATGCTCGAATATATCGTGAAGACTCCTCGATTCAAGGGATATAAATATAGTGGTGAGCCAGACTTGAAGGCTCATGCAGCTATCACCCGTCAGAGTTCTACCGAGGGTATGGTACTTCTGAAGAATGATGCCGCTCTTCCTATCCAGGGCTTGAAGACCGTAGCTCTCTTCGGTGTCAACTCTTACGATTTCATGTCGGGTGGTCTTGGCAGTGGAGCCGTTAATGTAGGCTATTCTGTAGATATGGTTACCGGTTTGAAGAACATCGGTGTGGCAACTACTCCTCAGCTTACGGAAATCTATCAGAATTATGTGAAGTATGCCAAGGCTAAGTTGAAGGCAGACAAGAATCCGATGATGTGGTTCTTGGATCAGGGTCAGCCAAAGCTCGATGAAATCGAGATTACTGAGCGCTGTGTAGCTGGCGAGGAGCCAAAGGCAGATGCTGCCATCATCACCATCGGCCGTCAGGCAGGTGAGGGAATGGATCGCCAGATCAATGGTGAGTTCAACCTCAGTCAGATAGAGCAGGATATGATTTTCCGTGTATCTGATGCTTTCCATGCCAAGGGCAAGAAGGTGATAGTCATCATCAACTCTGGTTCTGTGATGGAGACAGCCAGTTGGAGAGATCGTGTGGATGCTATTCTCGTAGCTTGGCAGCCAGGTATCGAGGGCGGTAACTCTGTAGCTGATATTCTGACCGGTAAGGTAAATCCATCGGGTAAGTTGACCATGACATGGCCTATCGCAGCTACCGATCATCCATCTACTGCCAACTTCGCCAAGGATTACGATATGTACACCTACAAGAATCTGCTGGATTGGAGCAAGGGCAACATCAAGGGTTACGATTATAGCAACCACGAGGAGGATATCTATGTAGGCTACCGCTACTTTGATACCTTCAAGAAGAATGTGGCTTATCCTTTCGGTTATGGTTTGAGCTATACTAGCTTCGAGTTTGGCAAGCCATCTGTCAAGGCAAAGGGCAACAATATTGAGGTTAGCGTAACTATCAAGAATACCGGTAAGGTTGCCGGCAAGGAAGTTGCTGAGGTTTATGTTACCGCTCCTAAGGGCGCTTACGAGAAGCCAGCCAAGGAGCTCAAGACCTTCGGCAAGACCAAGTTGCTGAATCCAGGTGAGAGCCAGACTTTGAAGATGACCCTCGAAAAGCGCGATCTTGCCAGCTTCGATGAGGCCAACAGCCAGTGGAAGGTAGATGCTGGTAACTATCTCTTCAAGGTAGGTAGTGATGTAGAGAACATCAAGGGTACTGCTACATTGAAGGTGGCAGAATATACCGAGAAGACAAGCAATGCCTGCGCTCCTAAGGTTCAGTTGAACTATCTGAAGCAGAAGTAGTCTATGTAAATAATATTCTAGAAAGAGATAATCTAGAAGAAACTCCCGGAAAATGGGGGAAGAAGAGATTGAAAATTTTCCCTTAAGGGAAAAATTTTCACCTCATTTGGTCTATAAAGTTATTTCTTTATAAATTTCGCAGCACCTATTTTCCTATCCTCAAAAGCAAAGAACTCCCGTCTCTTTTCTGAGATGGGAGTTCTTGTTTAGAAGGAATACTGGGCGGAAATCATCAGTTCGCGAGGGCGAAGATGATAGCTGTCGGTCAATGTACTGATGCCGCTATAGATAGTTTCCATATAGTTCTTCTTGTTGAAAAGGTTTCGAAGCTCTGCTGAAAGGCGGAGCTTTTTCATTCTCCATACTGCCGAGGCATCGCCAAGGAGGGTGTTAAGGTAGCTGCCCTCTTGCAGCTTATTGCGATAATGTACGAGCGAGAAGGAGAGGTCCACATGGCTGATGGTAGCGGTGGCAGATACGCTTTGGCGCCAATTAAATAACGATGACTTCGCCATTTTTTGACGTTTCGAGTTGTAAAAAGAGAATTCTCCCTCGTAGCTAAAGGCACACCAGGACGGCGAGAAGTCGATGCTAGGCTTCACAGTATAGTTGTCCGCGGTGTAGCTGATGGCTTTGCCGCTGCTGTATTGCTCACCCTTGCTGTAGTTGTAACTGCCCTCCAGGTGGGTTTTCAGATGAAGGTCGTAGAAACCCTTGGAGATATAGAGCGAACCTCCGATGTTGTTGCTCTTGCTGTCCTGCTTATATAATGAGGTATAGTATTTGCCATCCTCGATGCGTAGGTCGGATGTCGTGTTCATCCAGTTTTTGCTGGCATTGACCGATGCGCTGAAGAAGATTTCCTTGATAGGGCGCTTGTAGTCGTAACTCAACTTGCCATAAAGAGAGCGAGTTATCGGAATGATGTCGCTCGAAGTGTACCAAGAGCGATAACTTTTGCGATATTGCTTCATGGCGTAGTTGGTGGCATTGCCCGTTCCAGTACTGTATCCTGTGTAGATAGTCAACTCTCTACGGAAATCCAATTTCTTATATAAGTAAAGGTAGGGTGATATGGTAAGTAGAGTTTTCTGTGGATAGGTGAAGCGTTCCCAGATGAAATCGGGAGAGAACGACATACGGAACGTCTCGGTCTTGTATTGCCAGTAAGGGGTGAACTTCCCTGTGATGTTAAGACTGTTTTGACCGATTTCATCGTGACTATTTTCGATGAATCCGTTGTTTTTGCCGATTTCATCGCTTCTTTCCTGATATTTCGCATAGATGTTGTTGAGGTCGATACTCATTCTATATTCCTGTGTCCAGTGGAAGCGATTCTTCATCCACTGTAAGGCGTGGGCTGTATGCCAAAGGTTGGTGCGGATGCGATTGCGTTCGTCGTTAACGTAGAGGTCCGCCACACCATGGTGATAGTCGGCAGTGCTACGCCAAGAGAGTTGACTTTTCTTGAAGACGAAGAGGCGGTAGATACTTGCCGAGAGGTCGAGCTTTGGGATGCGGACACGTTGGGTAAGCGTGTCGTTGATGTTTGACAAACCGTCGCTTTGTGCTGTGCTGAGGCTGATGCTCTCGTTGCCATAATGCTCAGTCTTGTTTACCTTGTTCTCCCATTGCAGATTGAAGGCATCGCTGATTATCGTCTTGTGGTTGTGCTCCGTGGTAATTGTGGGAGCTTCGCCGCCGAGGTCGTAGATACTCATGTTCTCTCGCTCTTGTCTGGTTACCGTACGAAGATAGTTGGCTTCTATGCGAGTCTCTGCATCGTCCTTGTTCTTCTTGATATGGTTGATGGAGTATTTTTGCGAGGTGTTGAAGCGCAGGCGTTCTTCGTCGATAGGAGCGTCAAGCGATGGTACTGATATCCATGATGGAAGGGAGGCAGGAGCCAGACGATTGCTGTAAGATGCGAGTTGGTTAAGTGCATAGCCGAGATTTTTACCTGTTCTGTCGTATTCTGCATCATACATCATCTGTTTCTTCTTGCCAATTTGCATGATATTGATGCTTCCGCCTACGTGGGTGGGACTCCCAACCAGCAGATAGGGCTTGATGGTAGGCAACAGTTTGTCTCTGGCACTATCCTTCAGAGCGATATTCATTGCGATATTATCGGTAAAAGTCTTGTTCTGAAGTGCCTTGATAGGCTGGTCATGCTCGATGACTTCAGCCTTTTTCACATCTTTTGCCTTGATGTTTTCTTCCAGCTGGTTATATTTGCCACCGGTCAGGTCGAGTCCTTCCACAGTGAATCGGTTGATGGGCTTGCCATTGTAGTTGATACGCCCATTCTTCTCTATATCCACGCCTGGCAGCTTTTTCAATACATCCTTCAGACTGTTGTCTCGTTCGTTGGCAAAGCGGGTGAGATCGAAAGAAATGGTGTCTCGACCCGTGATGCGAGAGCCTTTTACCTGTACTTCCTTCAGGACAAAGGCTGTTGAAGCCATACTGATGATGGTTTCTTTTCCCGATGAAATCGATGTTTTTGTCTTTTTATACCCCATAAACGTGGCCTGCAGTTTGTCGTTGGCTTGCTTTTCGGTGATAGGGAGCACGAAGGTTCCGTCTTCCTTGCTGCGTGTAAACTTCAAGGGCTTTCCATTGCGGAGCAGCGTGATGGAGACGTTGGCTAGACGGTTATGGGTCAATGAATCTTCTACATAACCATGAATCCCGGTAGCAGTGTTGTCGTCATCGAGTAAGATAGGAGTGTTTCTCTTGCTCTGCATCGCCATTGGGATGCAGAACAAGAGAAAGAAAGCGATAAAACTGATAATTATTCTCTTCATTTATTATTGAAGTTCAATCGGATTGAAGACATTCTTCTTATTCATGAATTTCTTCATGTCAATTGGGTTGCCCTTTTCGTCCTGTATTTTTATGTTCTTGATGTTTAATGTTTCCAATACCATTCCTGGCGTAAACTTCTCTTTGAATTCTCTGAGGTCTTTTTGGCTGATCTCTTCTCTCTTAGCCTTGGGGAACGTGATAGGTGTTGGTGCTGTCAACGTACTCATGCCGATGGCTGTGAATGAATATTCTTTGTTTTCATCGTATGCTTTCAGTGTCAAGCCCGGCAGTCCAATCAGCTTCCAAGGACCTTCTGGCAAAGGAATGTCTTCGGCGTACCATGCATACCAAGTTCTTCCCTTGAAGTTGGTCTTGGCTAGTTGGCAATGATAGCCGATGATGGTTGTTGCACTGTCGGGGATGAGTTGCCAGTCGGGTGTCTCCACGTTCTCTGTGCATTTGTAATCTGTAGTGCCGACAGATTCCAATTGGATGGATTTGCCAGTAGATGGATAGTTCTTGTAGTAGGAGAACGGGAATCTTCCACCTTTAGGTAAATCTGAGAAGTCGAAATTGCCAGTCTTGGCTTTTTCGTCCATGAGTGAATCCTTTACCTGTTTCGTTCTGTCATAGAAGCTGGTCGCCTTTTCACCAATGTCGAGGCGCATCTCGCTATCCGTGTAGATGAAGGGTTTGATGGAAGGATTGTTCACCCATTTCCCATCATAGGTAATGCGATACTTGGCGTTGTCGATGTTCTCGACTTCCTCCTTACTGTTTCCCGAGATAGAGCGCACAGTGACTTTTGTGACTTGTGCTTTTGTTGCAACACTTCCCATAAAGAGCAAGGTTGCTAAAGCTAAGATGATTTTCTTCATAATTCTGCCTTTATCTGTTAATCTGCTTGCAAAGTTACACCTTTTGTGACACTCTGCAAAAAAAAAACAGCTATTTATAGCTTTTTAATAGACGCTAAAACTGGCGAAGAGTAAACTAAAAAGTTATTTGTTTTATTTTACATTCCTTTTAGTTGCTCCTTTACTTTCGCTGTAAGTTTAGCTTTTTCCTTTTCATCCTTCAACTTATCAGCTTTTGCCAAGAACATCTGGAGATAGAGTTTTGCCTGTGGCTTCATCTTGGCTCCGATATACATTTGCGCAGCATTATAATAGTTGTGAGGATCGTCCTCGTCATCATATTCGATGCACTGGGCGAAGGCATGACCTGCATTCTCGTATTCCAATTTATAGTAATAAAGCTCAGCAAGTTGCTGGTTTACATATAGTCCACGACTGCGAGGGTAAGCCACGGTTATAGACCGTTCCAGGTTGATGATGGCGTGTCTTGCCAGGGTTTCCTTTTCCACGATGTTCTTAGTCTGTTCGGAAATCTTCTTGCAAGTCATGCCCAAGTAGAAGAGACAGTTCATATTTGGGTTGTCTTTCTTCATCTCTGCCGCCTTGTTCAGATAGGTATAGGCTTCTCGGTACTTTTCCAAGTTATAATAGCACAATCCTATGACGAGGTTAGACTCAAAATTGTCGAATCCATCGGCTATAAGCTTCTTGTATCTAGGGATAGCTTGCTCGTATCTAAGCTGTAAATAGAGTGAATAGGCAAGCTCCTTGTTGATGAGAATATTCGTGGAGTCACGTTTTTCAACATACGACAAGGCGAATGCTGAAACGCTTTCAGGCTCCCCATGGTTGTTCCATTGCTGAAGTAGGGTGGCAAATACCTCCCCGTCGTATGGGTATTTGCCATAGATAGTCATGCCATATAATTCTACCTTTTTTTATCGCCAAGATTAAGATAGGAATAGAACATCATGCGCAAGTCTTCATGGTTGAGACTGTCGTTAGGAATGCTATCCATGCAAGAGATGCACTTCTTGTTGTCGCCACGAAGACGATAGCAAGAAGCGAGCTTTCTGAGAACATTCAAATCGTGTGGATGTTCATTGATATATTGCTGGTAATAGGTGATGGCATGGAACGAGTCATGCTCGTTCATGCAACTGTCGCCCTGCAGTATCAAGTGTTGGATGGGAGTCTGCTCTTTTTGGGCTGATATTCCGATGATTCCAAGGAATACCAAACAAGTGATGAATGAATATCTTTTCATGCTTATATTGTTCGTTTGTTGTTATGACATAGAATACGATCAGTTAATCGAGCTGGAGTTACTCCAGTTCGATAGGGTAGCCCTTGTTGCTTCGGTTTAGAGCCTTGATGGCACCTTCGGGTAATTTCTTAAACGTAAATCCAGTTTTTCTCGCTGTTGCTTTGAGAGCTTCTGCGCCATCAAATTTATGCTTAGCCTCTCTTAACTCTTTCTGTGTTACTTTCTCTCTTGCTTTTTCCGTGAAAGTTATGCTTTCGGTCCCATTCAATGTGCTCATACCGATAGCATTGAATATGTATTGTTTGTTCTGGTCGTAAGCAAGTAGAACAAGACCAGGCAGTCCGGAAATTTTCCAAGGTCCTTCGCTTATAGGTATGTCTTCTGAGTACCAGGCATACCAGGTTCTGCCTTTGAAGAATGCTTTTGCCAACAGGCATTTATAGCCAATGATGGTAGTTGTGCTATCTGGGATAAGCTGCCAGTTTGGCACCTCTAATTGTTCTGTACATTGGTAATAGTTACCAAGGACTTTATCCAGTAAAGTGGTTTGCCCCTTTGATGGATAGTTCTTGTAGAATTCCCAATGGATTCTGCCACCTCTAGGAATTTTACTCATATCATATTGCCCCGTCTTAGCTTGTTCTTCCATGATAGAATCGGATATTTGTTTGGTTCTATCATAGAAATGAGTTGTCTTGCTACCGATGTCCAGTCGCATTTCGCTCTCCCAATAGTTGTAGGGAACTGTTGTGGTATCTGGTACCATTTTCCCATTGTAGGTGATGCGATAGTTTACCTTGTCAATATTGACCACTTTCTCATTTTTGTTGCCTTTCTGAGCATTCAAGCTGCATACTGTGAGTATGGCTGCTAATAATAATGTTATTCTTCTCATAGTCGTTTGATGTTTTGAATTTCGGATGCAAAGGTAACACAAATGATAGAGTTAGCCAAATCGGAATTACATGCCAGTGAGTACAGATATGTTGATAACGAGAGAGTTACGATTAGGAAAAACTTAAAATACAAGCTTTTTGTAATGCTTCGATAAGTTAATGAAGTAAAGCGAAAAACTTATGGGAGTGCTTATCTGATGATGTCGTCGAATGACTCTGCTCCAGTGTCACTCTTGATTCTCGACTTTCTTACCCTGATATTCGAGAGAGAGTATTGCAGGATTTGCATCACTTCCTCATCGCTTTTGCCGATATGGTAGAGGATGCAGAAGAGGCTTTGTGATGGATTCAAGTCGTAGTTCTCCAATCGTTCGCTATACTTCTCGTCTATCACCTTGAAGCTGGCGAGAAGTTGTCGGATGCCTTGCTTACCTATCTGGCTGATGTTTTGATTTTGTATCGTCATCGAATAATACACCAAGCCTTGGCTGATGTCTGTGAGTTCGGTAATTTGAGCCTTGTATTCCTCGATGTCCTTGTCACGGCGTTTCAGTTTGCGAAGCTGTGTGGTGATTTCGTGGTTTAATCGTTCGCATTGCTCCGATAACGAAGAGTTCTCCACATCTTTTAACTGGTGCAGTGACTCATGCAAGTTTTTAATAGTTTGGTGAGCCTTTCGGATTCTGGAAATGGAGAGGTAAGTCATCGTCAAGAGAATGATGAGCACGATGATGATTCCTACAAATATATAGGTCTTAACCTTTTCATAGCGATAACGGGTGTTACCACCCTCGTACATCAGTTTTACTTGATTTTCCTTTCCTGAGTTTTCGTCTTTGGCAAGCAAGGGAGCTTCTTGTCGTAATTCGTGGGCAACACGGTTTGCCATGAGCGTATCTCCTTTTTGTAGGGAGAGAAAATATAAGGGGAGATAATACTTATATCCTAAAGCAAAGGAATAGGATCCCCATGACTTTAGGCATTCTTGATCTATGCTATAGTTTTCTTTGATATGCTGCATGGCGAAGGCATGGGTTTCCTTGCTGTTTCTTGTGAGCAAGCGATAGAAATCGATGTTGTTGTCATATTTTACCCCGTGATTGTCTTGCGCTTTCTTTGCATAGCTTATCAAGATGGAATCAGCTACATCGCCCCTGTCCATCAAGGCTTGGAAGTAATGATAGTACATGGGGCCCAAGGTGCTGTCCTTGTTCTCTTTGATTTGATTGGCTACTTCGAAAGCTTGGTTGGCAAGTTCCTGATCTTGGTTGTTGATGCTGCGATAGAGTAGTGCCCAGGCACGGTAGCGGATATTGTTGGTTTGGCGAGCCTCGTCTTCTAACTCTACGGTGTAAATGTTTTGGTGGGTAATGCGACACAATATGTCGTACATATCCAGCTTCTCCTTTTCTCTCATGTTGCTATCGTAGGCGATGGCCTGTGAGAACCATTTGATGGCTTTTGCGGTATCTCGATAGTTGTTGAGTATCGAGGCTCCCTTATAATATAAGGAACGTGCAAGAAGGGGTTCATCCTTTTCGTTCACGAAGATGTTGATGGCATCGTCTATGTCGTTTTCTTTATAGATGTAACCATTGAGTTGATACTCTATCTTGGCAGTTAAGAGCTTATAGTAGCCTTTGTTTTCGTTGCTGTCAGCACGAGAGAGAAATACCTTGGCTTGTGCTGGGTATTCGTCGGCAAGGTCGTCTATCTCAGGGAAGGATAGGCGATATCCTGAGTCCATGCAACTGGCGAGAATGGCTAGCTGCATGATAGTGAACAGAAATATGATGAATTTCTTGCTTGTATAAATCATATTGTTATCGTCAAATTATCAACTTTACATTTGTTGTTTCAGAAATCTTTTTGCAAAAGTACGATAAATTGTCGATAAGAACAAGAAAATAAGCTTTCTATTTCAGATTTTTGTAGAAACTCGCAAAAATCTGAAATGGAAAGCCTTTGAGATGTCCCTATCGCTCGATTGGATTGAAGACACGTGTCCTTGCTTTTGGTTTGATAGGTTTTCCATTCTCATCTGTCCACTTTTCATCTCTTAGCATCTCGTTTCCATCGTCTCTCAGCTTGATTTTGGTGAGGTTAGACTGGGAAACTTTCTCTGCCTCTTCTGGCTTGGCGTATTTGAGAGCCTCCTTGCCTTTCAGGTCTTTCAGTCCGATGGCGTTGAGATAAAATTGTTGCTGTGTATCGTAGGCACGGAGTATGAGACCAGGCAGACCGCAGAGCTTCCAAGGACCCTCTGGCACAGGGATATCCTCAGCATACCAAGCTAACCAAGTTCTTCCCTTGAAGTTGGTCTTGGCGAGTTGGCAATGATAGCCGATGATGGTTGTAGTGCTGTCTGGGAAGAGTTGCCAATCAGGAGTCTCGGCCTTTTCGATGCAGTGATAGGTTCTCAAAGCCCACGATTCCTGAAATAGGGTCTGACCGTTCTTTGGGTAGTTCTTGAGGAATTCAAAGTCCATGCATTTTACCGGCTCAGCTTTTCTTAGGTCAATGACACCGCCTGAAAGTATCATTTGTAAGACTTGCTGTTCCCATTGCTCCTTGGACTGGTTATAGAAGTGAGAGATGTTGTTACCGATGTCGAGTCGCATCTGTGCCTTGCGATAGATATACGGTATTTCTGTGGTGTCGTTTACCTGTTTTGCATCGTAGGTGATGCGATACTTCACTTGATCGAGGGTGAGCGTGTCCACGCCCGATCTCATCTGTGCTTTTGCGGTCAGGCTGCCTAAGGCGAGGATGGCTGCGAAAATCAATGTAAGTTTCTTCATGTTCTCTATTTATTTTTTGATGCTTATTTACGAGTAAGACGCAGAGATAGGGAAAAGGTAAACAGAATAATGACGGTCAGTTGGATTATCTGAAGCAGAAGTAGTCTATGTAAATAATACTATAGAACGAGGCAATCTAGAAGAAACACCCGTAAAATGGGGAAAGAAGAGATTGAAAATCTTCCCTTAAGAGATATTCTCACCAGACTTAACCTGTAAAGATATCTCTTCGTAGATTTCGCGGCATCTCTTTTCCTTCATTTTATTCTTTACGCCAACGGCAATCATATCCTCTACGGTCGGATGCCCAGTTCCATTTACAGATGTTGCGTGTTCACCATTATATCCCTCGGTGCAATGGGTGAGGTCGTAGGCTGGGGCTAAATGCCAATGCCATTTGCCATCGCTCTCTTTCTGAACCAAGAAAGAGAAGTTCTTGCAGTGGTCGTCCTTGTTGTCCATTATGTAATTAAAAACCATGCGGCGGAACATCTCTTCCACATCCTCTTGGCTCTGAGTAAGATAACCTGTAAGCGCCAAAAGGTTGAGATAATCGAGAATGGGGTTGGAAAGGGAAACGTTGAGTAAGGCTCCTGCTGTGGCTACGTGAATGCGTTCGCCTGTTGGAGAAATGTCGAAGCGACGGCAGGCAAAATACTTGTTGTTTACCAGTTTGAAGTCTGGTACTTGAATACCACATTGTTTGGCTATCTCATTATAATGATACTCTTGCTTTCCCATATCTTGTGGGTCATAGGTATGACGAAATTTGACCAACCAATGACCATCCTCATTTGTGAAAATGGCTTTCGGGCGACAACCGCCACTATTACCACTATTATATAATAATAATCCTGCGTCATTATCCTGTTGCTCCTTCAATACTTCCAAGGCTTTGGCTTGTAAAAGGTCAAAGTCCACAATCTCGTGTCCTGTCTGGACAGAAGTTATAGGTTCGTAGGTCAATGCGCCCATACCTCCATTGCCCACGATGCTCAGTCGGTCGAGAGCAGATAGCTCAAAGTCGTTGATACCCTCTTTTAGCAAGGCTTTATGCAATAGGTATCTACCATATCCATCGGGAAGGCTGTCTTCGAAGATGCCAAAGTTCCCGTTGAAAGGGGTGGCTTTTGCAATGAAAAGACCAGGTTTCAGTGGCAATTCCAGCGGAGATATACTAGAGCCAGATGCTAACCACTGATTGGCATATTCGAAGGTGCATACCTTTCCATCGGCACTCAATGACAGTGTGCCGACTTTCTCCTGGTGATATTTCACGGCTAAAGATTCTATATGTTTCATAGTCTGTAAGCCTTTTTCTTGTTAGCGTTTCTTTTTATCTGTTGCAACTCCTCCATGGTGGAGTACTTGGGTTGCGAGAAGACGTTCTTGATTTCTGAGGTGTATTCCAAAGCTATGGCGATACCTATCAGATTTTTGAGGGAGATGAGGCCCTTTTGTTCGAATCTGGTGATGTTGCTGACGGCAACGCCTGACTTGTCTGCCACTTGCTCACGTGTCAGATTCTTCTCTATTCTTCGTTTTCTGAAGTCGTTTGCCATCTCCTTTGCAATCTCATCAGGATTGTCGTGGAGGTAGTTATCTAATATTGCTAATATATTGTTCGTTTCTTGCATAATCATTGGGATAATAATAAGATATTATCAGTTGCAAAGATACAAAAAATATTATTATCTTCCAAATAAAAATGAACTAAAAAAGTTAAAATCCCTCTTAACCCTTAATTCCGCAACACTATAATTTAATATTTTTTATAAGCACCTGAGCAACAAAAAGTTGCTCAGGATTTTGCCATGTCAGAAATTTCACTTATCTTAGTGTTGCAAATAAAAAGCAAATAAAACTCTGAATGACATGGCAAAAGTACAAATAAAATCTGAGAAACTCACTCCTTTTGGAGGAATTTTTTCTATTATGGAGCAATTTGATGCTCTTTTAGCTCAAACCATAGATTCCACCTTGGGAT
>OMBB01000003.1_pt1 | contig 193654 bp, 160 predicted proteins | sample 1673961 | NCBI WGS metagenome assembly OMBB01 (sample SAMEA103958135, study PRJEB25191) | human gut metagenome | reverse complement strand
GACTGTAAATCTGCTGGCTATGCCTTCGGTGGTTCGAATCCATCACCACCCACTTCTTTTGACTTGCGGAAATAGCTCAGTTGATAGAGCACTAGCCTTCCAAGCTGGGGGTCGCGGGTTTGAGCCCCGTTTTCCGCTCAATTTATTAACTTGCTGTAATAGCTCAGTGGTAGAGCACTTCCTTGGTAAGGAAGAGGTCCTGAGTTCAACTCTCAGTTACAGCTCTATCGTTCGGTAGTTTTCTAAGGATGGTAGAGGAACAGATTATTCATTTATATAAATAAAAAGAAAAGCTATGGCTAAAGAAGAATTCGTGCGTACCAAACCGCATGTTAACATTGGTACAATTGGTCATGTTGACCATGGTAAGACTACTCTGACCGCTGCTATCTCTAAGGTATTGAACGAGAAGCTCGGTACATCTGAGGCAGTTAAGTCATTCGATCAGATTGATAATGCTCCTGAGGAGAAAGAGCGTGGTATCACCATCAACTCTGCTCACATCGAGTATGAGACAGTAAAACGTCACTATGCGCACGTTGATTGTCCTGGACACGCTGACTATGTAAAGAACATGGTTACTGGTGCTGCTCAGATGGATGGTGCTATCTTGGTAGTTGCTGCTACTGACGGTCCTATGCCACAGACACGTGAGCACGTACTTCTTGCACGTCAGGTAAACGTACCTCGCTTGGTTGTTTTCTTGAATAAGTGCGATATGGTTGACGATGAGGAGATGCTCGAACTCGTTGAAATGGAAGTTCATGAGATCCTCGAGCAGTATGGTTACGAAGAGGATACTCCTATCGTCCGTGGTTCTGCTCTCGGTGCTTTGAATGGTGTTGAGAAGTGGGTTGAGTCTGTTGAGACTTTGATGGATACAGTTGACGAGTGGATTCAGGAGCCTGAGCGTGAGGTTGATAAGCCATTCTTGATGCCTATCGAGGACGTATTCTCAATCACAGGTCGTGGTACTGTTGCTACAGGTCGTATCGAGACTGGTCGTTGCAAGGTTGGTGACGAAGTTCAGTTGCTCGGTCTTGGTGAGGACAAGAAGTCTGTCATCACTGGTGTTGAGATGTTCCGCAAGGTACTCGCTGAGGGTGAGGCAGGTGATAACGTAGGTTTGCTTCTCCGTGGTATCGATAAGGCTGAGGTTAAGCGTGGTATGGTAGTCGTACACCCAGGTGCTATTACTCCTCACGATCACTTCAAGGCTTCTATCTATGTATTGAAGAAGGAAGAGGGCGGTCGTCACACTCCGTTCGGTAACAAATATCGTCCACAGTTCTACCTCCGTACAATGGATTGTACTGGTGAAATCAAGCTTCCAGAGGGAGTTGAGATGGTAATGCCAGGTGATAACGTTGAGATCGAGGTTGAGTTGATTTACAAGGTTGCTTTGAACGAGGGTCTTCGTTTCGCAATCCGCGAGGGTGGTCGTACAGTAGGTTCTGGTCAGATTACAGCAATTCTTGATGACATTAAGTAATTAGAATACTCTATTTACTAGATAAAGGCTCCCGCTTCTGCGGAAGTGGGAGCTACTTACGGGTTTAGCTCAGTTGGTAGAGCACTGGTCTCCAAAACCAGGTGTCGAGGGTTCGAGCCCTTCAACCCGTGCTAATAAGAAGATAATATGAATAAGATAGTAAATTATTGCAAGGCATGTTACGATGAACTTGCGCATAAGACTACTTGGCCAACTCGTGCCGAACTTACTCACAGTGCAATGGTTGTATTATCTGCTTCCCTTGTCATTGCATTAGTGGTGTTCGCAATGGACTCTATTTTCAGAGCTCTCATGGGCGTTGTTTATCCAGGTTAATTTTATAGGAAATGGCAGCAACAGGTAATAAATGGTATGTGCTGAAAGCCGTAAGCGGCAAGGAAGCTAAGGTGAAAGAATACATCGAGGCTGAAATGAAGCATAACGATTTGCTCGCAGCTCATGTTTCACAGATTCTGATTCCTGTGGAAAAACATGCAACTGTGCGCAATGGTAAACGTGTAGTTAAAGAGAAGGTTTCTCTTCCAGGTTACGTTTTTGTTGAAGCTAAACTGAAAGGTGATGTTGCGCACACGCTGCGTTTCATGCCTAATGTTTTAGGTTTCCTTGGAGGTTTGGATGAGCCAACACCTGTTCCTCAGTCTGATATCAATCGTATGTTGGGTACAGCAGAGGAGACAGAGTTTGAAGAAAATCTTGCTGTGCCATACGCAGTTGATGAGACTGTGAAGGTAACAGATGGTCCATTCAGCGGCTTCAGTGGTGTTATCGAAGAGGTAAACGCCGAGAAGCATAAGCTGAAGGTGATGGTTAAGATCTTCGGACGTAAAACTCCGTTAGAGTTAAATTATACGCAAGTAGAAAAGGAATAATGTGCCGTTACGGACACATTCTCCTTTATAAGTTTCAATTTTAAATATTAACAAAGAAATGGCTAAAGAAGTTGCTGGATTAATCAAATTACAGATTAAAGGTGGCGCTGCAAATCCTTCACCTCCAGTTGGACCTGCACTGGGTTCTAAAGGTATTAATATTATGGGATTCTGCAAGGAGTTCAACGCCCGCACCCAGGATAAAGCAGGTAAAGTGTTGCCAGTCGTTATCACATACTACACTGACAAGTCATTCGATTTCGTAATCAAAACTCCTCCTGCTGCAGTACAGTTGAAAGAAGCTGCTAAAGTTAAATCAGGTTCTGCTCAACCAAACCGTCAGAAGGTAGCTACTATTACTTGGGATCAGGTAAAGACTATCGCTGAGGATAAGATGAAGGACTTGAATTGCTTTACTGTTGAATCAGCTATGAAGCTCATCGCTGGTACTGCTAGAAGTATGGGTATTACTGTAAAAGGGGACTTCCCTGGTAAATAATTTAAAACTTCAATTAGAAAAATGAGTAAACTGACAAAAAATCAAAAATCAGTAGCTGATAAGGTTGAAGCAGGGAAGGCATACACTTTGAAAGAGGCTGCAGAGTTGGTTAAGGAAATTACCACAACCAAGTTTGATGCATCTCTCGATATCGATGTACGCTTAGGTGTTGACCCACGTAAGGCTAACCAGATGGTTCGCGGTGTTGTTTCACTGCCAAATGGTACTGGTAAGGTAACACGTGTGCTCGCTCTCTGTACTCCTGATCAGGAAGCTGCTGCTAAGGAAGCAGGTGCTGACTACGTAGGTCTCGACGAATATGTTGAGAAGATTAAGGGTGGTTGGACAGATATTGATGTTATCATCACTATGCCTTCTTGCATGGGTAAGATCGGTCCTTTGGGTCGTGTTCTCGGTCCTCGCGGTTTGATGCCTAACCCTAAGAGTGGCACTGTAACTATGGATGTTGCTAAGGCAGTTAAGGAAGTTAAACAAGGTAAGATTGACTTTAAGGTTGATAAGGCTGGTATTATCCACACTTCAATCGGTAAGGTTAGCATGACACCTGAGCAGATCTACGGAAATGCTAAGGAGTTCATCAATACAGTTATCAAGTTGAAGCCTGCTGCTGCTAAAGGTACATATATCAAGAGTATCTTTATTTCTAGCACTATGAGTAAGGGTATCAAGATTGATCCTAAATCAGTTGAATAACTCTAAAAGTTTTGTAAAATGAAGAAAGAAGTTAAAGATACTATTATCACCGAACTTGGACAGAAGCTTCAGGAGTTTCCTCACTTCTATCTTGTAGATCTTACAGGATTGAACGCTGAGAAGACAAGTGCACTTCGTCGCAAGTGCTTCCAGAATGAAATCAAGATGGTTGTTGTTAAGAACACCTTGCTTCACAAGGCATTCGAGGCTTCAGACATCGATTTCTCTGAACTTTATGGAAGCTTGAAGGGTACTACGGCAGTTATGTTCACTAACGTGGCTAACGTACCAGCTAAGTTGTTGAAGGAATACGAGAAGGATGGCATTCCAGCTCTCAAGGCTGCTTATGCTGAGGAAGGTGTCTATGTAGGTGCTGATAAACTCGCTGAACTTTCAGCAATCAAGAGCAAGAGCGAGGTTATTGCAGAGATTGTTGCTTTGCTCCAGTCTCCAGCAAAGAACGTTATTTCTGCTCTTCAATCAGGAGGCAACACTATTCATGGTGTGCTTAAGACATTGGGCGAGCGTCCTGAGTAATCAATCACAATGTTATATCATTTCATAGTATAAATAAAATTAAAATTTAGAATAAAAATGGCAGATATTAAAGCTATTGCAGAAGAGTTAGTAAATCTTACTGTTAAGGAAGTTAATGAGTTGGCAACAGTCCTCAAGGACGAGTATGGTATTGAGCCTGCTGCTGCAGCTGTAGCTGTAGCTGCTGGTCCTGCTGCTGGTGGTGCAGCTGCAGCTGAGGAAAAGTCTTCTTTCGACGTAGTCCTCGCTGAGGTTGGTGGCGCTAAGCTCCAGGTTGTTAAGGCTGTTAAGGAGGCTTGTGGTCTCGGTTTGAAAGAGGCTAAGGATCTCGTAGACGGTGCTCCTTCTACTATCAAGGAGGGTGTATCTAAGGACGAGGCTGAGAACCTTAAGAAGGCTATCGAAGAGGCTGGTGCTAAGGTAGAGCTCAAGTAATTAGATTAATTACATCTCTTACATAATGGTTAGGATTCTCCCAGTAGGCGAGTCCTAACCTTTTTGTGTCTTTTCTTATAATGTTAATAAAACCATTTAATACTTCTAATGGCTACAAAAATTGTTGATAACAGAGTAAATTTTGCCAGCGTTCATAATCCGTACCCATATCCGGATTTCCTCGATGTGCAGTTAAAGTCTTTTAAGGACTTCTTACAGTTGGATACTCCGCCTGAGGAACGCAAGAATGACGGTTTGTTTAAGGTGTTCTCTGAGAACTTCCCTATCACCGATACGCGTAATAATTTCGTTCTTGAGTTCTTGGATTACTATATTGACCCTCCTCGCTATTCTATCGATGAGTGCCTGGAGAGAGGTCTTACATATAGCGTACCTTTGAAGGCTAAAATGAAGCTGTATTGTACGGATCCTGACCATGAGGATTTCGGTACTTTTATCCAGGATGTATTTTTGGGTACTATACCTTACATGACTGATAATGGTACTTTCGTGATCAATGGTGCTGAGCGTGTTGTCGTTTCTCAGTTGCACCGCTCTCCTGGCGTTTTCTTCGGTCAGGGTGTTCACGCCAATGGTGCTGTGCTCTATTCTGCACGTATCATCCCATTCAAGGGTAGCTGGATTGAGTTTGCTACTGACATCAACAACGTCATGTATGCCTATATCGACCGTAAGAAGAAGTTGCCTGTAACTACTTTGCTCCGTGCCATCGGTTATGAGCAGGATAAGGATATCCTCCAGATCTTCGACCTCGCAGAGGAAGTGAAGGTGAACAAGAAGAACATGAAGGCTGCTATCGGCAAGAGACTTGCTGCTCGTGTTTTGAAGAGCTGGAATGAGGACTTCGTGGATGAGGATACTGGTGAAGTTGTATCTATCGAGCGTAACGAGGTAATCATGGAGCGTGAGACTGAACTTACTGAGGAAAATGTAGAAGAAATCCTCGAAAGTGGTGCTTCTACTGTGCTTCTCCACAAGGATGAGGAGGCAGCCAACAAGTTCACTATCATCTTCAATACTTTGGCAAAGGACCCAAGTAACTCTGAGAAGGAGGCTGTGAACTACATCTACCGCCAGCTGCGTAATGCTGATCCTGCTGATGATGCTAGTGCACGCGAGGTATTCCAGAACCTTTTCTTCTCTGACAAGCGTTATGACTTGGGAGAGGTCGGTCGTTACCGTATCAACAAGAAGTTGGGACTCGATACCGATATGGATGTTCGTGTCTTGACTAAAGATGATATCATCGAAATTATCAAATATCTGATTCAGCTGATCAATTCAAGTGCTACTGTCGATGACATCGACCACTTGTCTAACCGCCGTGTACGCACAGTAGGTGAGCAGTTGGCTAATCAGTTCTCTATAGGTTTGGCTCGTATGAGTCGCACTATCCGTGAGCGTATGAATGTACGTGACAACGAGGTGTTTACTCCAACTGATTTGATTAACGCAAAGACTATCTCAAGCGTGATTAATTCATTCTTTGGTACCAACCCATTGTCACAGTTCATGGACCAGACCAACCCATTGGCAGAGGTTACTCACAAGCGTCGTCTTTCAGCCTTAGGTCCTGGAGGTTTGTCTCGTGAGCGTGCCGGTTTCGAGGTTCGTGACGTACACTATACTCACTATGGTCGTCTTTGTCCTATTGAGAGTCCTGAAGGTCCAAACATCGGTTTGATTTCTTCACTTTGTATGTATGCCAAGATTAATGACCTCGGCTTCATCGTAACTCCTTACCGTAAGGTTAGAGACAGCAAGGTGGATATGGCAAACGAGGATGTAGTTTACCTGACAGCTGAGGACGAAGAAGAAAAGATTATCGGACAGGGTAATGCACCTCTGACAGAGGATGGTGCTTTCATCCGAGACGTTGTAAAGTGCCGTCAGGATGCCGATTATCCTGTTGTTACTCCAGATAATGTAGATTACGTGGACGTATCTCCACAGCAGATCGCTTCTGTATCTGCAGGTTTGATTCCTTTTTTGGAGCATGATGATGGTCACCGTGCTTTGATGGGATGTAACATGATGCGCCAGGCAGTTCCATTGCTTCACAATGATGCTCCTATCGTAGGTACTGGTCTTGAGAAGCAGGTATGTGAGGATTCACGTACGATGATTACTGCTGAGGGCGAGGGTGTTATCGAATATGTAGATGCTACTACTATCCGTATTCTCTACGACCGTACAGAGGACGAGGAGTTTGTAAGCTTCGAGCCTGCACTCAAGGAGTACCGCATTCCTAAGTTCCGCCGTACCAACCAGAATATGACCATTGACTTGCGCCCTATCTGTAACAAGGGTCAGCGCGTGAAGAAGGGTGATATCCTGACAGAGGGTTATGCTACAGAGAATGGTGAGTTGGCATTGGGTCGCAACCTGCTCGTGGCTTACATCCCTTGGAAGGGTTACAACTATGAGGATGCTGTCGTTATCTCAGAGCGTATGGTACGTGATGATGTATTGACATCTGTTCACGTAGATGAGTATTCTCTCGATGTGCGTGAGACTAAGCGCGGTGTTGAGGAATTTACTAGCGATATTCCAAACGTAAGTGAGGAAGCTACTAAGGATCTGGATGACAATGGTGTAGTACGTGTTGGTGCTCGTATCGTGCCAGGTGACATCATGATTGGTAAGATTTCACCTAAGGGCGAGAGTGATCCTTCTCCTGAAGAGAAATTGCTCCGTGCTATCTTTGGTGACAAGGCTGGTGATGTGAAGGATTCTTCATTGAAGGCAAACCCTTCTCTGAGCGGTATTGTCATCGACAAGAAGATGTTCTCTCGTGCTATCAAGACTCGCGAATCTAAGAAGCAGGATAAGATTATTCTCGCTAAAATCGACGAGGAATATGAGGCAAAGGGTGAGGACTTGAAGGATATCCTCGTAGATAAGTTGCTCACATTGACTGAGGGCAAGGTTTCTCAGGGTGTGAAAGACTATTCTGGTGCTGAGATTATCACTAAGGGTTCTAAGTTTACTACAACTGCTCTGAAGAACCTCGAATATGACGGTGTACAGTCTAACAACTGGACAGACGATGAGCATGCCAACAGCTTGATTCAGAAGCTGATCATGAACTTCATCCGCAAGTACAAGCAGCTGGATGCTGAGTTGAAGCGTCGCAAGTTTGCTATTACTATCGGTGATGAACTTCCATCAGGTATTCTTCAGATGGCTAAGGTTTATATCGCCAAGAAGCGTAAGATTCAGGTAGGTGATAAGCTTGCCGGTCGCCACGGTAATAAGGGTATCGTTTCTAAGGTGGTACGTCTTGAGGATATGCCATTCATGGAGGATGGTCGTCCTGTAGATATGGTATTGAACCCATTGGGTGTGCCTTCTCGTATGAACCTGGGTCAGATCTTTGAGTGTATCCTGGGTGCAGCTGGTAAGAAGCTGGGCGTGAAGTTTGCTACTCCTATCTTCGACGGTGCTCATCTTGAGGATCTCTCTGTATGGACAGACAAGGCAGGTCTGCCTCGTTTCTGCTCTACTTACCTCTATGATGGTGAGACAGGTGAGAAGTTCGACCAGCCAGCTACCGTAGGTATGACTTACTTCTTGAAGTTGGGTCACATGGTAGAAGACAAGATGCACGCTCGTTCTATCGGTCCTTACTCTCTGATTACTCAGCAGCCACTTGGTGGTAAAGCACAGTTTGGTGGTCAGCGTTTCGGAGAGATGGAGGTTTGGGCCATCGAGGCATTCGGTGCAAGCCACGTATTGCAGGAGATTCTGACTATCAAGTCGGATGACGTTGTAGGGCGTAGCAAGGCATACGAGGCAATCGTGAAGGGCGACCCAATGCCAACACCTGGCATTCCAGAGTCTCTCAACGTATTGCTTCATGAGCTTCGTGGTCTTGGATTGAGCATCAAACTTGATTAATTTTGAGAACCCCTAATTTAGATATAGAAACATGGCTTTCAAAAAAGATACAAAGGTAAAGAATAATTTTACGAAGATTACCATCGGTCTCGCTTCTCCAGAGGAGATTTTGGAAAATTCGTATGGTGAGGTAACTAAGCCTGAAACCATTAATTATCGTACATATAAGCCGGAACGTGACGGCTTGTTCTGCGAGCGCATCTTTGGTCCTACCAAGGACTATGAGTGCGCCTGCGGCAAGTACAAGCGTATCCGCTACAAGGGAATCGTCTGCGACCGATGCGGTGTAGAGGTGACTGAGAAAAAGGTGCGCCGTGAGCGTGCTGGTCACATCGAACTCGTCGTACCTGTTGCTCACATCTGGTATTTCCGTTCCCTTCCTAATAAGATAGGTTACCTACTGGGTATGCCTACCAAGAAACTGGATGCTGTCATCTACTATGAGAAGTATGTAGTGATCCGTCCAGGTGCACTGGAAGGAAAAACTGATGCTGACGGTCTCGAAATCAACGGTTCTCATAAGCTCGACCTCCTCACAGAGGAAGAGTATATTGATATCCTTGACAATCATCTGGATCCTGAAAATGAGTATCTTTCAGATGACGATCCTAACAAGTTTGTTGCCAAGATGGGTGCTGAGGCAATCTATGAACTGCTTCAGAACATTGATCTCGACAGCTTGTCTTACGAGCTTCGCGATCATGCCAACAACGATTCAAGCCAGCAGCGTAAGACAGAGGCTTTGAAGCGTCTTCAGGTAGTAGAGGGCTTCCGTGCAAGCAAGGGCATCAACAAGCCAGAGTGGATGATCATGAAGGTGATTCCTGTGACTCCTCCTGAACTCCGTCCGTTGGTTCCGCTTGATGGTGGCCGTTTCGCTACTTCTGACTTGAACGACCTCTACCGTCGTGTTATCATCCGTAACAACCGTTTGAAGCGACTCGTAGAAATCAAGGCTCCTGAGGTAATTCTCCGTAATGAGAAGCGTATGTTGCAGGAGGCTGTGGACAGCTTGTTTGACAACTCACGCAAGAGTTCTGCTGTGAAGAGCGAGAGTAATCGTCCATTGAAATCACTCTCTGACTCTTTGAAGGGTAAGCAGGGTCGTTTCCGTCAAAACCTCCTCGGTAAGCGTGTTGACTACTCTGCACGTTCCGTAATCGTCGTAGGTCCTGAGTTGAAGATGGGTGAGTGCGGTCTTCCTAAGTTGATGGCTGCTGAACTTTACAAACCATTCATTATCCGTAAGTTGATAGAGCGTGGTATTGTAAAGACAGTTAAGAGTGCCAAGAAGATTGTTGACCGTCGCGAACCTGTTATCTGGGATATCCTGGAGAACGTGATGAAGGGTCACCCAGTTATGCTTAACCGTGCTCCTACACTTCACCGTCTTGGTATCCAGGCTTTTCAGCCTAAGATGATTGAGGGTAAAGCTATCCAGTTGCACCCATTGGCTTGTACTGCGTTCAATGCCGACTTCGATGGTGACCAGATGGCTGTTCACCTTCCATTGAGCAATGAGGCTGTATTGGAGGCACAGATCCTGATGCTCCAGAGCCACAACATCTTGAACCCTGCCAATGGTGCGCCTATCACCGTTCCTTCTCAGGATATGGTGCTCGGTCTTTACTATATTACTAAGATCCGTCCAGGTGCTAAGGGCGAAGGATTGACATTCTACGGTCCGGAGGAGGCTCTGATTGCCCGCAATGAAGGCCGTTGTGATCTTCACTCTCTGATTAAGGTGATTGTTAACGATGTTGTAGATGGCAAACCACAGAAGCGTATGGTGGAAACATCTGTAGGTCGTGTAATCGTCAACCAGATTATCCCAGAGGAAGTAGGTTTCTTCAATGATGTTATCTCAAAGAAGACATTGCGTGGTCTGATTTCTGACGTAATCAAGAGTGTGGGTATGGCACAGGCTTGTGAATTCCTTGATGGCATCAAGAACCTGGGTTACCGCATGGCTTACGTTGCAGGTCTTTCATTTAACCTTGGTGATATCATTATCCCACCAGAGAAGGAGGAAATCGTATCAAGAGGTCAGAAGGAGATTGAGGAAATCACCAACAACTATAATATGGGTTTCATTACCAACAAGGAGCGTTACAACCAGGTAATTGATACTTGGACTCACGTTAACACCGACTTGGGTAATATCCTGATGAAAGAAATGACCGAGGCAGACCAGGGATTCAACGCTGTGTATATGATGCTTGATTCCGGAGCCCGTGGTTCTAAGGATCAGATTAAGCAGTTGTCTGGTATGCGTGGTTTGATGGCTAAGCCTCAGAAGGCTGGTGCTGAAGGTGCGCAGATCATTGAAAACCCTATCCTTTCCAACTTTAAGGAGGGTATGTCTGTGTTGGAGTACTTTATCGCTTCTCACGGTGCCCGTAAAGGTCTTGCTGATACCGCAATGAAGACAGCCGATGCAGGTTACCTCACCCGTCGTCTTGTAGACGTTTCTCATGATGTGATCATTACTGAGGAGGATTGTGGTACATTGCGCGGTTTGGTTTGCACAGCTTTGAAGAATGGCGATGAGGTCATCTCTTCTCTCTATGAGCGTATCTTGGGTCGTGTATCTGTACATGATGTAATTCACCCTACAACTGGCGAATTGATCGTTGCTGCTGGTGACCAGATTACCGAAGCTAAGGCTAAGGCAATCGAGAACTCTCCTATCGAGAGTGTAGAAATCCGCTCTGTGCTCACTTGCGAAAGCAAGAAGGGTGTCTGCATGAAGTGCTACGGCCGCAACTTGGCTACTGCCCGTATGGTACAGTTGGGTGAGGCTGTGGGTGTCATCGCTGCACAGGCTATCGGTGAGCCAGGTACTCAGTTGACTCTCCGTACATTCCACGCCGGTGGTATTGCTTCCAACGCTGCAGCTAATGCTAAGATTGAGGCAAAGAACAAGGCACGTATCGAATTCGACGAGTTGAGCACTGTTCCATTCGTAGAGGAAGATGAGGAAGGAAACGATATTAATTGCGAGAAGGTTGTAAGCCACCTTGCAGAAATCCGTTTCGTAGATCCTAATACAAATATCATCCTTTCTACATTGAATGTACCTTATGGTTCTTCTCTCTATCATAAAGAAGGTGAGATCGTAGAAAAGGGTACTGTCATTGCTAAGTGGGATCCATTCAACGCCGTAATCGTGAGCCAGTATGCTGGTACATTGAAATTCAATGATGTACAGAAAGATGCTACTTATCGTGCTGAGGTCGATGAAACTACTGGTCTTGAAGAGAAGATTATCACCGACTCTAAGAATAAGGCAATGGTTCCATCTTGTGATGTCATCGATGCTAACGGTGAGGTTCTCGGTACTTACAACTTCCCTGTAGGTGGTCACTTGGCTGTTGAGGATGGTCAGACTATCAAGACAGGTGAGGTTTTGGTTAAGATTCCACGTGCCGTAGGTGGTGCCGGTGATATTACCGGTGGTCTTCCACGTGTAACTGAGTTGCTTGAGGCACGTAATCCATCCAACCCTGCTGTCGTTTCAGAAATCGATGGTGAGGTAACTATGGGTAAGGTAAAACGTGGTAACCGTGAGATTATCGTAACTTCCAAGACTGGCGACCAGAAGAAGTATCTCGTATCTCTTTCTAAGCAAATCCTGGTACAGGAGCACGATGCCGTACGCGCAGGTACTCCATTGTCTGATGGTAGTGTAACTCCAGGCGATATTCTTGCTATTATGGGTCCTACTGCCGTTCAGGAGTATATCGTAAACCAGATCCAGGACGTATATCGTCTTCAGGGTGTTGCTATCAACGATAAGCACTTCGAGGTTGTTGTGCGCCAGATGATGCGTAAGGTTCGTATCGACGATCCAGGTGATACTACATTCCTTGAGCAGGAGTTGGTAGATAAACTCGACTTTGCTGAAGAGAATGATCGTATCTGGGGTAAGAAAGTTGTTACCGATGCCGGTGATAGCGAGAATCTCAAGCCAGGTCAAATTATTACAGCCCGTAAGTTGCGTGATGAGAACTCTGCATTGAAGCGCCGTGATAAGAAACTTGTTCAGGTGCGTGATGCTGTGTCTGCTACATCTACTCAGATTCTTCAGGGTATCACCCGTGCCGCTCTCGGTACTAAAAGCTTCATGAGTGCTGCATCATTCCAGGAGACTACTAAGGTTTTGAATGAGGCTGCTATCCGTGGTAAGGTAGATTATCTCGAGGGTATGAAGGAGAATGTGATCTGTGGTCACTTGATTCCTGCAGGTACTGGTCTTCGTCAGTGGGATAAGCTTATCGTAGGCTCTAAGGAAGAATATGAGCGTATGCAGGCCAACAGAAAGAATGTGCTCGACTATACTGATCCTTCTATTGGTGATTAATGCTACTTGACTTCTATATATAAATAGGAGATAACAGTAAATAGATTTCTATATACATATATAATAATGTATATATATATAATAAAATGGGTATGTCAGCAATGATATACCCATTTTTATTATATAATCTTTGGTTTCTATTCTAAGTGAAATTTGCTTTTGACCTTTGATGTTTAACCTTTGATCCTCTGAAATTTGTAGTTTCTATTCTCATTTGTTTCCCTTTTTATTCTCATTAGTTTCGCTTCTTATTTCTGTCCTTCTTTAAAAATATAGCAAAAAAGTTTGCTCATATCAGATTTTTTGTGTAAGTTTGCACCGTTAATTAAATGTTTTACCTTATAAACTTAAAGAAATATGGAAGATAATAAGAAAGACAATCAGAACCAGTTTCAAATGGGTATTAATCCTGAAGTAGCTGAGGGCACATATTCTAATTTGGCGCTCATCACTCACTCTACTTCAGATTTCATCTTAGACTTTGCTTGCGCATTGCCAGGTATGCCACAGCCACAAATTAAGAGTCGCGTGATTATGGCTCCAGAACATGCTAAGCGTTTGTTGCAGGCTCTGCAGAGTAATATCTATAATTTTGAACAGGCATTTGGTACAATCAAGTTGCCACAGGCACCTGAAGAGCCAATTGCTCCATTCAAGATTCCAAAGGGTGAAGCTTAACTCTTTGATGTAGCATACTTCCTTATACTAAATTAGCCAATAAAAAACTGATATTAACAGAGTCGTAATAACCAAACTGGCATACTATAGAAAAGCTCTAATTACATTGTAACAAACGCTACAAAATATTCATTTTTACCTATTTGTTTTTTTAATTTTAATATAGAAAAGTTATATTTGGTTAAAAATCAAAGCTGTGTGAAATTTGCTTTTAGATAAATTAGGTGGTTTAAAGGAAAAATCGTAACTTTGCACCCCGAAAAAGGCACCGACGAAGTGGCTTCTTCGAAAATTGGTAGATAATAACAAAAAATAATATATAAATTAAAAAGTTTAATTATGCCTACTATTTCACAATTGGTAAGAAAAGGCAGACAGGTTTTGGTTGACAAGAGCAAGTCACCTGCTTTGGATTCATGTCCTCAGCGCCGTGGTGTTTGTGTTCGTGTTTATACCACTACTCCTAAGAAGCCTAATTCAGCAATGCGTAAGGTTGCTCGTGTTCGTTTGACAAACTCTAAAGAGGTTAACTCTTACATCCCAGGAGAGGGTCATAATTTGCAGGAGCACTCAATCGTGTTGGTTCGTGGCGGTCGTGTTAAAGACCTTCCAGGTGTACGTTATCACATCGTTCGTGGTACTCTTGATACTGCAGGTGTTGCAAATCGTACACAGCGTCGTTCTAAGTACGGTGCTAAGCGTCCAAAGGCTAAGAAGTAATTCTTAAAATTTAGACAAAACCGAAAACTCACGATCGGAGAAGGTTGGGAGTTTAGGTAAAAACATTATTTTTATTCAAAACGTTTTGCTGGAGAAGTAAATAGGTTGAGTAAATGTTCGGGTGCGAACGTTGAAGAACAGTAAACAGCCTCCGCAGAATTTAAAATTGTTCAATTAAAAATGAGAAAAGCAAAACCAAAGAAGCGTGTGATCCTCCCAGATCCAGTCTTCAACGACCAGAAGGTCTCAAAGTTCGTTAATCACTTGATGTATGATGGTAAGAAGAATACATCATATGAAATTTTCTATAATGCATTGGATACCGTTAAGGCTAAGATGGCTAACGAGGAGAAGTCTGCACTTGAGATTTGGAAGCAGGCACTCGATAACATCACTCCTCAGGTAGAGGTTAAGAGTCGTCGTATCGGTGGTGCTACATTCCAGGTTCCTACTGAAATTCGTCCTGATCGTAAGGAAAGTATCTCTATGAAGAATCTTATTATATTCGCTCGTAAGCGTGGTGGTAAGACTATGGCAGATAAGTTGGCTGCTGAGATTATGGATGCTTACAACAACCAGGGTGGTGCATTTAAGCGTAAGGAGGATATGCATCGTATGGCTGAGGCTAACCGTGCATTTGCTCACTTCAGATTCTAATTTAATTAATAGGTATAAAAGAAAATGGCAAATCGCGATTTACATTTGACACGTAACATCGGTATCATGGCGCACATCGATGCCGGTAAGACAACAACATCTGAGCGTATCTTGTTCTATACAGGTAAGACTCATAAGATCGGTGAGGTACACGATGGTGCTGCAACTATGGACTGGATGGTCCAGGAGCAGGAGCGTGGTATTACTATCACTTCTGCAGCTACTACTTGTAACTGGAACTATCTTGGTAAGTCTTATAAGATTAACTTGATTGATACTCCGGGACACGTTGACTTCACTGCTGAGGTTGAGCGTTCTCTCCGTGTACTTGATGGTGCTGTTGCTACATATTCTGCTGCTGACGGTGTTCAGCCTCAGTCAGAGACTGTATGGCGCCAGGCTGATAAGTACAATGTACCTCGTATCGGTTATGTAAACAAGATGGACCGTTCTGGTGCTAACTTCTTCGAGACAGTTCAGCAGATGAAGGATATCTTGGGTGCTAATCCAATTGCTATTCAGATTCCTATTGGTGCTGAGGAAAACTTCAAGGGTGTAGTTGACCTGATTAAGATGAAGGCTATCCTTTGGCACGATGAGACTATGGGTGCTGAGTATGACGTAGAGGAAATCCCTGCTGACTTGGCTGATGAGGCTGCTGAGTGGCGTGATAAGCTTCTTGAGGGTGCTGCTAACTTCGATGACGAAGTGATGGAGCTCTATCTCGATGGTCAGGATATTCCTGAGGAGAAAATCCTCGCTGCTATCCGTAAGGGTTGCTGTGCTATGGAGTGCTGCCCAATGTTGCTCGGTTCTTCTTATAAGAACAAGGGTGTTCAGCCATTGCTTGACTATGTTTGTGCATTCTTGCCTTCACCAATGGATACTCCAAATATCATCGGTACTAACCCTGATACAGAGGAGGAAGAGGAGCGTAAGCCATCTGAGGATGAGCCAACATCTGCTCTCGCATTTAAGATTGCTACTGACCCATTCATGGGTCGCTTGGTATTCTTCCGTGTTTACTCTGGTAAGGTTGTTGCAGGTTCTTATGTTTACAATCCACGTTCTGGCAAGCGCGAGCGTATCAGCCGTCTGTTCCAGATGAACTCTAAGCAGGAAATCCCTATGGAGTCTATCGACGCAGGTGATATCGGTGCAGGTGTAGGTTTCAAGGATATCCGTACTGGTGATACACTCTGTGATGAGGATCACCCAATCGTATTGGAGTCTATGACATTCCCTGATACTGTGATCTCTATTGCAGTTGAGCCAAAGAGCCAGGCTGACATCGCTAAGCTGGACAATGGTCTCGCTAAGTTGGCTGAAGAGGACCCAACCTTCACTGTTCGTACAGACGAGCAGAGCGGTCAGACTATCATCTCTGGTATGGGTGAGCTCCACTTGGATATCATCATCGACCGTTTGAAGCGTGAGTTCAAGGTTGAATGTAACCAGGGTAAGCCTCAGGTTAACTACAAGGAGGCTATTACTAAGACAGCTCAGAGCCGTGAGACTTACAAGAAGCAGTCTGGTGGTCGTGGTAAGTTCGCTTGTATCGATGTAACCATCGGTCCTAAGGATGAGGATTACAAGGAAGGCGACTTGCAGTTCATCAACGAAGTTAAGGGTGGTAACGTTCCTAAGGAATTCATCCCATCTGTACAGAAGGGCTTCGCTGATTGCTTGTCAAATGGTGTACTCGGTGGCTTCCCAATGACAGGTTTGAAGGTAACTTTGACCGATGGTAGCTTCCACCCAGTTGACTCTGACCAGTTGTCATTCGAGTTGGTAGCACATCAGGCATTCAAGGTTCTTTGCCCTAAGGCAGGTCCAGTTTTGATGGAGCCTATCATGAAGGTAGAGGTTGTTACTCCAGAAGAGAACATGGGTGACGTAATCGGTGACTTGAACAAGCGCCGTGGTCTCGTTCAGGGTATGGAAGAAGGTCGTAGCGGTGCTCGCATTGTAAAGGCAATGGTCCCATTGGCTGAAATGTTCGGTTATGTAACAGCTTTGCGTACTATCACTTCTGGTCGTGCAACAAGTTCTATGGAGTACGATCATCACGCACCTCTTTCTTCAACAATTGCTAAGACAGTGTTGGAGGAGGTTAAGGGTCACGCAGAACTCCTTTAATAAAAAGAAATGACGGTAAGATGAGGCGCTGCTTAGCGAATGACTCTTAAGCAGCGTACCTCTTCTTCCATTAGACTAAATAATTCATATAATAATAACTTAATTTTAAAAATGAGTCAGAAAATCAGAATTAAGCTGAAGTCTTACGACCACCAGTTGGTTGACAAGTCAGCTGAGAAGATTGTGAAGGCTGTTAAGGCAACAGGCGCTATCGTTAGCGGTCCTATTCCATTGCCAACACACAAGCGTATTTTTACTGTAAACCGCAGTACTTTCGTAAACAAGAAGTCTCGCGAGCAGTTCCAGCTCTCAGATTTCAAGCGTCTCATCGACATCTACAGCTCAACAGCTAAGACAGTTGATGCCTTGATGAAGCTTGAATTGCCAAGTGGTGTAGAAGTAGAAATCAAAGTCTAATTATTTAAATTTAAATTGAAATGCCAGGATTAATTGGAAAAAAAATCGGAATGACATCCGTTTTCAGTGCCGACGGTAAGAATATTCCGTGCACTGTTATCGAAGTAGGTCCTTGTGTTGTAACCCAGGTTAAAACGGTAGAGAAGGATGGTTACAAGGCTTATCAGTTAGGTTTCGGTGAGGCTAAAGAGAAGAGAACTTCTCAGCCTATGATGGGAATCTTCAAGAAGGCAGGCACAACACCTAAGAAGCACTTGGCCGAGTTCAAGTTTGATGAGGAGTACAACCTCGGTGACACCATTACAGTTGAAATCTTCAACGATTGCAAGTTCGTTGATGTAATCGGTACATCAAAGGGTAAAGGCTTCCAGGGCGTTGTTAAGCGTCACGGATTCGGTGGTGTAGGTCAGTCTACTCACGGTCAGGATGACCGCGCTCGTAAGCCGGGATCTATTGGTGCATGTTCTTACCCAGCTAAGGTATTCAAGGGTATGCGCATGGGCGGCCAAATGGGAGGTGACAGAGTTACTACTCAGAACCTTCAGGTGTTAAAGGTTATTCCAGAGCAGAATCTTCTTATCGTGAAGGGTTCTTTCGCTGGATGCAAAGGTTCAACTGTTTTAATTGAGAAATAATGGAAGTTAGCGTATTAGATATCAAAGGTCAGGAGACCGGCCGTAAGGTAGCTCTTAATGATGCAATCTTCGGTATTGAGCCTAACGATCACGTTCTCTATCTCGACGTAAAGCAGTATCTCGCTAACCAGCGTCAGGGTACAGCTAAGTCCAAGGAGAGAAGCGAGATGAGTGGTTCTACTCGTAAGCTTGGTCGCCAGAAGGGCGGCGGTGGTGCTCGCCGTGGTGATATTAACTCACCTGTACTCGTAGGTGGTGCTCGCGTTTTTGGTCCTAAGCCACGTGATTATCGCTTCAAATTGAATAAGAAAGTAAAGATTCTTGCTCGTAAGTCTGCTCTGTCTTACAAGGCTCAGGAGAACTCTATCGTGATGTTGGAAGATTTCACTTTTGAGGCTCCAAAGACTAAAGAATTCTTAAGTGTTCTTAAGAATCTTAAAATCGAGGGCAAAAAGGTACTCTTCGTTTTGCCAGAATCAAATAAAAACGTATATTTGTCTGCTCGTAACTTACAGCGTTCTGAGGTTATCCTCGCATCTAACGTTAATTCGTACAAAATTTTGAATGCTGATGTTGTAGTGATTACTGAAAAGTCGCTTGAGACAATCGACCAAATCTTAACAAAGTAAAAAGGAGATATTAGAATATGGCATTTATTATCAAACCATTGGTTACTGAGAAGATGACCAAGATTACAGACAAGCAGCCTAACCGCTATGGCTTCGTTGTTCGTCCTGAGGCTAATAAGCTCGAGATTAAGAAGGAAGTTGAAAGTCTGTATAATGTTACAGTAGTTGACGTAAACACTCTGCGTTACTCAGGCAAGCGCTCTGCTCGTTATACTAAGGCAGGTCTTGTTAAGGGCCAGAAGAATGCGTTCAAGAAGGCAATCGTTACTCTGAAAGAGGGCGAAACAATTGATTTTTATAGCAATATTTAAAATAAAAAATGGCAGTACGTAAATTAAAACCGGTTACTCCGGGTCAAAGACACAAAGTTATTGGCACGTTCGAGGATATTACTGCATCCGTGCCAGAGAAGTCTCTCGTTTACGGTAAGCGTTCTACCGGTGGTCGAAACAACACCGGTAAAATGACCGTTCGCTACATTGGTGGTGGTCATAAGCAGAAGTATCGTTTAATCGACTTCAAACGTGAGAAAGATGGTGTTCCAGCAGTTGTTAAAACAATCGAGTACGATCCTAATCGTTCTGCTCGTATCGCATTGCTTTACTATGCTGATGGTGAAAAACGTTACATTATTGCTCCTAACGGACTTCAGGTAGGCGCTACTTTGATGTCAGGTGCAGAGGCTGCTCCTGAAATCGGTAACTGTCTTCCTTTGGCAAACATCCCTGTTGGTACAGTGATCCATAACATTGAGTTGCGTCCTGGTCAGGGTGCTTTGTTGGTTCGTTCGGCTGGTAATTTTGCTCAGTTGACTTCTCGTGAGGGCAGTTATTGTGTAATTAAGCTCCCTTCTGGTGAAACACGCCAGATCTTGAGTGCTTGTAAAGCTACTGTAGGTAGTGTAGGTAATTCTGACCACGCTCTTGAACAGTCTGGTAAGGCTGGTCGCTCACGCTGGTTGGGACGTCGTCCTCACAACCGTGGTGTTGTTATGAACCCTGTTGATCACCCAATGGGTGGTGGTGAAGGTCGCCAGAGTGGTGGTCACCCACGTTCACGTAAGGGCTTGTACGCTAAGGGTCTTAAGACTCGCGCACCTAAGAAGCTTTCTAACAAGTATATTATTGAAAGAGCTAACAAAAAATAAAGAGTAAATTATGAGTCGTTCACTTAAAAAAGGTCCATATATCAACGTTTCTTTGGAGAAGAAAATTCTTGCAATGAACGAAAGTGGCAAGAAGAATGTTGTTAAGACATGGGCTAGAGCTTCAATGATATCTCCTGATTTTGTAGGACATACTGTTGCAGTTCATAACGGTAACAAATTTATCCCTGTTTATGTTACAGAGAATATGGTAGGACACAAGCTTGGAGAGTTCGCTCCAACTCGTCGTTTCGGTGGCCACTCTGGTAACAGAAAGTAAACTAAGGGTTAAACCATTTAAAATATTAAGTAAATAATGGGAGCAAGAAAACATATTGCGGCTGAGAAATTGAAAGAGGCCCGTAAAAACTTGTACTTCGCTAAGTTGGTAGGTGTTCCTTCTTCTCCACGTAAAATGCGCTACGTTGTAGACATGATTCGTGGTATGGAGGTTAACCGTGCACTCGGAGTACTTCGCTTCTCTAAGAAGCAGGCATCTGCTGACGTTGAGAAATTACTCCGTTCAGCTATCGCTAACTGGGAAGCTAAGAATGATCGCAAAGCTGAGGATGGTGAGCTTTATATCAGTAAGGTCTTTGTTGATGAAGGCGTTACAATGAAACGTATGAGACCTGCACCACAGGGTCGTGGTTATAGAATTCGCAAGCGTTCTAACCATGTTACTCTTTTTGTAGATGCAAAAACTAATGACGATAAATAAATAGTAGAATGGGACAGAAAGTTAATCCGATAAGTAACCGACTTGGTATTATCCGTGGTTGGGATTCAAATTGGTTCGGTGGTAAGAACTTCGGTGATAATCTCGTAGAGGATCAGAAAATCCGTAAGTATCTTAACGAGCGCCTTGCTAAGGCAAGTGTTTCTCGTATCGTTATCGAGCGTACATTGAAACTTGTTACCATTACTATTTGTACAGCCCGTCCAGGTATTGTCATTGGTAAAGGTGGTCAGGATGTAGATAAGTTGAAGGAAGAGTTGAAGAAGCTTTATAAGAAAGATATTCAAATCAACATCTTCGAGGTTAAGAAGCCTGAGCTTGATGCTACTATTGTAGGTAAGAACATCGCTAGCCAGATCGAGCATATGATTGCTTATCGTCGTGCTATCAAGATGGCAGTTGCCAACACAATGCGTGCTGGTGCTGAGGGTATCAAGATTCAGATTACAGGTCGTCTGAACGGTGCAGAAATGGCACGTAAGGAAATGTACAAAGAGGGTCGTACTCCTCTTCACACATTCCGCGCAGACATCGATTATTGCCAGTGCGAGGCTCTTACTAAGGTAGGCTTGCTTGGTATCAAGGTTTGGATTTGCCGTGGTGAAGTTTATGGTAAGGCTGATCTTACTCCTAACTTTACTGCTGATAACAAGGGCAACAACCGTGGTAACGGTCGTTCAAACCGTGGTGGTAATCGCAAGAAAAACAATAACCGTTAAATTAGAAAGCTATCATGTTACAGCCAAAAAGAGTAAAATATAGAAGACCTCAAGATGGACGTGGCAACAAAGGCAACGCTCACAGAGGTACACAATTGGCATTCGGTTCTTTCGGTATCAAAACTCTTGAGCCAAAGTGGATCGATAGCCGTCAGATAGAGGCAGCTCGTGTAGCATTGAACCGTTACATGAATCGTCAGGGTCAGGTGTGGATCCGTATCTTCCCTGATAAGCCAATCACTCGTAAGCCTGCTGATGTCCGAATGGGTAAAGGTAAGGGTGATCCTGCAGGATGGGTTGCTCCTGTTACACCAGGTCGCATTCTCTTCGAAGTAGAGGGAGTTAGTTTTGATGTTGCTAAAGAGGGTCTTCGTCTTGCAGCACAGAAACTTCCTGTTAAGACTAAGTTTATTGTTAGACGTGATTACGATAAAAACGCTTAATTATGAAGATCGCAGAAATTAAAAATATCGAAACCAAGGAATTGGTTGAGAAGTTGGAGGCAGCAGTTGACGCTTTGAACAAGAAGAAGATCAACCACAATGTAACTCCACTTGAGAATCCATCAGAGATTAAGGTTGCTCGTCGTGATATCGCACGCATGAAAACTGAACTTCGTCAGAGAGAACTTAACAAATAATAATGGTCCAGATGGAAACAAGAAATTTAAGAAAAGTAAGACAGGGTGTTGTTATTAGCAACAAAATGGATAAAACCATTGTTATTGCAGCTAAGTTCAAGGAGATGCACCCTATTTATGGTAAGTTTGTCCAGAAGACAAAGAAGTACCATGCACATGACGAGAATAATGAGGCTAACGTAGGTGATACTGTTATGATCATGGAAACTCGTCCTCTGTCTAAGACAAAAAGATGGAGATTAGTACAAATCGTAGAAAAAGCTAAGTAATTATGATACAAGCAGAATCAAGACTTACAGTATGTGATAACAGCGGTGCTCGCGAGGCTCTTTGCATTCGAGTTCTCGGTGGTACAGGCCGTCGTTACGCAAGTGTTGGTGACGTGATTGTCGTTTCTGTCAAGAACGTTATTCCATCAAGTGATTTGAAGAAAGGTGCAGTATCAAAGGCTTTGATTGTTCGCACAAAGAAGGAAATTCGTCGTGCTGATGGTTCTTACATCCGTTTCGATGATAACGCTTGTGTATTGCTCAATAATGCTGGTGAGCTTCGTGGTAGCCGTATCTTCGGTCCTGTTGCTCGTGAGCTCCGTGCAGTTAACATGAAAGTCGTTTCTTTGGCACCTGAGGTTCTTTAATTATTAAAAATTTAAAGTAATGAGTAAGTTACATATAAAGAAAGACGATAATGTTATCGTTATTGCCGGTGCAGATAAGGGCAAGACTGGTAAGGTGCTCAAGGTTCTCGTTGATGAGAATCGTGCCATTGTAGAAGGCGTACACATGGTATCTAAGAGCATGAAGCCTTCTGCTAAGAATCCTCAGGGAGGCATCATAAAGCAAGAGGCTCCTATTCATATCTCTAATTTAAGCTTGATCGATCCTAAGAGTGGCAAGGCTACACGAGTAGCTATCAAGCATGAGGGTAAAAATGTTGTTCGCATCGCTAAAAAGTCAGGGGAGGAAATCAAGTAATGGATACAGCACAGTTAAAGAAAGTATATAAAGAGACAATCGCTCCAGCTTTGCAGAAGCAGTTCAACTACTCTTCTGCTATGGAGATTCCTGTATTGAAGAAGATTGTTATCAACCAGGGTCTCGGTGATGCTACACAGGACAAGAAACTTGTTGATGTAGCTATTAATGAGATTACAGCAATTACAGGTCAGAAGGCTGTTGCTACATATTCTAAAAAGGATATCGCAAACTTCAAACTTCGTAAGAAGATGCCTATCGGTGTTATGGTTACATTGCGTCGTGAGCGTATGTATGAGTTCTTGGAGAAGCTCGTTCGTGTTTCTCTTCCTCGTATCCGTGACTTCAAGGGTATTGAAAGCAAGTTTGATGGTCGTGGTAATTACACTTTGGGTATTACTGAGCAGATCATCTTCCCTGAGATCAATATCGATGAAATCGATCGCATCCAGGGTATGAACATTACCTTCGTTACAACAGCTAAGACTGACGAAGAAGGTTTTGCTCTTTTGAAGGCATTCGGTCTTCCATTTAAGAACGCAAATAAAGACTAAGAGATATGGCAAAAGAATCAATGAAAGCTCGCGAGGTTAAGCGTGCAAAGCTTGTAGCTCGTTACGCTGAAAAGCGCGAAGCACTGAAAAAGATTATTGCAACTTCTAATGACCCAGCTGAAGCATACGAGGCAGCTCGTAAGCTTCAGGCTATTCCAAAGAATGCAAACCCTATCCGTCTTCACAATCGTTGCAAGATCACTGGTCGTCCAAAGGGTTATATCCGCCAGTTCGGTCTTTCTCGTATCCAGTTCCGTGAGATGGCTTCTGCAGGTTTGATTCCAGGCGTTAAGAAGGCTAGCTGGTAATCCCCTTTTAGGTTAGAAAGATTTATTTTATTTAATATTGTCGGGGGCGTCCCGATTAATTAAACATTTTATTTTTATGACAGATCCAATAGCAGATTATCTGACAAGACTCAGAAATGCAATCATGGCTCATCACCGTGTTGTAGAAGTTCCTGCGTCTAACTTGAAGAAAGAGATCACTAAGATCCTCTTCGAGAAAGGTTACATCCTTAACTACAAGTTTGTAGAGGATGGTCCTCAGGGTACTATCAAAGTTGCTTTGAAGTACAATCCAACTACTAAGCAAAACGCTATCAAGTGTTTGAAGCGTGTTTCTACTCCAGGTTTGCGTAAGTATACTGGTTATAAGGACATGCCAAGAGTTATTAACGGATTAGGTATTGCTATCTTATCTACATCCAAAGGTGTAATGACAGACAAAGAGGCTGCTGATCTTAAGATTGGTGGTGAGGTTCTTTGCTATATTTATTAATTGGAGGATTGAATATGTCAAGAATAGGAAAATTGCCAATTAGTATCCCTGCAGGTGTTACCGTTAATTTTGATGCTAATTCTAATGTAGTGTCTGTAAAAGGCCCTAAGGGTGAACTTTCTCAGTGGATTGATCCATCTATCAAGATGAATGTTGCAGATGGTCACATTGTATTTGAGATTGATGAAAATAGTCCTGTTAATTCTAAGCAGAAACAGGCTTTCCATGGTTTGTACCGTTCTCTCGTTAACAACATGGTTGTTGGTGTTAGCGCTGGTTATTCTAAGACTATGGAGTTGGTTGGTGTTGGTTACCGTGTTTCAAACCAGGGTAATCTCATCGAATTTGCTTTAGGTTATACACACCCTATCTTCATTCAGTTACCTAAGGAGATTAAGGTTGAGACTAAGTCTGAAAGAAATCAGAACCCAATCATTACATTGGAGTCTTGTGACAAGCAGTTGTTAGGACTCGTTTGTGCAAAAATTCGTTCTTTCCGTAAGCCTGAGCCTTACAAGGGTAAGGGTATCTTGTTCAAGGGTGAAGTTATTCGCAGAAAGTCTGGTAAGAGTGCTTCAGCTAAGTAATTTTAATTGTTTACGATTATGACAACAAAGAAAGTAGAAAGACGAATTAAGATAAAGTTCCGTATTCGTAAGAATGTTAATGGAACAGCTGAGCGTCCACGTCTTAGTGTTTTCCGCTCTAACAAGCAGATTTACGCTCAGGTTATTAATGATTTGACAGGTACCACACTTGCTTCTGCTTCTTCACTCGGTTTGGAGAAGATGCCTAAGCAGGAGCAGGCTGCTAAGGTAGGCGAGCTCGTTGCAGAAAAGGCAAAGGCTGCTGGTGTAGAGTCAGTAGTGTTCGACCGTAATGGTTATCTTTACCATGGTCGTGTTAAGGAGTTGGCTGATGGTGCTCGTAAGGGTGGTCTTAAATTTTAAACGATTATGGCAATGAATAAAGTAAAAGTTAATAGTGATGTAGAACTTAAGGATCGCTTGGTTGCTATCAACCGTGTAACTAAGGTTACTAAAGGTGGTCGTACTTTCACATTCGCTGCTATCGTCGTTGTTGGTGACGGTAATGGCGTTATCGGTTATGGTCTTGGTAAGGCTGGCGAAGTTACTGCTGCTATCGCTAAGGGTACTGAGGCTGCCAAGAAGAATTTGGTAAAAGTTCCAGTTTTAAAGGGTACTGTTCCTCATGAGGTTGAGGTAGCTTTTGGTGGTGCTAAGGTTCTTCTTAAGCCAGCTGCTGCCGGTACCGGTTTGAAGGCCGGTGGTGCTATGCGTGCTGTACTTGAGAGTGTTGGTGTTAAGGATGTTATTGCTAAGTCAAAGGGTTCTTCTAACGCACACAACCTTGTAAAGGCCACTATCGCTGCTCTTGCTCAGATGCGTGATGCATACACTGTTGCAGGTGAGCGTGGTATCAGTATGGATAAAGTATTTAACGGTTAATTAGGATTTATCGAATATGGCAACAATTAAAGTCAAGCAGATTAAGAGTAAAATCGGTGCTCCGGTAGATCAGAAGCGTACACTCGCTTGTCTTGGTCTCCACAAGATTTCTCAGGTTGTTGAGGTAGAGGATACTCCTAGCAACCGTGGTATGATCCGTAAGGTTCATCACCTCGTTAATGTAGTAGATTAATTAATCTTTTAAATTAGGAACGATTATGAAATTAAATAATTTAAAACCTGCTGAAGGTTCAACCCACTCACGTCGTCGTATTGGTCGTGGTCCAGGTTCTGGACTCGGTGGTACTTCTACCCGTGGTCACAAGGGTGCCAAGGCTCGTTCTGGTTATAAGAGAAAGATTGGTTTCGAAGGTGGTCAGATGCCATTGCAGCGTCGTGTTCCAAAGGCTGGCTTCAAGAATATCAACCATAAGGAGTATTTTGCTGTAAACCTTTCTACTCTTCAGGCTCTTGCTGAGGCAAAGAACCTTACTAAGATTGGTATTGCTGAACTTAAAGAGGCTGGTCTTACTAATGGTAAGGTCCTCGTTAAGGTTCTCGGCAATGGTGAACTTAAAGCAAAATTGGAAGTTGAAGCTAATGCTTTCTCAAAGACTGCCGAAGAAGCAATCAAGGCAGTAGGTGGTAACGCAACTATAATCTAAGTAAATGAAAAAGTTTATTGAGACACTAAAGAACTGTTGGAAGATTGAGGACCTCCGTCAGAGACTCCTCATTACTCTTCTGTTTACGGCTATTTACCGTTTTGGCTCGTTTGTTGTACTTCCTGGTATCAATCCGAGCATGTTGGAAAAACTTCAGTCGCAGACCTCTGGCGGTCTTATGTCGCTTTTGGACATGTTCTCTGGTGGTGCATTTTCCAATGCGTCTATTTTTGCATTAGGAATTATGCCTTATATCTCAGCTTCAATTGTTATGCAGCTTCTTGCTGTCGCTGTACCTTATTTCCAGAAGATGCAGCGTGAAGGTGAAAGTGGCCGCAAAAAAATACAATGGTACACTAGAGTCCTGACTGTAGCCATTCTGGTCTTTCAGGCTCCTAGTTACCTTTTGAACTTGAAGATGCAAGCAGCTAATGCTTTGGCAACTGGTATCAGTTGGACGGTCTTCATGATTCCGGCTACTATTATTCTTGCAGCAGGAAGTATGTTTATCCTTTGGTTAGGTGAACGTATTACTGATAAAGGTGTTGGTAATGGTATTTCTCTGATTATTATGATTGGTATTATCGCCCGTTTGCCACAGGCATTCGTTCAGGAGGTTACTTCTCGTTTGCAGGCAATTTCTAGTGGTGGTCTGATTATGTTTATTGTGGAGATTTTAATCCTTTATGCTGTAGTTTGTGCTTCTATTCTTTTGGTGCAAGGTACTCGTAAAATACCTGTTCAGTATGCTAAGCGTCTGGTTGGCAATAAGCAATATGGTGGTGCGCGTCAGTACATTCCTTTGAAACTTTTTGCTGCCAACGTAATGCCTATTATCTTTGCACAGGCTTTGATGTTCATTCCATTGGCGATAGTTCGCTATCAGTCTGAAAATGCTTCCAGTGTTGTTCAGCAGTTGATGGATAACCGCAGTTTGTTGTATAATGTTGTTTATGTAATCTTGGTTATTGCATTTACATATTTCTATACTGCTATTACATTGAACCCTACTCAGATGGCTGAGGATATGAAGCGTAACAATGGTTTCATTCCAGGTGTAAAACCAGGAAAGGATACTGCTGAGTACATTGATACCGTAATGTCTCGTATTACTTTACCAGGTTCTTTATTTATAGCATTTATTGCGATTATGCCTGCACTTGCAGGGCTTCTCGATGTTCAACAGGCATTCTCTCAATTCTTTGGAGGAACCTCTCTGTTGATTTTAGTAGGTGTTGTTATAGATACCTTACAGCAGATCGAGAGTCATTTGCTTATGCGCCACTATGATGGTCTTTTAAATTCAGGCCATACCCGCCAAGGTGGTGTTGCTGCATATTAATCTTTTTCTTTTGAAATGAAGATATTTCTGAAGACAGAGGATGAAATTAATCTAATGCGCAAGGCAAACCAACTCGTTGGTTTAACTCTTGCAGAATTAGGTAAACATATAAAACCAGGTGTGACGACTCTTCATTTGGATAGGATAGCAGAGGAATTTATCCGTGATCATGGTGCTATTCCAACGTTTAAAAATTTTCCTAATCCATATGGAGAGTCTTTTCCTGCTAGTATTTGTACATCTATTAATGATGTTGTAGTACATGGTATTCCTTCTGACAATGATGTTCTTGATGATGGAGATATAATTTCTATTGATTGCGGAACATTACTTGATGGATATAATGGTGATAGCTGTTATACATTTGCGGTCGGTGATATTTCCGATCAAAAACGTAAATTGCTTGAAGTCACTAAAAAATCGTTATTTTTAGGAATTGAACAAGCCGTAGCTGGAAATCACATTGGTGACATTGGTTTTGCGATACAAGATTACTGCCAATCGTTCGGGTATGGTATCGTACGAGAACTTACAGGTCATGGTATTGGTAAAGAAATGCACGAAGATCCTCCTGTTCCTAATTATGGAAGTAAGGGAAATGGCATTTTACTAAAATCAGGAATGTGTATAGCCATAGAGCCAATGGTTACTATGGGAAATCGTAAGATAGGTATGCTTGCTGATAAATGGAGTATTGTAACTTTGGATCACAAACCTGCTGCTCATTTTGAGCATACGATAGTTGTTCGAAAAGGTAAAGCTGAAATTTTATCTTCATTCGTAGAAGTTGAACATTTAGAAGGACAAAAATTTTAATTATGGCAAAACAAGCCGCTATTGAACAAGACGGAACAATTGTAGAGTCGTTATCTAACGCTATGTTCCGGGTAGAATTAGAGAATGGTGTTGATATTACAGCTCATATCTCTGGTAAGATGAGAATGCATTACATCAAAATTTTGCCTGGTGATAAGGTTAAGGTTGAAATGAGCCCTTATGACCTTACAAAGGGTAGAATTGTTTTTAGATATAAATAATATTTATATATAAGGTTATGAAGACAAGAGCATCATTAAAGAAGCGTTCAGCAGACTGTAAGATAGTTCGTCGTAAAGGTCGTCTGTTCGTTATCAACAAGAAGAACCCTAAGATGAAATTACGTCAGGGTTAATGTTAAAGTTTTGTAAAAGCATGGCTATTTGAAAAAAAAGTCGTACTTTTGCACCGCTTTTAACGAAAGGTATTAATTTTTTAATTTTTTATTAAACAATGGCAATAAGAATTGTTGGAGTAGATTTGCCCCAGAATAAGCGTGGCGAAATCGCATTGACCTATATCTATGGTATTGGTCGAAGTAGTTCAGCAAAGATATTGGATAAGGCAGGTGTAAACCGTGACTTGAAAGTCAGCGAATGGTCTGACGATCAGGCAGCCAAGATCCGTGAAATTATCGGCGCTGAGTTCAAAGTTGAAGGTGATCTCCGTTCTGAGATTCAAATGAACATTAAGCGACTGATGGATATTGGTTGTTATCGTGGAGTTAGACATCGTAATGGTCTTCCTGTTCGTGGTCAGAGCACAAAGAATAATGCTCGTACTCGCAAGGGTAAGAAGAAGACTGTTGCTAATAAGAAGAAGGCTACTAAGTAATTCTAAGGAGGAAATTAATTATGGCAAAGCAAAAAGCAACATCTAAGAAGAGAAACGTACGCGTTGACGCTATAGGTCAGCTCCACGTACATAGCTCATTCAATAACATTATTGTATCTCTTGCTAATAATGAGGGTCAAATAATCTCTTGGTCTTCTGCAGGTAAGATGGGTTTCCGTGGTTCTAAGAAGAATACTCCTTATGCAGCTCAGATGGCAGCTGAGGATTGTGCTAAGGTAGCTTTTGATCTTGGTCTTCGCAAGGTTAAGGCATACGTTAAGGGTCCAGGTAATGGTCGTGAGTCTGCTATCCGTGCTATCCATGGTGCAGGTATCGAGGTTACAGAGATTGTTGACGTAACTCCATTACCACATAATGGTTGTCGTCCTCCTAAGCGTCGTCGTGTATAACGCTTTATATAGTATTTAAGATACATTAATTATAGCATTTTATTAATATTATGGCTAGATATATAGGTCCGAAATCTAAAATTGCACGCCGTTTTGGTGAACCAATCTTCGGCGCAGACAAAGTTTTGTCCAAGAGAAACTTCCCTCCTGGACAGCATGGCAATAACCGTCGCAGAAAAATGTCTGAGTACGGTGTCATGTTGGCAGAGAAGCAGAAAGCTAAATACACTTATGGTGTGTTAGAACGTCAGTTCCGTAATATGTTCGAAAAGGCAGCTAAGGCTGATGGTATTACCGGTGAGGTTCTCCTTCAGAATCTTGAAAGCCGTCTTGATAACGTTGTTTTCCGTTTGGGTATCGCTCCAACTCGTGCAGCAGCTCGTCAGTTGGTTGGTCACAAGCACATCGTTGTTGATGGCAAGGTAGTTAACATTCCTTCTTTTGCTGTTAAGCCAGGTATGGTTGTCGGTGTTCGTGAGAAGTCTAAATCTCTCGAAGTTGTAGAGGCAGCACTTGCTGGTTTCAATCATAGCAAATATCCATGGATCGAATGGGATGACAATTCTAAGAGCGGTAAATTCTTGCACAAGCCAGAGCGTGCCGATATCCCAGAGAACATTAAGGAGCAGTTAATCGTTGAGTTGTACTCTAAATAAATCATTAAATTAATGGCGATATTAGCATTTCAAAAACCTGATAAAGTAGTAATGCTGGAGGCTGATGATAAGTTCGGTAAGTTTGAATTCCGTCCTTTAGAGCCTGGCTTTGGTGTTACCATTGGTAACGCCTTACGCCGCATTCTCCTTTCATCGCTGGAGGGTTATGCAATCAATACTATCCGTATTAGTGGTGTTGAGCATGAATTTTCTTCAGTTCCTGGTGTGAAGGAGGATGTTACCAACATTATCTTGAATCTCAAGCAAGTTCGATTCAAGCAAGTAGTAGAAGAATTCGAGAATGAAAAAGTTAGTATCACCGTTGAGAATTCTACAGAATTCAAGGCAGGTGATATTGGTAAGTATCTGACTGGATTTGAAGTGTTAAACCCTGATTTGGTGATTTGTCATTTAGATGCCAAAGCTTCGATGCAGATTGATCTTACTATTAACAAGGGTCGTGGTTACGTTCCTGCTGATGAGAATCGTCAATTCTGCACTGACGTCAACGTTCTCCCAATCGATTCCATCTACACCCCTATTCGTAATGTAAAGTATGCAGTTGAGCCATATCGTGTTGAACAGAAAACTGATTATGACAAGCTGACTCTTGAAGTTACAACAGATGGTTCCATTAGTCCAAAGGATGCATTGAAAGAGGCTGCGAAGATTCTCATTTATCACTTTATGCTCTTCTCTGATGAGAAAATTACTCTTGAAAGTTCAGACCAAGAGAGTAATCAGGAGTTTGATGAAGAAGTTCTTCATATGCGTCAATTGCTTAAGACTCGTCTCGTAGATATGAATCTTAGTGTTCGTGCTCTCAACTGTTTGAAGGCAGCTGATGTAGAGACCTTAGGTGATTTGGTTCAGTATAATAAGACTGATCTCTTGAAGTTCCGCAACTTTGGTAAGAAATCGCTTTCTGAGCTTGATGATTTGCTCGAGAGTCTGAATCTTTCTTTTGGGACTGATATTTCAAAGTATAAATTAGACAAGGAGGGTTAATCTCTTGTCTTAAATGATTTAAATTAAAATGAGACATAATAAAAAATTCAACCATTTAGGTCGTACTGCTTCTCATCGTAACGCAATGTTGGCTAACATGGCAACATCTCTTATCTTGAGTGAGCACAAAAGAATCACTACGACTCTTGCAAAGGCAAAGGCTCTTAAGAAGTATGTTGAGCCATTAATTACTCGTTCAAAGAATGATACAACAACTTCACGTCGTGTTGTTTTCCGTTATCTTCAGAACAAGTATGCTGTTAAGGCTCTCTTTGGTGAGGTTGCAGAGAAGGTTGCTAATCGTCCTGGTGGTTACACACGTGTTATCAAGTTGGGTACTCGTCAGGGTGACGCTGCTGAAATCGCATTCATCGAGCTTGTTGACTTTGATGAGAACATGGCTAAGACTCCTAAGGCAGCAGCTAAGAAGACTCGTCGTAGCCGCAAGGCTAAGGCTGAGGATGCTCCTGTTGCAGAGAATGCAGCTGCAGAGACTGTAGCTGAGGAAGCTCCAAAGGCTGAATAATTTCAATATCTCAATATGAGCGCTTTCATCTTTTTGATGAAAGCGCTTTTTTGTTTTAGGGATTTTCCCTATATTTTTAGGGATTTTGTTGTTAGTCTTTGCTTTTTATTTCTTATTTTTGCACCATCAAATGAATATATAGTATGTTCACGAATGTCGGATTTAATTTTATTTAGATATGAAAAAGCCTTTGATTTTATTATTTAGTTCTGTGTTACTTCTCAGTAGTTGTGGAACTTATACTGGTAGCGGCGCTTATGTAGGTGGATCATTTGGTTCTATTTTAGGTTCTGCTATTGGTGGAATAGCTGGTGGTCCTCGTGGCTCTGATATTGGTACAATCATTGGTATGGCTGGTGGTGCTGCTGTTGGTGCCGCTATTGGTAATCAGGCTGATCAGCAACAGGAGGAGCGTATTCAACAAAGACGGGAGCGTATCCGTCATAGACAAGATGTAGATTATCAAAGAAACCAAGGATATGATAGGTCTTCTCGAAAAGCTGATGATACCTATTTATATGATCCTAACACTAACAGTGGATTTGATTCTACTAATAGTGGAGATGATAGATTATATGATTTTACCGGTTCTGATTATACCGGTTCGTATAGTGCTCAACAGCCCGTAACTTCTTATCCAAGTTCAAGCAGTACTGTTGAAGAAATTAATAATGCAGGTTTTTCTTATTGTCCTTTATTGGAGATCGTCAATGCTCGCTTTGTAGATGACAATCAAGATAATAGGTTGAATAGAAATGAAACTTGCAAAGTTATATTTGAAGTGGTTAATCGAGGAAATAGTCCTATCTATGATGTAATTCCTACAGTTGTTGAAACCACAGGAAATAAGCATATCTACATCTCTCCAAATATCCATGTGGAAAAAATAGATGCAGGTAAATGTATTCGTTATACTGCTATGGTAAAGGCGGACTCACGTTTAAAGCCAGGTATTGCTCGATTTTGTGTTTCTGTAATTCATGGAGATAAAGCAATTTCTAAGGTGAATGAATTTAATATACCTACGACTAAATAGTGTTTTCTTAGTTTCTTAAGACATTCATTTTCTCCTACTTATTTTGGAGAATAGTATTTAGGATATTTAAAAGTCTCAGTAAGATTTTGAAGTTGTCTTACTGAGGTCTTTTTGCTTTTATATAAAAAATATTTTTTCTCGAGTTATTATTTATCTTCGCTTATCCTATTTCCTTTTTGTTTTATTTATCTTTGCTTTGTTTGTGTTCAGTATTATGTTTATGTTCAACAAAGTTCCCGGTTTTGTTTTTATGCTCTGAGAATTTTCCTATTTTGTTTTTATGTTCTTGATGTTCTTCTTTAATATCCTTTTGATGTTTGTTTTTATATTCTTGTTTACCTGATTCTGCTCCATGTTGGTGTGGCTTACTCTCATGTTTTTCTTTGTAATTCCATTTCTGCGGAAAATCATAGTCTGATTCTGCTACCTCAAAGTCGATGTGAGGTAATTTTGGATCTTCTGGGCGATAAGGAATAGGCTTGTCTATCATTTCTACTTTTACAGTAGATACACCTTGTGATAACATACCTATAGCTTTAGCTGCACCCCACGAGAGATCTATAATTCGTCCTCTACCATAGGGTCCTCTGTCTGTAACCTTCACTACAACTGTTTTTTTATTACTGAGATTGGTTACTTTCAGCATGGTGCCAAATGGATAGAATCTATGGGCGCACGTCAAACTGTCGTGGTGAAGTTTCTGTCCACTGGCAGTCCTGGCTCCCGTTATCTTTTTTGAATAATAGGATGCTTTGCCATGCTGCTTTTGCGCCATACACGGCATGCTTAATATAGTGAAAAAGCACGGCAAGATTTTCAGGAAGATTTTTCCTCCCTCTTTAATGCCTGCTATCGCTTTTCCTTTATATTTAGCAAGAAATGCTTCTTTAAATCTAAACATAGTTTATGGTTTTATCTATTGATTTTACAGCGTAATATATCTGTAAATTCTATTATAATGCTGCAAATTTAAAAAAATATGTTGAAAAATGCAAGTAAATATAAGAAAAACAGTATCTTTGCATTGCTAAATCTTACAATTATGGAGAATAATGTACCTCAAGAGTGGAATAAATTCTATTTAAAGGATGTATCATTTGTTAATCTGATGATGCGTCGCATATACAATGTACTTATTGTAGCTAACCCTTATGATGCTTTCATGTTAGAGGATGATGGGCGTATTGAAGAAAAGATATACAATGAGTATATGGAGTTAGGATTACGTTATCCGCCAACTTTTACCCAAGTTTCTACCACAGAAGAGGCTGCTGGAGTCTTGCGTTCAACAATTGTAGATCTGGTGATTTGTATGCCAGGTAATGCGGATAATGATGCTTTCGATGTTGCCCGCGATATCAAAGGTAAGTTTCCTAATATTCACTGTGTTGTGTTGACTCCATTCTCTCATGGTATCACCAAGCGTATGCAGAATGAGGATTTGAGCATCTTCGATTATGTATTCTGTTGGTTGGGTAATACCAACTTGATCCTTTCTATTATTAAGTTGATAGAGGATAAGATGAATTTGGAGCATGATATTCAGGAGGCAGGTGTCCAGATGATACTTTTGGTAGAAGATTCTATACGTTTCTATAGTTCTATTCTTCCAAACCTTTATAATTATATTCTTGAACAGAGTAAGAACTTTTCCAAAGAAGCGCTGAATCGTCATGCAGCTACCATGCGTATGCGTGGTCGACCGAAAGTGGTATTGGCACGTACTTATGAAGAGGCCCAAAAACTGTATGATAAGTACTCAGATAATACCCTTGGTGTCATTAGTGATGCTCGTTTTCCTTTAAAGAGTGCAGCCAAAGCTTTTGGTAATGTTGTGGATGAGGATGTGCAGCCAAAGCATGGAACAGATACCTTTGGTCGTGAAAAATGTCCAGATGCGGGTTTGCAACTTTTCCGTTATATCCGAAAGAATGATTCCTTTGTGCCCCTTATCCTTGAGAGTTCTGAGAGTGAAAATCGAGCAAAGGCAGAGGCTGAAGGTTTTCGTTTTGTAGATAAGAACTCCAAGAAGATGAGTGTAGATTTGCGCCGTTTGATGGAGGAACACATGGGCTTTGGAGATTTCATTTTCAGAGATCCGAAGACTCATGAGGAGATCATGCGTATCCGCAGTTTGAAGGAACTGCAGGATAATATTTTCAATATTCCTAACGACTCGATGCTTTATCACATCAGTCGTAATCACATGAGCCGCTGGTTGTGTGCCCGGGCCATCTTCCCTGTATCTGCTTTTTTGAAGCATGTCACCTGGCAAAAACTTCAAGATGTGGATGCCCACCGTCAGATTATCTTCGATGCCATTGTGCAATATCGTCATATGAAAAATCTTGGAGTCGTGGCAGTCTTTGATAGAATGAAGTTCGATAAGTATGCCCACTTTGCCCGTATCGGTGAAGGCTCCTTGGGTGGAAAGGGTAGAGGACTGGCTTTCCTCGACAATATCATTAAGCGCCATCCTGAGTTCAATCAGTATGAGAATGCCACTGTTCAGATTCCAAAAACAGTCGTGCTTTGTACTGATATTTTTGATGAGTTTATGATGAGCAATAATCTCTATCCGATAGCTTTAAGTGATGCAAGTGATGAGGAGATATTGAAGCATTTCCTTCATGCTCAGTTACCGGATTCCCTGATTGCTGACTTTTTCACTTTCTTTGAGGCAACGAAGAGTCCTATTGCCATCCGCTCCAGTTCGCTTCTTGAGGATGCTCACTATCAGCCTTTCGCAGGTATTTATTCCACCTATATGATTCCATATCTGGAGGATAAGTATCAGATGCTCCAGATGTTGGCTTGTGCGATAAAGGGAGTATATGCTTCTGTCTTCTATCGTGATTCGAAGGCGTATATGACAGCTACCAGCAATGTGATTGATCAGGAGAAGATGGCTGTCATTCTGCAACAGGTAGTAGGTAAGGAGTATGGCGACCGGTTTTATCCGACGATGAGTGGTGTGCTACGCTCCCTCAATTATTATCCGATTGGTGATGAGACGGCGGAGGAAGGTATTGCCAGTCTGGCTCTTGGATTGGGAAAATATATCGTTGATGGCGGACAGACCTTGAGAGTTTGCCCTTATCATCCAACCCAAGTGCTGCAGACTTCAGAGATGGAGATGGCTTTGCGTGATACCCAAACCCAGTTCTATGCTCTCGACATGCAACATGTGGGTGAGGATTTCAAGGTGGATGATGGCTTCAATATCCTCAAGCTCCGTGTGAAGGATGCGGTAGAAGACCAGAGTCTTACCTATATCGCCTCTACTTTCGACCCATACGATCAGGTCATCAATGATGGCGTGTATGAAACGGGAAGAAAGCTGATTACCTTTGCCAGTGTACTCCAGCATGGCGTGGTACCACTGCCGGAGCTGATGCAGATGTCGATGAAATCTGGATCCGAGGCGATGCGCCGTCCTGTGGAAATCGAGTTTGCATGCAATATCAATGATGATAAAACCTGCGAGTTCTATCTTCTCCAGATTCGTCCGATAGTGGATGCTAAGGAGATGCTTGATGAGGATGTGAAGGCGATACCGGATGCAGATTGTCTGCTCCGTTCCCACAATTCGTTGGGACATGGAATCTGTGAGGACGTCACAGATGTAGTCTATGTTAAATATGATGATCAGTTCTCTGCGATGAACAATTTCTATGTGGCTGATGATATTGAGCGAATCAACCGCAAGTTCCTTGCCGACGGCAAGACTTATGTGCTGATAGGTCCAGGCCGCTGGGGTTCAAGCGATCATTATTTAGGCGTTCCGGTCAAGTGGCCGCATATCAGTGCCGCCCGTGTCATCGTAGAAGTAGCGTTGAAGAACTATAATATCGACCCAAGTCAGGGCACCCATTTCTTCCAGAATCTTACCTCTTTTGGAGTAGGCTATTTTACGGTAGATACAAACACGGAAGAAGGAGGATTCGTGAACAGGGAGATTTTGGATGCGATGCCGGCGGTAGAGGAAACGCAGTATGTGCGCCATGTTCGCTTCGAGCATCCGATGAGAATCCTGATGGATGGTAAGAAGCAGGAGGGTGCTGTGCTCCTGCCTGGTTCTCAAGTTACGGCACCTCGGCCGAAATGATGGATGCATGGGTAGTTTAGACTAATTCCATGAGATAATAATTATAGTCATGAAGAATGGTAGCAAGGAATTTTTCCTTGCTATTTTCTTTGGGCTGCACCTTGAGGAACTTCGCGACTTTATCTGCCAAGGTCTCTATTTGGTTTTCATGGTTGCCATTGGAGGAATACAGGGCTTTCTCTATGACGGCGACTTGTGCTTGTGAGAGATTCTTGGCTTCCTCATATACAGGATGGTAATCTTTCTTGGCATAATAGAATTCGTCCAGGGAGATATGTATCTTTCGGATGTCGGTAAGTTTGATAACCATTGTTCCTGCTGCCAAGTCTCCTAATCGTTGTGAATTTTTGGTGAGTAAGATGAAGAGCATGCCAATACCCCCACATCCTACGTCTATTGTGCTGAGAAGCCATCTCATGAAAAAAGAGCCCATGGTTGGTCGTGACCCATTCTTGTTGATGACTCTTAACTTCATGATATATTTCCCCGGAGTCTGTCCGTTGTTGAATGTTTCCCACCAGAAATCATACATCCAGATAAATATGACAAGCATAAAGAATAAGAACATGAGCCAACGTGTTTCGTCCATGCTCCCCATAAGCCCATCAAACAAAAAATAGACACCAGTGAATCCAAAAGATATGAATATGGTGTCAAGGATGCGAGCCAACACTCGTTCACCGATACTCGCTGGTGTTTGGTTGATTCTTACAAATTGATTGGTTATGATGTTTGAATTTGTCATTTTTCCTTTGTTTTAAGAAGATAATGCTTAAATTGTTTGCAAATATAAGAATAATTACTTAAATTTGCATCAATTTTGTAGGAAAAATAAAATAATCGTAACCGAATTTTCCCTTATAATAAAAGAATTGTGAAAGAATTTGCCTTTATAAGAAATAACATAGATAAATGGCAACGTGCAGAGATCATTATTGACGATGCCGCTTCCCAAACGCCGGATGTTTTGGCCGATACTTATACCGACCTTACATCTGACTTAGCTTTTGCGCAAACACATTACCCTAATTCTCGTATTACCCTTTATCTCAACAATCTGGCTTCAAGCCTTCATAATTCCATTTATCGTAACAAACGGGAGAAGTGGTCTCGCCTGATTACGTTTTGGACGCAGGAAGTTCCTTTGACGATGTTTGAGGCTCGAAAGTTACTTTTGGCTTCTTTCTGCATATTCTTCATCAGTGTATTCATCGGTGTGGTATCCCAATGTTTTGATACCGACTTTTGTCGTATTATATTGGGAGATTATTATGTGGATATGACATTGCAGAATATCAAGGATGGAAAACCGATGGCGGTTTATGATGGTGGAGATGAACTGAATATGTTCTTGGGCATTACCCTCAATAACATTAGGGTGTCATTCTTGGAATTTGTTTCTGGTATATTTACCAGTATCGCTACGGGTTTCCTGATATTCCAAAACAGTGTGATGCTGGGATGCTTTGAGACATTCTTCGCCCAGCATGGTCTCTTGTATGAATCTTTTCTTGCCGTTTTCCTTCATGGAACACTTGAGATTTCTGCATTGATTATTGCAGGAGCGGCAGGGTTGGCGATGGGTAACAGCTGGCTGTTCCCTGGCACGTATTCGCGTATCGTATCTTTTCGGCATGGTGCGAAAAGGGGAATGAAGATTATTGTAGGTACTGTACCTATCTTTATATTCGCTGGTTTTATCGAAGGCTTTGTAACACGACATACGGAAATTTCTAATTATTTTCGCTTGTCGATTATCATCGTCTCTTTCGTCTTTGTCATAGGTTATTTTGTGGTTTTACCCCAGATCAGACATCGGCAGAAGAAAAAGTAAGTTGATAGGCAGAAAAGAATGTCCTTTAGATTACAACTTCATTCATTAAGAACCAGTCAGTTTTGAATTATTTAATAAAGATAGCTTATGGATAAAATCGTATTTTACAAAGAGAGGGATTTCGGAGAGAAGTTTAATGTCACTTTCGAGTTTGTCAAGCAGAATTGGAAAATACTGCTTCGTTATGCTTTGTATGGTATCTTGCCGTTGGCATTCGTAGGAGCCTTGTCGCTGAACAGTTTGATGCAAAATATGGTGGATGTTAGTTCTGGTAATTCCATGTTTAGTGATGAACTCAGTTACAGTATGCTCTTTTCTTACGCCCTCTTGTTGCCAACTTCTTTGGCAGCTTATATTTGGATAGGAACGGTTGTGTTTTCTATGATGCAGTTTTATAATGCTCACGACGAGGGCTTGCAAGGTGTTACTTTCCAGGAGTTGAAACCTTCTTTCCGCCGAAATGCTTGGCGTTTGTTCAAATGCGGACTGGTTGGTTTTCTGATAGGCATCGTGTTCTTGGCAGTCTTTTTTACCGTGATAGCTTTAGGGGCAGCGATAAATTCTGGAGCGATGACAGCCATCTTTTGCTTCTTGGCAGTTGCGGCGGTCGTTGCTTTTGGTGTACCTTTGATATTGGTTACACCTACCTATATATTTGAGGATATCTCTGTATGGCGGGCTTATGTTCGTGGCTTTCGCTTGGGATGGAGCACATGGGGAGGAATCTTTGGCTTGGGATTTGTCTTGAGCCTGTTGTCGAATGTCGTTTCTGTTGTCTTTGTCATGCCTTGGGAGGTGTGTGTCTTTGTCAAGATGCTATTCGTGCAGGATTATGCAGGTGAGGAAACATTTGTTGGTAGTGTTGCCTTTGTTATTCTCCAATATATCTTTGGCGTTGTCATGTGGATAGGCTCTTATTTGATTTACAACTTGTTTTTTATCAGTACGGGTTATCTCTATAGTCATGCCGCCGAGAAACTCGATGATATGTCTGTTGGTCAAGGTATTGACGATTTTGAGGAAATGGCAGACAAGAGTCAGGATGATGACGATCTATTCAAAGTCTAATCATTTTATACATTATTTATATTTGTTGTAGAGAGATATGTTTTCCAATCCTTCCGACACCTTGGTTATTGATACCGCCCGACTGCAAGTTTGGCGGCGGGATGATGATTACGCTTATGGTCGAGAGTTAGTGCCTTCCCAAGATAGCTTGATGGACTGGGTAGCGAAAAGGCTGAACGAATTTTTCGAGAATATCTTTGGCAGCAATTTCTATCAGGACCATCATGACACTTTATGGATATGTATCGGATTGGCGGCATTGGGAGCTGTCTTGGCGTTCCTCTTGTGGAAGCATCCTGAGCTGTTCGCTCGTTCTGGACGAAGGAAACCGATGGAATACGAGGTTACGGAAGATACGATATATGGCATTGATTTCCCAAGTGAAATAGAAAAAGCTTTGGAAAATGAGAATTTCCGTGAGGCATTGCGATTGATGTATCTTCAGACATTGAAGTCTTTGAGTGACTATCACCAAATAGAGTGGCAACCTTTCAAGACTCCTACTCAATATACGTTTGAGTTCCGACAGGCCGACTTCAAGAGAATGACCAGTCTGTTTGTGCGAGTTCGCTATGGTGGCTTTGGTGCTGACAAGGACCTGATTCGAGATATGCACAATCTGCAGGCAAGTGTGGATAACTTTGTAAAGAACTCAGGTAGAGATGGTTCTGCCGAACAAAATGGAGGAACTTTCAAGAAGGAAGGAGGTCGTGATGAAAAGTAGTCGTAAATTCCTTTTTGCCATGTTAGTCCTCTTTGTGCTGTTCTGTCTTTTGCAAGTCAATCTGCCCAAGAAGTTCGTATGGTCTCCTACCTTTAGCCATGTAGATAAGCAACCTTTGGGCTGTTTTGTCTTTGACAGTGTCTTGACCCAATCTTTGCCCAATGGCTATCACGTGACGAAAAAGACGTTTTTCCAACTTGATCAGGAGCATGCCAAGGAGAAAATCTCCGTGTTGATGGTCGTGAATCAGCAAGATTTGAAACAGTTGGATGTCAAGTACCTCTGCAATATCGCTCGCCGTGGAGGCAAGGTCATGGTGGTTGCTTCAAGTAGTTTTGATGATGGTCGGAATGCCGATACAGTAGTGGGGGATACTGTTGGTGGAGGAAAAATGGAAGAAGTATCTGTATCCGACGATTCTCACGAAAATCCATTTGTGGATGAATTGGAACGTACCTTCAAGGTGAAAATAGAAGACGGAATGTACTTTTCATTGCGTGGCATCTTAAGCGGTCTCAGAGCGCATGACAATGATATGTACGATACCATTTATTGGAATAACCGGGAGACGATGTATGCAGTTCAGCCTTATAGAATGTTCTACAACATGGTAGGTGGAACCCTTTTCGTGGATTCCGTTCCAAAGGTGAAAAGACTGGCTTATACTTTGTCAACGGCAGGGTATGATTACAAATATGACTCTTTGTATGTTGGAGATTTCACTCGCTTTGACACCATTGTGGATAAAAAAGAAAGGATAGAGCGAATCGATACTTTCGCCATCAAGAAAGTACCTGCGGCGGTGTCTGTTCCGTATGGAAAGGGTGAGGTCATTTTTGTCTCTTCGCCATTGCTTTTCACCAACTATGGAATGTTGGAAGGCAACACATTTGTCTATATATTCCGATTGATGTCTTATCTGGCGGATTTGCCTGTGTATAGAACGGAGGCGTATGTCAAGACCGATGCCATGCTTGTGGCGGAGCAATCTCCATTCCGGGAGTTCATCAAGCGCCCACCATTGCGATGGGCTCTTTATCTTGCGCTGTTGGGTGTCATTCTCTTTATGATATTTACCGCTCGTCGTAGGCAACGGGTCATCCCTATCATGTCGAAGCCTGCCAATCGGTCTTTGGAGTTTATCCAACTCATTGGAACACTCTACTATCAACGTAAGGATCATGTGGATTTGGTCAGGAAAAAGTTTAAACTCTTCGCAGAGGAATTGAGAAAAACGGCTGGTGTGGACATATCTGATGTGAATACTGATGACCGTGAATATCTGCTCCTTGCAGAGAAAACAGGTATGAACTGCGATAGATTGAAGAAGGTGATTCGACAAATTCGCTTGGTCCTACATTCGGAGGGCAATATCTCAGTTGAAGAAATGCGGAGTTTGATAGATGCAATGGATACTATAGTTAGGCACGCTAAGAATGGTTAGCGTAGGATAAGAAAAGTAAGTCTTTTATTTAAAATCATAGGAAACAATGGAAGAACAAAGATTGGATTTGACTCTTTTTTCAGAAAAGATAGAGTGTCTTCGTGAAGAAATATCCAAGGTGATTGTAGGACAGGACAAGGCGGTGGATCTGGTCTTGACTTGCCTCTTGGCTAATGGTCATGTGCTCTTGGAGGGTGTGCCTGGAGTTGCCAAAACCCTTTTGGCGCGATTGATGGCCCGGTTGGTAGATGCCAAGTTTAGTCGTGTACAGTTTACTCCCGACTTGATGCCGAGTGATGTGTTGGGTACAAATATTTTCAATGTCAAGAATCAGGAGTTTGAGTTCCATGAAGGTCCTGTGTTTGCTGATATTGTATTGGTAGATGAAATCAATCGTGCACCAGCAAAGACTCAGGCTGCTCTTTTTGAGGTGATGGAAGAACGTCAGGTCAGCATAGATGGCTGTACCCACAAGATGGGTGACCTTTATACCATCCTTGCTACCCAGAATCCTGTGGAACAAGAAGGAACTTATCGCTTACCCGAAGCGCAGCTCGACAGATTTCTCATGAAAGTAACGATGGGTTATCCTACGGCTGATGAAGAACTGGAAATATTGAAGCGCCATGAACATCAAGCTGATTTGGTGAAACTTTCTGATATCCGACCTGTGTTGACAAAGAAAGAATTGCTCCAGTTGCGCTCTTATATGCACCATGTCGTTGTTGATGAGAGCCTTCTGCGTTATATCACACAGATTGTTCAGCAGACCCGCACCACACGTGCCGTTTATCTGGGTGCTTCCCCTCGTGCCTCAGTTGCCATGTTGCAAGCGAGCAAGGCATGCGCTCTTTTGCAAGGTCGTGATTTTGTCACTCCAGAAGACATCAAGTTCGTAACACCATCTATCTTGCAGCATCGACTCATGCTTACGGCAGAAGCTGAGATGGAAGGCTATACGGCTTATAAGGTGGCACAACGGCTGATAGATAAGGTGGAGGTGCCGAAGTAAGTGAAGAGTGAAGAACGAAGAGTGAAGAACGAAGAGTGAAGAACGAAGAGTGAAGAATTCAATTGATTTAAGGTGTATTTAACGAAGAGATTTTATATAGTACTTGCCTTCTTGGTCTTGATGACGGGGGCTGGGTATGTTTTCCCCCTGCTGTTTGATGTAGGGAGATGGATGTTCCTTGCCCTTGTCATTCTGGTTCTTGTTGAATTATTCCTGTTGTATCATGAGCGGGGAATGATGGCCCGTCGCACTTTATCGGAGCGATTTTCCAATGGCGACGACAATGAAGTGAACATCCGGGTGGAGAGTATTTATTCCTTTCCTGTTCGGTTGGAAATCATAGATGAGATTCCGCCAGTTTTCCAGCGCCGAGATGTTCTCTTTCGTTTGAAGTTGGCGATGGGAGAGGGAAAGAATATCAGGTATAAGCTACGTCCTACGGAGCGTGGAGTTTATTCCTTTGGGCATGTCCGTGTTTTCGCTTCCACACCGATAGGTTTGGTGCAGCGTCGGTTTACTCTGTGCCAGCCTTGTGATGTCAAGGTGTATCCTTCCTATCTGATGCTTACCCGTTATGAATTGTTGGCTATGAGCAACAATCTTGCGGAAATGGGTATCAAGAAAATACGGAAGGTGGGCAATCATACGGAATTCGAACAAATCAAGGATTACGTTTCGGGCGATGATTTCCGGTTGATCAACTGGCGAGCCACAGCCCGCACTTCCAGATTGATGGTGAATGTATATCAGGACGAGCGTTCTCAGCAGGTTTTCAATATCATTGATAAGGGTAGGGTGATGCAACAGGCTTTCCGGGGTATGACCTACCTTGATTATGCCATCAATGCCTCGCTGGTGCTTTCGTATATTGCGATGAGAAAGGAAGACAAGGCAGGTGTTGTAACGTTCAGCGACCATTTTGAGGATTTTGTTCCTGCCTCCCGTCGTACAGGGCACATGCAGAATATTCTTGAAATGCTTTATCGCCAGCAGACCCGCTTTGCCGAATCCGATTATTCAGCTTTGGTGGCAGAGGTCAACCAGCACATCACCAAGCGCTCACTCCTGATACTTTATACGAACTTTGCCAATCGCATCAGCATGGAGAGGCAGTTGCCTTATCTCCTTCAGCTCAACCGCCGTCATCGTCTTTTGGTGGTGTTCTTTGAGGATCATGAAGTGAAAGACTATCTTGCCACTCGTCCCGATAGTGATGAGGAATATTATCGTCATGTTGTTGCCGAGCAGTTTGCTTACGAGCAGCGTCTCATCGTTTCTTCGCTCAAGCAGCGTGGCATCTTGGCTTTGCTTACCACGCCCGAGGCTCTTTCGGTTGATGTACTTAATAAATATCTCGAAATCAAGACTCGTGAACTGTTGTGATCTTTTGTATGATATTTTCTTATCTTAGACAAATAGTTCTCTATCTTAGACAAGAAAGTTCTTGCTCCTATAAGGATTCTTCGTTCAACGTCTTTGAACCGACGTTCAACGTCTTTGAACCGCCGTTCAGCGTCTTTGAACCGCCGTTCAACGTCTTTGAACCGACATTTAACGTCTTTGAACAGAGATTTCTATTAGGTCCAAAAACATTTCTATTTAGTATAAGCAACAAAAAAGTGGTGAGAAAGTTTGGAATTCTCACCAAAAGACCTTACCTTTGTTCCCGATTTTAACTCCCAATTAAAATGAATGCCTTATGAATAGACAAAATCTATCTTCTGAAGCAAGGATCTCGTGCATTGGCAGCAGATAGGTAATATGATGAAAAAATTAAAATTAAAAATAATGTCAACAGAACAAAAGAAAATTACAGACAGAAAGTATTTCGTACCTTTTGTATTAATCACGTCGCTCTTCTTCTTGTGGGGCTTCGCTCGTGCCATTCTGGATGTACTCAACAAGCATTTCCAGAATGCTCTGCATATTAGTATTACGCATTCTTCGCTGATTCAGGTAACCACTTATTTGGGTTATTTCCTGATGGCGATTCCGGCAGGTATCTTTATTAATCGGTATGGGTATCGCCGTGGAGTCGTATTCGGATTGATTCTTTTCGGAGCAGGTTCCTTGCTGTTCATTCCTGGCGCAGCGATGGGCAGTTTTTCTGCTTTTCTGCTATGTTTGTTTATCATCGGTTGTGGTCTTGTCTTTCTTGAGACGGCTGCCAATCCGTATGTTACAGAATTGGGTGCCAAGGAGACGGCAACGAGTCGTCTGAATCTCTCGCAGTCATTTAATGGTTTAGGAAGTCTTTTCGCTACCTTTTGCGTCGGTCAGTTTCTGTTCAATAATACAGAAGAAGGCGGTAATGTTGTGGTACCTTATACCATATTGGGTATTCTCGTGCTATTGATAGCACTCGTCTTTTCGCGTGTTCATTTGCCAGAAATAAAGCATGAAGTAACTGCCGAGGATGAGGCTAAGGGTAGTAATATCGGCAAACTCTTTGCGCATCATGGTATGTTTGTCTTCGGTCTGTTGGCACTTTTATGCTATGAGATTGCAGAAATTTCCATCAATTCCTATTTCATCAATTTCGTAACAGGAATGCGCTGGATGGATGACCGTACTGCATCTCTGGTGCTGACTGTAGCTTTGGGATTCTTTATGGTGGGACGTTTCTTAGGCAGTTGGATTATGCGCCGGGTGGCTGCCACTACGATGTTGCTCATCTGTGCAGCTGGTAGTGTTGTCTGTATAGGTTTGGTACTTTGTGATTTAGGGGTTGTTTCCTTAGTCGCATTGGTAGGCAACTATCTTTTTGAAGCGATTATGTTTCCTACGATATTTGCCATTGCTTTGACAGGTTTGGGCAATCTTACCAAATCAGCATCTTCCTTGCTGATGATGACCCCGATAGGTGGCTGTGGCTTCCTGCTGATGGGTCTGATAGCCGACACTACTCATGTTACTTTGCCATTTATCGTGCCATTTATCAGTTTTGTAATAGTATTAGCTTTTGCAGTTCGTGAATACAAAATTGCTCAAAAGAGCTAAAATTGCTATCTGTATTTAGCAAAACATTAGAAAAATAGCTTTAAAAAGTAAGAATTAACTTTTTTAACTCGTTTGAAATACGAAAAAGCAAGTTAACATTTTGCGGTGTCAAAAGAAAAAAGTAAATTTGCACTCGTTTAAGGAAAGTGTTTGGTAAGAGTGCTTTACCTTATTAATATAGTATAGAAGAATGTTTCATTAAAATAATAAATTAAATATTATGGCAGTAGATTACAAGAAAATCGGTCTTGTGAACACTAAGGACATGTTTGCAAGAGCTATCAAGGGCGGTTGGGCCGTTCCTGCTTTCAACTTCAACAACTTGGAGCAGTTGCAGGCTATCATCCAGGCTTCTTCTACTTTGAAGTCACCAGTTATCCTTCAGGTTTCTAAGGGTGCTCGCAAGTATGCTAACCCAACATTGCTCCGCTACATGGCAGAGGGTGCTGTAGAGTATGCTAAGGAGTTGGGTTGCAACCATCCTGAGATCGTTCTTCACCTCGATCACGGTGATAGCTTCGAGACATGTAAGGATTGTGTTGACTTCGGTTTCTCTTCTGTAATGATCGATGGTTCTGCACTTCCATATGAGGAGAACATTGCATTGACAAAGAAGGTTGTTGATTACGCTCATCAGTTCGGTGTAACTGTAGAGGGTGAGCTCGGTGTCCTCGCTGGTGTTGAGGATGACGTAGTTGCTGAGGAGTCTCACTATACAAAGCCTGAGGAGGTTGTTGATTTCGCTACACGTACAGGTGTTGATTCATTGGCTATCTCTATCGGTACATCTCACGGTGCTTACAAGTTCAAGCCAGAGCAGTGCACACGTGACCCTAAGACTGGTCACCTCGTTCCTCCTCCATTGGCATTCGACGTATTGGCAGCAGTTGAGGAGCAGCTTCCTGGTTTCCCTATCGTTCTCCACGGTTCTTCTTCAGTTCCTCAGGAGTATGTTGATATCATCAACAAGTTCGGTGGTAAGTTGCCAGATGCAGTTGGTATCCCAGAGGAGCAGTTGACTAAGGCTTCTGAGAGCGCTGTTTGCAAGATCAATATCGACTCTGACTCTCGTCTTGCTTTCACTGCAGGTGTTCGTGAGACATTGGCTCTTCACCCAGAGTACTTCGACCCACGTCAGTACTGCGGTAAGGCTCGTGAGTACATGGTTGATCTCTATAGCCACAAGATCAAGGATGTTCTTCATTCTGACAACAAGTTGGCTAACCTCGACTAATTCGAGTTTTTTCAATCTAAGATATGAGAGTGGAATCCGAAAGGGTTCCACTCTTTTTTTGCTTTTTTATAGGCTGACTCTTGATAGGCAGACTGATGGTGGTCTTTTGTTTTAAAAAGGTGTACTTTTTGTTTTAAATCAGTTTGCTATAAACCATATTAATATCCGTTAGTATAGTTTAACGGTATTCGCTCTTATTCTTCAAGAAAGATTTCATATTTTTGCACCCGAAAGAAATACTTTGCTTGGGCAAGTATGCTTTTATTCTTATATAATATCATTGTACTGGTAGAAGATGACGACAGCGTTTGGAGTAACGCTATTTAACTAAAGACATAAGTGTGAAGTAACTAAAGACAATATAGAATAATTAAACAAAAATAAACAAGCAATAAATAGAATACAAGTAAATGATATTAGATTATGAGAAAATTTTCAATGATGCCGATTTTAGTATTGGCAATGGCATTGGGCTTTGTAAGCTGCAGTGCAAGTGATGATGGAGTAAACGATGGAATGCTTGGTCAACAGACCACTACATTCATGCCTTCGTTCTCAATGTTGAGTTACTCACAGTCTGCAAGTACACCTATCCTACAGGATGGTAGCAACAGCGCTGAAATGGAAGAGAAGCTTGTCTGCAAGATTCTGCCAGGTGGAAAGTTGATGCTGACTCACAAGAATGTTGTTTTTGATGATGCTGTAAGCATTAAGATGGAAACAACTTTGGTGGGCAACAAGTTGATTATCACAGAGAATGCTGACTATGGAGTGTCTGGCAACTATGGCTACTATACTCTGAATACTACAGTAGGTACGCTGAAAGATGGTAACTATACGATTGTTGTTATGCGCAACCAGAATGTGAGAGCAGAGTTCCAGATGTCTTACGATTCATCTAAGGCCAAGAACCAATAATTGTATTTCCGACGACCAGTTTAAATTTTATTTTTTGTTAATTTCACTGATTAATAGCTCAGGTGAACAGTCCTTTAGTATAACCTTATTATTCTTGTCCAACAGATAAATGGTTGGCATAGCGCGTAAGCTATATAAATCACTGATTTTATCATCTGCATGAATTCTTAGGAGTTGGATATCCTCCGGTATGGTCTGTTTGTTGAGCCATGCAGTAATCTTATGACAATTCTCGCAGTCAGGATCATAGAAATAGAGAATTACTTTCTGATTCTTATATTCGTTCAACTGATGTCCCATTCCTTTTTCATCCTTCCATTTGAAGTCAATAGCCGTATTGCCGGGCAGGTTTTTATTGGTCTGCTTGTATTTAAAAGTCCATCTTTCTTTTTCCACATCATCTATGCATGGTGAGGCTATTATATCTTTTATGAAAAGAAGATACACCTTGTCGTTCCTCATAGGCGACTTCGGATTACCCAGATAGTGTTCGATGAGGCTCTCGAATTTGTCTTTACTCTTCTGGCTCCCAAAAGCTTTTGAAGCAAAGATATGTACACTCTGCTCTGCGGTAGTTGGAGTAAAATGAGGAATGAGATCGATGAAATTGACAAATCCTTGTTCTGAGATATTGGCATTGCTAAGTTGCAAGGTATCCTTGAAGTCAAAATTGTCCCAATAATGGAGACCCAGATAATTGAGCCGTTGTTCTACGGATTTGAGAGAGTCGGGCATCACAGGATAGACAAACGAGCGGTTTTGTCCGATAGCTTGCAGAATGTTCAATGAGAACACCAATGCGGTGATAATAATAATTCGATATCTCATAAGCCAATTCTTTTTTGCAAAGTTAAATAATAAATCTGAAAAAGGCAACAAAAGTGTGCAGTTTTTCAAAAGATGAATGTCGTGGAGCTATAGAAGGTGAGTTCAACTCGGCAACTATATCTCCGACGACCAGTTTAAATAGTTTTCGCTATTTGGTGTTCTTAGTAAAAGTAAATGATATTTAATGATTCTGTAAAATCCGTTGTTTTTATCTATATGTAAAAGTAATTTCTTTAGCCTTTGTCTTCACGTTTGCTGCGTTTATATAGCCTCCGTTGTAGTAGCTGGCTTTCACATAGAACTTACCCCGAGTACCGGATGTGTTGACTCTCATGTTCTTGATGGTAATGGTCTGTGTCGTACCCACTACGCTGGCAGATTCATATTTCACAATAAACCAGTTGTTCCATCCTTTTCCTCCATCTACTTCCGCAGTAGAACCTACTTCTATACCGCAATTCTGCGGATTGATATCATTAGAAGCGATTTTGATTTCTATTGGAAGCAATTCCTTCGGATAGTTAGCCGGAATCTTGAATTTCAGTTGTGCTGTGGCGCTGATACCCTTACCCATCGTAGCAGGGAACTCAAACTCATATTCCATATTCTTGATGGTATAGATGTGGATATTCCTGCTCAGACCATGCTTCTTGTCCAACAGTCGGATGATTCCTTCCTTCATGGAATTATCAATGGTGCTCAATGTATAATGAATGCTTCCTTCGCCATTATTGAATGTAATGACAGGAGTCTCATTGATAGCACAATTGGTATTCTTCATCCAAATTGCTTCAAAGTCATTTGCGGTAATGTCGGTATCGCCGACATACTTGAAGGAAATACTTTGTGCTGCAGTAGCTCCCTCGTTCAAGAGAATATAGGTGCCATTTGTGATACTGAGGGTATATTTTCCGTCAGAAACTTCTGGTACAATGTCTTCTACTACAATCCAAGGGTTGTTGGCTGGTGTTCCATTTACGGCTGCATCAAAGCTGTCATAGCCCAATGAAGCATCCAGTTTCTTCACCTTAATCTTATAGATATGGTTTCGCTTGATGCGGTAGAGCTGGTTGTCCTTGTCCTGCAAAAGCACGAGGAAACGTTTATGGGTACCGTTCTTGTAAGTTGCCCAGAGAATAACCTTCAGCGGTTTGTTGGCATCATTGCGATTCTCAAAGGTATAGGCGATATTCTCCATCTGTCCCTCAGAACCCTGGTATGTCTTCTGGTCTTTGGTAGGAGTGATATAATCAGGGTTCCATACTGCCATCTCATGGGTGTCAGGGAAGGTGAGGTCTGTCTTGAATGGAGCAATCGTACCGTGTTCCTGACCGTCGTAGATAGATACTATCACCTTTTCAATTTCGTTAGCCACCTCGTCTTCCAGTTCAACCTTCACCTTGGCTCTGTCTCTGATGAGATGTATCACAGGCTTGTCGGCTCCACCATTGAGGAAAGCTTTCATCTCCTCCGGCGTATTTTTCTTGACATATCCCCAATAGACGATTTTTTGAGACTGATCTTCTCCAGCGCTTGATTCGAATGAAGTCATGAGCATATTCTCATGCATTCCGATCCATTTAGGAGATTGGGTGATGTCCAACGTAGCATTGGCAACAAAGTGGATTCTTGCGGTAGAATTTGGTATTGTAGCCTTGATGCCTTTCGGATTGCTGCTGCCGTTTTCCAGGATATCTCCTTTAGGCGTTGTTTCAAGCGTAAGATCTTTTGCAAGTCCTAAGAAGAAACCGTCCTTGTCGAAGCAGAAAAGATGGATGTCTTCTGCCCGGTCAATACCTTCATTACCGTATGTCTGACTTCTGGTTATGGTCTGGTTCTCCTCATAGCTCGGAATACCAACATAAGTGGTAATGGTATATTCGTTTCCTTGTTTTTCCCAAAGCTCAGAAGGACCATTCTCAACCATGTCGTTTGTGCAGGCTGTCAGCATAGCCAACAGTCCTGCAATCATACTCATATAATATTTTAAATGTTTCATAATAGTGCCTCCTTTGTGATGGTTTATTCTTTCTTGTTTTCTAATGCAGTTACTTCTTCGGGTGTAAGGTCGCGGACGCAGCGTACGAATCCTTCATCAGAACCATTCGGATTTGCTGTTACCAGGTTTCCACTCAAAGACCAATATGAATAGCCTCTAAGGACCTCTGTTACGACATCCTGACCAGATTTGTATTGGTAGTTTACAATCACTTTGATTTCCGATTCCGTAGGAAGTCGCCAATTGTCATAACGGGTTCCGTCTATTCCTACTTCTACATAGTCATCACAGTGCTTGGATGCGTTGACTCCTTTGCTGAAAACGATTACGGTACCGAGTTGAGATGCCAGAGCAAAAGCAGGTGATACTACGTCTTCTGAAGACAACTTTGTGGTCGGATTGATGTTGTTTACATGTCCAATCGTATAGTTTCCGTTGGTTTTTGTAATTTGAACCACATACATATTGTTGTTAGATTGGTCTTTTCTGGATTTACTTAGAGTGGCTTTGTATGCTTTTTTGCTACCAGCATCTTTGTATTCCCAAATATATGTGCCTTCAGTGGTTTCTGACCACCAACCATTATATTCCTCTACTTTACCATAGGTATAAACCTTTGCCGTGAAGTTATCATCAGATGATGTCTTCTTGATTTCGTGGGTACTTTGATGTTCTTGCCAATCAATCCATCCGTCCAGACTCTTGGTAGAGTACCATCCTGCAATGGCCTGTATGTACTCCAATGGATATTGCTTGATGGTTACCTGTTCTGTCTTCTTGTTTTCTCCTTCACCGCAGGATATGGTAAACTTGATGTATTTTACGGTCAACGGAACAAATTCTTTAGCTTGGATATTGACGATACCCTGGTCTTTCTTCTCAGTATGACCATTGGCGAAATTCAGGCTGATTTGTGGATAAGTGTTTCCTAACTCAACCATCTTCTTTGCGCCGTTCTTATCGTAATAATAAACTTCGTCTATTTGGACAGTACAAGCATCGGAAGCATAGAATTGGATCGTCTTATTATCCACTTTCTCATTTCTCATGATATGGAAGGTAGGGGTAACCAGGAGATAACTATGCTTATCGGCATTGATAACGGTTTCTTCGCCTTCTGTCCATTTCATCACGTCGTATTGGATATCCGCCTGGGTTCCATAGACGATTTCAGTACTGCTGCCACGATTGGTAATGTTGGCATTGACGGTATAGATATGGTTGCGTTTCAACTCTGTTTCGTTGATGTCACGTACTGGTATGCTATAGAAGTTGTCTGTGGTTTCGCCAATGGCTCCTTCTCCTTCAGCATCTTCTGAAATCTTGGTCAGCGGTACTTTCACGATCAACTTAGGCATCTGCTCCGTATTGTCCCATTGGGTAGCATAGCTGTAGGTGGTAATGGTAAAGTTTCCGTTTTCACCCATAGCACTTTCGTAAGCTCCACTCATATTGCCCAAAGTCTTGGCAGAGTTCTCGCCGAAGAATGTGGTAGCAGTATTGTAGTTCTGGAAATTCCAGCTTGGATTGCCAACAGTGTATCCAGGCACATTGATGTTGAGCTTTACCAGAATTTTAGCTGCTGCACGGCAGAGACTGGTTTGGATGGTTTGGCGGGCAGCTGTTGTTACGAGATAATCGGTCGTGCTGCTCATCAGGAAATTCTTGCCAGGATTGGTATTCGTCTGGTATGGTTTCCAGATGTCTGCATCTGTCTGGGTCTTTCCTGCTAATTCGCTCAGAACATTGATGCCTTGCAGTGATTCCTTGGCATTGGCAATGGTAACAACCTGGTAAGTTTCATTTTCTACCAGCTGGTTCTTGTCTTTCCAGTTGCCCTGGTCCAAAGTAGCAGTAGTACCTTGTGTCATGCTTGGCAACGTCTTGCCCAACTTGAGCGTTGCGTCGGCTTTACTAAAGATTTTCACATCGAGTTTATCCAACTTAGCCTCGTTGAGGCTCATGTCGGATGCAACTCTTGTCTTGGCATCAGTCACCTGTGGATAAATGCTGAGGCTCTCTTCCATTCCGATCGTATCGTTGAAGGCATCTTCCCCAGCGCACCCGGATAAGAGTACGCCCATGATGAAGGTCAGCATTGCTTTCCAGGTTCTGTTATATTGATAATTGATCTTCATGATGGTGTCATTTTAAATGTTACTTCACTTGAACAAAACTGATTTCCGTAGAGGTTCCTGGCAATTTTTCTTCGCCTTCACCCACGTTGATGAGTGCTTTGTTGCTTGGAACGATCGTCAAGAAGACATTTGCATGATAGTTGTGTGGATTTGCCATATCAAGAATCTTCTTAGGCACTACATAGAAGCTGATGGTTTCCTTGTTGCCGTTGCCTTCCAGGGTATTCTTGATTTCTCCACTTTCGTCTCCCGCTATCACAAATCCGAAGACTGGATTGTTGCTCTGGAGAATCCATTTCCTGCCACCTGTATAGATATTTTCGAAGGTAATCTTCGGTCCCCAGGTAGGCTCATTGAAAGCTACTTGTATGCCTCCGTCATGGGTTTGATAATCGCCTTCTACGACGGTATGGATTTCTACCTTATCTACATAGTTGTACTTTCCGCCATCTTCCCAGTCGAGTACGGTAGGGTTGATTTGCAACTTGCCGCCTTCGAGAAAGTATGCATAGACTACCAACTCGTGGTTGCGTGCTGCAGGCTTCATGTTGGAAGGTATCGTGAAGGTGGTACTTTGCTCTGGAGAGTCCTCACTCAGTTTGAAATAAATTCTACCTGTGATAGGTCGGTTGCTCTCTCTGAGATAAGTACGGTGCTGGGATACGAAGTTGGCTCCATCCAGACGCGTCATGTATTCAGCTGCTTTTTCACTGCTTCCTCTGTGGAAAGTTGTTGGGTCTGCAACACTGGTAATGTATCTGTTGGAAACTCCTCCGAGCGTCACCTTTGACTGTACGTAGGTGGTAGTTCTATTATACTGGGTGGAGATGAGTCCGGCAGTCTCGCGGTATGCATAGGTGGTTGCATCAGGGAAGACATAACTGGCTTGTGGTATGAGGTCCTCATTCAATTCTATCTTGGTGATCAATGCCTCTTCTGTTCCTCCATCAGCCTTTCTTGCGAAGAAGAAGTGCAATTTAGAAACGGCTCTTACCAACGGAATGATCACGCTCTTGGCTGCAGCAGCAGTTTCTGTATCTGCCACATGATCTGCTACAGAGATATGGGTGATGACTCTTGACTGTGGCAGTCCTGTAGCAGGAACTTCTGTTGCCTGAGCTTTACCTTCACCGTTGATGCCGAACTGATTCTTGATGACCATTTCCTTCAATTGCTTGCGGGTCAACATCTTGTTGGCAGTATTTTCTGGGAAAATACCCTCGATACTTTCCGCATTTGCCAGAATGAAAAGGTCGAGATTCTCAAGTTCGTTTCCTCCCGATTTGCGAGGAATTTTCATGCTTACTGTCTTTACGGCTGTTTCGCCGTTGACAGGAGTGGTGAGAATTTCTTCTCTATAGCTTATTGCGATGGCATCATCACCTGTAGAGTTGGAATTGAAAGCCCAAACTCTGATGCTGTGGATGCTGCTTTCCGTAGCAGGATTGGCTGGGTTGCTGTCGAAGTCATCTGCTCTACTCATCGCTGCCCTTGACTCGGTAGGAGAGGAAGTCAGAAAACTGAGATTCAAATAGGTCTCGCTGTCGTCATTGGCAGTGCCAGGACCATAATCGTCATAGACGCATGATGTGAAGACGCTGATGGCTAAAAGCGAGAGTAGCAATGCCGTGAGTGCCATCAAGAAGGTCTTGATTCGATTCCTTCTTTCGTATAATTTAATGAAGTCATTCATAGCGTCCTCCTTTCTTTATTGATTATTGCCTAATTCTGTATCTTTGAGGTTGACATTCCAACCATTGACATTCACCTTGGTGATCATGTTGTAATCTCTCTTGTCCGATACGTAGAACATCAGAACGTAATGGTCTTCACGGTCCAGATATTCCTGATCATCCCAATTCTGGTTTACCTTTTCTCCGCAAAGAGCAAGGAACCAAGGGAGAGAATGATTGAATAATTCTATAGGATGATCCTTATCGCGCAGGTCGGTGATAATGATGCGCTTGTCATCATATTTGCTTTTGTCACCATCCCTTACGGAACGTCTGTCACTCTGTCTTTCAAACATACGAGAAGATGAGAGATCGTAAATCAAGGCCTGATCTACAGGTTCTTCATTCACCTCGGTATGTGCACCGTCATAGTTTGCTCTGCGCTCCATGTTGTATGGCAAGTAGGTGATTCCTTCGTTCTTCACTTTCTCTCCATTGTGATCGAGCCATGCAGCAGAACCTTCGATGCGAACGTCGAAATTCTCAGGTTTGAAATCCGCCTGGTCGTTCTCGTAAGGGAGCAATACGATGCGGTAAGTCTTGGTACACTTCATTAAGCTGAGTGTAGAAGTCACTACTGTACCTTCGTTTCCATTTTGGTTCAGCCGCTGGAAGTCCACCTGGGTCTTTGCGGTGTATAAGGCTGCAAACTCCTTGTCGTTCTTGATTTCTTCGCCATTGTCCTTACCCATCCTTTCGGTCAGGTCGTCAATGGTAGAAACGCCCGGTGTAAGAGAAGCAAAACTGAACTCCATCTCGTCATCTTCTGCTCTTGACATCACCTGACGGTCGCGAGCCAGACATACGAAGGTATATTTCCCATCCTTCAGACCCGTAATTTCCATCGTGTGTCCAGTTTCAAACTTTTCCCGGCTTTCGATATAAGAGTCAAAGAATTTGCCGTTTTCATCAAAGGCATAAACGTTGATATTCTTAACTTCAGCGGCGAAAGCGTCAGCTTGTTTCACGTTATATGTATAGTCGAACTGGAGAGCCACTTTACTTATTGCAGGCGGGCAGTCGTCCATGTCTTCCTTGATGCAAGAAGACATTGTGGTTAGTGCTATGGCTGAGAAACATACCAATTTAAACCAGTTGTTGTTGATGAATTTTGCCATATTGTTAAATCTTTATATTGTTAATATTCTTAGAAAAGTTCTCTTGAGTTATCTGGAGTGCCCTGCTTTTAGGGTAGGGCATCGTTGATTTCGTCTTTGGGGTGCTTTACAGGAAGCACTGGGTAATCCCATCTTTCTGTGGGTTGTCCCATCTTTCGGATGGAGGAGGTAGTAGGGGTGAGTTTTATATCACTGTCTTATGAAGGCTTCGTTCTTGATTCTTTGGAGGAAATCTTTCGGAGGCAATGCCCCCGAAAGATTAATGATTGTTACTTCAACTGAATATTAGTAGAGTTAAGTACCCAAGGGTTGATAGCTACTGTTACATTCATGTAGTAGTTAGGCTGGATATCGTCTGGAGTTGGTCCGTTAGGAACATCCTTACCTAAGTCGTAGATACCATTCACATTCATGCGATAGATGCTGTTGCGGAGAATTGAGTAATAACCTTCACGTACGTAGTAGTTGTCCTCAATGGTGTAGCAGTAGTACATCTTACCTGCACGGTAAACTTCGATGTTGTTGGCCTTGCGGAAGTTTGCTAACTTTTCGCCTTCCTCGATCAATTTGCCGTTTGCATCCTTAATATTATTTACCACTTCTGCTGCTGTGAGCTCTCCGAATGGGTTACTTACTTCCTCGTCTGCCATCAAATCTGCGATACGGGTGTAAAGCTTGCCGTCATAGCGATAGAATGTGCCATCTGCGAAGTCTGCATTTGCCTTAGCACTTTCTGTCAATGTGGCCTTGATGCAGAAGTAGATTGATGTTGCATCATCCTTTTCATTTGTCGTATTCTCAAACATATAGTTCTTAGGAGTACGGGTGTTGGTGGTGAAATTCTCAAGACCTGCAGCCTGATACTTGGTACCGTAATCTGTTGTTGGCTTGTAGTAAGGAGCAGTTTCTGCAATCAGCGCGTTGAGTGTCCACTTACCTGTTGTGTTCCAATTCTGCACTACGTAAGAGTTGTTGTTCAAGTTTGACAGTGCGTATGTGTCATAAACTACACCTTCCAGATAATCCTCAAAGTTCTTGGTGGTAGTTTCTGGCTTTCTTTCAATCTTGTTTACCTCTACGGTAGGAGCATCTACTCTTGCTACAACTCGGTCGAGAGAGATCTGGGTAGCAATGGCAGGGGTAGCCTCGTTCTTGTTGTCTGCTGTAAATTTGACAGTACTATGAGCAGCCTGCTTGTTCTTGTCGTTCTGGTTGAACATTACGAAATGGTTGTTGCCTGCATAGTTTGCACCTCCGACTGTTGATCCTGCAAATGCTGCATTGGCTGCGAGAGGATTGTCCAATTCTGCGTTTGCCAAGAAGTAAACGGTGTATGGTGTGTTCTCTTTCACGTAGTTTACACTCACCTTGATAGGCTTGGTCTCACCAACTGTTGTCTGGGTAGGAGCTGTCTTCCAGTCGTTTGCCGTTACGTTCTTCTTGAAGATTCTTTCTGTACCTTGATAGATATAGATGGTACCCGATGTGATGGCACTTTCCTCTACAGTTCCGTTTTCAGGGTTAGATTGGATAGTTCTGGTAGCGTCACCAGCAGAACCTTTTACTTGGATAGTCATGTTATAGAAACCATCTACTGTTTCCTGACCGGTGGTAGGAGACATGGTATCGTCAGTGCTGCAACTGTTGAATGTGAATGCTGCTATCGCTAACATACTCATTGCGAATAGATTAAATTTCTTCATAATCTTAAGTTCTTAAAACGTTAAACAATTATTTTACTTATACTTTAATTCTAAAAAAGAAGTTTCGCATATTTTGTAGCAAAAGTTATTTGCTTTTTTTATAAACCTTCTTAAACTTAAAACTCTTAACAATTTATGAGTCATCTTTTACTATACATTATATATATAGATATTCATTCTTTGATTACATCCTTCTGAGAAGTTCCTGAAGATTAATCTTGGCTTCCTTCAATCCAGCCTTATCAGCTTTTTCGAAGTAGGTCTTGGCAGTCTGATAATCATTCTTCAGAACAGCAAGTGCGCCTTTAGCGTTGTCCACTTCCGGACCATTTCCTGCCTTCTTCAAGTAATTCTCTGCGCTTACCTTATCGCCTCTGTCGATGGCAGTATAGGCTGCGTTGAGATTAGCAAGTTCTTCCTCTGGGAACATCTTTACGGCGATATCAAATACCTCATTGTATTCCTTGCTTCCCTTTTCGTAACTGTTGGCTACGGCATACATCTCTTCGAGGGATAGCTTTTGTGGACGGGTCTTGATAATCTTGCGAGCTTCTTCGAGATTGAAATGTCTTACGTCGTAATTGATTTCATATTCGGTGCGGCGCAAAGATGGATATACTTGATTGATAAGATATCTGTGTGCATCTCCTGCCTTGGCTGCAATCGCTCTTTCCATTTCGTCCGGTCCCATGTTGCTGTTGAGGATGTCCTGCACGGTTGCCTTCTGAGGGATGTTGTTCTTGCCTACGTAGTCACGCACTCCCTGCCAGTCTTCTGCAGTAGATGAGAACTTGAACAGTTCCTTTTCCACTGGATAGAGGTTGCGCAGATAGTCATAAACGGCTTTAGTACGGTTCTTAGCCAATTTCTCATTGTTGGCATAGCTGCCGTCTGGGGAGGCGTAACCATGTAGTGTAATCGAAGTGATGTGTACGTCTGCGTCGTTCTTCACCAGGTCGATAGTCTTGCGCATCTTGTCTAATTCTGCTTGATTGTTGCCTAGTTCTGTATTGATAATTGCTTTGTTGATATGAAAGTTGAGTTGTGCCGTACCCTTTTCCTGTCGGTTCTTGATAGGTTCTGCCTTAGGTCTCACGTATGCATATTGCAATTTCATTGGTCCTGGCAGGGCTTCACCGATGCGGCTGAACAAACCGTTTTCCACAATAGCTTGGTTACATCCGCAGACATCTTGTCCGACAACGAGTTGTGAGTTGTTCATCCACTCGCGATATGGAATTGTATAAGCATAATGTATGGTCTGCGTTTCCTTATTGTTACGTCTGGTAACGATAAGTGGATTTTGGGTGGCAGTCTTATTGTTGCGCTGGTAATAGATGTAGCGTTTGTGTCCCATGATTTCCACAGCTGGCATTTTGAGCGTATCTTGCTGGTTGACGATCATCGGAATGATGACGGTTCCCTTATTGCTTTTCACCTGAAGGTTGTCAAGCTTGAAATCCATATTGACAGCAACGTTATTGCCTGTTTTTTTCACTTCCTTGTTGAGAAGGCTCACTTTCCCACCTACCAATTGCTGTGCTTTGGCAGGCATACAGAGCAGAATGACTGCTGCTGCGAGGCTTAATTTGATGATATGAAATGTTCTCATAATTGAAGTCTTTTACTAAATGATAGAAACAATGTAATGCCTAAATGATAAGAATACTACCTTGCTGATGTCGTTTAGAAGACATACACCAGGTTGATGGCTGCCTTGGTAGGGCCTACGTAGTGGTGGCTCTTGTCACTTTCTACTTTCTCGCCGCATTTCTCACATTCGTATTGGTCATACTTGGAGAAAACGTACCCTAATCCCAACTCTGCTTCCAAGTTCCAGTGCTTGGAGAGTGTCCAGGTGTAGCCGTATGCGATTCCGGCTCCTATCATCCATCCCTCGAAGCGATGTTCTTTCAACTTGGAGAAATCAGTTCCCAGTAACATGAAGTCTGCATCAATATTACCTATATTATACTGTCCACCCAAGGCATGGAAACCAAGGAAGTGACCCATCATCTTGTTGCAGAACCAATATCGCGCTTCAGGTTGTACGATCCAATGCTTCCACTTCTTATTGTCAGAGAAAGACCAAGGATTATAATTTCCCGACAGATCGAATGTCCATTTTGGTGCAAGGCTGAACTCAACTCCAAGATTGAAGGTGGTTGTTGCATCATACAAGAGGTTGGTCTTGATGGCTGCCTTTTGGGCTATTGCCGAATAGGAAAATCCTATGCAGGCAATCATTGTTATAATCATCTTTTGCTTCATAATCTTATGTTTTATGATTTTGTTCTTAGAAATATTTATTTTTATTATTCTTTTAAACTTTGAAGTTCTTAGAAAAATTACTTTTATGATTCTTGTCTTTTACTTTTTATTGGTTTTAGAAATCATTACTTTTATCTTTCCTCTAAACTTTGTAAGTTCTTAGAATCGTTAAATGGTAGTTTTTTTGTTCTTTCTGGTGGCAAATTTATGATGAATTCTCTTTGATTGCAAGTTTTTTAGCACTGAAAAATACTGAAAAATGCGATTTTTTCTATATTTACAACTAAAAAACACTGAAATTTACCCCTAAAAAGCTAAAAAAATCCCCAAAAAGGATACAAATCTCAAAATAAAAGCGTATTTTTGCGAAAAAGATGATGGTTAACTTTTTGATAGAATTATTGTATGAAAGGTCTTAGTAATAGTACGGTGAAAATGATACGATTTATAGAATTGTATCTTTGTCCACAATATTGTGGTGTGATTGATAGAAGAAGAGTGATAGCTTATCTGTTCTTTACACTGATAGAAGCTGTTGTGATTCCTCTGCATTTCTTCTTGTTTCTGATATTCTGGGAGCCTATGGGTTTTGCTCTTACTTGTGCGCATCTGATAGTTTTCTCTGTCCTCCAATGGACCATCTGGAAGCAAAGCTTAAGTTTCGATAATGGTTTGTCTGCCCTGCTGATGCTGGCTGCTGGTAAACTGATGATTGACAGTATATTCTGTGTTTTTTTTGGAGTTGTCGAAGACCATATCACGGTTTTGGGTAATGTCTTCGTCATGATGGTTATCGGAATTACCGCTCTCAGTCTGATGTTGCGTAAAACGGCTTTGGTCGTAGCTCTGGCGATGATTCCTGCATTGGCTATATATATCTATGCAGAACCTTCTGTTACCTTATGGCTTTCATTGAAGCCTTTACTCGTGGGTATATTGATGTTCGGCTATGTCTATACCTATAATATGAGTAAGGTGACTAAAGGATTGCGCCAACCGCGTGAAATCAATCAGGAAGAGAAGAAGGCATTGGAAATGCTTGCCAATATTCGCGATTTGGATCATGATAAAGCAGAAAGTTTGCTGGAAAGACTTACTCCTGAAATGCGTCAGCGTATTGTGGGGCTTGCCACTGAGCGGTTGAGAAAGGAAGAAAGGGAACTCTTAGCTTGGGATCTGGTATGTGTGGAACTGACCAAAAGCGAAAAGGTTATCTGCAAATTGATATTGGAAGGAAAGACGCTGAAGGAAATCTGTTCTATACTCAACAAGTCTGAGTCTAATATCACCAGCCAGCGCTGTCATATTCGCAGAAAACTGAAAATGGGACGTAAGGATGATTTGCGACGTACTTTGGAATTAAAAATTATAGAGGTAAGAGATGCGCTTTAGGCCATCTCTTATCTCTATTACTTTTATGTCAACCGTTCATTGATGTTGATGAACTGTCTTTTAATCTTCCATTCTCAGGAAGGCTTTAGGCAGATAGTCTATGAGATCGCCTGCGATGAGGCTCTCCTTGCCCAGATCTTTTATAGCTAAGTCGCCTGCGAGTCCATGAAGATACATGCCTATTTTGCAAGCTTCTGCCTGTCTGTAACCTCGGGCCAATAAGGCTGTGATAATGCCTGTCAAGACATCTCCGCTGCCGGCAGTAGCCATTCCGCTGTTGCCTGTTGAATTGAATTCGATATGCCCGTTTGGCGAGCAGAGTGCAGAATAATGCCCTTTGAGAATGATGTAAGCCTGGAGCCGCTCTGCCAGTTCACTGGCTTTCATCAGCCGTTCGTAACTGTTTGCACAGGTGTTACCTACCAGACGGTCTAATTCCTTAGGGTGGGGAGTCATGATGATTCCCTTTGGCAGTTGCTGCATCCAGGCTCTATGACTTGCCAGAATATTGATAGCATCTGCATCTACGACGAGTGGACAGGCGGTACGTCGTATCTGTGCAATCAGGGCGATGGCTGTTCCTTCGTTGATACCTAATCCCGGACCGATTCCTACGGCATCAAAGGTGTCGGCATCTGTAGGCTCACTGAAATATGTCTCTTCATGATCCAGTTGGAGGACAGCTTCCGGTACGCTGATTTGCATGATGTCGTAATTTCGCTTGGGCGTATGGGTAGTAACTTTTCCTACACCGGCTCTCAGACAGGCTTTGGTTGCCAATATGGCTGCTCCTGTCATTCCATAGCTTCCTGCGATGAGAAGCGCATTGCCCATACTGCCTTTGTGGGCAAAGTCGTTGCGAGGTCTCATCATGTGGCGGATATCGCTTTCTTCCAGGATGGAACATTTGCAGTCGGCATTTTGTATGAACTCATGCGAAAGGCGGATATCCAGTACCTTGAGGCGACCGATGTACTGCTGCATGTCGGCAAGCATCATGGAAAGCTTTTTCTGCTGGAGTGTCAGGGTAAGGTCTGCATGGATGATGTTGGCGTGGATGTTATAGGTGTTATCTTCGCACATCAGTCCGGACGGGATGTCGATACTTACCACCTTGGCTGCACTCTGGTTGATGTATTTCACCATTGCTGCAAAACCTCCGGCTAAAGGCTTGTTAAGGCCGCTGCCAAACATGCCGTCGATGACAACGGTCTTGTTTGTGAGCTGCGGCGGATCAAGGTTGACCGTAATTTCTGTAAATTGTCTGATCTGTTTGCATTCTGTAAGCCTCTTCTTATTGGCTGCACAGTCTGCAGAGAGTTTATTATGTACGTTAAACAGATATACCGAAACAGGATAACCATCTTCTGCCAGTAGTCGGGCCACCGCAAGCGCATCACCGCCATTGTTGCCAGGACCGGCAAAGACAACAATGGGAGTACGGCTGGACCATTCTTCCTCAATGCTTCGGGTAATGGCTTTAGCCGCACGCTCCATCAGATTGAGCGATGAGATAGGTTCATGCTCGATGGTATATCTGTCCAATTCATGAATCTGAGTACTTGTAAATATCTTCATATTTCTCCTATTATTGTGGGGGTGTTCTTTTTCTACAAATGCAAAAGTACTAAAAAAAGCCCGATGAAAGCACGAAGTTTCGTATTTTTTTCGTAATTTTGCACAAAATATTATTTTCAAGACTATGGGTATAGTTAAAATCAAGGACAAAACCTTTAAGACTTCCATTCCGGAAGCAGAGATTTTGAAGAAAGTACAGGTCGTGGCAGACCGCATAAACAAGGACTTTGAGGGTAAGAAACCTGTGTTCTTGGCAGTGTTGAATGGCTCGTTTATTTTTGCTGCCGATTTGATGCGCATGATAACGATACCGAGTGAGATTTCGTTTGTGAAATATGCTTCCTATGAGGGCACTTCCTCTACCGGTAGCATGAAGACGCTCATGGGTATCAATCAGGATTTGGCTGGTCGCCATGTCATTATTGTGGAGGATATCGTTGATTCTGGGTTTACCATGGCCCACATGATAGAGGAACTCAAGAAAATGAATCCTGCATCAGTAGAAATCTGCTCTCTTCTCGTGAAACCGGGTAACCTGAAGGTGGATCTGGACATCAACTATGCCGTAATGGAAATCCCTAACGATTTCATCGTAGGATATGGATTAGATTATGACCAAGAAGGCAGAAACCTCCGCGACATCTACACGATTGTAGAAGAATAGGGGGTGAAGCATGTGGGAGAAAATTAGTGATTATTGCTTGGATGTCTCCAAGTATCTTATAACAGCAGCGTTTATAACGACTTTTGTTGGTGATATTGGGGAAGAACTTCATTGGCTTATTTATCTGATTAGCTTTATCTTGGCAGTGGGGCTTTTTTGGGTCGCTCTGTATTTTGACAAGAAAGGTAAGAAAGAGAAAGAAGAAAGACGTAAAAAATATACTAAGTTTAATAATAAAAATAGGAGGATATAAGTATGAACACTTTAATCTTTTTAGGTATGTTCACTGTTTTCTTTGGTGTAACGATTGCTATACTTTTGTCTCCTTGGGGGCAGAAATGGATGAATGAATATTAATTTCTGACACAACATAAAACAATTTATATATATTAAGGTAAAAATGAAAAATATCGTAATTTTCGGTGCTCCAGGTGCTGGTAAAGGTACTCAGAGCGACAAGATGATCGAGAAATATGGTCTCGGTCACATTTCTACAGGTGATGTACTCCGTAATGAAATCAAGAACGGTACAGAACTTGGTAAGACTGCTAAGGGTTATATCGACAATGGTCAGTTGATTCCAGACGAGTTGATGATCGACATTCTCGCAAGCGTATATGATAGCTTTGGTAAAGAGCATAAGGGTGTGATTTTTGATGGTTTTCCACGTACCACTCCACAGGCTGAGGCTTTGAAGAAGATGTTGGCTGAGCGTGGTCATAAGATTGCTGCCATGATTGAGTTGGCTGTTCCTGAGGATGAGTTGATGGCTCGTTTGATCAACCGTGGTAAGGAAAGCGGTCGCTCTGATGATAACGAGGAGACTATCAAGAAGCGTCTCAATGTATATCATACACAGACTGCTCCTCTCATCGATTGGTATGAGAAGGAAGGTATTCATCACCACATCGAGGGTCTCGGTACTGTAGATGAGATCTTCGCTCGTGTTTGCAATGTGATTGACAACCTCTAATGATCATATTTAATGTGTAATGTTTAATGTTTAGTTGGGTTTGCGCCTTGGGTGCAGCTTGATAAAAATTAGGCATTGCACATTACTTTCTTTCAACCAGGAAGAGGATCAATCAGGAAGAGAATCAAACATAAACATAAAACAATAGAAAAAATGGCTGAATCCAATTTCGTAGATTATGTAAAAATCAATTGCCGCTCTGGTAAGGGTGGTAAAGGCTCCATGCACCTGCGCCACGTGAAGTACCAACCTAATGGTGGTCCTGATGGTGGTGATGGCGGACGTGGAGGAAGCATTTATCTTCGCGGCAACCACAATTACTGGACGTTGCTGCACCTCAAATATCAACGTCACTTCTTTGCTGAGCATGGTGGTAATGGTGGACGTGATAAATGTCATGGCACTGACGGTAAGGACATCTATATTGACGTACCTTGTGGTACGGTGGTTTACAATGCTGAGACTGGCAAGTACGTTTGTGATGTAACTTATGATGGGCAAGAAGTGCTCCTGCTCAAGGGTGGTCGTGGTGGACTTGGTAATTTCCAGTTCCGTACTTCTACCAATCAGGCGCCACGCTATGCTCAACCAGGAGAACCTATGCAGGAAATGACCATCATCATGGAGTTGAAACTTCTGGCTGATGTGGGTCTTGTTGGTTTCCCTAATGCGGGAAAGTCAACTCTTCTCTCTGCTGTGTCAAGTGCTCGTCCTAAAATAGCCAACTATCCATTTACTACGCTCGAACCATCATTAGGTATCGTGGATTATCGCGATCACCAGAGTTTTGTCATGGCTGATATTCCTGGCATCATCGAGGGTGCGAGCGAAGGAAAGGGACTCGGTTTGCGATTTCTCTGCCATATTGAGCGCAACTCTCTCTTGCTGTTTATGGTACCAGGAGATACGGACGATATCAAGAAAGAATATGAGGTGCTGCTGGGTGAGTTGAAGAATTTCAATCCGGAGATGCTCGACAAGCATCGTGTACTTGCCATCACCAAGTGTGACCTTCTTGACGAGGAACTCATAGAGATGCTCAAGGAAACGCTTCCTACCGACCTGCCTGTGGTTTTCATATCTTCAGTGACAGGACAGGGTATTCAGGAACTCAAGGATATTCTGTGGAAAGAGTTGAACTCAGAGAGTAATAAGCTCCAGGAGATAACTGCAGAAGATACCCTCGTGCATCGTGATAAGGATATGTCTCGCTTCCAGCAGGAATTGGCTGATGAAGGTGAGGATATCGTTGAATATATCGATGAGGATGATATCGAGGACGTAGAAGACCTGGATGATTTTGAATACGAGTAATGATAAAGGAATATAATATAGCCTCTGATGTCATGGCTTTTTCTACCACTCGTCAGGGTGGGGTGAGCCAGGGCAACTATGGTGAATTTAATATAAATGAGTTTTGCGGTGATAATCCGGAATGCGTGGAGGCTAACCGCAAGGCTTTGGCTCATGAACTGGGTGTTGAGGAAAATCGTATTCTCATCCCACATCAGGTTCATGGCGTGGAGGTAAGACAGATTGCAGGTGAGTTTCTTTCAATGCCTGAAAATATCCGTAAAATGGTGTTGGAGGGAGTTGATGCTATTATGACCAATCTGAAAAATGTCTGTATCGGTGTTTCAACGGCTGATTGCATTCCTGTACTTCTCTATGATGAGGAGCATCATGCCGTGGCTGCCATTCATGCCGGTTGGAGAGGAACCTTGGCTCGCATCGTACATAAGACCATGCAAGAGATGGCTTTTGCCTACAAGACAGAGCCTAAACATCTCAAGGCAGTGATAGGTCCTGGCATCTCTATGGTGAATTTTGAAGTGGGAGATGAGGTTTACGAGGCTTTTGAACAAGCCGCTTTCCCAATGGAAGAAATAGCAGCGCAATATCCTAATGCTGCTTTCAAGGCCAATCCTGAGGAACGTGAGCGTATGGCTGCCGAGGGAAATATTGATCAACCTTTGAAATGGCACATCAATCTGCCACTTTGCAACAAGGAGATTCTTACCCATTGCGGTGTTCTGGAGGAAAATATCCATGATTGCGGCATTTGTACATTTGCTCATTCTGACGAATATTTTTCAGCCCGCAAACTTGGAACAGATAGCGGACGAATTTATACAGCTATTATGCTGAAATAATGATAAAAAAACATCCACGAAACGCATTTCGGTACGTTTGTGGATGTTTTTTATATTCTATTGATTACTTTTTCTGCGACTTGCGGTTGGCGCGTTGTTGGCGATATTTAGCTTTCTGACGAGCAGAGCCACTGCCGTGGGCGCCGGTAATGTACTTTTTCTTTTTGGCCTTAGTCTTCACCTTTCCGTCGTCGTCCTTTTTAGGACCACCACCGCTTTTGAAGACCATGCCGCCCATGATTATATCGTCTATATCATTCATGTCGTTTTTATATTGAAGGGGGGATGAATTCTCACTCTTCGTTCTTCACTCAATTAATGGTGGAACAAGCGAACATGTGTGAACGCCATGGCGATACCATATTTGTCACATGTCTCAATAACATTGTCGTCACGGATAGAACCACCAGCCTGTGCGATATATTCTACGCCACTCTTGTGAGCACGCTCGATGTTGTCACCGAATGGGAAGAAGGCATCACTACCCAGGCAAACACCTGTGTTCTGTGCAATCCATGCTTTCTTCTCCTCACGTGTCAAAGGCTCAGGCTTCTCAGTGAAGAACTGCTCCCAAACACCATCCTGAAGAACGTCTTCCCATTCGTCTGAGATATATACGTTGATGGTATTGTCACGGTCTGCACGGCGGATCTTCTCCTTGAAAGGCAGGTTTATGACTTTAGGGCACTGGCGCAGCCACCATTCATCAGCCTTGCTACCAGCCAGACGAGTACAGTGGATACGGCTCTGCTGACCGGCACCGATACCGATAGCCTGTCCGTCCTTCACATAGCATACAGAGTTACTCTGTGTATATTTCAATGTGATGAGTGCTATGATGAGGTCACGCTTAGCATCTGCAGGGAAATTCTTGTTTTGTGTAGGAATATCCTCGAAGAGTGCTGGGTCGTCTAATTTTACTTCATTACGACCTTGCTCAAAAGTAATGCCAAATACTTGCTTACGCTCAATAGGAGCAGGAGTGTAGTCTGGATCAATCTGGATTACGTTGTATGTACCCTTACGCTTATCCTTGAGAATCTCAATGGCCTCAGGAGTATAACCAGGAGCAATCACGCCATCGCTGACTTCTCTCTTGATAAGGAGAGCTGTAGCCTCGTCACAAACATCGCTCAATGCTACGAAGTCACCATAAGAACACATGCGGTCGGCACCACGGGCACGAACGTATGCGCAAGCCAATGGAGACAACTCGAAGTTGACATCATCGCAGAAGTAAATCTTCTTCAAAGTGTCGCTGAGAGGAAGTCCTACTGCGGCTCCGGCAGGAGATACGTGCTTGAAACTTGCTGCAGCTGGAAGACCAGTGGCAGCCTTGAGCTCCTTGACCAATTGCCAAGAATTGAAGGCATCGAGGAAGTTGATATAGCCAGGGCGGCCATTCACTACTTCGATAGGCAGTTCGCTTCCATCCTCCATATAGATTCTGGAAGGTTTCTGATTCGGATTACATCCGTACTTGAGTGCTAATTCTTTCATTGCAAACATGTATTTATTAAGAATTTGCTGCAAAGTTACAAAAAATATCGCATTTTTGTAGCATCGAATCAAACTTTTTTGTACTTTTGCAGGCAATTAGGTAACGATAGAGAAAAAGTAGAGAATACGTTAGTAAAAAGATAAAGAGAATTGCAAATTTCATGATGTTATGAAAAATGACTTAGTACTTCTCACCCATGAGGTGGAGAAGAAGATTGGTAAGAAGATTCATGTAGGTTCTGATTTTGAAAAATTAGCTTCTATCTTCTCTGTGAAACATCATCTCAAGGTGAGTGCACAGGGACTGCACAAGGTGTGGGGATATGTGAGTGGTAAGGAAAAACCTACCAAGGAAACGCTCAATAAACTGGCACTTTTCGTAGGGTATCAAAGTTGGGATGATTTTCATGAGGCTCTTCATGGTGAAGATGATGGAAATCTGAGCTATGATACGGATGAAGATCATGAACTGAAGCCTGATTCTTCGGATGATATTGATTGAAGGAAAATTGTCTTGGGAAAAAACAAAAAAGGAGATTCCGCAAATGATTTGCAAGGAATCTCCTTTTTATTTTACTTGGATAGTAATCAAGTGAATTACTCTGCGTTCTTGGCAATAGTCTTCTTCTCAGCGATACGAGCCTTCTTACCAGTGAGCTTACGCAAGTAATACAACTTAGCGCGACGTACTTTACCATGCTTGTTCACCTCGATAGAATCGATAGCTGGTGACTCGATAGGGAAGATACGCTCAACACCTACTGTACCAGACATCTTACGAACTGTGAAACGCTTCTTGTCACCATGACCAGAGATCTTGATAACAACACCACGGTAGAGCTGGATACGCTCTTTTGTACCCTCGACGATTTTGTAAGCGACTGTGATAGTATCACCTGCCTTGAACTCAGGGAACTTCTTGCCGGTTGCAAATGCTTCTTCAGCAACTTTAATCAAATCCATTTTTTTGTATAGAATTAAAAATTGTTTGTCGTTCCTGCGCAACATGGACGGGCAACTCTTCTGCCCAGACAACAGCGGTTACGCCGAAAAGCGGGTGCAAAGTTACGCTTTTTTCTTCTATCTTGCAAATTTTCAATCATTTTTCTTAGTTTTTTCCACAAATATTCGTATCTTTGTGTCATCATGTTTTAAATTTAGTAAGTATGAAGAATAAAAATAGTGGTAAATGTATGCTGGCAGCAGCTGCTATGTTGCTGATGGTCAGTCCTTCTGCTGCTCAAAAATACAAGGTGGCAAAGGTGGAACGTACTCGCATTCTCATCGATCAGCGATGGGATGCTAAACCTGATGCTGAGGCTGCCCAGTTTATTGCTCCTTATAAAAATAAGGTGGATAGTATTATGGGGCCTGTTGTTGGTACTATTGCCCACGATATGACTCGTCATCGCCCTGAAAGCGAACTCAGTAATCTGCTTTGCGACATCCTGGTATGGGGTGGCAGACAGTTTAATGAGCAGCCTGTCTTCTCGGTGTATAACATGGGTGGCATCCGAAGCAATCTTGCCAAGGGAAAGATCACCGTGGGCGATGTAAACGATATGGCTCCTTTTGAGAACAAAATCTGTTTCCTCACCCTCAAGGGCGATAAGGTGCTCGAACTCTTTCAGCAGATAGCCCATCGTGGCGGCGAAGGACTGAGCCATGCCGTGAGAATGGTTATCACCAAGGATGGCAAACTGGAGAGTGTCACCCTGAACGGCGAGCCTGTAGATCCAGAGAAGAGTTATCGCATCGCTACCCTCGATTATCTGGCTGAAGGCAACGACCAGCTGGTAGCCTTCAAGAGCGGCACCGATGTGTTTGCCCCTAAGCAGAAGGAGAACAATGTGCGCTACATCATCATGAACTACTTCCGCGAGATGAAGGCGCAGGGTAAGGTGGTGGAATCCAAGATAGAAGGCAGATGCTCAGTTGATAGTTTATAGTTTACAGTTTATAGTTTATAGTTGATAGTTCTGATGAAACATACATTATTATATATAGGCATGGTTCTTGCATCCTTTATGATGCAGCCAGCTACTGTTCAGGCTAAAGCCCAGAAAGAGGCTAAGGTAGTTAAGCAGCTCGTGGTGCTCCATACCAACGATACGCATTCCTGCGTGATGCCCATCAATCCCAATCTTGCCGATACGGCGATGGCAAACCGTGGCGGCTATCTCCGCCGCGTAGCCATGATCAAGCAGGAGCGCAAGGCGAATCCCGACCTGCTGCTCTTCGACAGTGGCGATTTCTCGCAGGGATCCCCTTATTATTCACTCTTCAAGGGCGATGTAGAGGTAGGGTTGATGAACGAGATGAAGTATGATGCCGCCACCATCGGCAACCATGAGTTCGATTACGGCATGGACAATATGGTGCGTCTCTTCAGGATGGCGAAGTTCCCGATTGTTTGTGCCAACTACGATTTCACCGGCACCGAGCTGGCGGATATTGTGAAGCCATACGTGATATTGCATCGCAAGGGACTCAAGATTGGCGTCTTCGGACTGGCTCCGCAGCTTGCCGGCTTGGTGAGTGAGAAGAATTGCGGTTGCATCCAGTACCTGGATCCTATCCAGAAGGCGAACGAGATGACAGAGATCCTGAAGAAGAAGGAGAAGTGTGATGTCATCATCTGCATCTCTCATCTGGGCTGGAATATAGAGGGCACGGATGATACCGAGGTGATTGCTGCATCCCGTCACATAGACCTGGTATTGGGAGGTCACAGCCACAGCTTCTTCCAGAAGCTGAAGTACAGAACAGATCTTGATGGCAAGCAGGTGCCTGTAGATCAGAATGGCAAGGGTGCCATCTGGGTTGGCAAAATGACATTGGATATTGTGAAAAATAAATAAAACTTGTATAAAGACAAAATACAAAAAGACTCCCCGAAAAACTCGGGGAGTCTTTTTGTATTTTTTATATCATATCATGATATCTGTTATTCCTTGTTAGAAGAGGCATAGAGTCCGATGCAGGCACCGATGAAGCCACCGCTCTTCTGGGTGCTCAGGTTGCTGGCATCAACGCCTTTGGCGAGCAGCTGCCAGTCGCCACCTTCCTCTGCATAATAGAAATCATAATATCTGTCATGACCTTCTACCTTCAGCTTCAGCTTGCCTGCCTTGATAGGGGCTGAGGCGATGGTGACGTTGTTCTTCTCGGCACGGGTCAGGGTAATCATCAGCTTGCCATTCTTCATGGTCTTGCCCAACACGAAGTTGTGGTCTTCCTTCTGGAGAAGTGCCAAACCTGCTATCTCCTTGTCGTTGCGAGGAGTGAAGTTGATTTCTGTCTCGGCAGAGAAGGTGCCGTGCTGCTGGCGTGCCCAGATGGCAGACATTGGTTCACGCTTGTAGATATTGCCTGGCAGCAGCTGCATGTTCAGCTTGCCGTTTTCTACCTTATAGCAATCTGTAAAGTCGCGGAGGAACATCCAGCGTTGGTTCAAATCCTTCAGACCAATGCCGTTGTCGGCTGCATCGAAGTTATCCACATAGCTGAAGTTGCCCGAGAATTCGTTCTTCTCGGCTGGCTTCAAACCAGCCTTTTCGCCTACCGTAGAAATAGGGGTGTTCTTGGCGAGAATCTCTGGCCATCCATTCTTCCAGGTTACAGGCAGGAGATAAGTATCGCGACCTGTGTTGTACATATCTTCCTCATAAGGGCGGCAAGCCAGGAACACTGCCCACCAGTTGCCCTTGCCATCTTCAACGATGTCGGCATGACCGGCACTTGATACTGGGTCCTTGCGGTTAGGGTCGAGACCGGTACGCTGGGTAAGGATAGGGTTGTTAGGACATTCCTCCCATGGTCCCATCGGATTCTTGGCACGCAGGATAACCTCGCTGTGCCATCCGCCTGTACCACCTTCTGCACACATCAGATAATAGAACTTGCCCTTCTTGAAGAGGTGAGGACCCTCAATCCAGATAGGACGCGCCTCTACATGGGTTCCGCCACGCAGAATCTCCTTGAAGTCGCCCTTGATGCTGTCGCCCTTCACGTCGAATTCGAAGCAGCGGATAGCACGCTGACCCTCATAGTCGGCACCGCCAACTACCGGACCGTTATGTACGATATATCCCTTTCCGTTGTCATCGAAGAAGAAGCTTGGGTCGATGCCGTCAATCTTCTTCAGATAGATAGGCTCGCTCCAGCCTTTGGAAGGATCTTTTGATTTCACAAAGAAGTTGCCGGCTCCCACATTGGTGGTAATCATATAGAAGGTCTTGTTCTTCTTGTTATAGCTGATGGCTGGTGCGAAGATACCGGCTGATACCTGCTGGCCCTTCAATGGAACCTGTGACTGGCGGGTGAGCACATGTCCGGCAGGAGTCCAGTTTACCAAATCCTTGCTGGTAGAGAGAGGTACACCTGGGAAGAAGGTGAAGGATGAGTTCACCAGATAATAGGTGTCACCTACGCGGCAGAGGGATGGGTCTGGATAGAATCCTGCCAATACTGGGTTGTAGTACTGATGCGTCTTGTCTATCGGGACATTGAATCGGGCATCATTGCCGGCATACTTGAAGTAGTCGAACTCTGCTGTCTGTGCCTGCGCTCCTGCAGCAAGCATCATCGAAAGCGATAAGATTGCTAATTTCTTCATTATAATTGTTGATTTTAAAGATTATACAAAAAATGCAGCGAAAAACCAGAGAGAGAATCCATACTGGTTTTTCCGCTGCAAAGTTACGGTTTTATTTGCAATCTTTCATTGTGAAATGTAACCAAGACTTTTTTCAATGTTTCATAAAGCTTTGTTTTTGTTACATATTCTTTTTTCTATTGTGTATCATCTTTATTTCTTCATGGCATTCTGCATGTATTCTCTAGGGGAACAGCCATAGAGGTTCTTGAACATGGTGCTGAAACTTGCGGAATTAGAGAAGCCGCAAGCATACATCACGTCGGTGATGCTCTGCTTGCCATCCTTCAGCAACTTGGCTGCCTGCTGCAGACGGATGTTGCGGATGAAGCAGTGTGGCGTCTGATTGGTCAGCTCCTTCATCTTGCGGTGCAGGTGCACGCGACTGATGCCCACCTTCTGGGCTATCATATCGACACTCAGGTCGGAATCGCCGATGTTCTCGTTAATCACCTCCATCACACGCTGCATCAGTGCATCATCTGGAGTCTGAATCTTCTTTTGCTCCACCTTCTCCTCCTGACGCTCTTTGCCCGTAAATTTGTTTTTCAGCGTGCGGCGCATGGTGAGCAGGTTGATGATGGTGCGGCGCAGGATGTCCATATTGAATGGCTTCAGTATGTAGGCATCGGCACCGGTCTGTAATCCTTCCAGCTGATCTTCTTCACGGCTCTTTGCCGTGAGCAGGATGATAGGCACATCATTGGTGTTGATGTTTGATTTCAGCTTGGCACAGAGGGTGGTTCCGTCCATTTCCGGCATCATGATGTCGCTGATGATGAGGGCAGGCTTATTCTTCAGAATCTCGTTGAGTGCCACCTTTCCGTTAGGGTAGGTGCGAATCTTGAAGTCGCTGGAGAGCTGGGCCTTCAGGTAATCCTGAATATCCTCTTCGTCTTCCACAATCACGATTTCAGCCTTGTTTCCACTTGCTGAGGCTGGCAGATTGCCCTGCATATCCGTTGTGCCGGCTGCGCTTTCGGCTTTTTCGGCATTTTCCGTCTCCTTCACCTCCTGTTCCAGCTGCTCTACCTCGGCAAGTTCCTGGTTCTGCTTTTCCTTTATCTCTTCTTCGTCGATGAGTTCTTCGGGTTTCAGATGGTCCTTGCCCAGCGGAATGCGGATGATGAACTCGCTGCCGTGCTCAAACTTGCTTCCCTTCTCGCCCTCGTTGTTGCGGGCAGAGATGGTGCCGTAGTGCAGTTCCACGAGCGAGCGGGTGAGGTCGAGACCGATGCCCGTACCGACGTTGCGGTCGCTAGGGTCGGCAGGGGTCTGGTAGAAGCGCTGGAAGATGGTTTCCAGCTTATCTTTTGGAATACCGATGCCGCTGTCCTTGACGCTGATGTAGGCATGGTGGTCGGTGTGGGTGAGCGAGAGTAGGATGTGGCCTGCCGTAGGGGTGAACTTGAAGGCGTTCGAAAGGATGTTGATAATCACCTTGTCGAAGTTGTTTCGGTCTATCCATACGGGCAGTTCTTCGCTGTCGTGCTGGTATTCGAAGTCGATGTTCTTGGCCAGAGCCTGCTGCCTGAAGAGTTTGTATTCCTCGTTGATGAACGCCACCATGTCGGTCTGGCACATGCGCATCACCATCTGTCCCTTGTCTATCTTTCTCAGGTCCATCATCTGGTTGATGAGGTGGAGGATACGTTCCGAGTTCTTTCGGATAATCTCGTAGATGCCCTGTCGGTGAGGCTCCTTGTCTTCCTTGATGAGCGAGAGCAGCGGCGTGATGATGAGCGTGAGCGGCGTGCGGATTTCATGACTGATGTTCATGAAGAACTTGATCTTCGCCTCGCCCATATCTTCGGCGTGGATGTGCTGCTGCAGGATGAGCTGGTCTTCCATCTGGCGCTTGCGGTGGCGCAGGTAGAGCATGATGGCTGCTATGAGGAGCAGCAGATAGAAGAGCTTTGCCCAGATGCTGGCATACCAGGCTGGGTGAATGGTGATGGTGAATTCTTTCACCGGTGTTTCGTAGCCATTGCAGATGGCCTTGATGCGGTATTTGTATCTGCCTGGAGCCAAGTGAGAGAAGGCAAGTTCGTTCTGTCCTGCTGGCACCGTGCGCCAGGCATCGCCGTTGATGCTGTAGGCGTATCTTATCTGCTCCACATTATTATAGGTGAGGGTAGAGAGCTGCAGGGAGAAGGTGTTGTCTTCGTGAGAAAGCTGGAAATCACGGGAAAAGGTTGACCAGTTGTCCGTGATGGTATAGCTGCCCGACTTCATGCCCGGAGTCACCATCTTGTTGTTCAAGATGAACCCCGAGATAACTACCTTTGCCTGCCATGGGTGCTGTCTTACTTGATCTGCCTGGAACCAGTTGAGTCCGCCCGAACCGCCCATCAGGATGGTTTTTCCATCCTGTGTGGTGCATACGGAAGCGTCGCTGAACTCGTTGCTCTGCAGTCCGCTTTCGGCATAGAACTTGGTGATTGTTCCGCTCTTGAGAGCCAGTTTGTTGAGTCCCTTGATGGTTCCTATCCATATATTGCCCTGGTAGTCCTCGGTAATGCTTGCCACGCTGTTGTCGGTGAGCCCGTTGGCTGTGGAATAATGTTTAGGCTCTATTCCTTTTCTGAAGTCGAAGCAGAAGGCTCCATCCTCGGTGCCATACCATACCTGGTCTTTGCTGTCAACAAACACGCAGTGGGAGAATCTGTTCTTGTTGAGGCAGTTGATGCCCTTGAAGGTGGAAACCCAGCTGTTTCGCTTGCGGTCGAGGCACGCCAATCCCACAGAGGTGGCTATATACACGTGGTTGCCATCCTTTGATAAGGCCATCTTGACGAGGTAATTGTTGGGCAGGTTGTTGGCCTTGAGGTTGTTATCTGCACCATATTTAGCCTTGTAGTTCCTTCGGCTTCCGTCTTTCTGCAGGCAGAAGAGACCTTCGCCCATGGTGGCTATCCAGATGTTGCCCTGTGGGTCTTGCTTGATATCGAAGATGCCCACCGACTTGCTGATGCCCAAATCAACGGGGTGGAAGCTTCCGGCTGCATCCATATAGCCCAGACCGTCGGTATAGGTTCCCACCCAGGTTCTGCCCTGCTGGTCCTTACAGAGGGTGAGTACGGTGCTTTGGTTTAGGAAATGCCCCTCTACGCTGCGGGTTGCTATATTAAATAGGTATAGGCCATCCTTGTCGGTACCCACCCACACCTGGTTGCCCTGGTTGATGCTGAGGCTGGTAACGCAGTTTTCGCCAATTACGTTGCGGTTGCCCAGGCGGAAGCCCATGTAGTTGAAGTCGTTCTGTATGTTGCTCTGCATGAATACGCCTTTCTGCAGCATGCTCACCCAGATGTTGCCCTGATTGTCTTCTATGATGCTGGTTATCTTGCTCTTGGCCAGGTTCACCAGTCGGCTGAAGAGAGGGTTATCCTGCAGGAATCCGGTCTGAGGGTCATATACATAGATGCCCAGTCCGTCGCAGCCGATATAGAGCTTGTTGTTGCGGCTGATATAGATGTTGTCGATGGGCAGGTTTCCGATGTTGCTGATTCGGGCAAAGGCGTTGCTTCCTGCCCTGAGCAGATATACGCCCTGGTTCTTGCTGGCGAGATAGAGGTTGCCCAGGGCATCCTGCAGGATATCCTGTGCGCCCACGCCTTCGGTTCCGGTAAAGTGTGAGGTGACTCTGCCGTTTGTTTCCTTGCGGTAGAGTTTCCCGTCTTCGGTGATGATCCAGAGTCTGCCCCGTTTATCTTCCAGGAGTTTGTGGATATATTTCAGTTTTTCCACCTCTCCCTTCATGGCATGGCATTTTTGTTCATCCTGCTTTTTGAGCATGATGCCATAGCCCGATGTAGCCACGGCTACGTCTTTGTTTCTTAGCGGATATATCTGCTTTACGTAGGTGGCGAGTTCTTTGCCTTTGGAATCGAGCATAGGGATTTTTAGGAATTCACTTCCCGTAAATTCCAATAGAGAGTTGTTGGTACCTAGCAGGATATGTTCTTTCTCGTCTTGAGCAATGCTATTGATGTAGTTGCTGTTGAGACCTAAAAAATTTGACATATCCTTCTTTATTATGGTGATGTGGTAACCATCGTAGGTGTTCAAACCGTTGCGGGTGGCTATCCAGATGAATCCGCTCTTGTCCTGGAACACCTGCGTGGCGAGGTTGCTCGAGAGCTGATTGTCCGTGTTGAAGAGTTTGCCGCTCTGTGCCCATGTCTGGATGGAGAAGAGGCAAATCATCATCGTGATGATTAATTGGCTTATAGTTTTCATGTTTCTTGTTTATATTTATATAGTGTTATTTTCTGCTTGCAAAAGTACGATTTTTAATTGGAATATCCCAATAATTCTTTCTTTTCCTGATTGCAGGAAACAAATAATATGCCTTTTGGTGTTTATTATCAGGTAATGTTACATGACGGAAAGTATATGTTATACGTCTAAACTCCTCATAAACTATCGGTTACGCAGGATAAAGCCTGTTTCCCGATTTCTTGATACCTTTGCCCCGTCAAACAGAGTCAATTTTGCATTGGCATTAGGTTATGGTTATTGTGAAATATGCGAAATAGTAGTTTTTTGAATGATTTTAGTTAGAATGGTTTTTTGTTAGGTTAATATAGGTTTATAGCATTTGAGTTCAATTTTAAATGAACATATTATGATTGAAAAGATCATGATTAATTGGTTTTCTAGGAATGGTGCGTAGGGATACGCACCATTCTCTTTAAAGGTAACTAAGATAGTTTTTGGGGGCTTGATAATTAATTGACAATTTGGAAAAGTGATAAAAATCTAAAAATAAAATAACATGAACAGAAAGAAATTGTTAATATCACTCGCTATGACTATGCTGTCAATGGCGGGGCTGGCTGCAGATAATCTGCCGGCACTCCGTGTGCAGGGTAAGAATCTGGTGGATGCCAATGGTAAGATTGTTGTCTTGCATGGTGTGATGGATACGCCCAACCGCTACTTCAACGGCTGGCGATGGCAACAGTGGAAGGCCGACTATTCGGAAGCCGACATCCAGCCTTGCCTGGAATATTTCGAGAAGATCTTCACCGCCATTACCGATCATTCCCAGGGCGCTTACTGTGATGTGTTCCGTCTGCACATGGATCCTTGCTGGGTTGCGGGTACCGAGAGCCTGAACTCTGGCTATATGAGCTATTATGATAATAATGGTCACGAGACTACTGGCGAAGCAAATATCACCAAGTTTTACTTACCTTATTATAGGAAGTATCTCCAGTCACTCTATATTCCGCTCATCAAGCAGGCTTTGGCACACGGACTTTATGTAGTGGTTCGCCCTCCTGGGGTTTGCCCTCCAAAGCTCACAGTAGAGGAATATAACAATGCCGCCACCAAGAGGAAGTGCTATCTGTATTATCTTCTCAATATATGGCATGAGTTTGCTTCCGATTCATATATCCAGGAACATTCCGGACAGATTTCCATTGAGCTAGCCAACGAGCCAATCTCCATCACGTGGAATGGCAGTTCTGACAATGGAGCTATGAAGGAATTCTTCCAGCCTGTCGTGAACAGGATTCGCCGCGATGGATTCAATGGCATCATCTGGGTGCCGGGCACCACTTGGCAGCAAAACTATCGTGACTATGTAAAGCATCCGATAGTAGACTCGCAAAACAATCTGGGTTATGCCGTTCACTGCTATCCAGGCTGGTATAGGTCAGGCTCGGGCAACAATGACAATACCAACAAGGAGATATTCTACAATGCATTCCTGGATGCTGTGCCAGTGGCGAAGACCAATCCTATCATCGTGACCGAGATAGACTGGAGCCCATACAAGCCAGGCTCAGGCCACAAGGACGAGCAGGGCAACTGGGTGGAGAGCAACTATGGCACTTGGGGTACCGCTACCACATCAGGTTTTGGTGAAGGATGGAAGTATATCCACGACAAACTGGGCAATATCAGCATGACGCTTCAAGGCTCAGGACTCTACTTCGACATCGACACTTATCTCAAGGACAAGGTTGTGGAGCCTGCGTTCAAGGGAGTAGACGAGGCTTGCGGCGAAGCTTGCTTTAAATGGTACAAAGAGTGGTATTTGAAACAAAATACAACAGGAATTAAACAATTAGAAACCCAGGCAGACGTGGTTTCCACCTTATATTATAATATAGAAGGAAAAGAAGTTGAAAAGCCAACTACTGGTGTTTATATAATAAAACAACTGTTAAGTAATGGAAAAATACGTTCTCGCAAGTTTTTTTTGAAATGATAAACTTTATGTTACACCACACAAAGTATGTTTCGAAAGAAATCCATACCTTTGTCGCCGTGAATAAACAATTTTAATACACGCCTAAATTTTTAAAGCATAAATCAAAAATGAATAGAACATGATTGAACAAGTGTTAACAATGAAACGGACAGCAGCCTTATGCTTGGTGGGTGCTTTCTGTAGCCTGAATGCTCAGGCGCAGAAGATCCTGGTCAAGGGTAATCTTGTTGACGGTACAGGTGAGCCTCTGATAGGTGCCACTGTAAAAGTGAAAGGAAACGCCGGTGTCGGTGCTATCACCGACTTAGATGGTAATTTCAGCATCAGTGTTCCTTCAGAGAATTCTACCTTGGTATTTACATACGTGGGTATGAAGACCAAGGAAGTAAAGGTAGGTACGAAGAGAGAGTTCAAACTTACTCTTGAAGACGACAACGCCATTGGCGAAGTTGTAGTCGTTGGTTATGGTCAGCAGAAGAAGGCTTCTGTCGTAGGTTCCATCACCCAGACTACTGGTGAGGTTTTGGAGCGTGCAGCTGGTGTCAGCGACGTTGGTTCAGCCTTGACAGGTAACCTCCCAGGTGTTGTTACAATCCAAGGCAATGGTATGCCTGGTGAGGAGGAACCTCAGATTATTATCCGTGGTTCTAGTTCATGGAACAATTCCGACCCTCTCGTTCTCGTTGATGGTATTGAACGTCCTCTGAGCAGCGTGGACATCTCTTCTGTGGAGAGCATCTCTGTACTGAAGGATGCTTCTGCTACTGCAGTCTATGGTGTGAAGGGAGCCAATGGTGTCATCTTGGTTACCACCAAGCGTGGTCAGGAAGGCAAGGCTAAGATTGACGTTGGTTTCAATGCTACGTTGAAAGCTCCTTCTAAGTTGCCTAACAAGTACGACTCTTATGATGCGTTGATGCTTCGTAACCAAGTGGTAGAGCGTGAACTGGGCATTTATCCTGAAGGTGTTTCATATCTTCGTCCTCAGTCTTTTATAGACAACTATCGAAACCAGACTACGCAGGAGCAGCGTGAACGTTATGCCAATGTGGATTGGCAGGATGCACTTTTCAAAAAGTCTGCTGTGTCCTATAATGCCAACGTGAACGTGAGTGGTGGTACAAAATTTGTTAAGTACTTCGCTTCTGCTGATTTCGTGCATGAGGGTGACCTCTTCCGTGAGTATGACAATGGTCGTAATTACAACTCTGGCTATGGATACAATCGTATCAATGTTCGTAGTAACTTGGACTTTGCCATCACAAGTAGCACTACTTTGAAGGTAAATGTGGCTGGTAGCAATGGCGTAAGAAAAGCTCCTTGGAGTAACATGAGCAATAGTGAGTGGCAGATTGGTCAGCAGTGGGCTGGTGCTTATAACATCGCCCCAGATGTGTTCTTGCCACAATATTCTGACGGCACATGGGGATTCTATCCAGCTGCTTCCAATGTAAGTAACTCTGCAATGAATCTTGCTATCGGTGGTACAGCACAGGCTACAACCACTCGTATCAATACAGACTTTACCCTTGAGCAGAAATTGGATTTCATAACCAAAGGCTTGAATTTCCGTGGTACTATCTCTTGGGATAATGTTTTTGTTGAGACAGGACGAGGTATCAATGACTTGTATAATGATGCCCAGACTAAGTATATTGATCCTGAAACAGGTCAGGTTACTTATGGTAAAGAACTTGAGGGACAGAATAAGTTTGATTGGCAGCAAGGTGTGAACTGGAAAACGGAAGGTGGTTCTGTAGATAATAACCAGACTGTTCGCAACCTCTACTATCAGTTGCAGCTCAACTGGGCTCGCAAGTTTGGACAGCATGATGTATCAGCCATGGGCTTGTTCTCACGTCAGGAGAATGCACGTGGTAGTGTGATGCCAACTTACCGTGAGGACTGGGCATTCCGTGCTACCTATAGCTATGCAGGTCGTTATAACATCGAGTATAATGGTGCCTATAACGGATCAGAAAAGTTCAGCAAGGACAATCGTTTTGCCTTCTTCAATTCTGGTGCTATCGGATGGACCATCACTGAGGAAAACTTCATGAAAAATCTTCGTGACAAGCACATCATCGATATGTTGAAGTTCCGTGCTTCCTATGGTGAGATTGGTGATGACAACATAGGTGACCCATTTGATTCTTCTCGTCGCTGGTTGTATATGAGCCAGTGGGCGTATGGCGGCAAGAGTACGATGGATCTCGACCATACAGAGAGCATCTATACATGGTATCGACAGAACACTCTTGGAAATGACAATGTAAAATGGGAAACAGTTAAGAAAACCAACTTCGGTATTGATTATGGTTTCTTGGGAGGCTTGATTACTGGTTCTTTGGATTTCTTCTGTGATCGTCGTAATGACATCTTGATTTTCGGCTCCAACCGTTCTGTTCCTTCTTATTTCGGAACTACAGCGCCTACTATTAATAAAGGTAAGGTTCGTACCAGTGGTTACGAGTTGGAATTGAAACTTAATAAGGTGTTTGCTAATGGCTTGCGACTCTGGGGTAATTTCAATATGACCCATGCCAAGAATAAGGTAATTTTGAAGGATGATGCCATCCTTACTCCAAGTTATCAAAAGGAGGCAGGATTTGCCATGAATCAGTATCGCTCTTATATAGATAGGGGCTTTATCAATAATATTGATGATTTGATCGGTTCTCCGGCGCACGACTCCAATGACAATCACCGTTTGGTTGGTGACTATTACATTGTTGATTTCAATGGTGATGGTGTTGTTGATAGCAAGGACTCGGCTCCTGTAGGTTATAGCAGTAGTCCGCAGAACACCTATAATGCTACTATTGGTTTCGAATGGAAGGGGTTCTCTGCTTTCGCTCAGTTCTATGGAGTAACTAATGTGACCCGTGACGTAGGATTGGGAAGCTTTGGTGATAAGCTTGATAATGTTTATAATATTGGTACTTGGTGGAATAAGAATCAAAGCAATGCAGAATGTATCCTCCCTCGTTGGGGTGCCACTGCTTCAAGTTACACCGATGGTACACAGTATATGTATGATGGCTCTTACATTCGTTTGAAGAATGTCGAGATTGCTTATACCTGGACCAAGGGTTGGATTAAGGCATTAGGCGTAAACTACCTCAAGATTTACTTGAATGGTAATAACCTCTGGCTCTGGACTCGTATGCCTGATGACCGTGAGGCAAACCTCGGTGGTGGTGGCTGGTTGGGAGCATACCCTACGGTTCGCCGCTTCAACTTAGGTGTTAAATTCTCATTGTAATTATAAAAAAAATATTCAGATGAAAAATAAGATAAAGACATTATTGTTGACGGGATGCGTCTCGCTGGCTCTCGGTACTTCGCTGAGTTCTTGTCAAGACTACTTGGACAAGGAGCCAGACTCAACAGTTTCTGCAGACGATGCCTTTGCCAATTTCCGTAATTTCCAAGGTTTCGTTGAGGAAATATACAACTGTATCCCTGATAAAGAGAAATGTAACTGGTGTCCTTCATGGAACTGGGGTGATGATGAAATCTTCAATCCTGAGGCTGATAGTAGAATGACCCATCAGGTTGATTTAGGTAACTTCCGTGCATGGGAATCTACTGGTAACTGGCTAAAGCGTGATGGTGCTTCTACTTCCACAAATAAGTTCGACCACGGTATTTGGAATCATGCGTGGTATTGCATCAGAAAATGTAATCTCGGTTTACAGAATATCAACAAGTTTGTGACTGGAAGTGCTGAAGAGAAAAAACTGATAGAGGGTCAGCTCTATTTCTTCCGTGCATGGTGGCATGAGGAAATGATGGAGTATTTTGGTGGTATGCCTTATGTGGATACTTATCTCGATGCCAATGCCGAGCTGAATTTGCCACGCCTTTCTTATCGGGAATGCGCTGATAAAGCGGCAGCAGATTTCCGCAAGGCTGCCGATTTGTTGCCTATTAATTGGGATAAGACTTCTGCAGGTGCTGCCACACAAGGTAAGAATGATCTTCGCATCAATAAGATCATGGCTCTTGGTTATCTTGGTAAAACTTATCTTTGGGCTGCTAGTCCTTTGATGAAGAATGGTGCGCAGACTGGTGCCAGCAAGAATGGCAAGACTTATGATTATGATCAGGAATATGCTAAGAAGGCAGCTGAGGTTTTTGGTGAACTGCTCTCTCTTGTGGAAGCTGGTCAGACACAATATGCATTGGCAGAGTTTAAGTACTCAGACATCTACAATCATGAGAAATCTTCTGATGCCAATAGCTGTTTTTCTGATATATTCTATACCAAGAAGCAGAACTGGAAAATGCCAGGAACGGTTGAAGCTATCTTCCGTGGTCCATCTGCTGATTTCAATGGCTCTAACTGGAACACCTCTAAGGTCTTTGGCCCTAAGGTACAGAAAGTCGTTGCTCATGATAATGTCATTCACCAACCTACGGCCAACCTTGTAGAGGCTTATGGAATGGCTAACGGAGAACCAATCTATTTGGTTGAGAATGGTCAGTATGTACTCAATCCAAAGTCTGGTTTCGACCCTACCCATCCTTTCAAAAATCGTGATCCCCGTTTCTACCACGATATCGTCTTCGATGGTTTTAAGTATTTGAACGGATCACCTGGTCAGTATGCAGATTTACAGTATTGCCAATTATATACGGGTGGTAATATGCGCCCAGTAGCAAATGCAAGCCGTACGGGTTATTTCATTCAGAAGTTGGTGCCTCATACTTGTAATGAAGTGGATAAAGATTACGACTGGGGTGCAGCTTTCCACTGCTATTTGCCATATATGCGTCTTGCAGACATATACTTGATGTATGCAGAGGCTTGTGCTGCATTCGGTGGTGCTACTGGCAAGTCTTCAAACTTTAGTAAGACCGCAGAAGATGCAATTAATACACTTCGCGACCGTTGTGGTGCTGGTCATGTTGCTCCAGAATTTGTTGCAGATAGCCATAAGTTCATGGACGAGGTCCGTCGTGAGCGTGAGGTAGAACTTTCTTTCGAAGGATTCCGTTTCTGTGATTTGCAGCGTTGGTTGCTTCTGACAGAGGCACCATATAATCAAAAATTCTCACAGGAGTTTGACCGTGTGGAAAATGCAGACTTCTATAAGAATCATGATCCTAAGGACGCTGAGGTTGCCAATTATCGCAGAGAGTTGATATTGACTCGTAATTTCAATGCCAAGCACTATTGGTTCCCATTGCCAATCAAGGAGACTCAGCTCTATCCAGAGTTTAATCAAAATCCTGGCTGGTAAGGTTTAAAATTATAAATTAGTAATACTAAATGAATAATGATAGTATGAATTCAAGATTCAAATCATATAATTATAAGCTTTTTGTAGCAAGTCTCGTGGCTTTGGCTCCTCTTGGTGCCAATGCCAAGACTGCACAGACAAGCGAATCCGACACAGCCAGTGCCGACAAGGAGATGGTTCAGGTGGCTTACCGAAAGGTAGCCAAGGATGACATCTTGGGCGGTGTGTCTGTAGTCGATGTAGAGAACTTGATGAAGAAGAACTACCATACTTATAGCCTCGACAATATGCAAGGTTATGTAGGTGGTTGGAATGGCAATTCTCTCTGGGGTATGGATGCCGACAACGCTGGTTATCTCGTCTTGGTAGATGGTGTGCCTCGTGAAGCTAACAACGTTCTACCAAGTGAGATTGCACAGATTTCTTTCCTCAAGGGTGCGCAGGCTGTGGTGCTCTATGGTAGCAAGGCTGCCAAGGGTGCTGTAGTCATAACCACCAAGCGTGGTCATAATGACGGCTTGAAGGTCGAGGTGCAGGCTAATGCAGGTTTGAATGTAGCAAAGTCTTATCCTGAGTATCTTAGCAGTGCAGAGTATATGACTCTCTATAACGAGGCTCGTCGTAATGATGGTCTGTCTGAGCTTTATTCTACTGAGGACATCTATAATCATGGAGCAGGTTTGAACCCTTATCGTTATCCTAATCTCGATTTCTATTCTTCTGATTATCTCAGAAAGATGAACAGCCGTTATGAGGCTACTGCAGAAATCAGCGGTGGTGGTAAGCGAGCTCATTTCTATAGCAATATCAACTATTATCGCCAGGGCGATTATTTCAAGTTTGGTGAGGCTAAGAATAATAATACCCAGCGCTTCAGCGTTCGTGGTAATGTGGATATAGACATTACTGATGATATTAAGGCTTGGGTCAACTCCAGTGCAACCTTCTATGATTCTCATTCTGCAAAGGGTAATTACTGGGAAGCTGCTTCTACTTGGCGTCCTAATTTTCCACAGAATGCAGCTCCTCTTATCTCCACAGATATGATAGCCCCAAATGCTAAGGCTGCTTGGGACTTGATGAGCGTTGCGAAGTTGGTTGATGGCAAATACTTCCTTGCTGGTACTCAGGCAAACTCCTCTAATGTTTTTGCTGATATCTATTCTGCAGGAAGTAGTAAATTTACTAGTCGTCAATTCCAGTTTGATACGGGTGTCAATATCAACTTGCACAAGGTGTTGAAGGGCTTGTCTTTCGAGACTCATTTCGCAGTTGACTATGCTACCTCTTATAATACTTCTTTCGATAATAGCTATGCTGTTTATATCCCAACATGGGCTAACGTTGATGGCAAGGATATGATTGTCGCATTGAAGAAGGAAGGTGAGGATAAAAAGTCTGGCAACCAGAACATCAGTGGAAGTACAGATAACCAGACCATGTTTTTCTCTGGTCAGTTCAACTACGTCAATACTTTCAACAAGGTTCACAATCTGTCGGCAATGTTGATAGCTTCTGGCTTCCAGCAGTCGAAGTCTGGACAGTATCATAAGAACTCTAGTGCCAATCTTGCATTCGATGCTTCTTACAATTATGCCCAGAAGTATTACGCAGATTTTGGATTAGCTGCTATCCACTCTGCCCAGTTGGCTCCAGGTCATCGTGAGGCTCTCTCACCATCACTTTCTTTGGGTTGGAGACTCAAGAATGAGTCTTTCTTGAAGAATTCCAAGGTGGTAGATGACATGATGATTAGTGTGTCAGGTAGTATTATCAATGAGGATATTGATATAGCAAGTGGTGACAATCGCTACTATCTCTATCAGAGTATTTGGACTTCTGATTACGGCTATGGATGGTATGATGGATCTAGCGATAAATACACCTATTCAAAAAGAGGTGAGAACAAAGACCTTGATTTTATCAAGCGCAAAGAGTTGTCTCTGAATTTCAAGACATCCTTGTGGCAGAAATTGGTGACATTGGATGCAAGTTTCTTCATCAATTCGATGGAGGGTTATATCATCTCTTCGCCAACATTCTATCCTTCTCATTTGAATACTGGTTATCCAGCGGCTTCGTTTATGCCTGTACTTAATTACAACAATAATCGAAGAGTTGGATTTGATTTCGCAGCCAACTTCAATAAGAAGGTAGGTGATGTGGATCTCTCACTTGGTGTGACAGGTACTTACTATACAACCAAGGCTACCAAACGTGATGAGAACAACGTAGAGCAGTATCAGAACAGACAAGGAAAGGCACTTGATGGCATTTGGGGCTACAAGAGCGCAGGTCTCTTCCAAAGCGAGGAGGAAATCAAAAATTCTCCAGACCAAAGCTATTTTGGTGGAACAGTTAAACCTGGTGACATAAAGTATGTGGATGTAAATGGTGATAATAAAATTGACCAATACGACCAAGTCTTCTTGGGTAAAGGTGGTTGGTACGGAGCACCATTCACGCTTGGTGTCAATCTTACAGCTAAGTGGAAGAACTTTACCTTCTTCGCTCTTGGTACCGGTAACTTCGGTGCTTGGGGAGTCAAGAATAATTCTTATTGGTGGGTAAAGGGCGATAGCAAATATTCTGCTGTAGTTCGTAACCGATGGACTGAGGAAACCAAAGAGACTGCAACCTATCCTCGTTTGACATCTCTTGATGGTAACAACAACTTCCAGACATCAGACTTCTGGATGTACAAGACGGATGCTTTCCGCTTGGCTAAGGTCCAGGTAACTTACGACTTGCCTAGTACTTTGTTCCAAAAGACATGGCTTAAGGGGTTGTCTGCATACGTAAGCGGAGCTAACTTGCTTACCATTTCAGGAGAGCGCGAAGTCTTAGAGATGAACGTTGGGTCTGCGCCTCAGACACGCTATTATAATATAGGTGTGAAGGCAACATTCTAATCATTTTAAAATGTAGAAAGAAATGAAAGTAAAAAATATATTTATATTAGCAGCAATGTCGCTTACTTTGGCTTCTTGCTCAGATCTTTTCGAGCCTGCAGATGAAAACAACCGTGGCTTGGATGAGATTTACAATGAGCCAACATACGCTCAGGGACTATTGGGATATGGTTATGCGATGCTTCCTTACAATACCAAGAGTGTTACTGATGTTGCTACAGATGACGCTGTAAGCAATGACTTGACAAATGGCTATCTCAAGATGGCTACAGGTTCTTGGACTGCTAATAGCGATCCTATGTCTAGATGGACAAATGGTCGTGCTAGTATCCAATATCTCAATATCTTCCTTCAGGAGGTAGATAAGGTAAACTGGGCAAAGGACGAGAATGCCCGTAAGATGTATTGTGATAGCCGTAAAGGTGAAGCTTATGCTTTGAGAGCTCTCAACTTGTATTATCTTTTGATGAATCATGGTGGATGGACAGCCGATGGCAAACTGCTTGGCGTTCCTAATTTGACAGAACCAGAGACTTCTACTGATGATTTCAACAAGCCACGTAATACATTCCAAGAGTGCTTGGATCAAATCTATAGCGATTTGGACGAGGCTGCCAAGCTTCTCCCTCTTGATTACAATGATTTGACTAATGATAACGATGTTCCTGCCAAGTATAAGGAAATCGGAGTAAAGACCGCAGGTGACTACAACCGTGTGTTTGGTACCATTATGCGTGGTCGTATCAGCGGTCGTATCGCTGAGGCTATTCGCTCACAGGTATCTTTGCTTGCAGCTAGTCCTGCTTTCTCTGAAGGTACAAACGTGGATTATGCTAAGGCTGCAGACGATGCAGCTACCGTTCTTGACCGTATCAATGGTGTGAATGGTTTGTCTGCTACAGGTAATAATTGGTTTATGCAAACCAGGGAAATCGATGCGCTTGGCTCAGGTGCTTGTCCTGCTGAAATTCTTTGGCGTGGCAGTCGTACCAATGGTGCTGATGACTGGGATCTTGGTCTGAACCAAGAGTCTGATAATTTCCCTCCGTCTCTTTATGGTAAGGGTAGAATCAACCCAACTCAGAATCTGGTCGATGCATTCCCTGCTGCAAATGGTTATCCTATCACCGATACTCGTTCTGAGTATGATAAGTCGAATCCTTACAGCAATCGAGATCCTCGTCTTGACCTTTATATCATTCATGATGGTAGTACTTATAAGGGAAAGACCATTCATACAGACATTACGACGGCTAATAACAATGATGGTTTGAATAAGATTTCCAATTCTACTCGTACAGGCTATTACATGAAAAAGCTGTTGCGTGAGGATTGTAATCCTGACCCTAATTCAAAGAATGCTCAGTATCATTATCCTGTGTATATTCGCTATACTGAGATATTCCTCGATTACGCTGAGGCTGCCAACGAGGCTTGGGGACCAAAGGGTAAGGGATCTCACAACTACTCAGCTTACGATGTAATCAAGGCAATCCGTGAGCGTGCCGGAGTTGGCGAGTTTGGCGAGGATCCATACTTGGATGAGTGCGCTGGTAGCAAAGAGAAAATGCGTGAGTTGATTCGCAACGAGCGTCGTTTGGAACTTTGTTTTGAAAATAAGCGCTTTAGTGACCTTCGCCGTTGGAAAGCTCCTCTAAATGAGGCTGTGCGTGGTGTTGAAATCACTTCAGAGGCTGGTGTCCCATCATACAAAGACATGAAGGTTGAGGATCGCAGCTATAAAGATTACATGTATTACGGTCCTATACCACAGAGCGAAATGTTGAAGTGGAGCAACTTGCAGCAGAATAAGGGCTGGGAAGTAAAATAATAACGACTAATATTTAAAATGATGAAAACAATGAAGATAAGCAAATATTTGTCCATGGCTGCATTGGGAATCTTGGCTTTAGGCTTTAACTCTTGTGAGAATGGCGACCAGGAATTTCCTGATTATGAGGGCGGTACTACTGTATATTATCCTTATCAGTATATCGAACGTTCTGTAGTTTTAGGCAATGATGAGAGTCGCGATAATACGGATGATAACAATCATGTATTGTATATCGTATCTACAATGGGTGGAGCATATAATGGAAAAAACATCACATTGAATGTAGATGTTGATAATTCATTGTGTGACAATCTGTATTTTGAGGATGGAGTCACTCCTGTAAAGCCAATGCCTGACAATTATTATACAATTCCTACCAAGACGGTTGCGTATAATGGAAAATTGCAGGGACGTCTTCAGGTTAAGTTGGAGGATGCTTTCTTTGCTGACCCTGATTGTGCAAAGAATACATATGTAATCCCAGTTCGCATCAAGGAAATGGTGGGAGCCGATTCTATTCTTTCGGGTTCTCCTGCCGTTGCAGGTACAACTCCTGTTCGTACTGATGCTTCAGCTTGGTCTGTTGTTCCTAAGGATTATATCCTTTATTGCGTTAGGTTTATGAATCCATGGGATGGCTATTATTTCCGTAGAGGAACTGACAAGATTACAGAGAATGGACAAACTCATGAGGTAAAGCGTGAAGGTGCAACTCTTGAAAAGGATGAAGTGAGTCGAATTACAACCAAGAGTTTGAAAGAATGTAATTTCGAAGTCTCTGTAAATAAAGCTGACGGCTCTAAGGTCACTTGCAACTTGAAACTTACGTTCGATGATAATGGTAATTGTACCGTTACTTCTGATACAGAGGGCATGACTGCTTCTGGTTCTGGAAAGTTTGTAGAAAAGGGAGCTAAGTTGGCTTGGGGTAACAAGGATCGTGACATTCTGACTCTCAATTACAAGGTTGATTTCGGTTCTGGTATTGCATTGGAAACATCCGATCAGTTCGTTGCCGAGACTCGTGGTAACACCAATGGTGTTGTTCAATTCAGTCCTCAGTATATCAAGAAGTAATATTCTTGATAGATAAGTGTCATTCTAATAATTTGATTATTATGAAATTGAAAAATATTAATTTAGGTTTAGGCTTGATGGCTCTCTTGGCTTTGTCTTCTTGTGCTGATGACAAGTTCTCGGAGTACAGAACTGATATGACCAAGAATTTGAAGGATTATCAGTATCTGAACAACTACGAGCCTTTGAAGAAATACGTGGAAGATATGAAAGCTGCCGGCAAGTGCAATCCCGACTTTAAGTTGGGCATTGCGCTCGAAGCAGCCGAATTCAACAAGCAGGCACTTGTATATTGCCTTGCTGGTAGCAATTTCAATGAAATGACTGCTGGTAATGCCATGAAAATGGCTTCTTGTGTGAAAGATGATGGCAGTATGGATTTTTCGTTAGTCAAGGAGTTCGTCAAGAATGCGCAAGATGCAGATATGACGATTTATGGTCATACGCTGGCTTGGCATGCTCAGGCAGCCAATAAGTACCTCAAAAATCTTATCAAGGATAAGGAGTTGCCACCTGATCCAAATGGTGGAAACAAGTACTTGGAGATTGCTTGTGGCGAAGCTGGTGCCAATAAATGGGATAAACAGATTAGTTATGTGTTGCCTAAGGCATTGGTTAAGGGACAAAGTTACGTGATGACCGTTAAGGTAAAGGCTTCGGATGGTGGAACTTTTGCTGCTTGGCCTATTTGGGAAGCAAGTGATAATAAAAACCAATGGGGTGGTAGTAATGATGTTCAGTATTTGGCTGATTATGACATCACTAACGATTATTCTACTTTGACTTGGGAGTTTACAGCCAATTTCCCTATTGATAAGCTTCAGTTTGTGTTCGGTAACGTAGGAGGAACCATTTCTTGCGATGACTTTAAGTTGACGAAAGCTGGTTCTGATGAGAATCTTATTGAAAATGGAGACTTTGCAAAAGAGTCGGCTCATGGTTGGAACCAGACTGGCTGTAGTAACATCAAGGTGGCTTCTGCAGCCGCATCTGTCGAGGTAGAACAACTAGTTAATGAGCAAACCTATAATGATGGACCTTTCCCATTCTATGCTATGGAATGCGAACCACCTGTTGTGAATGGTGCTATCCATTTTGTTCCAACAGGAGCTTGGTCTCAGTTCTTTGTTATGCCAGGTAGCAACAATACGCTTTCTGAGGGTAATTATGTGGTTTATCTTGACTTGTCTGCTTCAAAGGATGCTAGTGGAGTAGAATTGACTATGCAGAATGGTTGGGGTGCCAGTGATCAGGCTATTACTGTAAAAGTACCTGTTTCTGCTGGTCGTCATAACGTAAAACTTCAGATGCCTAATATTGCTGGAGGTAATTATGATATTATCTTGAAACCACAGACAGCAGATGCTACTTTGGATGTACATTCTGTTAAGGTTTGTCAGGTCAAGAATCTCAACTCCATTCCTCTCACCGATGAAGAGAAGAAAAATGTTCTTACCACTGCCATGGGAACTTGGATTGATGGTATGATGGAGGCTACTGATGGTTATGTCACATCTTGGGATGTTGTGAACGAGGCCCTTTCTGGTGCCGATAAAGATGGTGATGGCAAGTTTGACTTGCAGTCTGCTAAACGAGGCAACGTTTCGGCTGACGATGCAAAGAACAATTTCTACTGGCAGGATTATCTCGGCGACATCGACTATGTTCGCACAGCCGTGGCTGATGCTCGCAAGAGTTTTGCCGACCATAATGGTGACCCTGAGAAATTGAAACTCTTCATCAATGATTATAACCTGGAGAGTGATTGGGACGACAATGGCAAGTTGAAGAGTTTGATTCAGTGGATCAAGGATTGGGAGGCTGATGGCGTGACCAAGATTGATGGTATCGCATCTCAGATGCATATCTCTTGCTATGCTGATCCTAAAACTCAGGAAAGTAAGAAAAATCATATCGTCAAGATGTTGGAGTTGATGAAGGAAAGTGGCAAGCTTTGCAAGATTTCTGAACTTGATATGGGTTATGTTGATGCCGCTGGCAATTCTGTAACTTATGATCAGATGACCGAGGAACAACACAAGGAAATGCGTGACCTCTACACCTTCGTTCTTCAGAAGTACTTCGAGATTATTCCTGCTGCTCAGCAGTATGGCATCACTCAGTGGTGTGCTACAGATTCTCCTAAGGATTCAGGTTGGCGCAAGGGTGAGCCTACTGGTCTCTGGGATCTCAACTATCTTCGCAAGCATACCTATGCAGGTTTTGCTGCTGGTCTTGGCGCTCCTGAATATTGGAACGACGCCAAGTAATTACTCTAAAAGACATTAGTTTTAGGTTTTATCATACAAAGATTAACCGAAAAAAAATGTTAGTCGTTAAGGTTGGCTGTGTTGTGATGACACGGTCAACCTTTTTGCGTTTTTTAATGATGAAAATATTCTCTTTCTAGCCTCGCTAGCCACGCCACCAATATTCAATGCCTTGCGTATTTGGCTGATATGGAACAAACAGAGTAATTTCCTTAAAATGGCACGAAAACGCACTTTTTCTCGAAAAAAAAGTGAGAAAAAGTGCGTTTTCGTGCCAAAATCTTTAATTTGGCTGCAAGTTGGCGCGCAAGTATCTCTACATCTTGCATGATGCCACCTTCTATCGCCAGTGGGCGGAGGATGTGCTTCCTCTCACCCGCAGTGTCAAGCTTTTGTATGCCCATCTCCTCTATGGTCCGCTATCCCATAGCTTCCCAGAGAAGGACGTGATGTATTAGGCTCATCTGTATATTTTTCCTCTGTTTTGACCAAACATTTGGGGAATCTGGAATATTTTTGGTAAAAACATTTGGGGAATCTGGAATATTTTGGGTAAAAACATTTGGGGAATCTGGAATATTTTGGGCAAAAACATTTGGGGAATCTGGAATATTTTGTATCTTTGCACTCAAAATCAAAATGTTATGGCAAATATTGTGTTTGAAAGAAAAATATATGATAAGATGCTTGCTTGGAAGCAAGAGCGTCAGGGGAAGTCTGCGCTTCTTATCAAGGGAGCAAGACGCATAGGAAAATCTACTATAGTGCGTACTTTTGCTGAGCGAGAGTACAAAAGCTATATATTGATTGATTTCTCTATGGCTTCAAAGGCTGTTACAGATCTTTTTGAAGATTTAATGAATTTAGATTTTATCTTTCTTCGCCTTCAGTCTATTTATCAGGTGGTCTTGGAGAAGCGAAAGTCTGTGATTATTTTTGATGAAGTGCAACTTTGTCCTAAGGCTCGCCAAGCTATTAAACATCTAGTGGCTGATGGTAGATACGATTATATAGAGACGGGTTCTCTAATTAGTATAAAAAAGAATGTAGCTAATATTATCATCCCAAGTGAAGAGACGCGATTGGAAATGTATCCAATGGACTTTGAGGAATTTTGCTGGGCTTTAGGGGATAAAGTTACGATGCCCTTGCTCAAACAATTTTTTGATTCACGGATCCCTTTGGAAGCTGCTCATCGAGAAACTATGCGTCGGCTTCGCCTTTATATGCTTGTTGGTGGAATGCCACAAGCTGTAAAAGAATATCTTGAGACGAATAATCTTAGTAAGACGGATGCTATGAAAAGGGAAATTTTGGAACTCTATTTGGATGATTTTAGAAAGATCGACAATAGTGGACGAGCAGCTAAACTTTTTGCTAATATACCTGCTCAGCTGAATAATAATGCATCTAGATACCAAGTAGCTAGTGTGTTGAATGATTCTGAACGTAAGAACATAATGGGTATATTGGAGGAAATAAAGGATAGTATGGTTGTAAATTTTGCCTATCATGCCAATGATCCGAATGTAGGTCTGGCTCTTCATAGTGATGGTAATTTCTATAAAATGTTTACGGCAGATACGGGGCTTTTTGTGACTCTCGCCTTTTGGGACAAAGATCATACTGAAAATATTATTTATGAAAAGCTTTTGAGTGATAAGCTGAGTAGTGATATGGGATATGTATATGAGAATCTTGTAGCGCAGATGTTAGTAGCTTCTGGCAATAAACTTTATTATTATACTTTCCCTCATGCCACTAGCCATAAAAGTTATGAAGTGGATTTCCTTCTTTCAAGAGGAAAGAAAATTTATCCGATAGAGGTGAAATCCTCAGGATATAATACTCATAAGTCACTAGACGAGTTTTGTGCTAAATATTCTGATCGAATAGATAAGAGATATCTCTTGTATACAAAGGATTTGAAGAAAGATGGACAAACGCTCCTCTTACCGATTTATATGACTCCTTTGTTGTGATTTCCTCTTCAAATAGGTTTGATGGTGTATCATTTTCGTTATAATGTTGGCTATCAAACCTATTTGGTACTTCTCACAAAGTATTTATTATACCACATAAAGTTATAACTGACTTTTTATACTATCTTTGCCAACAGATTAGAGAAACCTCTCAATCTTATAACTGAATTTATTAACTTAATAACAAATTGTAAAGCTTATGAAAAAGCTATTTACTTTGATTGTAGCAGCTTTCATGGCTGTAAGTGTGAATGCTCAGACAGAGACTCCTCTTGTTTTGGGTGGAGGTTGGAATGCAGGTTTTGCCGGCGATGCTGATGTTTATGACTTCACTATCTCCAAGCAGTGGGGTGCAGCAGAGTTTGCCTGCAATGTCAACTCTGCAGATTATCCTAAGTATATCCTCGAGTTCGAAGATCCGCTTCCTGCCAACTTCCAGGTGAACTATACTTGGAAGACTTCTGCTGATGCTGAAGGTGAGGCTACTGCTGCTTTTGGTCGTGCCGTGGGCGATGGAGCTACTAAGAAGTTTGAACTTTTTTTCGACCAGGAGCATCCTTACATCGTGAATGTAAGCGTGCAGCATACCGATGCTGAGGAGGTGAACCTGAAGGTGAAGAAGCTGACTCTGGTGGGTGCCGACGATTCTGAAAAGCAGGTTGATCCCACCTTCACAGGTTGGGCTGGTACTGATAACACCGTATCTTATAAAGGTGTGGTATCATTCGATGGTCAGTGGCAGCAGCTCGCCATCAACGGTTTGGCAGGCAAGAGCGATGTTACCGTGAAGGTGAAACTGGCTGGGCCAACCCCAAATGTTCAGATGTGTGTAGATTACGAGGATAATACATCTGAGTGGCCTCAATTCAACGGCAGCGGTGAGACTATCTTCACCACCAAGGAAGGTGGTGTCATCAAGACTATGGGTATCCAATATACCGACGAAGAAGAGAATCCTGCAAAGGTTTCTGTGCTCGGTGCCTGGTTGATTTCTACAACCACAGGCATCTCTAACATCGAGAATGTCAAGCTGCAGGATGGCAAGGCTTTCAATCTTGCCGGTCAGCAGGTAGCCAAGGGTTACAAGGGTATCGTGATCAAGGATGGTAAAAAGATGGTTATCAAGTAACAGATGAAGCGACTTTCAATGCTCGCATCTCTCCTCATGGTTTTGTGCCTCCAGATGGCGGCACAGACCTGGGAAGATGTAAAAGTGGGGACTTCTACTCGCAAGACCCTCACTTATGTACCAAAGAATGTAGAGAAATCACCGGCTCTGGTGATTTCTCTGCATGGTATGAATCAGGACCCTGGGTTTCAGCAGAATCAGACGCAATGGAATGCGCTGGCTGATACCGAGGGTTTTATTGTTACCTATCCGCTGGGTAATAACAGAATGTGGGATACCGGCGGTACGGGTGATGTGAAGTTTGTGGAGGCTATCATGAAGGATATGGAGCTGAAGCACAATGTGGATAAGAACCGCATCTATCTCTCGGGTTTCTCTATGGGTAGCTGGCTGGGTTATCATTGCCTGGAAACTCTTGGCGATAAAATTGCCGCTTTCGGACCAGTGAGCGGTGTGGATATCGGTAAGCAGCCTAAAGCTAACCGCAAGGTGCCTATCATGCATATTCACGGAACCGCTGATGATGTGTTCAAATATACGGGCGATCCTTCTCACATGGCTGGCGGTTATCCTAGCATTGAGGAATATGTAAAGAAGTGGGCTGCCTACGAAGGTTGCGATGTAAGCAATCCGCAGGTAATCCGTCCTTATCCTGCCGGCAGCACAGGTCCCAAAGCTACACGTACTATATATAATAATGTGAACGATGGAGTAGAGGTGAACCTGATTGCCATCGACGGCAAGGGCCACTGGCATTCCAACGAAGCAAACGGTGTGAACTCTACCAAGGAACTTTGGACCTTCTTCAAGCGCCACCAGCTGAATCAGGCTTCTGTTCCCGACCCAAACTTTCAGATTTATCTCTGCTTCGGACAGTCGAACATGGAGGGAAATGCCGCCATCGAAGCCCAGGACAAGACGGGAGTAAACCCAAGATTCTTGGCAATGTACACCCTGGATAATGCGCAGGCTGGCTGGACCATGGGTCTCTGGCATACAGCCGTTCCGCCTCAGGCACGTCCTGGAACCCGACTGTCGGTAGTAGATTATTTCGGCAGAAAGATGGTAGAGAATCTTCCCGAAGAAGTGAAGGTGGGTACGATTACCGTAGCCGTGGGTGGTGCCAGCATCGATCTCTTCGATAAGGATAAGTATCAGTCTTATCTCAATGATGCCAATACACCCGACTGGCTCCGCAATTATGCCAAGGAATATGGCGGTAATCCATACGCACGCCTCATTGAACTCGCCAAGATGGCTCAGCAGAAGGGTGTCATCAAGGGCATTCTGCTGCATCAGGGCGAAACCAACAACTGCGATCAGACCTGGCCTTCTAAGGTAAAGAAGATTTATGAGGATATTCTTGCCGACCTGGGACTTGATGCCAAGAATGTGCCATTGCTCGTGGGCGAGTTGGGACAGAAAGACCAGGGCGCAGCCTGCTGGGGACATAATGCCATCATCGACAATATTACAGCTACGATTCCTACAGCTCATGTGGTTTCTTCTAAGGGTTGTCCGCTGCAGAGCGATAAACTCCATTTTACTGCAGAGGGCTATCGTATGTTTGGTAAGCGTTATGCCGATGTGATGCTCGAACTTCTGGGTGTGGTGCCTGTGGAAAACCGCAACTATTACATCCGTTACGAGAGTACTGTGGGCGAGAACCTCTGGGACCGTCAGGCTATCTACACCTTGCCAAAGGCTTTGGAGAAGGATGCCAAGTATATGCTGACCATGAAGGTGAGAACTTCAGCAGATTGCGCTGACCTGGGATTCTGGCCTATCTGGAATGCAAGTGAAAACAGGAACCAGTGGGGTGGAAGCGATGATGTGCAGTATCTGGCAGCCTATCATGTAGAGGCTGGCGACTGGAAGACGCTGACCTGGGATTTCACAGCCAACTTCACCTTGGATACCTTCCAGTTTGTATTTGGCAAATACGGTGGTACACTCGATATTGACGATATGGTGTTGGTGAAGGAAGGAACATCAGAGAATCTGATAGCCAACGCTGATTTCTCAGCCCGCAATATTCAGGGCTGGAGCGCCAACTGGAATGGTCCAAGCTATTTTCTTGCCAGCGAAGCCTATGCATCAACAGGCATCGAGAAGCCAGCTGTGGCAACCATGATGAAATCTGCGGATAAGGCATACTACACTCTTCAAGGTGTGAAGGTTATTCGTCCTACCAAGGGTATCTATATCCATGGTGGTAAGAAAATCTTGATTAAAGAATAAACAATTATAAATAAAGAACTGAACGAAATGAATAAATTATCATTCGTGGCATCAATGCTGATGATGTGCCTCCCGATGACGATGATGGCACAGAAAAACGGGGCGAAGGCGCAGGATAAGCCCGACCCAAACTTTCAGATTTATCTCTGCTTCGGACAGTCGAACATGGAGGGAAATGCCAATATCGAAGACATCGACCGAACAGGTGTGAATCCAAGATTCATGGCAATGTATGCCGTGGATGATGAAAAGGCTGGATGGAAAAAGGGACAGTGGCATACTGCCGTCCCTCCGCAGGCAAGACCAACCACTGGACTCACTCCTGTAGATTATTTCGGAAGAAAGATGGTTGACAATCTGCCCGACAGCATCAAGGTGGGAACCATCACCGTGGCTGTGGGCGGTGCCAGCATCGACCTCTTCGACAAGCGCACCTGCAAGGCGTACCTGAAGAAGCAGCCCGACTGGATGAAGAACTTCGCTTCCCAGTATAACGGCAATCCATATGCCCGACTCATCGAGCTTGCCAAGATAGCCCAGAAGCAGGGTGTCATCAAGGGAATCCTGCTGCATCAGGGAGAAACCAACAATGGTGATGTCAACTGGCCTAATCGTGTGAAGACCGTGTATAACGATATTCTGAAAGAGTTGCACCTGAAGGCTGAGGATGTACCTTTGCTCGTGGGCGAAACCGTTCAGAAAGACCAGGGCGGAATCTGCTGGAAGCATATCGCCATTGTGGATGATATCGCCAAGACCATCCCTACTGCCCACGTCATCTCTTCCAAGGGATGTCCGCAGCGTGGCGATGGATTGCATTTCATCGCCGAAAGCTATCGCACCATGGGTAAGCGTTATGCCAACATGATGCTCTCGCTGCTCGGTATCATTCCGGATGCCAACTATCCGCGTGTGGATAAAGACCGCCGTGCCTACGTCAAGCTCCATGCACCGGAGGCAAAGCAGGTCATCTTCGACATCTGCGGAAAGAAATATCCGATGAAGAAGGATCTGGATGGCGACTGGTATGGTATTTCTGACCCATTGGTAGTAGGCTTCCACTATTATTTCCTGAATGTGGATGGTGTACAGGTAGTAGATCCAGCCAGCGAAACCTACTTCGGTTGCTGCCGGGAGGCGAGTGGCTTGGAGGTTCCTGAGGGAGCCGAAGGCAATTACTATCGTCCTCAGCAGGGAGTAGCGCAGGGTCAGGTTCGTTCGGTATCTTACTATGCTGCATCTCAGGGCAAGTTCCGCAGAGCCATGGTTTATACGCCTGCAGAATATGAAACCAATCAGAACAAGCGCTATCCAGTGCTCTATCTGCAACACGGAATGGGAGAGGACGAGACGGGCTGGAGCCATCAGGGCTATATGCAGCACATCATGGATAATCTCATTGCCGAAGGCAAGGCTGAGCCTATGATTGTGGTAATGGAGAGCGGTGATGTGAAGCAGCCTTTCGTGCCACGTCCGGGCAAGGATGTAGATGAGGAGCGCAAGCTCTATGGCGCATCTTTCTATGATGTGATTATCAAGGATCTGATTCCGATGGTAGATAAGAAGTTCCGCACCTATACTGATAGAAACCATCGTGCGATGGCTGGCTTGTCATGGGGCGGTTGCCAGACTTTCAACACCGTGTTGCCGAACCTGGATAAGTTCTCAGCCCTGGGAACCTTCAGCGGTGCACTTTTCGGTGTGGATGTCAAGACCTGCTTCAACGGTGTCTTTGCCGATGCAGAGAAGTTCAACAGTCAGATAAACTATATGTTCATGGGCTGCGGTTCAGAAGAGAACTTCGGCACGGAGAAGATGGCGAAGGAATTGAAGGACCTGGGCATCAAGCTTGATGTCTATGTTTCTCCTGGTACTCATCATGAGTGGCTTACCTGGCGCCGCTGCCTGAAGGAATTTGTGCCACATCTGTTCAAGTAACAAGACAGGAAATCAATAAGATAATATAAAAAGTTGTATCCCGAAACTGCCTGGCAGTTTCGGGATTTCTTTTTGTTACATTTCTAATATCTTTTGTATCTTTTTGCTTTTTTTGTTGTGTTTCGTAAAGTAATTGTAACATAAGAGAAAGTCATGTGACTAAATAAATCTTAATTTTGCAGCGTGCTTTACAAAAGAATGTTTTTACTGAACACGAACAATCATAAACTAAGAAAATTAACAATTTAATCTGTTCTCTCTGGAAGGAGTGTGCTGAGAAAAGCCGTGAGTTCCTGCATAAGTGTATCAATGAGAAGACGGGCTTGAACCCGGACTATTGCAACTATGATGGCAGTCTGATGAAGACCGGTCAGTTGCTGGGTGATGCATTCCGCTACGATTCATGGCGAGTGCCTATGAACATAGCGCTCGATTATTCCTGGGCTTGCAAGGATAAGGAGTGGCAGCAGAAATATGCCAATACGCTGCAGAACTTCCTGTATAGTCAGGGCATTGATTCTTTCCTGGACCAGTATAATATAGATGGAACGATGGTAGAAGATATTCTGCCGGCAGGTACGGCTCCTAAGGCACTCCGCCATTCTATCGGTTTTGTTGCCACTTCGGCTGCGGCTTCATTGGTCAGCAATCATGTGAAGGGCAGGGAATTCGTCAGTCATTTCTGGAATGCCAAACATGAACCAGATAAAGAAGGCTTCTTCGATGGCTATTACGACGGACTGTTGCGTCTCTTCGCCTTCATGCATCTGAGTGGCCGTTATCAGATTATCGAACCTCAATAATAATGAATAGTCTATGTACAACATTTCCAATAAAATAGTTAGATTGTTTTGTTTATGTGTATTCCTTTTTGGGCATACCTCTGCGGATGCCCAAAATAGGAATTTACCTGCAGACATCAATCCTTATTTTGGACCAGTCGGCAATCAGCCAGTCATGCCTAATGCGGCTGGCTTTATTCAGAGATGGTTGCTCTTGGAGCCCATCTCTATGCCGGTCAAGAGCAATGTCGTTTTTACTGATTCTTATCTGAAGGAGATATTCCATACGCAGTATTTCCCTAAACAGATGGAAACAGTTCCTAAGGATGGAGCCGTCGTGAAGGTGGGCAAGGAAAAACTGAAATGGCATGCGCTGGACAGTAAACTGTTTAATGTGAAACTCTTCCGTTTCGCTACTTCGTTTAAGAAACCCAAGTATGGTGTCTTGTTCTGGGCGGTTACCATTATCGATTGCCCTGAGGAGATGAAAGACGTCCGCTTGTCTGTTGGCTCGAATGGTGCTTCCATGTGGTGGCTCAATGGTGAGGAGGCGGTGATGCTCGAAGGCGACCGAAGGATGGTTCGCGATGATGTGGTTTCTAAGAAGCTTACCTTGAAGAAAGGTAGAAATATCCTTCGTGGTGCAGTCATCAATGGTCCTGGTATGAGTGACTTCTGTGTCCGATTCATCGACGGACAAGGCAAGCCTGTCAGAAATCTGTCTGTTCTTGTAAAGTAGTGCAATCAATAGAGAAAGTTATGAAACAGAACAATATATTTTTCAGATATTTTAGCCCGGTTGCTGCTCAGCAGAAACTTTATGTCGCTGCTTTGGTTGCCTTGTTGTCTTCTTCTGCTTACGAGGCAGAAGCCCAGATTGGCGAACCTTTCATTCATGACCCTTCTACCATTGCCCTGTGTGATGGAAAGTATTATACCTTTGGAACGGGTGAAGGCGGACTCTGGTCGGAGGATGGCTGGACCTGGCAGGGTGGTGCTGTTCGTCCCGGCAGAGGAGCGGCTCCTGATGTGTTGAAGATAGGCGACCGTTATCTTGTAGCCTACAGTGCTACGGGTGGTGGATTGGGTGGCAGTCATCGCGGTGATGTCCTGACGATGTGGAACAAAACGCTCGATCCGAAATCGCCTGATTTCAAATATACTGAACCGGTGGTGGTAGCTTCTTCATTGGATGATGAAGATTGTGATGCCATTGATGCGGGCTTGTTGCTCGACCCTACTACCGGCAGACTCTGGCTCAGCTATGGTACCTATTTCGGATTTATCCGTCTGGTAGAACTTGATCCGAAGACAGGTCAGCGGATGGAAGGCAACGAACCCGTCAATATCGCCATCGACTGTGAAGCTACTGATTTGATTTACCGCAACGGCTGGTATTATCTTCTCGGCACTCATGGCACCTGTTGCGATGGTCCTAATTCTACCTACAATATCGTGGTGGGACGTTCGCGAAAGATAACCGGTCCATACGTAGATAATGTGGGCAGAGAGATGTTGCAGGGCGGTGGAAAGATGGTGATTGCTGCCAACAATCTGAAGACGGGTCCCGGTCACTTCGGGCGCTATATCGAGGAAGAAGGTGTGGAAAAGATGTCGTTCCACTATGAGTCTGATTTCAGACAGGGAGGACGAAGCGTGTTGGCCATCCGTCCTTTGTTGTGGAAGAACGACTGGCCTGTGGCTGGTGATGAATTTCATGCCGGAACCTACGAGATAGAATCGGAACGAAGAGGCTATGCCCTGGAGATTGCCGTGGATTTCGTGAGAATGCAGCGGGATATCGAACCTTTCTGGATCAAGCCAACCAAGCCTTTGAAGAATATCGAGCCTCAGACCTTGAAGGAGGTAGAGGCAGAATGGCCTAAGGGCGAGGTAAAGGTAAGAATGAACGATTATATGTTCCGTCCTCATCAGAAGTGGAGTATCATGCCTGCCGGAAAGGGTGGTTATCTGGGTGGTCCTTATTATAAAATCTGCATAGAAGGCACTACCCGTTATCTTACCGCAACCGCTCAGCATGATGTCATCGCCAAACCTGAGTTTACGGGTGAAGATGCCCAGCTTTGGCGCATCGAACAGCTCACCGATGGCACCTATCGCATCATGCCTAAGGCTGTGCCAGACACTGAAGAGAAACTGGCATTGGTTTCACTCGGCGACTGTACCCCAGGCTTGGCTCCCTTCGATTTCAACAGCGATAATTCTAAATGGAATTTCAGACAACAATAAATCAATTATGATTTGATAAGTTACTGAATTTGTGCATATCAGGAAGTTAAAGGAGTTAAGGAAGTTAAAGGAGTTAAGACGTATGTTTTTCAGTTTAAAAACTATGCCAAAAAGACTATTGTCTTAACTCCTCAGCGACCGTAGGGAGCGATAACTCCTTTAACTTCTTTAACTCCTGAACTTCGAAACTAGAATAAGTTATTTTAATGGTCTTAGAAACCTGTATTATTTACTTCTTAAATACAGTTCTGTGTGGTTGCCGGCAGCTGCCAGCAACGTTGCTGCCATATGCCGACAAGGTTGCTGCCATATGCCAGCAACCTTGCTGGCAATTGCCAACTATTAAATAAATCTAATTCTTATGATCAATAGATACAGCTTCTGTGATTATTTCATATATTTGCAGAAGATAATAAAGCAAAGCAACTATGGACTTAAAGTATGATGTTTATACTATTACCAATGCTGAGGGTAGTGGTGAGGAACGTAAATACGTTCGATTGAAGCAGTATGAGGCGATGACGGCTCACGAACTGGAAGCTACCATCCAGCAAAGATGTTCACTCACCAAGGGTGATGTGGCTGCAGTGTTGTCTGAACTTCATGACATTGTCGTGTCTGAATTTTCTATGGGACGCAGGGTTTATATTCCCGAACTGGGATATTTCTCGCTTGCTGTAAACCTGGAAATGCCTGCGGATAAGCCTAATAAGAAGATTACGGGAAAGGAAGTACGTTTGCGGGGAATCAATTTCCGTCCGGAGGCTGGGCTGTTGAGGGAAATAGATAGAAATATCCATTTCGTCCGTTCCCAGAATTCCAGTCGTTCAACTATTTTTACAGAAGAGAAGCTTTGGGAAAAATTGCAGGAATATTTCCAGAAGAACCGTTATCTCACCATCAAACTTATGAGGATACTGTTTGGACTGTCTCGCCATATGGCACAAAAGTGGATAAATCACTTCATAGCCAAAGGCTTGTTGGTAAAGGATGGTACTCCCCGTTCACCGATTTATTTCTTGAATAATAAAACGGAATAGTTGAGAATATGAAGGGAAATAAACCATATATCATCAAACGATTATTTCTATGTGCTCAATACCCGACAGGGCCTTTCTGATAATTGTATTCTACAGATGATGCAGTCTTTTGCAGTCGAAATACAATCTTAAGTATTTGGAACAGTACAAATCATAAACCCTCTAATAAAATAAACAGAAGTATGCTAAAGAATTTATCTTTCATTGCCCTTTTGGGCATCGCTGCCGTTGGCGTTCCAAGTGAACTCAGCGCCAAGATCGTAAAGATGGCAGGCACCCAGAAAGGTGCGGCTGCCAAGTCTATCACCCGTCAGGTGGCTTAGCAGGATGTAACCATCGAATTCTATTCTCCATCCATCGTCCGCATCTTGAAATCTGATGCCGGACTTGGTGCTCCTGTGCAGAAGAAAAGCTATTCTGTCATCTTGAAACCTCAGCAGATGAAGGGCGTTCAAATACAGGAAAACGGTGATATTGTAAAAATAAACTCTGGTTTTATCTCCGTCGAACTGAATCAGCAGACTGGCGAAATCCGCTTCCTTTCGAAGGATGGAAAGCTGCTGCTTACCGATACGAAGACCCGTCTGGAAGCCCGCAAGGATGAAGCCAACAAGGGCAAGTACCGCATAGAGCAGGACTTCCGTCTTGCTGATGACGAGGCAATCTATGGTCTGGGACAGTTGCGCGATGTTTATATGAATCAGCGTGGCCGACAGAACATTGAACTCTGGAATCATAACACCTATATCGCCATCCCTTATTTCACCAGTGAGAAGGGCTATGGTCTTTACTGGGACAATGCAGGAAAAACCTATTTCAATGATATCGTAGCATCCAAGAACAATAGCAACCAGCCATCCCGCACTTCCTTTACCAGTGAAGTGGGAACCTGCGCCGACTACTATTTCATGTATAAGGATGGTACGCAGGATGGAGTTATCGCCAGCATCCGTGAACTCACCGGACAGGCTACGATGTTCCCGAAATGGGCGATGGGTTTCTGGCAATGCCGTGAGCGCTATAAGACCAGCGATGAACTGGCTGGCGTATTGGATAAGTATCGCGAACTGAAGATTCCTACTGATGCCATCGTGCAGGACTGGCAGTATTGGGGATGCGACTCCAACTGGAATGCAATGAAGTTCCAGAACCCATACTATATAAATAAGGTGGGCGACCCAGCCTATGCCAAGTATCTTCCTACCGATATGAAGCAGATGAAGGCACAGGGAGAACCCCGCCTGAAGAGTCCGGAAGAGATGGTGAAGTATGTTCATAAGAATGATGCCCATCTGATGATTTCCATCTGGGCAAGTTTCGGTCCTTGGACAGAGCAGTATCGTGAACTGAAGAAGATGAATGCCCTCCTTCCTTTCGATACCTGGCCAAGAAACAGTGGCGTGATGCCATACGATGTCTTCAATCCGAAGGCTCGCAACCTCTACTGGAAGTATCTTACTCATCTCTACCAGATGGGCTTTGATGCCTGGTGGACCGATTCTACGGAGCCAGACCATTTTGAGAAGCCGGGCGATGAGAACTATCAGACCTACGATGGTTCATGGTTGGGAGTGAAGAACGCCTTCCCATTGTTGCACAACAAGAGCATCTACGAGCACCAGAGAGCGATGAAGGGCAACACAAAGCGTTCGCTCCAGATGACCCGAAGCGGCAGTTTCGGTATTCAGCATTATGGCACCCTCTGCTGGAGCGGTGATGTGGTGGCTTCCTGGAACGAGATGAAGAATCAGATTCCATCGGGCTTGAACTTCTCGCTCTGCGGTATCCCATTCTGGAACACCGACCTGGGTGGTTTCTTCTACTGGGAGTTTGAGCAGAATCCAAAGAACCCTGCCATTCAGGAACTGCAGACCCGCTGGATGCAGTGGGGAACCTTCATGCCATTGATGCGTAACCACTGTTCTTCACCGATGGTAAGCGAACTGTATGAATTCGGAAAGCAGGGCGACTGGGCTTATGATGCTATGATTAAGACCATCAAACTGCGCTATCGCCTTTTACCTTATATCTACAGTACGGCTGGCGACTGTGTACAGAATAGTGGAAGCATGATGCGTGCCCTGGTGATGGACTATGCGGCAGACAAGAAGGCTTCCCGCCTGAACGATGAGTATCTCTTTGGCCGCAACATCCTGGTGAAACCGGTAACCGATCCTTTATACACCTGGAAGGATAAGGAGAAGAAGGGCCATACCATCTATCCTGATGTAAGGAAGGCAGCTGCGCCTGTGAATGTTTACTTGCCAAAGGGCAATAAATGGTATGATTTCTGGAGCAACACCCAGTATGAGGGCGGTCAGGATATCCAGCGCCTTTGTCCTATCGACATCATGCCTGTGTTCATCAAGGCTGGTACCATCCTGCCATTCGGTCCTGAAGTGCAGTATAGTTCAGAGAAGCCTTGGGATGAGCTGGAAATTCGTGTCTATCCTGGTGCTGATGGTAAATTTACGCTCTATGAGGATGAGGGCGACAACTATAATTACGAGAAGGGTAAATTCTCGGAAATCCAGTTTGTATGGAATGAAGCAGACAGAACCCTGAACATCGCTCCACGCAAGGGCAGCTATAAGGGAATGCTCCAGCATCGCAGATTCCATATCGTATTGGTGGATGCCGATAGTGGAGCGGGCGATCAGCCTATGCAGGCAAGCAAGAGTGTGGAATATGACGGAAAGGCTGTAAAGGTACAGATGTAATTTACATAATTGAAAGTATTTGATACTTGTGATAAAATAGTATTCTGCTTTTTTGTTTACCTTTGCAGTGCAAATAACAATTTAATATACTAATAGCTTAATAGTAATTACAATGAACAAGAATGTTATATACGCAGCTTTGATGTTTGTGGTAACTATGTCCTCCGGCAATGCCTCAGCGCAGCAGTTGCCTTATCAGAATCCAGCCCTCTCGGCTCATGAGAGAGCGGTAGATTTATGTGGTCGTCTCACTTTGGAAGAGAAAGCTTCTCTGATGCTGGATGATTCGCCGGCTATTCCACGATTGGGAATCAAGAGATTCCAGTGGTGGAGCGAGGCGCTGCATGGTGTGGCGAACATGGGAGATGTAACCGTCTTTCCGGAACCTATCGGAATGGCAGCTTCGTTTAACGACAGAATGGTGTATAGAGTCTTTGATGCAACATCTGATGAGATGCGTGCCAAATGGAATGAACTGCAGCAGAAGGGGGGAGATGTAACCCGTTTCCATGCCCTCTCGGTCTGGACTCCAAACGTGAATATCTTCCGTGATCCTCGCTGGGGACGTGGACAGGAAACCTATGGTGAGGATCCTTATCTTACCAGTAGGATGGGATGTGCCGTGGTGCGCGGATTGCAGGGACCTGAAGATACGAAATACCGCAAGCTCTGGGCTTGTGCCAAGCACTATGCAATTCATAGCGGACCAGAATGGGCTCGCCATACAGACAATATTACCGATGTTACACCGCGCGACCTTTGGGAAACTTATATGCCTGCCTTCAAATCACTGGTGCAGGATGCCAAGGTGCGTGAGGTGATGTGTGCCTATCAGCGTTGGGATGATGAACCATGCTGCGGCAACACCCGCCTTTTGCAGCAGATTCTCAGGGATGAGTGGGGATTCAAGTACCTGGTAGTTTCCGACTGTGGCGCTGTTACTGATTTCTGGGAGAATCATAAGGTTTCGAGCAATGCCAGAAATGCGGCTGCCAAGGGTGTGTTGGCTGGAACCGATGTAGAATGTGGATTTAATTATGTATATAAATCGGTGCCAGAGGCTGTGAAGTATGGTGCCCTGACTGAAGAAGAAGTTGACAAGCATGTGATTCGTCTGCTCGAAGGTCGTTTCGACTTGGGTGAGATGGATGACAACAAGATAGTATCATGGTCGAAGATTCCTGTATCTGTGCTTTGCAGCAAGGCGCATCGCCAGCTCTCGCTCGATATGGCTCTGCAGACCATGACGCTGCTCCAAAACAAGAATGAGGTATTACCTCTCGATAAAAAGGTAAAGAAGATTGCTTTCATCGGACCAAATGTGGATAACGAACCGATGATGTGGGGAAACTATAATGGTACTCCACGACAGACAATTACCATCCTGGATGGTATCAAGAATCGTTTGAAGAAAAACCAGGTCGTCACCTTTAAAGGGTGCGACCTGGTGAACGACCAGACTTTGGATTCTTACTTCGACCAGTGTAGCATGGATGGCAAGATGGGCTTTAAGGGCACTTTCTGGAACAATCGTGAAATGAATGGTAAGCCTGTTACCATCACCCAGGAAAAGAATCCTGTGCAGGTAACTACCTATGGTCAGCATTCGTTTGCACCCAATGTGAAGTTGACAGGCTTTTCTGCCAAGTATGAAACCGTATTCCGTCCTAAGCAGAACGCCAGGGTATTGCTCGATGTGGCTGCCTGCGGTCATTATGAGGTTTATCTGAATGGTGAGAAAAAGTCAGAGAAGAGTGATTGGCGTACTGCGCAATCTCGTATTGAGTTTGATGGCGAGAAAGGTAAGGAGTATAAGATAGAAATACGATATGCTGAGATGCCTAACTATAATGCGGACATGAAGTTCAATATCGGTCATGAGAATCCTATCGACTATCAGGCTTCGCTCAAGCAGTTGAAGGATTGCGAGACCGTAGTCTTCGTAGGTGGCATCTCTCCACAGTTGGAAGGTGAGGAAATGCCTATCGAAATTTCTGGCTTCAAGGGTGGTGACCGCACCAACATCGAATTGCCTAAGGTTCAGCGCAATTTCCTGAAGGCTTTGAAGGAGGCGGGCAAAAAGGTTGTCTTTGTCAACTGTTCGGGTTCGGCTATCGCCTTGACTCCAGAGACAGAGAGTTGCGATGCCATTCTCCAGGCCTGGTATCCTGGTCAGGAAGGTGGTGAGGCAGTGGCTCGTGTACTCTTCGGAGAGTACAATCCTGCCGGCAAGTTGCCTATTACGTTCTATAAGAATTCAGAGCAGTTGCCTGATTTCAAGGATTACAGCATGAAGGGCAGAACCTATCGTTATATGAACGATGCGCTCTTCCCATTCGGTTATGGCTTGAGCTATACTTCTTTCCGTATTGGCGATGCTACACTTTCCAACTCTATCCTGAAGAAGGGTGAGAAGATTACGCTGAAGGTACCGGTAAGCAATGTAGGAAAGAAGGATGGAACCGAGGTGGTGCAGGTGTATGTGAAGGATCCTGCCGATACCGAAGGACCATTGAAGAGCTTGAAGGCTTTCGAGAGAGTAGAGGTGAAGGCTGGAAAGACTGCTGAGGCTGTCATCACGCTGGATAGCAGAAACTTCGAACTCTTCGATGCTGCAACCAATACCGTCCGTGCCAAGGCAGGAAAGTATGAGGTTTATTACGGCAGCAGTTCGGCTGATAAGGATTTGAAGAAACTGGATGTTTCTATTGAATATTAAGTAATGGTATACATATACTGCTTTCAATAGTATCAATCCAATAAAATAATCGAATTATGAAAAGAATCCTTTGTGTACTTATTGCAGCCATCTGGCTCTGTACTTGCTGGGCAGGGAATGGCAAGAAACCCATTGTCTGGGAACAGCCGATAGCAGAATCGAATCAGCTATTTAATGATCCTTTTCAATCTCAACTCAACATCTATCGTGTGGAATTCGCAGATGATGAAACACGAGTGTTCATGCACATCACTTTTCGCCCACACTATTGGGTAAAGTTTGTGAAGGAAACCTATCTCCTTGCTGATGGCAAGAAATATCTCGTCAAGAGCTGTGATGGACTGAAACTTGACGAAGAACACTATATGCCTAGCTCTGGCAAGGAGGATGTGGTCTTCCATTTCGCACCGCTCCCCAAGAAGACCCGAAAGTTTGACTTCCTGGAAGGTGACGGCGAACAGAACTTCAAGATATTTGGCATCGAGAGTATCGATACCCGCATCAAACAGCTCTTCTCCTCGCTTTGGCGCAACGATGCGACCGGCGATTGGGAGATAGGATTCTATGAAGATTTCGCCATCTACGACTGCCGTTACTGGCAATACAAGCAGAAGAATCAGAAGGGCGACAAGTACTCTTTCATCCTTACCGATGGCAAGAGCGACCTGGCTGTCAACATCGACAAACCTCAACATGGCAAGCGCACGATGAGCATCAACGGCAAGAAAGCCGAATATTCGCTCATCACCACTTTCAGCCTTCCGGATTATCCGCAGAAAGATGAGACCACAAGTCTGAAGGATACTCATAACAAGCCCGATACGGCTATTGTTGTGGGATGGCTCAGAAATATGCCTAAAGAACTTTGGGATAGAGGGCAGGAGTATAGTGTGCAGTATTATGATCTCTTTTCCACATTCAAGGAAGTGAGCAGTTGTAGCAAGCTCGATTCTCTTGGCAGATTTGAGATCAAAGTACCACTCATCAACTCTACCGAGGTTTTCATGGACTGGAAACATAATTGTGTCAACACCGTGTTGGAGCCAGGTGAGACCTATTATCTGCTTTATGACTTCAAAGCTGGACATGCTATCTTCATGGGTAAGAACTGTCGCTTGCAAAACGAACTGCTGGCGCATCCTATCCCAATGATTAACGCAGGCTATGCAGGTAAGTCTGAGAATAAGGTTCCAGCCCAGGAGATGATGCAGATTCTTGAATCCAGATATAAGGAGGCTGAAGGGAACTTACGGAAACAGATAGAAAAATCGGCATCTATTTCCAGATGTTATCAGGAGTATGCGGCTCAATACCTTCTCTGCACTTATGCTTCGGATATCTTGCAAGGAGCATATAGAGTAAAAGACAATGTTTTCCCTCAGGAATATGTGAGCCAAATGGAAAAAATATGGAAGGAGATTCCGCAGCCTTATACTCAGTTTCGTGACTATAGTATGCTGACTAAAGATCTCATCGACCAGGAAGCAAGATTAAAGTACAGTACACCCATGGGGAAGACCTATGGATTCTTGTTCACCAATTATTATCCGGAACTGTTGAAAAAGCACAAGGCTCAGGGGGATGTTGCGATAACAAATTCTGAAATTGCTACGGTGGAACAATGGGCTAAGAATCTGGATAGCATGACTATCAAGCAATATCAGACGACAGATGCCAAGGAGCAGGAGAAAATAGAAAATGCTTTTTCCAACTCAGTCCTTGACAAGCGCGCTACGGCTATCATTGGTAGAGAAGATATTGCCAAGATGCTTAAGGATGAGACTCCTCTCATCGATGTATATTATGCCCAGCATATAGCTGATAGCATGGGATGCAACCAGCAGCAGAAAGATGTCATCATCTCCAAAGCCCTTCTTCAGATGTTGGAAAAACTAGCCATGCCACTCAATAGTTATGGGCTTGACCTGGCAGAACATTGCATCAGTTCTGAAGTTCTCAGGGAGAAAGTATTGGCAGAACACCGTAAGTACCTGTCTTTGCAGAACAAGGATATTACAACTAGTATCAAGACAGCTCCTCTGGTTATAAGCGATGGTGAGAAACTTCTTCGCCATATATTGGAGCCTTATAAGGGCAAATTGGTATTGCTGGATGTCTGGGGAACTTGGTGTGCCCCTTGCAAGGAGGCTCTAGCCCATTCGAAGGAAGAGTTCGAACGCCTGGCGCCATACGATGTGGTATATCTTTACATGGCAAGCAACAGTCCTGAAGAGTCATGGAAAAATCTCATCAAACTGAATGATCTGGTTGGCGACAATATCGTCCACTACAATTTGCCAGCGGCTCAGCAGAGTGCCATCGAGAATTATCTCAACATTCGCTCCTTCCCATCCTATCACCTCTTCGACAAGGAAGGAAATCTGGTAGATGTGAAAGTGGATGCCCGCCAGCTTGACAATCTGGAGAAAATCATCAAGGAACTGAACAGATAGTAAGAATACTGATAAAATTCCCTTCAAGGTATTGGGGACATAGTTGAATACATAATAAATCCCGAAATCGCTTGGCGGTTTCGGGATTTTTGCTTATCTTTGCCAACGTTAATAGTAAATAGTTGATAATATGGCAACGAAGTTATATCCAATAGGCATGCAGACTTTCTCTGAGATTCGAGAGGAGGACTTTCTCTATGTAGATAAGACGGAGTACATCTATCGTATGACTCATACGAGTGGAAAGTATTTCTTCTTGGCGCGTCCACGTCGTTTCGGAAAGTCACTCCTCGTCTCTACTATGCAGAGCTATTTCGAGGGAAAGAAGGAACTCTTTAAGGGGCTTGCCATCGAAAAGCTAGAAAAAGATTGGACGGAATATCCTGTGCTTCACTTTAGTTTGGCTGGTGGAAAGCACATGGAGAAAGACCAATTGGTGCGCTATCTCTTGTATATATTGAATGTAAATGAAGAAAAATTTGGCATCTGAACTGTTTAGCTGAAGGACAGATGAATTCCTATTGGTTTGGCTCAGGCTCTCCTACTTATCTCCTTAATATGATGCGGAAATATGACTTTACACCGATTGACCTGGGTGAACAGATGGATGCATCAAAGGATGATTTCGATGCAGCCACTGAGACGATGACTACTATCATGCCTTTGCTTTATCAGAGTGGTTATATCACAATCAAGAATTATGATCCTGAAACGGAACTCTATACCTTGGCTCTGCCTAACAAAGAAGTGAGGATAGGTTTGTATCGCAGTATGTTGCCGCATTATTTGGCGGCAAAGTCTGCAATGTGCAATACGACCGTGGCCAAGATGTCGGCTCTTATCAATAAGGGTAACATGGATGGTGCTCTTCTGCTATTGAAAACGTTCTGGGAGACGGTACCTTATTGCGATAATACCGATTATGAGGGGCATTATCAGCAGACAATGTATATCATCTTTGCCCTGCTTGCGAATTTCCGTATATTGGTGGAACAGCATACTTTCCGGGGAAGAACAGACATTACGATGGAAACAAAGGATACCATCTATGTGATAGAACTGAAATTTAATAAGTCGGCACAAGAGGCTCTTGACCAAATTAACAACAAGCATTATGCTGATGCTTTTGCCCTAAGAGGCAAAACCGTGGAAAAGATTGGTATGAACTTTATGATTGATGAAGATAAGACTCTCGTATTGGATTGGTGGAAGTTTGGGGAGTAGCAACAGAAAAGATGGCCTTGCAAAAAATGCGGAGTCATCTTTTCTATAATAAAGGATTATCTATCAATAGAGCATGCCAAACATCCATAACGGAATGATGTTGCCATAGCCCGTTTCTATATCATCCTTTACCACATATCCATTCTCTATGTTCTGTAGCTGATTTTGCTTTTTCTTCTTTCCGCCAACCTCGAATGTATATTTCCCGTCAATCAGAAAATCTGATATAGGGGATACTGTGACAGGCATGAGAGAGCGTGTCTGATTGAAGAAGAAAGTTTCTCTAACTGTTCCTATCTCCACACTCTTTCCAGCAAGGGTATAAATGAGTGTTGGATTATCCAGATAGATCTTATCCACTTTGCCTAAACCTTGAATGCCACCTGTTGAAGTACGGAGTTGCCCTATAAGTCCTGCTTTCTCCAAGTAGGCGCAAAGGTCGGCTATATTGTTTCTTGAAACTTCAAGTTGACCTCCTATCTGGCTCATGTTAGGCTTGAATGGCGCACTTTGAGCGATGATGGCAAGTAGTCTTTTGAGCTTTCTTGCTGTTGAAACCGTAAGGTCTGCATATTGAGGAATATCGGTTTCTATCGTTGCATTGACTACTTGCTGAATATACATTCTGATGTCGCCATCAGAAAAAGGATAATATCCTCGTTGCAGATAGTCAGCGAAATGTTCTAGAGGCAAGAAACCATTTGGTATATCGACTTCCTGTTGCATGAGCTGGTCTAACGTACATACAGGAAAATGGATTCCATGAAAGAGTTCCAGATATTCGCGATACGAGAGTCCTTGAATCTTGTACATAAGTGCACGACGGCTCAGGTCAAATGCCCCCTTTGCTATGTCGAGAACTGATGACCCTGTAAACATTATATGGAGTTCAGAATGATAATCATATATCAATTTCAGCTCCCTTGCCCAATCCTTGTATTTATGGATTTCATCAATGAAAAGATACTTTCCTCCCATCTTTGCAAATGAATCTGCCAGTTCGGTGAGTCTGTGACTGGCAAAATAAAAATCTTCTGCCTGTACATAGAGAGAGTCTTTTCTTGGTAGTTGTTCTTTGATGTGTTGAAGCACCAAAGTTGTTTTACCGACACCTCTTGGTCCCATTAATCCAATCATACGAGCATCCCAATTGATGCGATTATACATATAGCGATGAAACGTAGTATGCGTTTCTCTCAGCAATTTGTCGAATGTTGCTTGTAATTGTTCCATATTATGGCTGTTATATTGTTCTTTATGGGTGCAAATATACGAATTAAATACGAAATTGCACTCTACTCAGTGCAATTTTTAACGTAAATTGCACTCTACTTAGTGCAATTTATGAATATATATAAGGTTGTAGCGATAAAATACTTAGAGAAGCAAATTTGATTTTCCTCTTACGCGGCTACTTTAGAGCTTTAGTTAAAAATCCTAACTCATAGCTTTCTCCTCTAAAACTCACCGTTTCTTGGGTCTGAAGTCTGCGTTTTCTATTTGGGAACTCATTGACAGGATGGAAATCCTTGTATTTCTTGTTTTTTTTCTTGTTGGGTATCGCAAGTTTCACATCGTGTTGGAGGGTACTGATAGCAGTGCAGGCAATCAGCCTATGCTGGCAAGCAAGAGTGTGGAATATGACGGAAAAGCAGTAAGGCTGTAAAGGTACAGATGTAAGTGTTACATCATTTAAACTATTTGAAACATGTGAAAAAGTAGAATTCTGCTTTTTTGCTTACCTTTGCAGCAACAAATAACAATTTAATATACTATAATTAATTTAAATCATAAAATGACCAGATACAGAATGATTTTATCCCTGCTTTTGGCTGGCATGGGAACTGCAGCAACAGCACAGAACATCAACTTGCCAATCATCCAGACCAAGTACACGGCCGATCCTGCACCTTATGTGCACAACGATACGGTATATCTCTATACCACCCACGATGAGGATGGGGCTGAGGGGTTCCTGATGAAAGACTGGCTGCTCTATACCTCAACGGATATGGTAAACTGGCAAGACCGTGGTGCCGTAGCCTCATTGAAAGACTTCAAGTGGTTCAAGGGCGAGAATGGTGCCTGGGCAGAGCAGGTCATCGAGCGCAATGGCAAATGGTATATGTATTGTCCTATCCACGGTCATGGCATCGGAGTGCTGGTAGCAGATAGTCCATACGGACCGTTTAAGGATCCTATCGGAAAGCCTTTGGCATGGGAGGGCGACTGGTTCGACATCGACCCTACCGTATGGATAGATGATGATAATCAGGCTTACATGTATTGGGGCAACCCAGAGTTGAAGGCAGTGAAACTGAACGAGGACATGATTTCTTATTCTGATTCCATCATGCACTTTCCGAAGATTCAGGATTATCAGGAAGGTCCTTGGTTCTGGAAACGCAATGGCAATTATTATCTGGCTTATGCTTCTACCTGCTGTCCTGAGGGCATCGGTTATGCGATGAGCAAGAATCCGCTCGGACCGTGGGAATATAAGGGACATATCATGAACCATACGCCTCGTACTCGTGGCAATCATCCGGGCATCATCGACTACAAGGGCAAGAGCTATTGCTTCGGCTTGAATTATGACATCTTCCGTTTGAAGACGGGGCGTCATGCCGAGCAGCGTTCTGTTTCTGCGGCCGAAATGACTTACAATCCTGACGGAACCATCCAGGAGTTGCCATACTTCCAGGATTGCAAGTTGGAGCAGATTGAATGGTTCAACCCTTATCGCCAGGTTGAGGCTGAGACGATGGCTTGGGGCTATGGATTGAAGACGCAGCCTAAGAACGAATGGGCGCAGAAGGACAGATGGAACCAGGTGGTTACGAATGTTGATGAGGATGAGTATATCCTCGTGAAGGGTGTTGACTTCAAGAAGGGAGCAGGAAAGTTTGAGGTTTCTGCCTCTTGCCACATGTTTGGCGGCAGCATCGAAATCCGTCTTGATGGGATAAACGGCCAATGCATCGGCAAGGTGGATATCAAGAACACCAAGGATGAATACAAAACCTTCTCTACTCAGGTGAAGAAGGTAAAGGGTGTGCATGATCTCTACTTCGTCTTTAAGGGAGGCGACATCCAGAAGCAGAACCTCTTCTTCCTGGATTGGTGGAAGTTTAGTGAGTAAGAAAAAACATTAAAAGAAGTGTTTTTTCATTGAAAGCCATAAGCTAAATGTAATTGTCCGCATATACACTTTTATTAAGAATTTAAAATAATATCAAATTATGAAGAAACAACTGATGATAGCTCTGTTGAGCATTGCGCCTGCCTTGGGTGTTGTGGCGCAAGATAAACTTTATAAGGATGAGTTCCCGCTGGGCGACATCACCCTTCTGGACGGACCATTGAAGCATGCTCGCGACTTGAACGTGCAGGTGCTCCTGAAATATGATTGCGACCGTATGCTGGCCCCTTATCGCAAGGAGGCAGGCTTGCAACCTCGCAAACCTTCTTATCCCAACTGGGATGGACTGGACGGACATGTGGGCGGACATTATCTGTCGGCCCTTTCCATCAATGCGGCCACAGGCAATGAGGAGTGCCGCAAGCGCATGGAATATATGATATCCGAACTCCAACTGGTGCTTGATGCCAACAATCAGCGCCATGAAGCCTGGTGCCATAACTATATCGGTGGTGTTCCGAATAGTGCCAAGATGTGGACAGCTTTCAGTAAAGGAGATTTCGGACCTTACTTCGGAACATGGGCACCTTTCTATAACATTCATAAGATGTATGCAGGTCTTCGTGATGCATGGCTCTATTGCGGCAATGAACAGGCAAAGAATCTGTTTCTGAAGTTCTGCGATTGGGCTGTGGACATTACGCGTGATCTGAACGACGAACAGATGGAGAAAATGCTCGGCAACGAGCATGGAGGCATGAACGAGGTGCTTGCTGATGCATACGCTATTACCGGTGAGCAGAAATATCTGGATTGTGCCCGACGCTTCTCCCACAGAATGTTGCTTGTTCCTCTGGAAAACGGCAAGGACTGCCTTGACAATATGCATGCTAATACGCAGATTCCGAAGGTTATCGGCTATCAGCGCATCGCTGAGTTGGCTCATGATGTGCAATATCACAATGCCAGCGAGTATTTCTGGGAAATTGTGACACGTCAGCGTTCGCTGGCTTTGGGAGGTAACAGCAGGCGTGAGCACTTCCCGACTAAGGAAAATTGCATCGACTATATCAACGACATCGATGGACCGGAGTCTTGCAATACTTATAATATGCTGAAGCTTACCGAGGATCTGAACCGAGTGAAGCCTAATGGCATGTATGGCGACTTTTACGAGACTGCGATGTTCAACCATATCCTCTCTGCCCAGCATCCTCAACATGGCGGCTATGTCTATTTCACTCCCGCCCGTCCTCGCCATTATCGCAACTATTCTGCTCCTAATGAGGCGATGTGGTGCTGCGTGGGAACAGGTATGGAAGACCACGGAAAGTATGGACAGTTTGTCTGGACGCACGATAAGGGTGTGAAGGCGGAGAACGATGCCCTGTACGTGAATCTCTTCGTGGCATCCGAGTTGAATTGGAAGGATAGAAAGATGGTGATTCGTCAGCAGACTGCCTTCCCGTATGCTGAGTCATCAGTCGTAGAAGTCGCCAAGGGTAAGGGAACTTTCATCCTGAAAGTCCGTAAGCCATCCTGGTGTGAAAACTTCACAGTGAAGGGTGTTGGTTTTGATGCCGATAGCTATGAGGAGAATGGATTTGTCTGCATGAAGCGCAAATGGAAGAAGGGTGACCAGGTAAAGATTTCTATGCCTATGCACGCTTACATCAAACCGATGATCAATGTGCCTCAGTATGTGGCAATCATGTATGGTCCTATCCTGCTCGGCATGAAGACGGGAACGGAGGATATGCGTGGACTCATTGCCGATGACAGCCGTTTCGGACAGTATGCCGGTGGAAAGAAACTGACTCTTGATGAGGCTCCTATTCTGTTGCCGAAACATCTCGACGACATTGCCAAAGACCTGAAGCCAGTTCCTGGCAAGCCTTTGCACTTTAAACTTGCCACCCGAATGGAGAATGCCATTGATGGTGAACTGCAGCCTTTCTTCGAGATTCATGATTCTCGATATATGATGTATTGGTTGGCATTAGGCGAGAATGATTACAAGGCTTATATGCAGAAGTTGGCTGATGAGGAAAAAGCCCGTCAGGCTTTGGAGGCTAGAACTGTGGATAAGGTGAACCCTGGAGAACAGCAGCCTGAGACTGATCATAACATGGAGGCTGATGTTACTGAGCGTGGTAATACTGAGGGCGTCTTTTTCCGTGATGCAAGGGATGGGCATTTCTTCAGCTATCTGATGCAGACCAAGGGAGAGACTAATCTTAGCCTTCAGCTCAAGTTCTGGGGACAGGATGAATGGCGTACAAGTGAGTTTGATATTTATGTCAACGACAAGTTGCTTTGCAGCGTGAACAACAGTCATCGCTGGCGCACCACACAGTTTAAGACCGTTGATTATGCCATTCCTTCAGAGTTTGTTAAGGGCAAGAAGGAAATAAGAGTGAAGTTTGTGGCTCATAAGGGCAAGCAAGTTGGACAGATTTATGGTGTGAGACTTGTGAAGCATTAATTGTAGAAAAGTATATGTTAGCATATATTCTACTCAAGAATGAGACAAGTGCATCAATCACCAATAGAGTTTGTGTAGTAAGATAAACTTAATAAAGTTTTTGAAACATTCTATAAAGTCATTATGATTGTTTTTTCGTAATTTTGCAGCATTAAACGAAAAAACAATCATAATGATGAATACAACGAAAATCTTGGCTCTCAGAAAGCCGTTACTGATAAGCGCATGGCTGCTTGCCATGCAGGGTGCTGCCTATGCGCAGAATCCTATCGTGCAAACACAGTTAACTACCGACCCGGCACCTCTGGTTGTCGGAGACCGTCTCTATGTATATACCGGTCATGATGAAGATAAGGCTGACTTCTTCTGGATGAACGAATGGCGTGTGTATTCCACCAAGGATATGGTGAACTGGACAGACCATGGTTCTCCGCTCGACCTCAGTTCTTTTTCCTGGGCAGACGACCGTGCCTGGGCAGCACAGACTATCGAACGTAATGGTAAGTATTACTGGTATATCTGTGCGCACTCTAAACTGACGGGCGGAATGGCTATCGGCGTAGCTGTGGCAGATTCTCCTACCGGTCCGTTCAAGGATGCGCTGGGCAAACCGCTTTTCGATAATGGAAGTTGGGACAATATCGACCCTACCGTCTGGATGGACGAGGATGGTCAGGCTTATCTCTATTGGGGTAATCCGCATCTTTACTATGCCAAACTGAATAAAGATATGATCAGTTTCAAGGGGGGTATAGATGCTAAGGCAGCTGTTGATGAAAAGTGTGAAGTGGGCAGAATCGTGATGACTGAGGAGGGATTCGGTTCGCCTGACGTGGAGAAGCGTGATTCTACCCGAAAATATAAAGATTGCTACACAGAGGGACCTTGGTTCATGAAGCGTGGCAAGAACTATTATATGCTTTATGCTGCAGGTGGAGTGCCTGAGCATATCGCTTATTCCATGAGCAAGAAGCCTTTCGGACCATGGAAGTATATGGGCGAAATCATGCCATTGGAAGATACGGGTTCCTTTACTAATCATTGCGGTGTGACCGACTTCAAGGACAAGTCTTATTTCTTCTATCATACGGGTAAACTGGGTGGCGGATTCGGACGCAGTGTGGCTGTGGAAGAATTCAAATATAATGCCGACGGTACCTTCCCAATCATCCACCATACCCAGGAAGGAGTGGCTCCTATCGCAACCCTCAATCCTTACAAGCGCCAGGAAGCAGAAACCATCGCTTTCTCTAAGGGAGTGAAGTCGGAGCAGACCGATGATACGGGTGTTTATATCTCTGAAATTCATACAGGTGATTATATCAAGGTACGTGAGGTGGATTTCGGAAATGAGAGTCCGGATGCATTTGCCATCTCTGCGGCGTGCTCTTCGCTTGGAGGTTCGCTGGAGGTTCATCTCGATAAGGAAGATGGCGAACTGGTGGCAAAGATAGATGTCAGCAAGACGGGTGGCTGGGAAAAGTGGAAGACTTTCTCGGCACAAATGCTAAAGAAAGTGACAGGAAAGCATGATATATACTTCGTGTTCAAGGGATTGAAGGGAAGCAAACTCTTCAATTTTGACTGGTGGAAGTTTGAGAAGAATTTCGCCAATCCTGTGGTTTGGGCTGATGTGCCTGATGTGGATGTAATCCGTGTGGGTGACAGCTTCTATATGGTAAGCACCACCATGCATCTGATGCCGGGTGCGCCTATCATGAAATCGAAGGATCTGGTGAACTGGGAAACCGTGAACTATATCTTCCCTAAACTTACCGATTCGCCTAAGTATGACATGAAGGAGGGTACGGTGTATGGTCGTGGTCAGTGGGCTACTTCCCTTCAGTATCATCGTGGCAAGTTCTATGCGCTCTTTGCTCCAAACGATAATCCTGGTGGAGAGACTTATATCTGTACAGCCGATGATATCGAGGGCAAATGGACTGTCCACAGCCGTTTGCAGCATTTCCATGATGCCGCTCTCTTCTTCGATGACGACGATAAGGCATACGTGGTTTATGGAACGGGAGAGATGGTGCAGCTGAATGCCGACCTGACGGAAGTGGTGCCGGGCAGCCATCGTAAACTCTTTGAGCGTGATGCTGATGAAACGGGTTTGCTCGAAGGCTCCCGCATGATCAAGCACAACGGCAAGTATTATCTCCTGATGATTTCGTGGCCACAGGGACATCCTCGTCGTGAGGTTTGTTATCGTGCAGATCACATTCAGGGGCCTTATGAAAAGAAGGTGATTCTGGAAACGGAGTTTGCCGGATTCAACGGCGTGGGACAAGGTACGATTGTAGATGATAAGGATGGCAACTGGTATGGCATCGTATTCCAAGACCGTGGTGGTGTGGGCAGAGTGCTCACGCTGGAGCCATGTACCTGGAAGGACGGATGGCCTATGCTGACCGATGAGAAGGGCAATATTCCTGCCGAGATGCAGAAGCCTGTGCTGGGCTACGACGGCAAGGGACTCGTGTATGACGATGATTTCTCGAAGGATAAACTGGAATTGCAGTGGCAGTGGAACCACAATCCTGTGGATAATGCCTGGTCGCTCACAGAGCGCAAGGGCTGGCTCCGCCTGAAGACATCCCGTATTGTTCCTAACATCTTCCTGGCTCCTAATACCATCAGTACCCGTACCGAAGGACCAACCTGCGAGGGAATCATCAAGATGGATGTGAGTAAGATGAAGGATGGCGATGTGGCAGGCTTGTCTGCCTTTCAGGGTGATGCGGCTTTGCTCTCTATTGTAAAGGAAGGCAAGAAACTCTTTGTGGTGGGTACCAAGGAGAGTGTAGCTTTGACTGAAAAGGAAAAGGCGGTGACCGATGTGAAGCGTGAGGAGGTGTATCGCCAGCCTTTGAATCTGAAGCAGGATAAGGCAACGAAATCAAGCATCATCTATCTGAAGATGAGTTGCGATTTCCGTCTTCATCAGGATCTCGCCACCTTATTATATAGTATAGACGGCAAGACCTGGATTCCTGCCATCAAGGATTTCAAGATGCAGTATGATTATCGCCGCTTCTTCATGGGTACCCGTATCGCCATCTACAATTATGCCACAAAGGCTGCTGGAGGCTATGTGGATGTGGATTCTTTTGAATATTCGAAAGAGAAATAAAGTTTAAGATTGTTTTGTTTGTAATTTGACGGCACAAAGTGATGGAAACTTAAAAAGTTTTCTTATCTTTGTGCCGTCTTTTTAAACTAATCGATAATATTGATTTTATGAACAGAAATAAAATGATTTTGGGAGCAGTGGTCCTGGCACTGTCGCTTCCCTTGCAGATGAGGGCAAAGGCTAGCTGCTCTGATAATAGCACACGACTTTGGTATAACGCCCCAGCCCAGCAGTGGCTGGAGGCTCTGCCTATCGGAAACTCTCATCTGGGAGGTATGGTGTATGGCGGAACCACGGATGAGAATATCCAGTTGAATGAGGAGACTTTCTGGAGTGGCGGTCCCCATAACAACAATAGCAAGAAATCCCTGGAGAATCTGCCAAAGGTGAGGGAACTCATCTTCAATGGCAGGGAAGAGGAGGCGGCGGCTCTCATCAACCAGACTTTCATCCCAGGTCCTCATGGCATGCGCTTCCTGCCGATGGCTAATCTGCATATCAGCATGAAGAACCAGGGAAAGGCTGAGCAGTTTGTGCGCAACCTGGATTTGAAGAGGGCGATTGCCACGACTTCTTTCGTGATGGATGGCGTAAGATATACCCGTACTACCTTTGCTTCGCTGGCTGATGGCGTTATCGTTTGCCACATCAAGGCGAGTAGAAAGGGTGCCCTGAATATTGATGTTACTCTGGATTCGCCTTTTGAACATCAGACTCAGAAAACGCCTTCAGGGGTTATGCTGAAGGTGAAGGGACAAGACCAGGAAGGCATCAAGGCGGCTCTCACTGCCGAATGTGTGGCAGATGTAAGGACGGATGGCACCGAGGCAACCATCCTCGTGAGTGCTGCTACCAATTTTGTGAACTATCACGATGTGTCGGGCAATGCAGCCCAGCGCAATGCTGACTATATAAATAAGGTGAAACTGATGAGCTATGCACAGTTGGAGAAACGCCATGTGGAGGCTTACCAGAAGCAGTTCGCTACTTCTTCCCTCATTTTGCCAACTGATATCAATGCTTCGTTGCCTACCAACCAGCGTCTGGAGAAATTTGCGGGCAGCAAGGATATGGCGATGGTAGCGCTGATGTATAATTACGGTCGCTATCTGCTCATCTCCTCTTCCCAGCCTGGTGGACAGGCGGCAAACTTGCAGGGCGTTTGGAACGACAGCAAAAATGCCCCTTGGGACAGTAAATATACCATCAACATCAATACGGAGATGAACTACTGGCCTGCCGAGGTAACGAATCTCAGTAACACCACGGAGCCTCTGTATTCGCTGATTAAGGATTTGAGCGTAACGGGAGCACAGACGGCTAAGGAAATGTATGGCTGCCGTGGCTGGATGGCACATCATAACACCGATATCTGGCGCATAGCAGGTCCGGTGGACGGTGCGCAGTGGGGCATGTTCCCGAATGGCGGAGCCTGGCTCACCACCCATCTCTGGCAGCATTATCTCTATACGGGCGACAAGGCTTTCCTCAAGCAGTGGTATCCGGTGATAAAGGGTGCTGCTGAGTTCTATCTCGACTATATGCAGAAGTTGCCGGACACCGAATGGAAGGTAAGCGTGCCGTCGGTGAGTCCGGAACAGGGACCTATGGGTAAGAGAACTGCCGTAACGGCAGGATGTACAATGGATAACCAGATAGCCTTCGATGCCTTAACCAGTGCCGTGAAGGCTTCTGAGATATTGGGAGTTGATGAGGCTGAGCGCAAGGCGATGCAACAGCTGATTTCTCAGATTCCGCCGATGCAGATAGGAAAGTACGGACAGTTGCAGGAGTGGCTTGTGGATGCGGATAATCCGAAGAATGAGCATCGCCATATCTCGCATCTCTATGGATTATATCCATCCAATCAGATTTCTCCTTTTTCTCATCCGGAACTGTTCCATGCCGCAGCCACCACTCTGAAGCATCGTGGCGACCAGGCTACGGGCTGGAGTCTGGGTTGGAAGACGAACTTCTGGGCACGCATGCTTGATGGCAATCATGCTTTCAGAATCATCAGCAATATGCTTTGTCTGTTGCCATCTGATGCGCAGGCAAAGGAGTATCCTGATGGCAGAACCTATCCGAATCTCTTCGATGCCCATCCGCCTTTCCAGATAGACGGCAACTTCGGAGTAACAGCCGGCATCGCCGAAATGCTCCTGCAGAGTCATGATGGAGCCGTGCATCTCTTGCCAGCCTTGCCTGATGCCTGGAAAGAAGGAAGCGTAAAGGGACTTCGTGCCCGTGGCGGCTTTGTGGTGGATATGGACTGGAAGAATGGCAGACTGATGAAGGCGAAGATTCGTTCCACCATCGGAGGCATCCTGCGTCTCCGCTCATACGTACCGCTGAAGGCGAAAAAACTGAAGAAGGCAGAAGGAACATGTCCCAATATCCTTTTTGCATCTGCAGAAGTGAAGCCTGTAATGGAACAGCATCAGATAGCAGAAGGAGTGAAGGTTCCTATTCCTGACGTATATGAATATGACTTGGAAACAGAACCAGGAAAGACTTATCTGATCAAATAATGTTCTAAAATTACATTTGTTGCCATAAAAGTATCATTTTGTCCACCTCTGGTTGGATAATTATTCGTACTTTTGTGGCAATATTTTTTATAATAATCTTTTAGACCTATCAATGAGAATGAAGAAATTATTATTTGCAACCTGTTGCATCGCTTTTTTGAGCGGTTCTTTGGGAGCTGCGGCGCAGAAAAAATCTGCAGCCAAGAATGTTCTGACACAGACTTTGGAGGGGAAGTCTTGGTCGGCTGATAATGGTAATGGTACCTTTACCAACCCTTTGTTTTATGATGAGTTTTCTGACCCTGATATTATCAGAGTGGGGGAGGATTACTATCTGGCGGGTACCACGATGCACAGTGTGCCGGGACTGGTGGTGCTCCATTCCAAGGATCTCGTAAATTGGGAGTTCTCTTCCTATTGCTTCGACCGATTCGATGATTCTGATGATTTCAATCTCCGCAATGGCAAGGAGGCTTACGGACAGGGTATCTGGGCACCTGCCATCCGATATCATAACGGCAAGTTCTATATCTTCTCCAATATCAACGGACATGGTTTGCAGGTGTATATTTCTGATAGTCCCAAGGGACCTTGGACGCATCATAAAGTTAATGGCGATATCTACGACCTCTCTGTGCTCTTCGATGAGGATGGTAAGATTTATGCCGTGCACAAGTATGGAAACGTGACCGTTACGGAGTTGAAGCCCGATTTGAGCGGTCCGGTAGAGGGCAGCAGCAAGGTGGTGATTCCGGAAGGCAATGCGATGGGAGAGGGACATCATGTGTATAAAATCAATGGTATGTACTATATCCTCTCTGCCGATTATTCACCGATGGGGCGCATGCAGTGTGCCCGAAGTAAGAGCATTTGGGGACCTTATGAAACTTGCGTAATTAGCGAGCGCGAATCGTATGGTTATGCTGCAGGATGGAGCGTAGGTAACATGGGAATCGGTCGGCCTTTGCCGGAAGATGGTTTTAAATTTCAGAACAACAAGCCTAATGGCGTGAACTTGGGTTGTGCTACCATTCATCAGGGCGGCATCGTGCAGGCTCCTGACGGCAAATGGTGGGGCGTTTCTATGCAGGACTTCAATGCCGTGGGTAGAACGGTGTGCCTATCACCTGTTACTTGGGTGGATGGCTGGCCTTACTTCGGATTGGAGAAGAACCTGGGGCGCTCGCCTCGAACCTGGTTCAAACCGAATGATGCGGTGAAGACACCACAGACTCCTTACGAAAGATGTGATGATTTCTCGGGAAAGACTTTCAAGCCGGTTTGGCAGTGGAATCATAATCCGAACGACAAGATGTGGTCGCTGAATAAGGAGCGAAAGGGATGGCTCAGATTGCATTCTATGCCTGCCAAGCAACTGCTCTGGGCAAAGAATTCGTTGACGCAACGTGCCATCGGTCCTGTTTCTTATACATCTGTCAAGCTGGATGCATCCCGACTGAAGATGGGGGATGAGGCTGGACTCGGTGCTATGAATACGCCATACGCTTCATTGGGCGTGATGAAGACGGAAAAGGGATTAAGCCTGAGATGCTACGACCAGAATACCAACAAGGAGGTACAGAAGCCGATTGCCAAGAACAAGGTGGTATGGTTGCGCCTTTGGGGTGATTATGATAAGAGTCTGCTGCAATATTCCTACTCTCTTGATGGAAAGACTTGGGAGAATATCGGAGAGCAGATGCTTTCTCCTTATCAGTTGAAGACCTTCCAGGGTGTGCGTGTAGCGCTGTATGCCTTTAACAAGGCGGGAGTGAACGGCGGCGTGGCTGATTTTGATGACTTCAAGGTGGAGGAACCAATGGCTGACAGAACTGCTAATCTGCCTATCGGAAAGACCATCCGACTCTTTAATCTTGCTGATGGTAACCTGATGAATGCTACCGGTCATGGTCTCATGCACAGCTCCTGGAACAAAAAGGAGATGAGCAATGGAGTGAAATTCATTATCGAAGACCGTGGACAGGGCAAGATTGCACTGAAAACTGCAGATGGACGATATGTATATATCGCAGGTGCTGGCTTGTCGGGCGATGTGCGTCTTACTTCTGATGCCTCTCATGCAGAGGAGTTCGTATGGCAGGATATGCTTTACAACCGCTGTATGCTTCTATCACTGAAGACCCAGCGGTATATAGGCAAGCATCCTACCGACGGAAGTCCTTATTCTGCTGATTTCCAGGGCGCTGATGCCGGTATGAAGAATGGCTGTGTCTTCTCTTGGGAAGTGGTAGAGTAGGCTACTCGAAATAGAATGTCAATGCTATCATTTTACTATGGGCTTCCTTGGCTGCCAAAGTATATGGTAGCATACTTTTATCTTTCACGTTCTTCACATGATCTTTATCGTATATATTCATGAGTCCATACATGAATTTCAATTCAGGTCGCAGTTTGAAGAATGGGAGATAAAAGTCGCAACCAAGTCCAAGTTCAAGAAAAATATCTGTTTTCTTTAATTGGATGTAGTCGCTTTTATTACCGCTGAGGTTCATCATCGGATTGATACCTGCCATGATATAAGGGCGATGATTGTTGAATCTTGGAGCAGAGAAGATGATGTCGAAGGCAGAGGAGATGTATGCCGTCTTCAGTTCTTGCTTTTTATCTTCCTGTTTTGCGTTTCCGTTTTCATTGGCGTCTTGCATGATATTGTGGAAGGTAAGGTGTCTTGTTCCAAAATACATGGCAGGAGCTATTCTAAATTGGAAATGGGTGCTCAATCTGAATTCTCCTAATACTCCGACCGTAAATCCTGGGTCCCATCTGTCTTGGTCGATGGTAACGTTGGAGTTGACTTCCGCTCCATTCTCATCTGTATAGGTGACAGGTCCTGCGTTGATGAATTCCAGGTCTTGCAGGTGAATACCCACCATTACTCCAAAATGAAATGGGCGCAGGTCTGTATAAGGACGATTCTCTACCGTCCTTTCCTGGGCTATTGCTATTGTGGCAATAAGCCCCATCATGATGCTAAGTATTATTCTTCTCATATACTTTTATAACGTTATTCTTTTCATCTTATTGTGTTTAAGTTTATTTCGACATCGTATAAATTACAAAAAAAGTAGTACCTAATTGTAGGTAGTATGAAAAATATTTCCTATCTTTGCATCATTAATTGTTGGTATCCCCAACATGGCAGGCGAAAATCGTCTGTTGCATATGATGCTTAAAAACATTATTAACATTATAAAACATTATTATTATGGCTTACGTAATTGGTGACGATTGTATCGCATGCGGTACATGTATTGACGAGTGTCCATCAGGTGCTATTTCTGAGGGCGACAAGTATTCTATCAACCCAGATCTCTGCACAGAGTGCGGTACTTGTGCTGATGTTTGTCCTAATGAGGCAATCAGTCTTCCTTAATTTTTAAGGATGATACTTTAGTTACATAAAACTTGAGAGCGGCTCTAAGAGTCGCTCTTTTTTTTATCCTTTATATTGCCTTTTTACTGGGTTCGTTTTTGGCATTCTCCTGATGCGTTTTATTGAGGTCTAACGATGCGCTTTCTTAGGTGCTAATGATGCGCTTCGTTAGGGTACGGTGATTCGCATCAGGATTTTCTTGCTGATTTTTCTATATTAGATGCCAATCTGTTGATGTTTTAAGTAAGAGGCTACCGATGAATACGTGCTGTGTTTTGGATGGTTTCTTTCTTGATGTTTGTGATTTCTTTTAAAGATGCAAAAAAAAGGATGAACTGCATCTCAGTTCATCCTTTTTTGTAGTAGTATGTTTTAATTTTATTCAGCAGCTTTCAAACCCTTCTCAATAGCGTCCTTAGCATACTTGTTGTCTGGATCCAATTTCAAGAGTTTCTCCCAATATGGCTTAGCGAGATTAAAGTCCTGCTTGTCATAGTTGTAGATGAAGCCCATGTACTGATAAGCCTGTTTCAAGTAGCCAATCTCGTCAGCATCACACTGCTTAGCCTCAAGTTCTGTAATCACTTCCTGGTAAGCAGGAATAGCTTTGTCGTCCAACTCGTTCTGGAAAGCAGTATTACCCTCCTGCAACTTAGCAAATGCCTTCAGTGTAGGATATTTTTCTGCCAACTTAGCATACACGTCGATAGCCTTGTCGATATTCTCAACCTTCTTAGCAGCATCCTTGTTTTCTGCAGCCTTCTTAGCCTTGTTGATATAAATCTCAGCAAGCTTCATGAAGTCTGTTGGAGCAGCATCAGGATTCTTATCCATGTATTGCTGGTTGTATTCCAAAGCCTTGTCCTCATTGCCCATTTCCTTGTATGCCTCAGAGATATACAATAATGGTTTTGGATCTTCAGCCTTCATCTCCAATGCCTTCTGGTACTGAGCAATAGCCTCATTATACTGCTTGTTGCCAGCCAAAGCCAAACCGTAATAAGAAATGTTACTAGCATTCTTCTTGATAGAATCGGTATTCATTACTTGATTTGCAAACTGCAAACCTTCCTCATATTTTTGCAAATCTACGGCTGATCTCATGGCAAATACCAACAAACTAGCAGAAGTAGGGTATTTCTTTATACCTTCTTGGCAAAGTTGAAGAGTCTCGTCTTTTTTGCCTAATCCGTAAGTTGTTACTGCATACTCATAGAATCTATACATATTCAAAGTTTTGAGAGGAGCCTTCTTGAAGAATTCATAAGCCTTCTCATACTTTCCTGCAGTATAAAAACCTTCTGCAGCTTCTGCCTCGATAGGATAATCAGGATTAATTTCTCTCAGTTTCTCCAAAGCCTCAGCACTACCTTGTGGGTCAATTTTACGGTAAACGTTAGAATAGCTGATATATCCCTGAGGATTCTTAGGATCCATTGTCATACACTGACCATACCATGTAGCAGCTTCACCACCATTGTCCTGCATTGCATAAATGTCACCTTTCAGAATGTAAGCGTCACCATAGTTCTTGAACTTAGCGATGACAGCATCAGCAACAGCGTTAGCCTGATCATAGTTCTTGTTCATTGCAAGAAGGTTACCCAAAGCAACCAATGCCTTAGGATCCTTTTTGAACTCTTTCTGATACTCTTTGATCTCCTTTTCAAATTCTTTAGTAGCAGAGTTACCAGACTTCAATGTTGTCTCGATAGGCTTCAGCATGTCCTTGTAATTAACCTCCTGAGCCATTGCTGGAGCTGATAATCCCATTATCAGTGCTCCTGCTATTAAATATTTAATTGCTTTCATAATTCTAAACTTTAATTTTGTCCTTATTTTATGTAGTTGACGTTTATCTGTCGCTTTCGTTTATTCAATCTTTTTTATTTTAACGTCTCTACACGATTTTTAGTTCTTTATGTTTACTTTCTTATAGGTGATATCTCCTCTATAAGGCAGTAAGCCTGTTTTGAATACTATGAGTTGTCCACGAGGGTTGGTTATATAATTGGCGAAGCTCCATGGCAAAGCCTTATGAGGATCGACAACTATAGCATATAGTGTTCTTACGAATGGATATCTTCCATCGAGCAAGTATGCCTGATAAGGTTGCCAACTGTTGCTTGGTGTGGCTTTATCCTTTACAGAAACTCGCATTACATGAATATTCTTTTTGAATGTGGTGTTTGTGGAATCTCTTCTGTCGTTTAACCAGTTAGATCCAATCACACCGATAGCATTTGGATTTTTATCAACAAAATCGATGACCTGCTTACTGGTTTGAGCAGCCATGATTTTAGCGCCAAATTTTTCTCCATGGAGAACAGAGTCAACAACATAGTTGGTAGTAGCAGAACGAGTATTATCGAAAACTACTTCTATGTCTCCTCTCTTAGAACCAGGGACTACGTCACTCCATTTATTAGCCTTACCTGTCAATATGCGCTTAATATCATTTACGGTAATACAAGTATCATTATTGTTCTTGTTTACAATAAATGCCAAACCATCATATCCGATAGGGAAGACGGAAGGAATAACATTACTTTTAGATTTGAGATAAGCGATTTCACTATCTTTCAGCGCTCTTGTAGTGAACAAGAGAGTGGTTTTGAAATCCTTTATCATTTGGAGTCCTGTAACCTCATCAGAATAGAGGGGCTTAAGGTGAGCCTTAGGATATTCAAACTCAAACTGGCTTCTTTCTTCTTCGATGATAGGACTTAAACTTTCGTCAGCTACAAACTGGATTGTACCTGAAGTTGGTGTATCTGTTCTGCCATCTTTGGCTTTCTTCTGGCCACAAGAGCCGAAGAAAGCCAAAGACAACATAATAGTTAATCCTATAAAAATATAAGATGTTTTTTTCATATTCAAATTTACTGCAAATATATTACTGCAATCTAAATACAACAGGTACGGTATATTTTACACGTACAGCAGAACCGTTCTGCTTACCTGGTTTCCATCTAGGCATTGCCTTAACAACTCGCTGAGCCTCACGGTCGAGTGAAGGGTCAACTGAACGCATAACCTTCACATCTGTGATAGAACCGTCTCTTTCAACGACGAAACCAACGATAACACGACCCTGTACGCCGTTTTCCTGAGCTACAACTGGGTATTTGATGTTGCTGCTGAGGAAGGACATCAAGGCGGCCTGACCACCAGGGAATGAAGGCATCTCCTCTACAACGTCGAAGACCTTGTTAGAAACCTCAGGCTTTGGTGCTGGTGGTGGAGGTGGAGCAGCGACTGCGATATCACTTCTCACAGCCTCGACGGTACGGTCTTTAACACCTTCCTCGTCCTTTGTACCGACAGCTACCTTAGCGTCGAGTTGATCCATCTGCTTAACCTGGTTTTCCTCTTTTACGAGTTCATCCTTCTTGATGACAGGTGCAGTAAACTTCTGAGTTTCACGAGCCACAGGAATCTCTTTTTTCATTTCAACCTTAGGCTGTACTTTCTCAGGCTTCTTCTTTTCCTTTTCAGCCTGCTTCTGGAGTTTAGCCAACTCCATAGCTTCCATATAAGCTTGCTGTTCTTCTGCTTGTTTCTGTTCGATAACTTTCCAAGCCAAGAATCCGCCTACGAGAGCTGCAGCAATGACCAAGATCAGAAGAGACTTGATGTTTCGACCGGAAGTACCCTTACGGAGCTGGTATGCACCATACTCCTTGTTCTTTCCGGCGAAAACCATATCGACCCATTTAGGATCGTAAAGATCAATTTTTGCCATTTCTTTCTTGTTTTAATTGTTAGTATTCATCTTACATCTTCACGCCTTTTGACTTGAGAAGTTTCTCATCGTCTGGGCTAATTTTGTCGATGACATACGTACCAATGTTCAAAATCTGCATTTCATCGAGTGCGTCAACCATATTCTTATATGATGCGTTATCAGTAGGCTTGATGACGATAGTAAGAGTCTCGATCTTGCGACCATCCAACTCACCACCCTTAATCTTGCTTAACTTCTTCTGATATACGCTATCTGGCATGGCTGGGTTCTTTGCACGTTCAGCGTTCAATGTCTTTACAGCTACCATGATTTGCTCCACAGGACGCAAACCCTCACCAGTAGTATGCTCGCGCAAGACTTTACGGATACCATTGCTACCCCATGTAGTTTCCTTAATCCAGTTAGGATCATCGTACTTAGGGATACCTGCACCATAGTAAATCTTGTTGTCTGCTGTAACGTAGAGTGTTATAGTACCAGACTCCTTAGCTTCGTTCTGGTTGTTTTGATCCTGGTTCTCATCATTACTTGGCATAGTCAGCTCCATTGTCTGAGGTTTGCTCAAGGAAGTACACAGCATGAAGAACGTGATAAGAAGCATGAGCATATCCACCATTGGCGTAAAGTCAACGCGGACATTCATTTTCTTTTGTTTGCTTTCTTTCTTTGCCATTTATTCGTCCCCCTGTTGTTTTAACTGTGTAATCATATAGTAATGACTCTCATCCATATCCTGGAGTTCGTTCATCACTCTCTTAACTGTCTTGTATGGTGTAGAAGCATCTGCCTTGAGGGCAATCTTGATGTCTTCGTTTACTGTACGAGCTGCTTGTACCCACTGCTGGAACTCACTCATACCACCATTGATACTGTCGAGAGGAATACCTTTCTTCTGGAGATACTCAGGACGCTTAGAAGCGTTCAATGAGAGGTATGTCTTCAAGTCGCCCATTGGAACACCGAATGTACCCTCACTCTTGAATGTCTCTTGCATCTTTGGAGTCAATTCAACACCGAAGTTGCTTGTCATTGAGCTCAAAGTGCTTCCCAGTTGATCAGTATTGTCAATACTCATAAATACTTGGCCTTCGCCGGTAGGTCTACCAGCAGCGTCCTTTTCAGGACTTACCAAGATGGTCAGAACGCCGTTCTCAGGCACCTTAATCTCAGACACAGATCCTGGAGTATTTACCTTGACAGGCTCATTCTTTACGAAAGTAGAGGTGAGCATGAAGAAGGTAAGCAACAGGGTCATAACGTCTGACATAGGCGTCATGTCGATCCAGACGTCACTCTTCTTAATTTTTACTTTACCCATAGCGATAAAATTTTAAAGGGTTAGCAAAAATTAAGCCTCGTCTGCGTGGTTAGCTTCGTATGTCTGAGCAATTGAGTAACCTACCTCGTCGAGTGCGTATGTCAACTTATCTACCTTGTTGGTGAATGTGTTGTAAGATACAACGGCACACCATGAAGTCAAGATACCGAATGCGGTGTTGATCAAAGCCTCAGAAATACCTACAGAAAGTGCTGCTGAGTCAGCGCCACCACCTTCACCCATGGCCTGGAATGACTTGATCATACCGGTTACAGTACCGAGAAGACCGGTCAAAGTACCAAGTGTTACGATTGTAGCGATGATAGGCAAGTTCATTGTCAAAGTAGGCATCTCCAACTGTGTTGCCTCCTCGTGAGCCTGCTGAATCTTAGCTACCTTCTGTGCCTTCTTCAAAGAAGCATTAGCGCCAGACTCCATTGACTTGTAAGCGTTCAAAGAAGCCATAACAACGTTAGCTACAGTACCGCGCTGCTTGTTGCAGAGCTGCTCAGCCTTAGCGAAGTCGTTTGCGTTCAAAGCTGCCTTGATGTTTGCAACGAACTTAGGAAGTGCACCTGTACCAGTAGCGGTCTTAAGAGCCAACCAACGCTCGATTGTCATTGCCAATACAGTGAGCAATAAAGTGTGGATAACAGGTACGATAACACCACCTTTGTAGATTGTACCCCAAATGTCTGCTGGGTGATCCTGTACACCTGGATCCTGGAAGTGCATGTCGTTTCCGAACCATGTGAAGAACAATGTGAATGCGATGATAGCACATACCACGATGATCCAGAATGCGCCTCTTACTCCCTGAAAGCCCTCAGACTTTTTAGCTGGGGCTGCTTGTTTTGTAGTTGCCATAATTTTACTTTTTAAATTATTAGTTAATAAATTTATTTATTGTTTCTTTTTATATGTTTTTGTTACCTTTTGGTGTTGTTGACACTTTCAGGTTATCGTTTTTGGTCAATCCTTTGGCAAAGATAATAATTAAATAAGAACTACGAACGTAATTAAGAAGTTTTAACGAGATATTTCTTATATTTGGTCAAAATATCTCGTTAATTTTTACTTTTTCTCGTCTTTTATCCTTTTCTCGTCAAATTTTTACCCTTAAAGCATTCCGATATAAAAAGCCTCTTTTGGGGGAGGCTCTTTTTTACTTGAGTTTGCTCAGGGCTTCTTTGATTCTGCGGATTGCTTCCTTGATGTTCTCGTCGCTTGTTGCGTAGCTCATTCTGAAGCAATCAGGATCACCGAAGGCATCACCACCTACTGTCGCTACATGGGCTTCCTCCAAGAGGTACATGGCGAAGTCTGTTGAGTTGTTGATGGTCTTGTTTCCATTGCTCTTGCCAAAGTAAGAGTTGCATTTTGGGAAGAGATAGAAGGCTCCTTGAGGAATGTTGACTTCCAAACCAGGAACTTCCTTGGCGAGCTTGACAATCAGGTCTCTGCGGCGCTCGAATGCCTGACGCATTTCTTCTACTGCACTCTGGTCGAGTGTGTAGGCTGCTTCTGCTGCTTTCTGGCTAACAGAGCATGTACCGCTTGTATATTGCCCCTGCAATTTGTTGCAGCCCTTGATAATCCACTCTGGACCTGCCAGGAAACCGATTCTCCATCCTGTCATAGCGTATGCTTTTGATACACCGTTTGCGATGATGACCTGCTCCTTGAGACCTGGTTCCTGAGCAATGCTGTGATGCTTGCCGATGTAGTTGATGTGCTCGTAGATTTCATCTGCAAGTACGAATACATCTGGATGCTTTCTGAGGACATCAGCTAACGCTGCTAACTCTTCCTTAGAATAGACGCTACCTGTTGGATTGCTTGGTGAGCAGAGGATGAGCATCTTGGTCTTAGGAGTGATGGCTGCCTCCAATTGCTCTGGAGTCATCTTGAAGTCCTGGTCGAAACCTGCGTTGACGATGACAGGTACACCGCCTGCCAACTTTGCCATCTGTGGATAACTTACCCAGTATGGTGCAGGGATAATCACTTCATCGCCTGGGTTGACAAGTGCGAGGATTACGTTGCAGATACCCTGCTTGCCACCTGTGCCTACGATTACTTCATTGACGGTATAGTCGAGTCCGTTCTCATTTTTTAGTTTGGCAACAATCGCTTTTCGCAAATCTGGATAGCCAGGAACTGGTGAATATCTGGAGAAGTTATCATCAATAGCTTTCTTTGCTGCCTCTTTGATATTCTCTGGAGTGTTGAAGTCTGGTTCTCCTACGCTCATGTTGATTACATCAATTCCTTGAGCTTTCATTTCACTACTCTTCTGTGACATCGCCAGCGTTGCTGAAGGTGCCAATCTGTTTAGACGATCAGATAATTGTGCCATAATTCAATTTATATTAATGTTTTGCCTGCAAAATTAATCATTTTATTTCTTTTAGAGAAGAAAAAGTGTCATTAATTCTATTTTCGCAATGAAATAATAACATCTTTTTTCTTTTTTCTCTCTTTTTAAAGGTGCAAGGTATGACCCATTCTGTCTCTTTTGGTCTTGAGATAGCGCTCGTTGTATTTGTTTGGTACTACTTCGATAGGTACATTTTCTACAATTTCGAGACCATAAGCTTCCAGGCCAACTCGCTTGACTGGGTTGTTGGTGAGCAAACGCATCTTGTGGACTCCCAACTGTCGTAACATCTGTGCTCCGCATCCATAGTCGCGCTCATCTGGCTTGAAACCGAGATGTGTGTTGGCATCCACGGTGTCATAGCCTTCTTCCTGCAACTTGTATGCGGCTATCTTATTCATCAGGCCGATGCCTCTGCCTTCCTGTTGCATATATACGACTACACCTTTTCCTTCTTTTTCTATCATCTCCATTGCTCTGTGCAACTGCTGTCCGCAGTCGCAGCGCATGCTTCCCAAGATGTCGCCTGTAGCACATGAAGAATGAACACGTACCAGAATAGGTTCCTCTTCTTTCCATTCGCCCTTGATGAGAGCCATGTGTTCCAGTCCGTTGCTCGCCTGGCGGAAAGGAATCAGTCGGAAATGACCATATTCTGTAGGCATGTCAACTTCTTCGCCCACTTCGATGAGTGATTCCTTTTTCAGTCGGTAGGTAATCATGTCTTTGATAGAGATGACTTTCAAGTCCCATTCCTTGGCAAATTTAAGGAGTTCTGGAAGGCGAGCCATCGTTCCGTCCTCATTCATGATTTCCATGAGCGCACCTGCAGGGTAGAGACCTGCCATTCTGCAAAGGTCGATAGCTGCCTCGGTATGACCACTGCGACGGAGTACGCCATTATCTTGTGCATAGAGTGGGTTGATGTGACCCGGACGTCCGAATGTCTGAGCGGTGGAGTTTGGATCAGCCAACGCCTTGATGGTCTCAGCTCTGTCGTGTGCAGAAACACCAGTGGTGCATCCTTCCAGTTTGTCAATCGTTACCGTAAAAGGAGTGCCCAACATAGAGGTGTTATCAGATACCTGATGAGGAAGGTCCAATTCATCACATCTGCTGATGGTGATAGGAGCGCAAAGTACGCCTCTTGCGTGTTTGAGCATGAAGTTTACCTTTTCTGCATCTATCTTCTCTGCTGCAATAATGAGATCGCCTTCGTTCTCGCGATCTTCATCATCTACAACAATTACGAATTTTCCTTCTTTGAAGTCTTTTACAGCATCTTCTATGTTGTTTAATCTTAAATCTGCCATTTTGATACTTTATTTTATAGTTACATTTTGATTATTACGTGTTTGTATATCTTTTATTCTGCCGATGATATCGGTGTTGGTCTGAGAGATGATACGCAGGTCCCTGTACAGACGCATTCTGAATCTCCACATACGCAGGTATAATACGATGCCGAGTGGTACGATGATAGCCGCAGCGATATTCAGCCATTTCCTTTCGAATGGTCTTGTATGTGCCTTGGTGGTCAGAATCGGATATTTGTTCAAATCGTGCAGAATGAACTTGTTCTTTGTATTTGTCAGGTCTTCTATCACGTTCTCCAACTCCTCGCTGATGCGTTCTATCTCGTGGTCAGGCTGATATCTGAAGAATACATTGATGAAATTAGGCAGTCTTTTGAGGTGCTGCACCTTATTATATATATATATATCTTCTGTAATCTTTTCCAGTTTTTCTGTATCTGCCGTGTAATCCGGGTTGTTGATGATAACTTCCTTGCCGAAAATGTGGCGTTTCAGTCGGATGCCCAGCAGTTTTGCAAAGAATTCCTTATAGGCATCGATATTGAACACGGCAGAGTCGTTGGTGGCTTTCCTGGTGACGAAGATAGCCAGTGGAATCATGACCGCTGATGCCAAACCCTTACCAAACCAGATGGCCCACATTCCGCTTCTTGCCATTCTGTATCCGGAATTATCCAAGATGAAGTAGATGATGAAAATCAGTACGGATATCACGACAGGGAAACCGAGTCCTCCTTTTCGGATGATGGCACCGAGTGGTGCGCCGATGAAGAAGAATATCAGGCACGATAGGGCTAGCATGAACTTGCTGATGGCCTCGATTTTGTGTAATCTGATAATCTGATCTGCATCACCGGTCATCATGCTCTTGAAATCCAGGTCGCTCGATGCTTGACGGATATCCGACAAAGCGCTGTTGATAACTCTGATCTTCTGGTCTTGCGGGAGTCTGTTGAATAGGGTATCTATCTCATATCCCTTTGCTTCGGCCTTCTTGATGGCATTGGCAGAGTCTGCTTTGCTGACAGATGGGATTCGGTAATATCTGACACTTGCATCTGCCAGATAGCTTCTTCCTACAGAGTCATATCTCGCATTCAGCGAGTCGATGGTATGATAAATCTGTTCCAAACTCTTGCCCTTGGCGTTGTTGGATAGTGATGCAGCGTCTGTCATATTGAAATCAGCATCGAAGTCCAGGACAATTCTTTTGCTGATAAACGACTCTCTTCGGTATGGCACGGAAGCACTGTTCGCCATTTCGCTACTTTGCATGTTCTCAAACCATTCGCCGCTCCAGAGGGTGAGCAGGAGGTGTTTCTTTTCGGCAGTACTCTGGAGCATGGCAGAGTCGGCAAGAATGATGGCGGCATCTTCGTAGCTGTCTGTCATGCGGTAGATCATTACTCCATAGAGCTTACCGGTTTTGATATCTTTCTTCTGCACATACAGGTTGCAGTTTGGAATACCATCATAGAAAATGCCTTCCGGGATTTCCAGTTCCGGACTCTTCTGTTTCATGGAGATGAGGAGTTGGGTAAGTTTCATGTTGGACCTTGGACCAATGTTGTTTTGGAAGTAGAAGGAACCAAACATGATGATGATGGTGATGATGATCAGAGACCGGAAGGATTGCATCAGGGAAATACCCGCAGCCTTGATGGCTGTAAGCTCTGAACTTTCACCGAGATTACCAAACGTGATCAGTGAGGAAAGAAGAATAGCAAGTGGTAATGCTTGGGGAACAAGCATTAATCCCATATACCAGAAGAATTGAGCCATCACTTCCATGGTCAGTCCTTTTCCGATGAGTTCGTCAATGTATCTCCACAAGAATTGCATCATCAGCACAAACTGGCAGATGAAAAATGTTCCTATGAAGAGTAAGCCAAACTGTTTGGCGATAAATATGTCTAATTTCTTAATTCGAAGCATCTTATTTATGTCTATTGAACAAGTCGGTATATTCCGTTTATTCATTTTCAGTCTGCAAAGGTAACACAAAAAAATAGAATATCCTTCATTTTTGCAGATTTTATATATTTATTAAGGTGTAAAAAGGGAAGAATATAGGGAAAAATAAAAAAATGCACTTTTTTTCGAAAAAAAAATGCAGAAAAATTTGTTCAATTCAAAATAATGTATTACCTTTGCACCCGCAATCAAGAAAACGATTTGCTGTGATGGCGGGATAGCTCAGCTGGTTAGAGCGTCGGATTCATAATCCGGAGGTCGTGGGTTCGGGTCCCACCCCCGCTACAAAAAGAACACTAACTGAAAAGTTAGTGTTCTTTTTATGCTCAAAACTTTCCCTATTTTATCCGCAAGGTTTTATAAAGTTATCCACATCTTTCTATTTATTGTTGATAACTGTTGTATATATCTGAATATGAAATGTTTATTCTTGTAGTTTAAGGTGTTGGTATCTTCATTGGATTTTGGATTATACCGCTTTTTATCTTCCTTTTTTTCTTTTTCTCCCAACCAGGTTTATAGGCTCTAATTTCGAAAATTATTAAAAAATATTGCATTCTTGTTTGATATTTCAAAAAATAATCGTATATTTGTCACGAATTTCAATATTAGTAAAAATGCCTTTTGAGGGATAAACTGCAATATGGTTATTTAAATTTCAAAGTTTATGAAGTGTTATAATACCAGACTATTCCATTTTATAGTAATTGTATTAATTGGATTTGTTGGCTGTTTACTTACTGTTGGCTGCGTGAAGCATCCAAAGAAATATGTCATCGGAGTATCCCAATGCTCTGAGGATATTTGGCGCGATAAACTCAATGATGAGTTGAAGATGGGAGAATACCTCAATGATTCTATTATTGTGAAACTTGCTTCTTCGAATGATGATAATGTGTTGCAGAACAAGCAGGTCAACCAGTTTGTAGATGAAGGTGTAGATTTGCTGATTATTTCTCCTAATCAGATGAGTGCCATTTCCAAGGCTGTTGAGCGTGCCTATGACAAGGGAATCCCTGTGATTTTGTATGACCGTATGTCCAATACTGATAAATATACAGCTTTCATAGGTTGTGACAATTATAAGATAGGTAACTCTATGGGCAAATATATAGCTCAGCAACTGCAGGGTAAGGGACGTGTTGTTGAGATTTGCGGACTTGAAGGGTCTTCCCCTGCTTTGGAGCGTCATCGTGGTTTTATGGATGCGCTTAAATCCTATCCGGATGTTCAAGTAGTAGCTTCTGCTGGTGGAGATTGGAAGGAGGAAAGCGGTATTCGTGCAATGAAGAAAATACTGAAAAAGACGCAGGATTTTGATTTCGTCTTTGCCCATAACGACCGCTTGGCTTGGGGGGCATACGTGACTGCTAAGCAGATGGGCGTAAACCGCAATTATAAATATACCGGTGTGGATGGTATGGCAACCGAGGGTGGGGGCCTGGAACTCGTGCGTGATGGAGTGTTTGATGCATCCTATCTTTATCCTACTAAGGGTGATGAGGTTATTGCCTTAGCAATGAAGATATTAAAGCACCAACCTTACAAACGCGATAATTTCTTGAGTACTTCCATCATCACCAAGGCTAATGCAGAGCTTACTTTGATGGAAGCAAGAGATGCTGAGCGTCAGGCACGGAATCTGAAAACTTTGCACAAGCAAGTCGATCAGTATCTTGCTGACTATAATTCTCAGCAAGTCATGCTGATAGGCTTATGTCTGTTCCTTTTTATCTGTATTGCTGGTGCAGCGCTGATATTCAGAGGTTATGTTGTTAAAGTAAAGTTGAACGAAAAACTGGCAAATACGAACGAAGAACTGAAAAGGGTTAATGGCGAATTGGGACAGAAAAATGATGAGCTAAAGCGCTTGAATGATGAAGTTATGGAATTAACTAATTCCCGCTTGGTATTCTTTACCAACATCAGTCATGAACTTCGCACGCCGCTTACTTTGATAGCAGATCCGGTAGAGATGCTTTTGGAGGATAATAGTATCAAGGGGAAAGCAAGAGATTTGCTGAAGATGGTACAGCGTAATGCCTTGGCACTTCAGCAGTTAGTAGGAAGTATTCTTGATTTCCGCAAGATTCAGAATGGAAAGATGGATTTGGAACTTTATCGTTTTGACCTTGTAAAGGCGTTGACGCTTTGGACAAATGATTTCCTGCTGGCAGCAGAACGTAAGCATATCATGCTTCATCTGGATGTAGAAGAATTTAAGAGACAGGGAAAGATAGTGGCTGATAAAGAGAAAATTGCTCGTGTAGTATTCAATCTCTTAAGCAACGCCTTGAAATATACTCCTGCTGGAGGCGATATTTTTGTATCTTTAAAAATGGTTGATCCCCATCAGGTTAAAGGTTTATCTGCCGAGACCATTAATTCTTATAAGGATTTTTTCCGTATCGATGTGCGTGATACGGGCATGGGAATTTCTCATGAAGAAGCTGAAAAGGTGTTTGAACGTTTCTTTCAGGCCAAAGGTGCTGCCAGTGGAACGGGTATCGGATTGGCCCTTGTCAAGTCGTTTGTGGAGTTACATCATGGCAAGGCATGGGTGGAGAGCAAAACGAATCAGGGTAGCAATTTTATAGTAGTTATTCCTTGTAAACAGATAGGTGATGCACAGGTTATCCACAATGATGAGGAAATTGTGGATGACTCTGAAAGTGCTTCATTATCAGTAGGTAAAATGACGATTAATGAGTCTGATCTGCTGTATATCGACGATGGAAATAAACAAAATGGAAAACTCCAGAAGTTGTTGGATGAGCAAGGAAACAAACCTTCTTTATTGGTGATTGATGATAATAATGACATTCGTCAATATATTCGCACGCTTTTGCAGGATAAGTTTTATATCTTTGAGGCTTCCGATGGTAAGGAAGGTTTGGAAATCGCCCGGAAGGAAGTTCCTGATTTGGTAATCTGTGATGTCATGATGCCTGTGATGAATGGTTTGGAATTTACAAGGCAGTTGAAGACCCAGACCATCACTTCTCATATTCCTGTCATTGTGCTCACTGCTAAAAATCTGGATGAGCATCGTGCCCAAGGTTATGAGTATGGTGCTGATTCTTACATTACCAAACCATTCCATGGCAAGGTTCTTTTGTCCCGTATAGAAAACCTTCTCAAGCAGCGAAGATTACTGAAGAGTCATTTTGAGAACCTTTTCAATCAGACTTCTCAGACAGCAGAACAGGAAGTAGCTATGAACCAGTTGGAAGATAGAGACAAGCAGTTCCTCAATCAACTTCATGCTATTATCCAGAAGAATCTTTCAGACAGTGAGTTTGGCGTAGAGGATATCGGCAAAGGAATCGGCTTGAGCCGTGTGCAGCTCTATCGTAAGGTGAAAGCAATGACGGGTTCTTCTGTAGTAGATTTGCTTCGCAAGGCTCGTCTTGCCAAGGCTAAACGACTACTTGAAAGCCGTAGTATGAGTGTTTCAGAGGTCGCCTATGATGTCGGTTTTTCTGCACCTTCTTACTTTACGAAGTGCTTTAAGGAAGAATATGGTATGTTGCCAGGAGAAGTAGGGAATAAGTAAAGTCTTTATTCCCAATCTTCAAACTCCAGTTCCAGTTCCCGGTATTCTGGTCCTTGGCTACTGTTTTCCCTGTCCTCTTTCTTTGCTTCTTCTGAAGTGGCATTGCTTACAGATAAGCCGAGAAGGCGGATAGGGCGGCTGGCGGAGTAATCCACTTGTTGGAGCAATCGCTTGGCAAGTGGGAGTATTTCTCCTTTTTTCTTCAGAATTTTCTCTTGTGAAATACTGCGGGTAATCTGGGTGAAGTCGGAAAACTTCACCTTTAAAGTTAATGTCCTACCCTCAAACCCACTCTTGGAAATCCGCTCCTGGAGTTCAAGTACTGAATGATAGAGTTCTATGATGACCGCCGTTTTTTTATAGATATCTTCCAGAAAAGTCTGTTCGCATCCCACAGACTTCCTCACTCTGCTTGTGATAACAGGTCTGTTGTCTATCCCACGGGCAAAGTCATAGAAAATATGACCGGCTTTTCCGAACACTTCAACCAGATGTTCCTCGGATACTTTCCGTAGGTCAGCTCCGTTGAAGATACCCATGAAGTGCATCTTCTGCAAGGTCTTCTTGCCCACGCCCCAGAAATCCTCTACGGGTAGCTGGGCGATGAAATCGAGCGCCTTGTCGGGATGGATGGTGCAAATTCCATCAGGTTTACGATAATCAGAAGCCACTTTGGCGAGAAACTTGCAGTAGCTGATGCCAGCCGAGGCGGTGAGTCCGGTTGCTTCCTTGATACGGGTTCTGATTTCTTTGGCAATATCTACAGCCAGTTTTATTCCTTTTTTATTATGAGTAACGTCCAGAAATGCTTCGTCAATGGAGATGGGCTCGATGAGGTCTGTGTATTCCTGGAAAATCTGGTGTATCTGCTGCGAAATTTCTGAATAATGTTCATGTCGGCAGGCTACGATCATGAGGTTGGGGCAACGCAGTTTGGCCTGGGCGATGGACTGCGCAGAATGAACGCCCCATTGTCGTGCCTCATAGCTGGCTGTGGAAACTACACCACGAGGACCATCGAAGCCTACCGCTACCGGTTTGCCCCGAAGTTCCGGATTGTCTCTTTGCTCTACCGCAGCAAAGAAGGCATCCATGTCGATATGTATGATCTTGCGTTCTTCCATCGTCTTGTTGTAATCCGACTTATCTCAATCTGATGCAAAGATACTGTTTTATTCTTTTTTGAAACAAATCTTTTAGAAAATTTTGCTTATTAGATGCTTCTGGTGCTTCTTTTGCTGATAAAAAACGTTCATTGGCTATTAATTTTGTTGCAATGAACGGAAAGTTATATCAGATGAAAGTATATTTTAAGTATGTGTTTAGACCTTTATATAATTTTGCAGCAGAAATCAAAACAATAACGCTAACAATTAAAACATTAAGGTTATGAATACCTATTCTATGAGAAAGTCAGCAGCCATGGTGCTTGCGCTTTCATTACTTCATGTCTCTTCAGTTTTAGCACAAGACGACAATACCAACTCTAAGGAGGAAGGTAATCGTAATGTGATGTTGAATGCAGCCAGTGCGAATGGTCCTCGTGAGATTCAGATTGGTCTTCCATCAGCCGATGTCAATGTGTTGGAAAATGGTTTGCCTGTTACTTATGCAACCAATCCTCATTCTGTAAATACGATTTGGCGTGGTGATGCAAGTTTGAGCCATCAGGGTTTGCTCAAGATTGCCGAGACTGCCATCACTACTGGTAATATTGGTTATGCCGTAAACTCTTTCACCCAGAAGGGGCAGAAAGGATTCAATGGTACTTTGAATTATAAGAGCAATCACTTCGGATTGCAGGAATTCTCCTTGAATATGAATGGTGATTTGGGAAGCGACTGGTACTACAGCTTTAATATGTATCAGGATTTCGACCCAGGAACCTTCAAGATTAAGTCAACTCCTTATCAGGATCGTACTCAGATTTACAAGGCGCTCCTTACAAAGAAGTATAACGGCAATCGTGGTGAGTTTACAGCTATGTATAAGTATGCCAACAGCCACAACGTATATAACTATGCAACCCAGAGTGCTCCATTCATTTATGTAGGCGATGGAAGCGTGAAGGAATATGGAAAGTTCAAGCTCGGAACTACTTCTTATCTTCCTATCGATAATGAGATGACCTATCGCAATATGAGAACTGGCGAATTGGAGCAAACTACGCTCTATGATGCCTGCTTAAACAAGGCGAGCGAGGTGACTTTGATGAACAACTATCGTTTTGATAATGGCTTGAACTGGAAGGCTACTTTGAAGTACGACCATTCTCGCGGTGCGATGGTTTATCAGACTCCGATGTCTATCATCGATTTGAAGAGTGCAAGTCAGGGTACATATAACTATCAGTACCGTGATATTAATGGTCAGGAAAAGGCTTACGATGGACAGTATGTGCAGACCCGTATGTCTTGTTTGAATGCTGGTAAGATAGATGAGGTACTCTTTACCTCTGAACTCTCCAAGAAATTCAGAACTTCCACTTTCCGCCTCGGTGTGAATGAGTGGTTCTATCATATTGACTACTGTTCAAATACTACCATGTATGACCAGAGTGTTCCTGCTGATGGTAGTTATGCTTTGCGAGTTTGGGATGCCAACAAGCGCAATAGCTATTTCTACGATTTCAACAAGAATGCCTCTGAGTATTACAAGGGAAGCGAAAACAAACTGGCTCTCTACTTCACTCACGATTGGGACGTGACCAATAAGTTGAACCTCTACTATGGTGCACGTTTGGAGTGGCAGAAGCTGAAGGGTGAAAACGCTGCCGTGAAGAATGCAAACGGTGATTTCGTAGGTCGTTTTGCCGATTATTATCTCGGTGCTACGGCAGCAGATGGAACCAAGATTGCACCAGCAGACTTGAGTTACAACTGGTTGAACTACGATTTCTCTGTAGCAGCAACTTATAAGTTGACCGATAACTTCGGCTTCACTGGTGATTTCACTTACATCGTTCAGCATCCTAAGTTCGAGACTTTCGCCCCAGCTACATTGCCAAACGTGGATAAGATTTCTGTGCCACTCGGTCGTGCAGGTATCTACTACAACAACTCTTGGCTGAGTCTGACATCGTTGTTCTCTTATATTTCAAAGACCAACAACAATGCAACTCTCAACCTCCAGCATGGCAGTGAAATCAAAGCTGCGCCAATGACTTACGATATCCAGACATGGGGTTGGACAACCGATGCTGTGGCTCATCCATTCAAGGGATTCGATTTCCACTTCCTCTTCACTTATCAGAAGCCTACTTACAAGAAGTATGAAACCAGCATCACCTTCAACGATGGTTATGTTGGCAAAATTAACGCCACTGGCAATATCGTAGCAGAGATTCCTCAGATTCTCATCGAGTTGGATCCAAGCTACATGATTACCAAGGACATCAAGCTCTGGACCAGCTTCCGTTACTTCAGCAAGACCTACGCCAACATCAACGAGGCATATTACTTCAATGGTCACTGGGAGACTTTCGGAGGTTTGAACTGGCAGGCAACCAAGCGTCTGGCTCTCGGCTGCACCGTAGTCAACTTCCTCAACCAGACTGGGGCCAAGGGTAGTATCGCAGGTGCCGAGCTGATTACCAAGGATGAGGCTAAGGGAATCAAAAATCAGATTATGACGGGTAGTTATCTCCGTCCATTCACAATAGAGTTTACAGCTTCTTTGAAGTTTTAATCGCTCTAAATCTTCAATTAACACCATCGGCAGCTCCTATATATATAATTAAGGTATAGGGCTGTCGATTACACAAGGAAAAGGTAAAATCAGCGTTTTTAGAATAACAACTTAAGAATAATAATAACAACTTAATATAACAATCATAACACAATGAAAACGAACAATATGATGAAGGCTGCTTGCCTCATGCTGATGGCATCAGCTACAACTTCTGCTTTTGCACAGAAGATGAATATCGAACATAAAGGTGATACAACTATCATCAAGGTAGAGAATCCTACTAAATATCTTCTTCTCCCTATTCAGGAAGAGAAGGATGAGGCTCAGGTTTTGCTCGATACAGGTTCTAAGGATGATACCTGGATGGACGTTCGCCTGGCTCAGAATGGTTCTGATTACTTCGTGCCATTTGCCTTGGGCAAGGGTAAGACCGCTACCGTCAAGATTCTCGGTTTGAAGAAGGATGCCTTGGCTCTCAGCTTGCTCAAGCTCAGCAATACATTCGATACTACCAATACCGATTACTATCGTCCTTCTTATCACTTCACTCCGCTCTATGGTTGGATGAACGACCCTAACGGAATGGTGTATAAGGATGGGGAGTATCATCTTTATTTCCAGTATAACCCATACGGAAGCAAGTGGGGCAACATGCACTGGGGACATGCCGTAAGCAAGGACCTGGTTCATTGGGAGCATCTCGATCCAGCCATCGCCCGCGACCCTGTAGGTCATATCTTCTCAGGTAGTTCTGTGGTAGATAAGAAGAATACTGCCGGTTTTGGCAAGAATGCCATCATCGCTATCTATACCAACAACAGTGTGAACCACGATGAGGTGCAGTGCATCGCTTATAGCAATGACAATGGTCGTACCTTTACCAAGTACGAGGGCAACCCTGTGTTGACTCCATTCGATGGTTTGAAGGACTTCCGTGACCCTAAGGTGTTCTGGTATGAGAAGGGAAAGTGCTGGTATATGATTGTTTCTGCCGATAAGGAGACCCGTTTCTATAAGTCAAAGAACTTGAAGAAGTGGACTTATGTAAGTGCTTTCGGCAAGGGCTTGGGTCAGCAGCCATGTCAGTATGAGTGCCCAGATTTCTTCCAGTTGCCTGTAAATGGTGATAAGAAGAAGATGAAGTGGGTGATGACGATGAATATCAACCCTGGTTGCTGGTTTGGTGGCAGCGCTACCGAGTATTTCGTAGGCGATTTCGATGGCAAGAACTTCACTTGTCCTGATGCCCACGATGTGAAGTGGCTCGATTGGGGTAAGGATCATTACGCCACCGTTACCTTCTCTAACACAGGCGACCGAGTATTGGGAATCACCTGGATGAGCAACTGGCAGTATGCCAACCTCACTCCGTTCAAGCAGAATCGTGGTGCCAACGGTTTGCCAAGAGAGTTGAAACTCTACGAGAAGAATGGCAAGTACTATATTTCAGAGGATGTAGCTCCTGAGGTATATGCTTTGAGAAAGGATACCAAGGATTTGGCTGATGCTTCTGTTGCAGATGCCAAGGATTTGAAGGGTGTTGCTGCCAATATGGAAGGTGCCTTCGAGATTGAGGCAGATGTTACTCCAGATGCCAACGGCATTGCAGGTATTGAGATTTCAAACAACAAGCGTGAGCGCACTATGATTTATTTCGATATGAAGCAGGGCAAGGTTGTGATGGATAGAACCGAGAGTGGTTTGACCGATTTCGGCAAGCAGGCGGTTCCTCATGATATCGAGTTGGCTTGGGATAAGCAGCGTGCTGCAGAAGGCAAGGAGCCTGCCCGCATAGCCAATTCCATCAACTACAAGAATGATTTCGCTCTCGCTACCTGGGCTCCATTGAGTCTTTGCGAGGATGGCAAGAAGACCTATCATGTAGATATCTTCGTAGATAAGTCATCTGTTGAGCTCTTCGTTGATGGCGGTCGCATCGCCATGACCAACCTCGTTTTCCCTGTAGCTCCATACGAGAATGTGAAGCTCTATACTCAGGGTGGCAAGGCAGAGTTCAAGAATATGAAGCTTCATAAACTTGGTTTGTAATCACTATTGTTTCTAAGAGTGTTACTGATGTAGCAATACAACAAAAATGGTAGTCGATGAACGTTATTTTATCATAGAAGATATCGTTTGTCGCTACCTTTGCAGCAGAAAACAAGAAACAATAACACTAACAATTATGAATAAATCATCAAAACTGACAATCATCCCGGTGATGCTCTGTTTCTTCGCCATGGGATTTGTAGATCTGGTAGGTATTGCCTCCAACTACGTAAAGGAAGACCTGAATCTTAATGATGCAACAGCCAATCTGTTCCCATCTTTAGTATTCTTCTGGTTTTTGATATTCTCGGTTCCAACAGGAATCCTGATGAATAAGATAGGTAGAAAGAAGACGGTACTCCTGTCTTTGATAGTTACTGTTATCTCCCTTCTTTTGCCTATCTTCGGTGAGAGTTTCGGAGTGATGCTCGTTTCATTCTCTTTGTTGGGTATTGGAAATGCCTTGATGCAGACCTCCTTGAATCCGCTGGTTTCTGTAGTGACAACGGGTAAGAATCTGGCTTCCACTTTGACCTTTGGTCAGTTTGTCAAGGCCATCGCTTCTTTCCTTGCACCATACATCGCTATGTGGGGTGCTATGGCAAGCATTCCATCCTTCGGTTTGGGTTGGCGAGTTCTTTTCCCAATCTATATGATTATCGGAATAACAGCCACATTCTTCCTGGCAGGTACTCCTATTGAGGAAGAAAAGAATGAAGGCAAGGCTTCTGGCTTTGGTGAGTGTTTCAAGTTGCTTGGCAAACCTATCGTGTTGCTTTCCTTCATCGGTATCATGTGTCATGTAGGCATCGATGTGGGTACCAATACCACAGCTCCTAAGATTTTGATGGAGCGTTTGGGCTGGAGTTTGAATGATGCAGCTTTCGCCACATCGCTCTACTTCATCTTCCGTACCATCGGATGTTTCACTGGTACTGCTTTCCTCCGCATGATGAGAACTCGCACTTTCTTCATGATCAGCGTTGTAATGATGGCTCTGAGTATGATCGGTATGTGGGTAGGCGAGAGCAAGACAATGCTTTATATAGCCATCGCCCTGGTGGGATATGGTAACTCTAATGTCTTCTCCATGATTTTCTCTCAGGCTCTGCTTGCTATGCCTGATAAGAAGAACGAGGTGAGTGGATTGATGATTATGGGACTCTTTGGCGGTACCATCTTCCCATTGTTCATGGGCTTTGCCAGCGATACCTTCGGTCAGGTTGGTGCTGTGGCTGTAATGGCGGTAGGTGTAGTTTATCTCTTCACCTATATCCGTAGGCTGGCATAAATGTTCTTCCATCCCTATAGAAAGTTTCGTTCAGCGTCGTTGAACGTGCGTTCAAAGACGTTGAACCGACATTCAGAGACGTTGAACGTGTATTCAACGACGTTGAACACAACTTTCTTCTAAGGAGAAAAACTTCTTTTCTTAGTTAGAGATACAATACTGATTCATTGTAAATACAAATCAGATAAATACAATAATTATTATTCACTATCGTTTTTAGCATATATAGAATTTATACTATATATAATAAGGTGTAATTATGGAAACAAAGAATTTAGATAAAAAATATTGTGTAGGTTTGGGTGAGATTCTTTTTGATGTTCTCCCTTCTGGTTCTCAACTCGGTGGTGCTCCTGCCAATTTCGCTTACCACGCAGGTCAGCATGGCTTACATTCTGTGGCTGTGAGTGCTGTGGGTAAGGATGTCTTGGGCGATACAGCTCTTCGCCTTCTTGATGAGAAAAAGTTGAAATATGTGATACCTGAGATAGATTATCCTACAGGAACTGTTCAGGTGCAGCTCGATAAAGAGGGTGTTCCTACTTACGATATCAAGCAGGGTGTGGCTTGGGATAATATCCCATTTACTGATGACATCAAGGAGATTGCTGCCAATGCAGGTGCTGTTTGCTGGGGTTCTTTAGCTCAGCGCAGCGAGGTAAGCCGCAAAACAATCTATAAGTTCCTTGATTATACTCCCAACGATTGTCTGAAGATTTTCGACATCAATCTCCGTCAAAACTTCTATACTCCAGAAGTGATTACCGAGAGCTTGAAACGCTGCAATGTATTGAAGATTAACGACGAGGAGTTGATTACTATCGGTCGTCTTTTCGGTTATCCAGGTTTGGATATCGAGAACAAGTGCTGGCTGATTCTCGGCAAGTACAATCTCGATATGCTTGTGTTGACCTGCGGTGTAAATGGCAGTTATGTCTTTGCTCCTGGTGTGAAGTCCTTCCAGGAAACTCCAAAGGTAGAGGTGGCAGATACTGTAGGTGCCGGCGATAGTTTTACAGGTACTTTCTGTGCCAGCATCCTGAAGGGTAAGAGCATTGCTGAGGCTCATGAACTTGCTGTCAAGGTAAGTGCCTATGTATGTACTCAGAATGGTGCGATGCCTGTCATCCCTGAAGAATATACAAAATAATAGAAAATCAGTTTTGTTTCATCGATTATAGTTGATATTTAGTTAATGTAAAAAGCTGCAATTCATTTTATTATGAATTGTGGCTTTTTTTGAAATATTCTTTGCAATATTTGTTTTAATTGAAAAAAGATTGTATCTTTGCCACATTAAAATCATATTGTATAAGTTTTGAGAGCATTTTTTTATAATATATTGAACGATGGTGGCAAGAGAGTATCTGGTCATCTCTCATTCCAACTGCTTTTCCTTTTCTTTATCCTGTTTGTTTCTTCATTCTATACCAGTGTGCAAGGAATCACTCCAGGCAAACTGATTTCTCATAAGCAAAGTTCTTCGGATAAACTGCAAGCGGCTTATCCTCTGTTCAATACTCTATCCGCAGATTCTACTGCCGAATCGGCTAAGCCTCAAGCCGAAGAACAGGACAATGCCAATTCTGACACGATAGACTTTAAACTTTGTTTTGATATTCTTGCGAAAAACAGAAAGGCTTATAATCGTTATAATGACAGTATTTTCATGATCAAAGAACATGATAAATGGGTCAATTACTTCCGTCATCGTGCCGTTAGAAATCATCAGATTTATGCTGCCAATCAGGAAATTATGCGGGGAATCAAAGAATTTTTCAAAAGGCATGGCGATTCTATTCCGGAAGAAGTCTATTTGAATTTTTGCCATTCTATGGAGAAAGAGTATGTCAGTAAAAACTTATATGACCCTTTTCTGTTGGTTAAAATGACTAATATTCTTGAAAAGGGCGGTGAATATCTGCCTGATAGCGTAAAATATACGAACGTATTCAATTTCTGGCGGCTCTATGGTTATGAGCAGATGTGGAACTTGGGAGGAGATGTCAAATATCTGAGAAAGGCTTATCAGGCAGGCAAAGCGATTCTGTCTGAAGATGCCAAGCGCTATCCCCATTATGACTTCGCTTTGGCTGGTGCCTTGGAGTATATGTCTAATACCATCTGGCTTGCCTTTGGGTTGGAAACAATCCGGGATTTCGAGGAACATCATAGGAGACTGGATGATTTCCTGAAAAGGGAAGGCTTGGATGAGATCGTCGTTCCGGAACAGAAGAGAGACTTGCTGGAATTGCAGCAAGTAAAAGATGAGGCTTTTCTGTGCAATATTTACTATTATACTCCTACTATTATAGACAGCTATGTTCGTGATTCTTTGACACAGGCGGTGATTTCCAGAAATCTCCAAAAAGCAGAGTTGAGTAATTTGTCATTTATCCGTACTGTATTTTTGCAGATGAAGGCAAGGCAGATATCTTCTCGGGAAGCGTGGTTAAGATGCAAGAATCATTATCATGAGAAGTGGCTCAAATATAGAGATTTCCCAATGAATGACAGAATAATCCGTGATTACCTGATGCCTCTATATATTTTTCTGATTATTAATGATGAAGCCGATGTTCCTGTTTCGCAGAAGAAAAAGACGATATGGAAAATGTCCCAAAATATGGTGACGGCTTTTGGAAAACGGAAAGATTTTCAGGGAAATACAGATTTTGTACGTGAACTTTTCTGTTTATCTACACACAGACGATTGGTGAAATATCTTAGTTATAAACAGATGCTCAAGTTTATGAGTGGTCTGAATGTCTCTACTCAGGTAACCACCTATGCCCATTCGATTCACGTTGCCAAATAGCCAGGGTGTTGCTGGATGGTGTCTTGAAATATAAGCCGGAACTGCTCAAAGGTGTTTTCGGATACAAGACCACAGAGGAGGTACTGAAACATAAACGTACTCTGCGCTCGTTCATATTCAGTGCAGGTAAAGTGCATGATATAGGAAAAAATGCTATTGTGTCGGTCGTAAACAATGAATATTTGCCTCTGACTGATGATGAATTTGACATAATCAGATTGCATCCACGGCTGGGAGAAATCTTCTTGAGAGCAGTTCCTGGTTTGGAGATTTTCCATGATACGACAGTGGGGCATCACAAATGGTATAATGGTAAGGGCGGATATCCTGCTGATTTTGATAATACGAAATCGCCGGTTCGTTTTCTGATAGATATAGTGACGCTCAGTGATTGCTTGCAGGCAGCTACAGAGCGCGTGGGGCGGAATTATCGTATTGGTAAGACATTCGAGGTCGTCATGCCGGAGTTGAGGGCAGGAGCGGGAACAACGTATAATCCTGATCTTGTTGCTTTGATAGATGCATATCCTAAGTTGGCAAAGAAACTGCATCATCTGGTGGAGAATGGATGGATAGAAATTTATTACCGTATCTATTCACGCTTCTTTCAGAAATCCCTATAAGATTATGGGATGCTCGCTGGCTGAATCATCAGTATGTTCGTCAGATTCATCAGTATGATTTTTCTGATTGTCTGTACAGTTTCTCTAAAAATGAAAAAGTCTTGAATCGCAGAAAATAAAAATCCCTCTTGGATTTCTCTAAATCATGAGAAAGTCAAGAGGGATTTGTTGGTTTTATATGTTTTTACTTCTGGCACTCCTTGCAAGGTGTCCAAGGCTTCAACTGCTTGAAGAAGTCGTTGCCCTTGTCATCTACGAGGATGAATGCTGGGAAGTCCTCTACGGTAATCTTCCAGATTGCCTCCATACCAAGCTCTGGGTACTCTACGCACTCGATGCTCTTGATAGAACTCTGGGAGAGAACAGCAGCCACGCCGCCGATAGTACCGAGGTAGAAACCACCGTGCTTCTTGCAAGCCTCTGTTACGATATCACCACGGTTACCCTTGGCAATCATGACCAAACTTGCACCATGATCCTGGAACTCATCTACGTATGGATCCATACGGTTGGCTGTGGTAGGACCCATTGAGCCACATGGATAACCCTCTGGAGTTTTGGCAGGACCTGCATAGAGAATAGGGTGGTTCTTGAAGTACTCTGGCATTTCCTCGCCAGCGTCCAGACGAGCCTTGAGCTTAGCATGAGCAATGTCGCGAGCCACGATGATAGTACCCTTCAAGTTGACACGTGTACTTACAGGATACTTGCTCAACTCAGCGCGAACTGAATCAATACCCTTGTCGAGGTCGATTTCAATACCCTTTGCACCCTCGCCTGGCTTGCGAAGCTCTTCAGGAATCAACTCTGTAGGGTTCTCATCCATCTTCTCCAACCAGATACCGTCCTTGTTGATTTTAGCCTTGATGTTACGGTCGGCAGAGCAGCTTACGCCCATACCGATAGGACAGCTGGCACCATGACGTGGGAGGCGAACTACGCGGATATCGTGAGCCAGGTACTTGCCACCAAACTGTGCACCCAAGCCAATCTTGTGTGCCTCTTCGAGGAGTTTGTTCTCCAAGTCAATATCACGGAAAGCACGACCTGTCTCATCGCCTGTAGTAGGCAACTCGTCGTAGTACTTGATAGAAGCCAACTTCACGGTAAGGAGGTTCTTCTCAGCAGAAGTACCACCGATTACGAATGCAATGTGGTAAGGAGGACATGCAGCAGTACCCAGACTCTTCATCTTCTCAACGAGGAATGGGAGCAATGTACCCTCATTCTGGATAGTAGCCTTGGTCATAGGGTAGAAGTAAGTCTTGTTGGCAGAGCCACCACCCTTAGCTACCATCACAAAACGGTACTCATCACCTTCTGTAGCCTCGATGTCAATCTGGGCAGGGAGGTTGCAACGGGTATTTACCTCATCATACATATTGAGAGGAGCATTCTGTGAATAGCGAAGGTTGTCCTGTGTGTATGTGTTGTAAACACCAAGGCTCAAAGCCTCTTCGTCCTCGAAGTCGGTCCATACACGCTGACCTTTCTCGCCATGAATGATGGCAGTACCTGTATCCTGGCAGAATGGGAGAATGCCCTTTACGGCAGTCTCTGCGTTGCGGAGGAACTGGAGCGCTACGTACTTGTCGTTCTCAGAAGCCTCTGGGTCGGTCAAAATCTTAGCTACCTGAGCATTGTGCTCACGACGGAGCATGAACTCTACGTCGTGGAAACCCTGCTGTGCCAGCAAAGTCAAAGCTTCTTTAGAAACCTTGAGTATTGTCTTACCCTCAAACTCTGCTGTGCTTACGCCTTCTTTAGAGATAAGGCGGTACTCTGTCTTGTCCTCTCCAAGCTGAAACATTGGAGCGTACTTAAAATCTGGAGCTTTTGCCATAATGTTTTTTGTTATAATTTAAAACTGTTGAAATATTCTTGTTTACTGTTGAAACATTCAAATTTAATAGCTGAAACTATCTGACAGACACGTTGAGTAATCCATCATCAGTCTCTTTAATTCTCGTAATCTATTTCTTGGTCAAGACTATCCACGAAATTGCGGAATACTTCTTCTTCCACATCTCCCATGGCAAATTCTTTCTCTGCATCCTTCTTGATTTCGGCAATCCATGAACGGCGGGCTTTGATGTAGTCCTCGTGAATGCGGTTGGCATCTTCGAGCGTAATCTCGCTAATGCCGTAGTAATCGCAGATCATCTTGTAAGTCCATGTCCACTGGTACTCGCGGTAGTTGGCATCGATATTTTCGAATCGCTCGATGAGTTCCTGGATGGTCTCGATGTTTCCATCTTTCAGGTCGTTGATGATTCTCTCTTCCTCTGATATTGGAAGGAGGAGGCCCGACAGGTCGTCCCAGTCGCCCAAACCAATCTGTGTGCTTGGTGGGGTGATGCTCGGGTCGCGCTTGAGAACTCTCTTCAGTACGGCACCCATGTAGATGCGAAGAGCAATGTCGTAATACTTGATGCCCTTGTGAAGCGAGGTGGCTGGTATGATGTACTCATGATAGAGGTATTGCGAAACATTATCGCCCGTTACCTCGCGCAGATTTTCGAGGATTTTCTTGCCTTTGAGAACTTCTCCCACAGAGAATGGGGAAAGCCAGTCGAGATTGACGATACTCTTGCGGTTTTCTGGAGCACGGAGATCTCGTTTTGGCCATTTCTTGATGTCTCGATACAGACCTACGGTTGTGATGTTTCTGCCTGGTATGAGGAACATCTTGTCGCCATCGGCTATCAGATAGGCGAATGGCAGATTGCGGGTGTCGGGATGGTGCATCAGTTTGCCGAAACATACAGAGTAGGTTCCTAACGTGGCAGGCATCAGCAGGTAAGCGCCGCTGGCTGTCTTCGAACCGCGTTCCAGGATTCCCCAGTGCATAGGTCCCATCTTGTAGGCATGGTTGGAGAAATTGGTGGCCGAACCTGCATTATAGAACGAGAACATACCTCCGATGAGAAGACTGCTCTTGTGGTGAGAGGCTGTGAATGGACCACAGAAGGCGGCACATGCCTCACCATTACTCATATAGCTGTTGGCGAAGAATACGGAAGCTGAGGCCGTGAAACCATTGCTCAACTGGCAAGTCTCACCGATGAAGCAGTCTTGTATCTTCACACTGTTGATAACGCTCGAACCTTCAGCGATGATACTGTTTTCTGCAATTACGCCAGTACCGATGTACACATTACCATGGATGGAGCCCAACAGGGTGCAGTCGCTGAGTCGGGAAGCACCGTTTACCTCGCAGAAGTCATTAATCACGCAGTTGGTTATCTCCTTGGTGTTTACAATCTTCACGTTGTTGCCTATCTGTCCGCGTTCCGGCATCTTGTTGTCGATGTCGGTCTTGATGAGCTGTCTGATCTTCTCCTTCAGTTCCTTGTCGGAGAAGTGCTTCACCATGAAGGCGGCAAGCTGACTGTTCAGATCGCTGAAGAGAATGACGTTTCCTTCTCCCACCTCGTTGAGCACGCTCACCAGGTTGCCCTCACCGTAGGTTGCTCCCTCGGTGGTTTCCATGGTCGAGATGTTCGAGATGTAGCAATCATCCCCGATGTTGTAGTTGTTGATGAAATTGCCTACGTTCTCGATGAGGCAGTCATCACCTATGGTTGCATTGCGCAGGGTGGCATTGTTGATGCCAGAGTGCTTTACGAAGCCCTGGCTCACCTCTACATTCTTGTTGAAGGCGCCGATGTTTACTTCGCCGTAGAGCATCACGCGGTGCATGAAGTTCGGTTTGAAATCTTCTGAGACATTAATGGATGTCCAGTCTTCAGCCCAACAGTCGTTGCTCCTGAGCACCTCGATTTCCTCGGAGGTTAGGGGTCTGTAGTCATTCATGTTGTTGATACGTTTTTGTGGAGTTATCTTTTCGGGATAACTCCAGGTGTTATTTATTCGTAATCCTGGTACAGGAAGTCATTGTATGGATACTTCTGTACGTGGAGCTCTCTTACTTTCTTATAGAGTACCTCGCGGAACTCATCGATGTTGTCTTTGTTCTTTGCCGAGATGAAAAGGCAGTCATCGTGGAGTTTAGCCATCCATGTCTTCTTCAGGTCTTCCAGTGGAATGTTTTCCTTCTCCATAGGCGTCAGGTCATCTTCCTCTTTCTCTACCCAGGTATAGTTGTCTATCTTATTGAAGATAATCATTGATGGCTTGTCTGAACATCCCAATTCCTCCAGCGTCTTCTCTACCACCTGTATCTGCTCTTCGAAATCAGGGTGCGAAATATCTACTACGTGCAACAGCAGGTCGGCCTCGCGAGTCTCATCCAACGTACTCTTGAAGGAATCTACCAGGTCGGTAGGCAACTTGCGGATGAATCCAACGGTGTCGGCGAGGAGGAACGGAAGATTTTCTACCACAACCTTGCGCACGGTAGTGTCGAGTGTGGCGAAGAGTTTGTTTTCTGCGAAGACTTCACTCTTGGAGAGGAGGTTCATAATGGTACTCTTTCCCACGTTGGTGTAACCTACGAGTGCTACACGGATGAGACGGCCGCGGTTTTTTCTCTGGGTTGTCTTCTGCTTGTCGATTTCTGCCAGTCGTTCTTTCAGCAGACTCATTCTGCCGAGGATGATACGGCGGTCCATCTCCAGCTGGGTTTCACCCGGACCACGCAAACCAACAGAACCCTTTCCGCCACCAGAACCAGAACCACCTCCCTGGCGCTCAAGGTGAGTCCAGAGACGTTGCAGTCGTGGAAGCATATAGCGATATTGTGCCAATTCTACCTGAGTCTTTGCCGCTGCGGTCTGTGCACGCATGGCAAAGATGTCGAGGATGAGTGAGGTTCGGTCGAGAATCTTCACTTGCAACTCTTGTTCGATGTTGCGTATCTGCTTGGCAGAAAGTTCATCATCAAAGATGACCATACCGATTTCTCTGTCTTCTTCTTCCTCTTCCTTGATGTATTGTTTGATTTCCTCCAACTTGCCTTTTCCTACGTATGTGGTCTGGTTAGGTGAAATCACCTTCTGTGTGAATCTCTTCACGGTGACCGCACCAGCAGTATCGGCGAGGAATTCCAACTCGTCGAGGTATTCTTTTGTCTTGGCTTCGTCCTGTGTCTTGGTTACCAGACCTACGAGCACTGCGGTTTCTGCCTTGACTTCTGAAATTACAAATTCTTTCATTTATGTTCTACTGTAGAATATATTTTATTTGGTTTCACTCTCGTGCGCAAGATATAAGCATCGTCCTCGTGCGCACGCGTATTATATATAATGTGCAAAGGTAACAAAAAAATATCTACTTGAATAAAGATTGAGGAATTATTTATAGTTTTTTATTGTAATTGTCATTTGTTGTTCCTTCATGAAAGCGTTAGTCGATCCTTCAGAATGTCGTTTGTTGTTTCTTCATGGAGTCGTTAGTTGTTCCTTCAGAAAGAATGAATCCAAGCCTTTTGAAGGAATTGGAATTATCGAAATACCGCAATTGCACAGCTTGTATTTGATACACATTTCACGCAAATAACGCAAAATGGCATCGAAAATTCGCAAACGTTTGCGTGGTTTTTTGAATAAAAAAGTAGATTTTCTTTGATTTACATCAATAATTTTATTAATTTTGCACACGTAAAACAAAACTGGTTTTCAAAAATAAGATCATAACTACATAAAGTGCAAAACTGCTGAAACATTTAAAAAAACTTTGAAATAGTCCCGGCGTGATGTCGGGGCTTTTTTCGTTTTAAGCCCTGGTAGTTGTAGTTTTTTTTGCTGCGTTTTCCTGGTTTCCTCTCATTGTTTTCTATTCTTTGCACTATCGTTCTTTTAATCGCCAGCCTGTTCCTTTTTAGTATTCCATTGGTAACCAGCTTGTTTCTCTTTTCTGTTCCTTTTGTCTGCAGCCTGTTTCCTCTTTAGTATTCCCTTGGCATCCGACCTGTTTCTCTTTAGTTTTCCTTTTGCCTGCAGTTTTCCCTCTTTAGTTTTCAGGTATAGTTTTCCCCTGGTCCGCTGTATTTCTCCTTTTACTATATTTTTCCTTTCGTCTGTATTCTGCAGTATTGCTTTTGTAGATTTGGATTAATATTTAAATAGGTAATGACAGAGGGTGTAGGAGTCTTTTGATTTGTTGTAAGTGCTCAAATATGTTTCAAATATGCTTCTAATCGTGTTGAAATTAGTAGGAAATAGCCGTTTGTGACAAATATGAACGTTTTTTGAACGAAAAATGCACCTTATTCTCCTTTTTAATGCTTATCTTTGCAAACGAATGTAGAAATAACACTTTGTTAGCTGGTATTGAGGAAAGCTATATCTTATATGTCATGCGTCGTCATAATTATATATGATGCTTTGTCATTCGAAAATGCGTTATGAAGTTCAGGTGTTTCTTATTCGATAATAATTAAAAATGAAAATGTATCAACCTAAATAGTAGAATAACAAAATGCAAAAAAGTATTCTAAGTAGTATTTTGTTGCTTGGCGCTGTTTGTGCGCAAGCCAACAATTACACAGTGACTTCGCCAAATGGCAAGTTGGTAATGAATGTGAAGTGTGAGGGAGGCAAGGCTTCCTACACGGTGGATTTGAATGGAAAGCAGATGTTGGCAGCTTCGGCTCTCGGTCTGGTAGCGAATTATGGAGATTTCTCTCAGGGACTTACCATGGGAGCTCTGAAGGGCGCACTTAAGCATCTGACCTATGTTATGGAACATACGAAGAAATCTCATGTAGAGAAAGATGTGTATGAGGCTACTATCGGATTCCTCAATGCAAAGAAGGATTCCATGACGCTTCACCTTCATGTTTCTGACAATGATGTGGCCTACAAGTATGAGATGAGCCGCCCTAAGAAGGATAATCCTAAGTCGGTGATTATATATAAAGAGGTGAGCGGTTTTAATTTTCCAGAGAAGACTACTACCTTCCTCTGTCCTCAGATTACGCCGATGACAGGATGGGAGCGTACCAAACCTTCTTATGAGGAGGAGTACACACCTAATGCCCAGATGAACGTGAAATCTCAGTTTGGTGTGGGCTATACATTCCCTTGTCTTTTCAAGGTAGGCGAGGATGGATGGGTACTGGTGAGCGAAACGGGTGTTTCCAGCGCTTATCCTGGCAGCCGTCTCTCTGATTATGAACCTGGTAAGGGTTATACGGTTGCTTTCCCTCAGAAGGGTGAGAATAATGGCGTGGGTTCTGAGTTTGCTGGCATTCCTTTGCCAGGTGAGACTCCTTGGCGTACCATCACCGTAGGTGCATCGCTGGCTCCTATCGTGGAAACCACCATTCCTTATGATGTGGTAGAACCTCTCTATGAGGCTTCTCAGAACTATAAGCCTTCCCGTTATACTTGGAGCTGGTTGATCTGGCAGGATGGTTCCATCAATTATGATGATCAGGTGAAGATGATTGATGTGGCTGCTGCTCAGGGTTATGAAGCCATCTTGGTGGATGCCTGGTGGGACAAGCAGATAGGCAGAAAGCGCATTGAAGAGTTGAGTAAGTATGCCAAGAGCAAGAAGGTAAGCCTGATGCTCTGGTATAATTCCAATGGTTTTGAGAATGATGCTCCACAGACTCCTCGTCAGATTATGAACAATTCCATCGCCCGCAAGAAGGAGATGGCATGGATGAAGAAAATCGGAGTAGTGGGCATCAAGGTGGACTTCTTCGGTGGCGACAAGCAGGAGACGATGAAGCTCTATGAGGATATCCTCAGCGATGCCAATGACTATGGTTTGGAGGTTATTTTCCATGGTTGCACCATGCCTCGCGGTTGGGAACGTATGTACCCTAACTATGTTTCCAGTGAGGCAGCCTTGGCTTCAGAGAATGTTTACTTTACTGATTATCATGCAAAAAAGGAAGCTTTCGAAATGACAATGCATCCTTTCTCCCGTAATGCTGTAGGTAGTTTCGACTGGGGTGGTGTGATGATGAACAAGTATTTCTCCAAGGACAATAAGAGTCGTCATCAGCGCTATACAAGCGATATTTTCGAGATGGCTACTGCGATTACCAATCAGAGCAGCGTAAACTGTGTCTGTCTCTATCCTAACAATCTGCAGGATGTGCCTCAGTGGGAGTTGGATTGGCTGAAGGCTGTGCCTACGGCTTGGGACGACGTGAAGTTTATTGCTGGTTATCCTACCCGGTATGCTGTAGTGGCTCGTAAAGCTTCTGCTGTCAATACAGGTACTGCTGCAGCCAGTGCAGGAAGATGGTTTGTTGGTGGTCTGAATGCAACAGATAAACCTCTTGCTCTGACCCTGAATTTGCCGATGTTTGCAGGCAAGACCGTGACTTATCTCACCGACCAGCCTAAGAAAAAGGGCGAGAAGTTCTTCACTTCTGTCAAGAAGACTTTGAAGGTGGGTAAGGATGGTAAGGCTAAGGTGGTAATCCAGCCTAATGGCGGAATCATCATCGAATAACTTACTGTTTGATGAAACCAAATGGTTTGCTTTAAAGCATAAAAAAGGTTCCTTCGAAGGATGTTACTCCTCGAAGGAACCTTTTGTCTTGTTTTCTTTCTATCTTGAACCTATTGAATTGCTTTTCTTCAATTCTGTATTACTTGTTCTCGAATACCAATCCGCCTTCCTTGGTGTAATCGATGGTGATTGGTTTCTCACGACTTACTTCTTCGGAAAGAATCTTCTTACTCAAGTCGTTCAATACGTAATCCTGAATAGCACGCTTTACAGGGCGGGCACCAAACTCTGGATCGTAACCTACCTCAGCAAGATAACTGATGGCGGCAGGAGTCCAGCAGAGTTCAAAGCCTTGAGGTTCCAACATCTTCTTGACTCTATTCATCTGGAGTTCAACCACTTTGGCTATCTGCTCCTGGGTGAGAGGCTTGAAGGTGATGATATCGTCGATACGGTTCAGGAACTCAGGACGGAAGGTCTTCTTCAATATCTCACGGCTTGCATTGGAAGTCATGATGATGATGGTGTTCTTGAAGTTTACCACACGACCCTTATTGTCGGTCAGACGGCCATCGTCCAATACCTGAAGTAAGGTGTTGAAGACGTCAGGGTGAGCCTTCTCTATCTCATCGAAGAGAACTACACTGTATGGTTTGCGACGAACAGCCTCGGTCAACTGACCGCCCTCATCGTATCCTACATACCCCGGAGGCGCTCCGATCAGACGGGTGACACTGAACTTTTCCTGATACTCACTCATATCAATTCGGGTCATCATCGACTCATCATTGAACAGGTATTCGGCAAGCGCCTTGGCCAACTCGGTTTTACCAACACCGGTAGTTCCGAGGAAGATAAAGCTGGCGATAGGACGCTTAGGATCCTGCAATCCAGCACGAGAACGGCGTACAGCATCACTTACTGCTGTGATAGCCTCGTCCTGTCCGATGACTCTCTTGTGGAGTTCTTCTTCCAGATGGAGCAGTTTCTCGCGCTCGCTCTGCATCATACGGCTTACTGGAATTCCCGTCCAGCGGCTTACTACCTCTGCAATATCGTCGGCAGTAACCTCCTCGCGGATCATCGCCTCACCGCCCTGAGTACTCTTCAGTTGCTCCTGAATCTTCTTGATGTCGTCTTCGAGAGCTACCAGCTTAGAGTATCTGATTTCAGCTACGCGCTCGTAATTGCCTTCACGCTCCATGCGCTCAGCCTCAAACTTGAGATTCTCCATCTCCTGCTTGTCCTGCTGAATCTTGTTGACGAGTGCTTTCTCGCCTTCCCATTTAGCACGGAAGTCATGCTCCTTGTCCTTGAGTTCAGCGATCTCCTTGTCGAGCTGCTGAATCTTAGGTTGGTCATTTTCACGCTTGATAGCCTCACGTTCAATCTCCAACTGCTTCAAGTGACGGGTGATTTCATCCAGTTCTTCTGGTACAGAGTCGCGCTCCATACGAAGTTTAGCTGCGGCTTCATCCATCAGGTCGATGGCCTTGTCCGGAAGAAATCTGTCGGAAATATATCTTTCAGACAACTTGACGGCTGCAATGCAGGCATCATCCTGAATACGTACCTTATGATGGTTCTCGTAACGTTCCTTAATACCACGGAGGATGCTGATGGCATCTACCTCGTCTGGCTCGTTGACCATGACGGTCTGGAATCGACGTTCCAGTGCCTTATCCTTCTCGAAGTACTTCTGATACTCGTTGAGGGTAGTAGCACCGATGGCTCTCAGTTCGCCACGTGCCAAGGCTGGCTTCAGGATGTTGGCAGCATCCATGGCGCCCTCGCCACCGCCAGCGCCTACCAAGGTATGTATTTCATCGATGAAGAGGATAATCTGTCCGTTGGCATTGGTTACCTCCTTGATGACGCTCTTGAGTCGTTCCTCAAATTCACCCTTGTATTTTGCACCAGCCACCAGTGCGCCCATGTCGAGCGAATAGAGTTGCTTGTTCTTCAGATTTTCAGGCACATCGCCACGTACGATACGCTCTGCAAGTCCCTCTACGATAGCGGTTTTACCAGTACCTGGTTCACCGATAAGGATAGGGTTGTTCTTGGTTCTACGAGAGAGAATCTGAAGTACTCGGCGAATCTCTTCGTCACGACCGATTACAGGGTCGAGTTTGCCGCTCCTGGCCTGTTCAACCAGATTCTTGGCATATTTTTCGAGACTCTGATAGTTCTCGTCAGCACTTTGACTCTTAACGTTCTGTCCTTGTCTGAGGGCCTGAATAGCAGCAGTCAAATCCTTCTCGTTGGCACCAGCATCCTTCAAGATGCGGGCTGCTGTAGAATTACCTTTGAGGATGGCAAGGAGGATTGGTTCCACGCTGACGAATTCGTCGCCCATCTTCTTGGCGATGTCCTCGGCATTGATAAGAATCTGATTGGTGTCGCCCGAGAGATATGGCTGCCCGGCACCCTGCACACGAGGCAGATGCTGCATCTCCTGTTGCAAGAGCATGGCAATCTGATTGGCGTTCATGCCTAACTTCTGGAAGATATAGTTGGTTACATCAGGTGCTTTCTCGATGATACCACTGAGAAGATGCACCGGTTCTATGGTCTGCTGACCATTACGCTGCGCGATGTTCACAGCGGCTTGCACCGCTTCTTGCGCCTTGATTGTAAATTTGTCGAATGTCATATTTATTCTCCTTTCTTATTTATAGGGATTATTATTTTCTTTTAGTGAATTCTGATTTTATGAATTATTATTCAGCTTTCTCTTGCCAAAGGAGCGAATAGTGTGCCGATATGTGATTTTCTGACATTCTGACACGAACAGGGCGGTTTTTGGTGGTTTTTGGGGTGTTTTATATGTCAAATTGTCGGTTTAAAGAGCGAACTTTGAGTCTTTTAAAAGAGGATAACTTCAGGACTTTTATAGACGACCAACTTGGGCCTTAATAGACGACCAACTTGGGTCTTCATAGACGCCTAATCTTGGTCTTAATAGACGTTTCATTCTACCTGTCATAGAAAATAGGCTTTTTGCTTTTTGGAAAGGAAGGGTGAATGACCGGTCATGGTCATTATCGGTCATTTTTATTTTCGGGATTCATTAAAAGCTTGTACTTTTTTAGTGATAAATAGTTAATTATACTTTCTCTTTCATTTTGACCGAAAATGACCATGACCGGAATTGTAATATTAGCATCCGTTGACGAGAGAAAGTATATGTAAGGTAAAGTATAACTTATTGAATTGCAGAGGATTATCGGATAGGAATGGTATGAACGAGAAACTACGGACGGCATCAGTTTGTGCTCGCAATGTTAACCAAAATAGGTAATATTATTAGCAACCAGACTTGATTTATCGCAAATATACCTAAAATATTCCTATAACTCGCCTTGAAATTTGGTGGTTTCGATTATTTTTTGTAACTTTGCAGCGTTTTTATAATTAAAAAGAAGTCGAATTCAAAATAGATAATTAATGGCTGAAACAAAGAAAATCAAGACAGCGTTGGTGTCTGTCTTCCACAAAGATGGCTTGGATGAGTTGCTCGCCAAGTTGAACGAAGAGGGTGTTAAATTCTTGAGCACTGGTGGTACTCAGAAATTTATCGAATCTTTGGGTTATGAATGTCAGAAAGTTGAGGATGTTACCACATATCCATCAATCCTTGGTGGTCGTGTGAAGACTCTTCACCCAAAAATATTTGGAGGAATCTTGGCTCGCCGCGACAATGAGGGTGACCAGGAGCAGATGAAGGAATTTGAAATTCCAAGCATCGATCTCGTTATCGTAGATTTGTATCCATTCGAGCAGACTGTAGCCAGTGGTGCCAGCGATGCTGATATTATCGAGAAGATTGATATTGGTGGTATTTCTTTGATCCGTGCAGGTGCAAAGAACTTCAAGGATGTAGTCATCGTTCCAAGCAAGGCTGAGTACAGTGTGCTTCTTGATATTCTCAAGCAGAAGGGTGCAGAGACAGATATCGAAGACCGCAAGATGTTCGCAGAGCGTGCCTTTGGTGTAAGTTCTCACTATGATACTGCAATCCACGCTTGGTTTGCTAAGTAAAAAAGGTTCTCTTCTTGTTCTCATTTTGTGAGGCGAGAAGGTGGCTACAAAAGATAGATTTTAAGCTTAAAATAATAGATTTTACATTAGAAAATGGGATTTTTTTCATTTATTCAGGAAATCGCAATGGACTTAGGTACCGCCAATACCATCATTATCAGTGATGATAAGATTGTAGTGGACGAACCTTCTGTTGTGGCCCTTGACCGTCGTACAGACAAGATGATTGCGGTGGGAGAGAAGGCTAAGATGATGTACGAGAAGACTCATGACAACATCCGTACAATCCGCCCTTTGCGCGATGGCGTTATTGCCGACTTTACCGCTTGCGAGCAGATGATGCGTGGACTCATCAAGATGGTTCACACGGGTAGTCGTCTGTTCTCCCCATCACTTCGTATGGTTATCGGAGTTCCTTCTGGTTCTACTGAGGTGGAACTTCGTGCAGTGCGCGATTCTGCAGAACATGCAGATGGCCGTGATGTTTACTTGATTTTTGAGCCAATGGCTGCAGCTATCGGTATCGGTATCGATGTAGAGGCACCTGAAGGCAATATGATAGTTGATATAGGTGGTGGTTCTACCGAGATTGCAGTGATTTCTCTGGGTGGTATTGTTTCCAACAATTCTATCCGTACTGCGGGTGATGATCTTACTGCTGATATCCAGGAATATATGAGCCGCCAGCACAATGTGAAGGTTTCTGAGCGTATGGCTGAGCGTATCAAGATTCATGTAGGTTCTGCCTTGACAGATCTTGGTGATGAGGCTCCTGAGGATTTCATCGTTCATGGTCCTAACCGTATTACAGCCCTTCCAATGGAGGTTCCTGTATGTTATCAGGAAATTGCTCACTGTTTGGATAAGACTGTAGCGAAGATTGAGAATGCTGTGCTTTCTGCACTCGAAAATACTCCTCCTGAGCTTTATGCTGATATCGTAAAGAATGGTATCTGGCTCTCTGGTGGTGGTGCTTTGCTCCGTGGTCTCGACAAGCGACTCCAGGATAAGATCAATATCCCATTCCACATCGCAGAAGACCCATTGCACAGTGTAGCTAAGGGTGCTGGTATTGCATTGAAAAATGTAGATCGTTTCTCTTTCTTGATGCGATAAATAGTTTCATCAAAGAGAGATAATAACATATAAGGTGAAAAGATAGATAAAGAGATGGAATCCTCCTCAATCGAGGAGGAGATCATCTCTTTTTAAGTCATAATGGTTTAATACATTGAGCGGATTAAGGCGTAAAATGAATTAAATCAGGATGGGTTGACTCATCATGGGTGTGTCTTATGATAGCTTTTCTCCTGCATGTTGATATTCTACATGTTTTTTCATTTACATGTTAATTTACTAAAAGTATGCACAACCTTTTAGAGTTTTTTGCAAAATATAACCATTGGTTTGTCTTTGTGATTCTTGAGGTGGTGAGTTTTGTGCTCCTGTTTCAGTACAACAGTTACCAGGGTAGCGTATGGTTCTCATCGGCTAATGCCGTGACGGGTAAACTCTACGAATGGGATTCCAATGTGGAAACCTTTTTCTCGCTCACCAAGGTAAATCAGGAACTGACCCAGCGCAATGCTTACCTGGAACAGCAGGTGCAGCAGCTCTCCGAGAAATTGACTGATGCTACCAAGGACAGTACCTTTGTGCAGCGCAGCCAGATGAGTCTGTTGCAGTCTTATCACCTGATTCCTGCCAAGGTGGTTGCCAATAGCATAGATAAGCCGGGCAACCTGATGACTATCGACAAGGGCAGGGCTGATGGTGTGCGCAAGGATATGGGTGTGGTTTGCGGTACAGGTGTGGTTGGCATTGTGTATCTGGTAGCAGAACATTATAGCGTGCTGATTCCTGTACTCAATACAAAGTCTAACATCAGTTGCACCATCAAGAACAGAGGCTATTTTGGTTATCTTCGTTGGAAAGGTGGTCCTTCTGAATATGCTTATATGGAGGATGTTCCTCGTCATGCTCATTTCAAGTTGGGCGATTATGTAGTGACGAGTGGCTACTCTGCTGTCTTCCCTCCAGGTGTGTTGGTAGGAAAGGTGCTGCACGTATTCAATTCCGCAGATGGTCTTTCGTATCGGGTTCAGTTGAAACTCTCTACTGATTTTGCCAAGCTGCGTGACGTCTGTGTCATCGATGATGCACCTATGCGTGAGCGTCTGGAACTGATGAGAGCGGCTCAGGATTCCATCAAACCGGATTAAAATAGCCTGTATTCCTGATGGATGGAATGGGGCTATATGGAAATGGTTATTTCAAATATTTAAATTTCTAATTTTAACTAATGAGTATAGAACAAGTAAGACGATTTGTGCTGTTTGTAGTGCTCTTGTTGGTACAGGGACTGGTGCTCAATCATATTCATCTCTTCGATTGTGCCACACCATTGATCTACATCATCCTGGTGCTGCATTTTCGCAGAAACCAGTCCAGATGGTCGGCTCTTCTCTGGAGCTTTTCCCTCGGACTCTGTGTTGATGTCTTTGCCAATACCCCAGGTGTGGCAGCTGCTTCTATGACGCTCATGGGACTGGTTCAGCCTTATCTCTTCGAACTTTTCATACCGAGAGACAGTGCTGACGATCTGGAACCAACCATCCGCTGCATTGGTGTTTCTTCCTTTTTTTGGTATGTTTTCATCATGATTCTGCTCTATTGCTTGGTATTCTTCACATTGGAAACCTTCAATTTCTTCAATTGGATCCAGTGGCTCAAGTGTATAGGGGGCAGTACCCTGCTCACTTACTTGCTGGTTATGGCATTGGAAAGTATTAAAAAATAGAAGGACTTCAGGGGTTCACTGTGCAAATCTTGAATCTCCTGAATTTCAGGACAATCAATATGGATAGGAAATATGATAGATTATAATCTCGAAAAGCGTAGATTTGTGATAGGTGGTGTGGCCATAGTAATAGTGGTCACCTATCTGATTCGTCTCTTTACGCTCCAGATTATGAGCGACGACTATAAGAAAAATGCCGATAGTAACGCTTTCCTCAAGCAGATAGAATATCCTTCGAGAGGTGCCATCTACGACCGCAATGGCAAGCTGATGGTTTACAACCAGCCTTCCTACGACATCATGGTAGTGATGAACGAAGAGAAAAACCGTCTTGATACGATGGATTTCTGTAATGCCTTAGGTATTACCAAGGAATTTTTCATCAAGCGTATGGAAGATATCAAGGACAGAAGTAAGAATCCGGGATATTCCAGATATACACAACAGCTCTTCATGACTCAGTTGAGCGATAAGGATTTTAGCGTGTTCCAGGAAAAGATGTTCCGTTTTCCTGGCTTCTATGTGCAGAAACGAAGCATCCGAGAATATACTTATCCTTATGCAGCCCATGTGCTGGGTGATGTGGGAGAGGTTTCGGAAAGCGATATAGAGGATGATAGCTATTATCAGCCAGGTGACTACATCGGTAAACTCGGTCTGGAAAAGCATTATGAAAAAGAATTGCGCGGACAGAAGGGTGTGAAAATCATGCTTCGTGATGCCCGAGGTAGAATACAAGGCAGTTATCAGAACGGAAAGTTCGACCAGAAACCTATCGCAGGTAAGGATCTGACGCTCGGTATTGATGTAAAATTACAGGCATTGGGTGAGCGACTCATGCAGGGTAAAATCGGTAGTATCGTAGCTATTGATCCGCGCACGGGAGAGGTGCTGGCTATGGTTTCATCTCCTACTTACGACCCTCGCCGTCTGGTGGGCAAACAGCGTGGAAAGATGCACAAGTGGCTGTCTCACAATCCGTGGAAACCACTCCTCAACCGTAGTATCATGGGTCAGTATCCTCCGGGTTCTACCTTCAAGACTACGCAGGCGCTTACTTTCCTTTCTGAGGGAATTATCACGCCAGGTACGGCTTTCCCTTGCCATAGAGGTTTCTCTTACAAGGGGCTCCACGTGGGATGTCACGGCCATCCATCGCCTATTGCTCTGGTGGATGCTATCAGTACCTCATGTAACGGTTATTTCTGTTGGGGACTTTACTATATGATAGGTAATAAGCGCAAGTACCATTCCGTGCAGACCGCTATGGACACCTGGCGCGACTATATGAAGAGTATGGGATTCGGATATAAATTGGGCATAGACTTGCCTGGTGAAAAGCGAGGTCTTATTCCTAATGCTGCCTATTATGACAAGGCTTATAAAGGCTCATGGAACGGATTGACCATTATCAGTATCTCCATCGGACAGGGTGAGGTCAACCTGACCCCTCTGCAAATAGCCAATCTGGGTGCAACGATAGCCAACCGTGGTTATTACTACGTGCCTCATGTAGTACGTAAGGTAAAGGGCGAGCCGCTTGATACGCTTTATACCCGACGCCATCAGACGATGGCTACTCGAAGAGCTTATGATTACGTAGTGGCAGGTATGAGAAGTTCTGCTTTGAGAGGAACCTGTAAGATGCTTTCCCGATACGACTTTGAACCTTGTGGTAAGACGGGTACAGCGCAGAACCGTGGTCATGACCACTCTGTATTCATGGGCTTCGCACCAATGAACAATCCAAAGATTGCCATTGCCGTATATGTAGAGAATGGTGGCTGGGGTGCCGATTATGGTGTGCCTATCGGCGGATTGATGATGGAACAATATTTGAAAGGTAAATTGTCGCCAGCTTCTGAAAGTCAGGCGACGGCAATGCAAAATAGAAGAATCGCTTATGGCTCAAGTAGCAGATAATAGACAACCAAGTGTGCTTCGTTCCATCGACTGGTGGACGATAGGTATTTATCTTGCACTGCTTTCATTCGGATGGATCAGTGTCTGTGGTGCCAGCTACACTTATGGAGACAATGATATTTTCAGTCTGGGTACTCGTTCGGGCATGCAGATTATCTGGATAGGTACTTCGATCGCATTAGGCTTTGTACTCCTGATGCTCGACGACAGGTTTTACGATACCTTCTCGTATGTGATTTATGCTGTTTTGATATTGTTGCTTTTTGCTACAATCTTCAATCCGCATAGCATCAATGGTTCGCATTCCTGGCTTGTGTTAGGTCCGCTCCGACTCCAGCCCGCTGAGTTTGGTAAGTTTGCCACGGCACTCGCCGTAGCTAAGTTTATGTCGAGTTATGGTTTTAATATCCACAACATCAAGCATTTCATGGCTGCTGTGGGTATTATCCTGCTCCCAATGGTGTGCATTGTAGGACAGAGAGAGACGGGTTCTGCACTGGTTTATTCAGCCTTCTTCCTCATGCTCTATCGCGAGGGAATGCCCGGAAGCATCCTCTTTACGGCTGTGGCCATGGTGGTCTATTTCGTAGTTGGCATCAAGTATGAGAATGTGATGATGTGGGACTCCTATACTTCCATCGGTAAGTTTGTGGTGCTTTTGCTGGTGCAGATATTTACGGCAGGTATGGTCAGTTCCTATACGGGTAACAAGAAACATTGTTATACGATTCTTGCATACACTGTCGGCATTACGCTCATCTTCCTGCTCTTCTCCACCTATGTGATTCCTTTCGACATCGTTTGGGTTCAACTTGGTTTGTGTGCAGCCATGATTGGCTATATTGTTTATCAGGCATTGGCAACCCGATTACGCAGTTATTATTTCATAGCAGCCTTCGCCTTAGGTTCTATAGCTTTCTTCTACTCAGCCGATTATGTGCTCAACAATGTGATGGAACCTCACCAGCGTGTGCGTATCAATGTACTTTTAGGCTTGGATGAAGACTTGGCAGGTGCAGGTTACAATGTTCATCAGAGTGAGATTGCTATCGGCTCTGGTGGTTTGCAAGGTAAGGGATTTCTGAACGGAACGCAGACCAAACTGAAGTTCGTGCCAGAGCAGGATACTGACTTTATCTTCTGTACGGTAGGAGAGGAGGAAGGATTCCTTGGTTCGGCCTGTGTGCTTCTGCTCTTCCTGGCATTGATATTGAGGTTGATTCATCTGGCAGAACGACAACCCTTTAAGTTTGGGCGAGTGTATGGCTATTGCGTACTGAGTGTGTTCCTCTTTCACCTGTTTATCAATGTGGGCATGGTGCTGGGTCTCACTCCTGTCATTGGTATTCCTTTGCCATTCTTCAGTTATGGCGGTAGTTCGCTTTGGGGTTTCACCATCCTGCTTTTCATTTTCCTAAGGATTGATGCAGGACGAAATCTGATAAGAAACTAAAAAATGCAGAGATTAAACTGGAAAGAAAGCAGAGATAAGCTTGGAAAGAAGCAGAGATTAAACTTGGTAAGAATGCGAAGTATTAGATAAAATCTGTGTAATCTGCGAAATCTTCGTAAAAAGATCGTAAAATAATAAACCAGCGAGGAGAAAATAATAATCCCAAAGAAGGAATTTCTTCAGAAAAATAATCCCTGAGAAAAAAGAGAAAAAGAGAAGTCCCCCTTGAAGTTCCTCTGTGATGTTGAGGACTTTCAAGGGGGATTTCTCTTTAATGTTTCACGACTTTAAATCCAATATCACTGATGCCTGGCAGAATCTCTCGTTTCATGTCATGGCGGATGGTGACGTGGATAGAGTCGTTTTTGTTCAACTGATAAACGTTGATGGGGAAGTTATATTGATAATAACTGATTCCTTGTCCTGTAGTAACTCCGTTTTTGTCGATGAGCTTACATTGGATGGTGTCTATCTTCACCGTTTTTTCTTTCCTGTTGTGGCTGTCAGGGTAGATGCTCTGTTCTACGATGAGGGTCAGTCCCATAAAAGGATAAGCACTTGTGATGCGAAGTCCTAAATGTTCCTGATAGTACCCCGATGCTGCCAAAGGTGGAATATCAAACGACAAGGTGTCGTTTTTTTCCCATCCGGCAATAGGAGTATGAGAATACGAATCGTAAACCATTGAATCCTTGCAGGATGAGAAAAAGTTTAAAGCAGTGAATGTACCTATTATTAATAAGGTATAGAATAGTTTCTTCATTATCTTATATTACCTTTCTTACCTTTTTATATTATCATTCCTTACTTCATGTTATTCTTGATGGCCACCTTGGTTGTTGTTACCTTGGTTGCTTTCAGGGATGTTTACAGGGTTATGACTTGGGTTTTCTCCCTGATTATTTCCCTGATTTCCATTACCTTTTTGATAGTTTCTGTCTCGCTGTGGGCGGTTTCCTCTTTGCTGTCTTTCTCCCTGCTGTCGATAGTCTCTCTGAGGTCTATCTCCCTGCTGGCGATTATCTCTCTGAGGTCTCTGTCCGCGGTTTCGATGATCATTGCGTCGATTCTCTCTATTACCATCACGTTCCTCAGGTGCAGACGCTGTATTTGAAATATCGGCATTTGGCTGCTGTGGCGTATTTTGCTGCTGAGCATTTTCGCCATTAACAGCTTTGCTGCGATTCTTATTATTCTTTTTCTTTCGCTTCGCCTTGTCAAAACGGCTTAAATCTGCTTCTGCAAGCAAGTCTGCAGATTTTGGTTTCTCTTTCACCTTACCATCTTCCAGTAAGCTCAAAGGCTTTTCGCCCTGACGGTTCATTGCTATGATTTCTTGAGCTCGTTCTGCTGTAATCGTTTCGAGGTTGGAAGCCATATTCTTATCTGAAGAATAGGTGATAAGACCTGCGAGAATATCTGTCTTAAACTGGTAGAAATCTCCATCTGCCGTTTGCAGAACAATATCCTTGGCAGGAATTTTCTTGCCTGCTTCCACATAATTATCTACCTCATAGTTGAGACAGCATTTGAGTTTTGCACACATACCTGCCAATTTCTGAGGATTGAGAGAAATGTCCTGGAAACGGGCTGCGTTTGTGCTTACGCTCACAAAGTTTTTCATCCAAGTGGCACAACAGAGTTCGCGTCCGCAAGGTCCTGTGCCACCGATGCGTCCAGCTTCCTGTCTTGCTCCTATTTGTTTCATTTCGATACGCACATGGAAAGTATCTGCCAAAACCTTGATGAGTTGTCGGAAATCGACACGTTCGTCGGCAATATAATAGAAGATGGCTTTGTTGCCGTCTCCCTGATACTCCACATCGCCAATCTTCATCTTCAGTCCAAGATCTTTCGCAATCTGTCTGCTCTGGATCATGGTGCCATGCTCACGGCTCTTGGCTTCCTTGCACTTCTCGATATCTACAGGTTTGGCTATTCGATAGATGCGCTTGATGTCATCTGCAGATTTGAGATTGGCTTTCTTGATTTGCAATTTCACCAATCTTCCTGTAAGCGTTACCACGCCAATGTCATGGCCAGGACTCGCCTCCACCGCCACGACATCTCCTTTTTTCAGGTCGAGGTTGTTGACGTTGTGATAATATGCCTTTCGGGTGTTCTTAAACTGCACTTCCACAAGGTCTGTGCTTTCGGCATTGCCAGGCACATCGGCAAGCCAGTCGTATGTGTTCAGTTGTCGGTCTTGGCGTCCTACTGCCTTGCAGCAGAGACCTCGGTCGCAACCATTCCACATTCTGAATTTCATATCCTTGTAATCCACAATAATCTGATTTTAATAATGTATAATTTTATGATATATATTGTATTGTACAAATATTTTTTGTACAATGATTATTCCTTATCTGGTAATTAATTGTCTTTACTGACTCTTTAGTCTGCATTTCCTGCTGTTATTTTCTGATGAGCAATACGATGATTTTGAGAGCCAGATCGAAAAAGACAATTTTTGCATTGGCATTTTGCCCGATATCCCTTTTGCATTCATCGAAGAGGTTGAATATGTCGATGATATTAGCCTCGTTGATGAAACGGGCGAAATTCTTGGCGAAATTCTCTTCCTCTTGCGTCATGTAAATCAGTTCTTCCTGCCGGAAATTGTACATGAAACTTTCTCTGAGCATGTGCGTGAAATAATCAAGCATACGTTTCTGTTTTTCTCGTCCGAAAGTAGCTACTACTTCGCTCCATTTCTTGAGGTCGTGGATATTGCGCATGTAGGCAAGTCGCATGAGCATGATAAACATGTCCAGATGCTGCCTGTTCTCATTGCCGGCATTGAGTTCTTCGATAGCCGCATTCCAGTTGCCATGTGCGATGCGTGCGATGCGATGGGCATTCTCTTGCTCTAATCCTCTTCTGCTGATGAGTGCTTCTTCCATCTCTTCATCAGAAATCTTCTTGAAATCGATTCTTTGAGTACGGCTTCTGATGGTTTCGAGGAGCAATTCCGGTTCTTCACTCACCATGATGAAGTAGGTCTTGGCAGGCGGTTCTTCCAGAAGTTTCAATATCTTGTTGGCGCTCGTAATATTCATGCGCTCAGGAAGCCAGATGAGGCTTACCTTGTTGCCTCCGAGTACCGATTTGAAATTGAGCTTGCGGGAGAGATCATCCGTTTCTTCTGCAGTAATGATTGCCTGTTTGTTGAAGTCTGCGTCATTCTTTCCCATTTTCCTCATCCACTGGTCGATCTGGAAGTAAGGTCCTTCGGCAAGCAATTCTCGCCACTGGGTAATGAAGTCGTCGCTGATAGGCTTGTGTTCACTTCCCATATCAGATGTTTTGATGGTAGGGAAGGTGAAATGGAGATCTGGATGTTCCCATTTCTTGAGCATGGCACTGGTACGGCGTTCAGCGTCTGTAGGAGTAGAAGCATTCTCTTCCATTTTTTCTCCCATCAGATAGCTGGCGAAAGCCAAAGCTACAGCCATCTTGCCGCAGCCTTTAGGACCGCAGAACATGATGGCATGAGGAATACGTTCTTCCTCTGCCATCTGCATCAGTCGTGCCCATACTTCTTTCTGACCTATTACTTCGCTAAACTTCATATTATAGTATTTTTTGTAGGAGTAAACTCCGTTTTCTTATTTTATATCTTTTCTATTTAAAACGTTTAAACCGACTTTTTTTACCAATTCCTTTTATATAAAGGATTTTATTATTTAGTTCATGTTTCTAAAACGTCTTCTGCGTTTTTTGAAATATCTCGCTTAAAACAGAGTCTTTGCGATTTGTTTTACACTATCCACAGCGGAGACGGTGAAGAAATGAACATTGTTGTAACCGTGCTCGAAGAGGTCTTTCACTTGAGCAGTTGTCCATTCAATGCCAAGTTCTTTTGCGTCTTCATCAGTCTTACACTTCAAGACTTCCTGTGCCAGTTCCTCTGGTATGTCGCAATGGAAAGTCTTAGGTACAACGGTAAGTTGTGACAGTTTTGCGAAAGGCTTGATGGCAGGAATGATAGGTATGGTGATACCCATTTTCCTTGCCTTTTCCACGAAAACATAGAATTTCTGATTGTCGTAGAAGAGTTGGGTTACAGCATAGGCTGCGCCCAATTGTTGCTTCTCCAGGAGGTGCTGCATGTCCATTTCCAGATTTGGAGCTTCTTCATGCTTCTCCGGATAGCAAGCTACGCCACAGCAGAATTTTTCTCCCGGGTGTTTGATAGGAGTACCATCCATGAAGAAGCCATCATTGAATTGGTTGACTTGCTTCAAGAGGTCTGTAGCATGCATGTGACCATTTGCGGTCGGTGTAAACTGGCGGTCATCCTTCGCCTTGTCTCCACGCAGTACGAGGAGATTTGAAATGCCTAAGAACTGGAGGTCGAGCAGTTCATACTCGATATCTTCCTTGCTGGCTCCACTACAAATGACATGAGGAATAACTGGAATGTCGTATTTGTTTTGGATGGCACCTGCAATCGCAACTGTACCTGGGCGGCGACGCACACGCTGGCGGGTAAGCAAACCATTGTCCAACTCTTTATAGACAAACTCGCTGTGGTGTGTGGTGATATTTATAAATCGAGGGTTAAATTCCTTCAGGGCATCGATGGTGCGGAAGAGAGCTGCAGTACCATTTCCCTTCAATGGAGGAAGAACCTCAAATGAAAACCCTTTCTCTTGGTCCCCGTTATTCAGAAATTCTGTTATGTTCATCTTCTTTATTTTTTTGTAATGTAGACTGTAATTTTAATGTTGAATAGACTCTGAGGGTATTACTCTTGCGGATGACAAAGCATATAGCCCTATTTGTTTGCAAAAATACAAAAAAATAGGCTGAAAGACGAAAAAATAAGGAGCAAAACGAAAAAATAAGGAGCAAAAATGAAAAAATATGGGGAAAAATGAAAGATGGACGTAATATTTTTAAGAATCATGTAATATTTGTGGAAAAATAGCGTACTAAATATAGTATTTACAAACTATTCTAAAACAGATACAATTTAAACCTAAAAAAATATGGAACAGAATCAAAATGGCTCTAAAGCCTATCTTATCTCAATTGTGATGGTCGCTGTATTGGGTGGCTTGCTCTTCGGTTATGATACCGCTGTAATTTCGGGTGCCGAAAAAGGTATGCAAGCTTTCTTCAAGGGCGCAAGTGATTTCGAATACACGGATTTCATGCACGGATTTACATCCTCAAGTGCATTGATCGGTTGTATCATCGGTAGTGCTCTTTCTGGTCTCTTTGCCAGTAAGTTGGGACGTAAACGCTCGCTTATTTTTGCGGGTCTCTGCTTCTTCCTGTCTGCATGGGGATCAATGGAACCAGAGAGCTACATCCTGCCACAGGGAAAGCCTGACTGGACTTTGCTTGTCGTTTTCAACTTCTATCGTGTCTTGGGTGGCATCGGTGTAGGTATGGCTTCGGCTATTTGTCCTATGTATATTGGAGAAATCGCACCAAGTAATATACGTGGTATGCTGGTAAGTTGGAATCAATTTGCTATCATCTTCGGTCAGTTGGTGGTCTATTTTGTCAATTTCATCATTATGGGAAATCATGCTAATCCGATTTATGATGCTGCAGGTGCTATTGCCAACTGGGCTGATGCGGAATGGACTGTTGAAACGGGTTGGAGATATATGTTCGGAAGTGAATGTGTGCCAGCCGGCTTGTTCACTTTCCTGATTTGTTTCGTTCCTGAGACCCCTCGTTATCTCGTCATGGTAGGACAGGAAGAGAAGGCTTATGGTATTCTTTCAAGAATCAATGGAAGTAATAAGGCTCACGAGATTATCCAGGATATTAAGAATACGGTAACGGTGAAGACAGAAAAACTCTTCTCCTATGGTTTTATGTGCATCTTCGTGGGTGTTATGCTCTCTGTATTCCAGCAGGCTGTAGGTATTAATGCCGTGCTCTATTATGCTCCTCGTATCTTCCAGGATATGGGCATGAGCAATCCGATGGTTCAGACTGTGATTATGGGTATAGTGAATATTTCGTTTACTTTAGTTGCTGTATTCTATGTAGAGAAATGGGGACGTAAACCTTTGCTGATCTTCGGTTCCATCGGTATGGCAATAGGAGCACTTGGTGTGGCTTTGACCTTCGGAAATCCTTCTTTGGGAACCATCACGATGCTCAGCATTATGGTTTATAGCGCCAGCTTCATGTTCTCTTGGGGACCAATTGCTTGGGTGCTCATCGCAGAACTTTTCCCAAATACCATTCGTGGCGCTGCTGTTGCCATCGCAGTTGCCTTCCAGTGGATCTTCAACTTTATTGTCAGCTCAACCTTCGTTCCGCTGTTTAATATGCATTTGGTGGAAGGAGATGATTTCGGTCATTGGTTTACTTATGGCCTTTATGGAGCAATCTGTATTTGCGCAGCCCTCTTCGTGTGGAAACTTGTGCCGGAGACCAAGGGAAAGAGTCTGGAGGATATGAGTAAACTCTGGAGAAAGGAATAATGCTTTAAAACATTTATGATCAGTAAAAAGACGAGGCGCAAGCATCTTCACGATGGTTGCGCCTCTATACGTTTTTATATAAGAGAGTATTAACTTTATATAAGAGAGTATTAACTACGCATATATTTGATAGTTTAATTCTTTTCTTGATAATATTTTTATTATTTTGATGTCGCTTTATTGCGGCAAGCAAAACTTACAATTGGCTGTGAATTTATAGAATTCTTAATGTAGTTGGTCTGTGCGCCATCTACAAAGATGTGGGTAAGATAGAATGGGAAACCGATTTGCTTGGTTGACCAAATGCAGCCGCCTACATAGTATGTATCGGGAGTGAATACCAATACAACCTTATGCTCTTTAGCATCTGAACCATATGTAAGGTTGAGGTTGATAGGACTTGGATAAGCATAAAAATATGCTTGGTTTGTCAGACTGTTTGGTAAAACCATGTACTTTCCTGTCACAGGCTTGTCTTCTACCTTACTGATAGCTTCCTTCAATTCTGGATTAGAGATGTGCTCAGCAAGTTTCTTGATAGGGAAATTGCTGATGGTAAATGTACTATCATTACGCATGCTGAAATAGCATTCTGTCTCTACAGAATCTGCCTGATTCTTTACGTTAGCATCATTCTTGTGATCGAATAAGAGTACCAGATTAGGATAATGACCAGCCATGTTCGTTTGGTAAGCATCTTGCTGCTCCTTTGTAAGATAGCTATAGCCGTTATCATCACCAGTATTACATGAAGTGAAAGTTAGTGCTGTGAGCAATACAGCAACTAAAGATAGCAATGTAATTTTTTTCATTTTCTTATGTTTAATTGTTATTATACTATTTTCCTACCTTTATGATAAAGGTATTTAGTTACGGATATATCATTCTTTTTATTTCTATCCTATTTTATAACTCAAAAAAAACAAGAATCTTGCATTAGATAGCGGTTAATTAATGTTAATAATGTTTTTTGATCTATTTCCTTGCTTAATTAGAAAACATTATGTACCTTTGCATGTGTAATAATATGGTAGGGTAAACCTAAGCTTGTATATATTAAATTAGTAAACATGGATTATAGCGCAACACAAAAATGTTGGTTGTATCTTCGCCCCAATTGCCGGAGAGAATTGAAGGTGAGAGATTATTTCGACAGCAGAGGGACAGAGTGTTTTGTGCCTATGCATAAAGTCGTGAGGGTAATTCATGGAAAAGAGATACTCATGGATGTTCCTGTCATGGGAAATATGGTCTTTGTCAAGACTTCTTATGAAAATATGTTGGAAGCAAAGTCTGCACTCGAAGCTTTGGGAATACCAGTCATGCTTCGCATGGATTCCGTTCATCATACTCGTCCCATTATCATTCCAGACAAGCAGATGGAAGATTTTATCAGGGTTTGCAATGATCAGTTCAGCCGTTTTGTAGATGGACGTTATTCTGATAATCTTGAAAAGAACGATTATGTAGAGATTATTTCCGGGCGATTTGCCGGGGTACGTGGTTATTATGCCAGACCCTTCAAGGACAAGTGTGTGGTATGTGTGGTAGAAGGACTTGCTGTCTGCACAACGTATATCCCTGCTTATGCATTGAAAATCATAGAAAAAGGAAAATAAATGCGGCTGGTGTATTTGTTGGTTTTCGGTAAATGATATTTTTAATAATTAGGTAAACTAAAATAATCAGTATGAAAAAGTTAAATAAGTTTGTGTTGAAATCTCTTGCATTGCTCTTTGCATTCTCTATTGCTGTGAGTTGTGGAGAGAGCAAGTCAAACCAGAAAGTCTTGTTTGATAAGATTGTTTCTAAAGCAGGCAAGGCGGTTTCTGAAATGGACAAGACTGCTTCTGAGATAGACAAGGCGGTTTCTGAAACAAACCAGTCTTCCTCGAAAACAGGTGGAACTTCTGTAGCAGAAGGTAATTATGATGGTTTGGAAATTCCTGTTTATACGAGGGGCACCTTGTCGGAAACCATCAGAAAGCGCTATTCCTATACCGTTTCTTACAATCATGAGATGAAAAATCCTAATTGGGTAGCTTGGACAATCTCTGCAGAGCATGCTTCTGGTAAAGTACAGCGTATGGCTTTTCAGGATGATGAAGATATGCCTGATCCAAAGGGCTATCTGTCTGATTATTATAATAGCGGGTATGATAGAGGTCACATGTGTCCGGCTGCTGATAATAAATGGAGTGAGAAAGCTATGGAGGATTGTTTCTTGATTACCAATATGTGTCCACAGGATAATGGTTTGAACCGTGGTATGTGGAATAGTATTGAGCAGCAATGCCGTTCGTGGGCTGAAAAATACGGGAAGGTCTATGTGGTATGTGGTCCTATTTATCTGAACCAGCAGCATCGTAAAATAGGAAAGAATAAGGTGGTGGTTCCTGAGGCTTTCTTTAAGGTAGTCCTACGTATGGGGGATTATCCTCAAGCTATTGGCTTTATCTGTAGAAACCAGTCTCAGAAAGGAAGGAAAAAGACAGACTTTGTCAATTCTATCGATGAAGTTGAGCGAATTACAGGCTATGATTTCTTCTCTAAATTGCCTGATAATATAGAGAATAAGGTGGAAGCCAAAGCGGATATGAATGAATGGTAGTTGATAATCAGTTGCATATAGCAGATGTCTATAGTAGATCATCAATAGCTTGTATCGGATAAATCAGTATCTGAAAAATAGAATGATAATAAAACAAAAAAGACTTCCAAAAAAATGGAAGTCTTTTTAGGATTGTGACTCGCATGGGGCTCGAACCCATGACCCCAACATTAAAAGTGTTGTGCTCTACCAGCTGAGCTAGCGAGTCAATCTCCAACTTTATGTTTCAAAATCGAGTGCAAAGGTATAGCTTTTTTTTGAATCTACCAAATAAAAAGCAGATTTTTTGTAAAAAACTCGCGTTTTTCTCGTTTTTCTTTACTTTTTATTTCTCAGAAGGTACCTTGGAAGTCGTTTTTAGTTCATTGGCGGCTTCTTCCGGAGTCTGGTAGTTTTCATAATGAGGTTTCTCTCTGGTCACATATCTTTGCCAATAGGCGATGAGAAGTGTGGTAAGAGGAAGGGCTACAATCAAGCCAATGAATCCTAATAAAGCACCCCATACAGAAAGGCTCAAGAGCAAAATGGCAGGATTTAGTCCCATTGCCTTACCCATAATCTTAGGTGTCACCACCATATCGGTTATAATCTGTACTACACAGAATACCAGGAAGGCTAATCCGAAGACCAACCAGAAGTTCTGGCCCGTATCTGCCGCCTTGAGCATGGCAAGGAAAGCAGTAGGGATGAGTGCAAAGGTATGGAGGTATGGTACTAAGTCCATGATTCCTATCAGAATGCCCAAACCTATAGCCATTGGAAATCCGATAATCGTAAATCCGATACAGAACATGATGCCCATACATAATGCCACCATTCCCTGACCACGAATATAGTTATTCATTTCGCGTTCTACATCCTTCATCAGTTCGTGCCAGAAAGGACGGCTCTTTTTGGGGAAGATGCGTATCCAATTGGCGGTAAGGGTCTCATAATCGAGCAGGATAAAGAACATATATAATAATGTAATCATTGAAGCGATGATACTCAGAATGATATTTGCAGTTTGTCCTACTACGGAGAAAACCTTAGGCATGGCACTCTTAATGGCATCGGAAAAATCCTTGCTCTTCATGAATTTCTCTATTTGCCCCTGATTTTCCTGTATCCAGTCCTTGATGAGTGCTGTGAGGTTGTTGGTATGAGTAGTCTGGTGCAACCATTTTGTCAGCACATCGCCCAGTTTGTCAAACTGGTCAATCATAGGAGGAATAATCATCCAGATAACTCCACCGATGACACCAATGGCAAGCAACATGGCTATGATGATAGACAAAGCTCTCACCTTAACGTGCAACTTGTTTTCTATGAATTTGACTACTGGATAAAGTAAGTAAGCGAAAAACCAAGCGATGAAGAATGGTAAGAGTACGCTGCTTAAATAGTTGGTAGCAAAGAGCACAGCCCCTATTATGAGCACAATGCCTGTCCAACGGATAAATTTGTCAAATGTAATTTCCTTTGCCATAAGTATTATATAATAATGTAGAGTTAGGCATGATTCCTTGGAGAATTTTAATTATCTCCTTTCAGTGCTTTCTGGTAACATTCTCGACATAAAGGCTCATATTCGTCTTTTTCGCCGAGCAGAACTCTTCGCTCATTGTTCACCAGACGATGACTTACGTAAGCCAAGGCGCCACACTTCACGCAGATGGCATGTACTTTGGTAACCTCGTCTGCGATGGCACACAGGGCAGGAATCGGGCCGAAAGGAATTCCCTTGAAGTCCATATCCAATCCGGCAACGATGACTCTGATGCCACGGTTAGCCAGTTCGTTGCAAACTTCAACGAGCCCTTTGTCAAAAAACTGGGCTTCATCAATACCGACCACATCGATGTCTGAAGCCAATAAGAGCAAAGACCCAGAGGATTCAATTGGAGTTGACCGGATAGAGTTCTGGTCATGGCTCACAACTTCTTCATCTGAGTAGCGCGTATCGATGGAAGGTTTGAAGATTTCCACCTTCTGCTTGGCGAACTTTGCTCGCTTCATTCTTCGGATTAATTCTTCTGTTTTTCCAGAGAACATAGATCCGCACACCACTTCAATTCTGCCGGGACGGTGTGCCTCCCCAAGTAGATTTTCTGTCATTTCGTGGCAAAATTAGCAATAAGGTTTTAAAAAATGCAAAGAAAATCGTTTTTTTTTTGCTTAGAAAGATTATTTAACTACATTTGTACCCCGTATGGGCATATTATATATCGTACCGACTCCTGTTGGCAACATGGAGGACATGACAATGCGAGCTATCAGAGTCTTGAAAGAAGCTGATTTGATTCTCGCTGAGGACACTCGAACATCGAGCGTCCTACTGAAGCATTTTGACATCAAAAACAGATTGATGGCGCATCATAAGTTTAATGAACATGGCACTTCGGCTTCTGTAGTAGAACGCTTGAAGGCGGGTGAGACCATAGCTCTCATCTCGGATGCTGGTACTCCTGGAATCAGCGATCCCGGCTTTTATTTGGCACGTGAGGCTGCTAAAGCGGGGATAACCGTTCAGACTTTGCCTGGTCCTACGGCCTGCATTCCTGCCATTGTCTCATCTGGTTTACCTTGTGACAGATTCTGTTTCGAGGGCTTTATTCCCCAAAAGAAGGGGAGACAGACTTATCTGGAGTCTTTGCAAAATGAAACTCGCACGATGATTTTCTATGAATCGCCTTATCGTGTGGTGAAAACCTTACAGCAGTTTGCTGAGGTATTTGGTGAAGACAGACAAGTAAGTTGCTGCCGTGAAATCTCAAAGATACACGAAGAAAGTGTCAGAGGTACTTTGGCAGAAGTGATTGCTCATTTTGAGGAAGTGGAGCCAAGAGGCGAGTTCGTAATCGTGCTTGCCGGTAAGGATCCTAAGCAACTCAAGGAAGAAATGAAAGAAAAGCGACGTGAAGAACGTAAAATGAATAAGTATCAAAATTAAAAGGAGAAAGATTATGAAAAAATTATTTTTTATCGTCTGCTGCGCGGCCTTGTTAGTAACTGGTTGTAAGGATGGAAAAAACAGTCCTGAATCGGCTAATGTGCATCTTGCAGATTCGCTCAATGAGATAATTGCTCAAAGAGATAGTGAGATTAATGACATGATGGGTACCTTCAATGAGGTTCAGGAAGGTCTTCGCCAGATTAGCGAGGCTGAGGGACGTGTTGCTTTGGCTAAGAGCGGAGAGGGTGCAAGCAGTAAGCAGAAGATGAAAGAAGATATACAGTTCATCGCTGCTCAAATGAAGAAGAATAAAGAGCTGATTGCACAACTTCAGAAGAAATTGGAAGGCAGTTCTTTGAACGCTACTCAGTTGAAGAAAACTATTGAGGGTCTTCAGGCTCAGTTGGTAGAGAAGGAGAAGCAGCTCCAGACTCTCCGTGAGGAATTGGACAAGAAGGATATTCATATCATGGAACTCGATGAGTCTGTTAATAATTTGAATACCAATGTCAGCAACTTGAAGAATGAAAGTCAGAAGAAGACTGAGACGATCAATGCACAGGACAAGCAGCTGAATACAGCATGGTATGTATTTGGTACAAAGAAGGAATTGAAGGGTCAGCGTATCTTAGAGAACGGCAGGGTGATGAATGGTAATTTCAATAAGAATTACTTCACCAAGATTGATATTCGTAATACAACAGAGATTAAGCTCTACTCTAAGTCTGCTAAATTGATGACAGCTCATCCATCAAGCAGTTATACACTGGTACGTGATGCCAATAAGCAGTACACATTGCGCATTACTAATCCACAGATTTTCTGGAGCACCAGCAAGTATCTGGTTGTGCTTGTTAAATAAGGATTATACAGAAAATGAAGGAGTTTTGATTCCTTCGTGTTATTCATAAAGTCTCGGCATAAATGTGGGAAGCGTTCTTGTTTTCCATATTTATGCCGAGTTCTTTTATTCTTTCGAGTTCTTTTTATCGAAATTCTTTCAGACGAATCTCTTCAGTTGAATTCTTCTTGTCCAGCTTCTTGTACCGACTCTTTATCTTTTTCTTCCGAAAAAATCCTGCATGAGCAATCTGCATTCTTCTTCCAATACACCTGAAGTGACAGTCGTTTTGGGATGTAGAGCGTTGGGAGCAAATTTGGAGTAACCTCTTTTCTCATCAGCTGCGCCATAGACGACTCTGGATATTTGAGCCCATCCGATAGCTCCTGCGCACATCACGCAAGGTTCTACCGTAACGTAGAGCGTACAGTCTTTCAGATATTTACCGCCAAGCATATTGGCTCCTGATGTAATAGCTTGCATTTCTGCATGTGCTGTTACATCGCAAAGCATTTCTGTCAGATTATGAGCACGGGATATGATTCTGTCTCTGCATACGATGATGGCTCCTACCGGAATCTCATCCTCCTTGAAGGCTTTTTGTGCTTCGAGTATTGCTTTCTTCATGTATTCCTCGTCTTTTTTCTTTTGTTCTTCCATATTATCTTTTTTGTGATTTCCTGTCTGTTTTTATCTGATTTCTTACAGGCTTTCTTTTTTAAACAAAGATTTCTCTGCTGTTTTGGGTGCAAAATTAATGGAAAAGCGAGATAAAACAAAATAATATAAAACCTTTTTTGAAAGAAACCGTTTTGTTCTTAAAAAAAAGCAATAAAAAGTTTGACGTTAAAAGGAAAAGTGTTATTTTTGCAAATAAATTATGCTTCATGACTCATGCAGCATATAAAAGAATGAAATGACGAATTGGTATAGATATGGCAGAACATAATGAATTGGGTAAGTGGGGTGAAGATGAAGCTGCCCGTTTCCTGCAACGGAAGGGATTTACTATTCTTGAGCGGGATTGGAGAGTAGGGAAGCGAGACTTGGATATCATCGCCTTGAAAGAAGATGGGAAATTACTCGTCTTTGTAGAAGTAAAAACCCGCCGGAATGATGTATATCTGCAACCAGAGGAAGCTGTCAATACTACCAAAATGCGTAATATTGCTATTGCTGCTAACGCATACGTAAAACAGAATATGATTGATTGCGAGATTCGCTTTGATATTATTTCTGTTATCGGTATGCGTCCTCATGTTGAGAGTATTGACTGGATAGAGGATGCTTTCAACCCCTTACTGCTATAAGTAATATGGGTTATACTATTTTGTCTCTCTTGAAAGCTAAATGCCACTATTATTAATATAAGGTGAAATGAAAACAAAAATTATAAGATTAGAAGAGATTGACTCTACCAATCGGTATCTTAAAAATTATCGTGAGGAGGGTGATGAAGAAATGATTGTCGCTGTTGCTGACTATCAGGTGGCTGGCAAAGGACAGGGTACGCATACCTGGGAAAGTGAAAAAGGGAAAAACCTGCTTTTCAGTATCAAGGTGTATCCTCATTGGATTCCTGTGCGTCGCCAGTTTGTCTTGTCTATGGCTGGTGCTCTTGCGGTCAAGGATGCATTGGATTCTTATGTGGAGAACATCACATTGAAATGGCCTAATGATGTCTATTGGAACGATCAGAAAATCAGTGGTACGCTGATAGAAAATACAATCGACTCCAAGGGCATCAAGAGTTGTGTCTTTGGCATAGGATTAAATGTCAATCAGCTTGTCTTTCATAGTGATGCTCCTAATCCGGTTTCCTTAGCTCAGATTCTTGGACATGAGGTGGATCGTGATGAAGTCTTGAAGAAAATCCTTGATGGATTCGAAAAGTATTATGAATTGCTGCGCCGTGCAGACTATATGGACGTGTCGGGAATCTATCATTTGTCTCTGTATCGCAGAAAGGGCTTCCATCCTTATCGGGATGCTAATGGTGAATTTGAAGGCGCTTTTGTTGAAGTTGAGGATGATGGCCATTTGATTTTGCATGACAGACAGGGAAGAATCCGTTCGTATGCTTTTGGCGAAATCAGTATTGTCAGGGAATAAAGCAACTCTAAGAATAGTAGGAAAAAACGTAAATTATTAATTTTAATTCATATAAAACATGGCTAAGTTTAAAAGAATCCTTTTGAAATTGAGCGGTGAAAGCTTGATGGGTAAACAGAGTTTCGGTATTGATCCGGAGCGTCTTAGTGATTATGCAAAACAAATCAAGGAAGTACATGAAATGGGAGTTCAGATAGGTATCGTCATTGGTGGTGGTAATATCTTCCGTGGATTGAGTGGAAGCCAAAAGGGTTTCGACCGTGTCAAAGGTGACCAGATGGGTATGTGTGCTACGGTCATCAACTCTCTTGCTTTGAGTAGTGCGCTTGGAGCTTTGGGCGTAAAGAACAAAGTGCTTACGGCTATCCGTATGGAACCAATCGGTGAGTTCTATACCAAGTGGAAGGCTATTGAGGCTATGGAGGAGGGTTATATTTGTATCTTCTCTGCTGGTACTGGTAGCCCTTACTTTACTACTGATACCGGTTCTTCTCTGCGTGGTATTGAAATAGAGGCAGACGTGATGCTGAAGGGTACACGTGTGGATGGTATATATACTGCAGATCCAGAAAAGGATCCTACTGCTACTAAGTTCTCTGATATTACTTACGATGAGATTTATACGAAGGGATTGAAGGTAATGGACCTTACTGCAACAACGATGTGCAAGGAGAATAATCTCCCTATCTATGTATTCAATATGGATGTCGTAGGTAACTTGAAAAAGGTAATGGATGGTGAGGAGATTGGTACCTTAGTACACAATTAATTTCTTTACTCCATTCTTTTCATTATATGAAAATAGCCTATAGTTTACACGTATAAGTAAAAACTATAGGCTATTGTTTTATTTCCTCTTTAAATACAGAATCACAGAAAGAATCACATAGGCAAGTATGATAATCCACCAGGCCTGAAGAAATCCGATAGCGCCCTCTGTGAATACAGAGCCGGCAAGAATGATAACGGTCAGACCTATAAAGAAATACTTGACTTCGTTACCTTTGAATGACCATTGCTTGAATTTCAGAGCAAAGAGTGGCAATTCACATACAAGCAAGAAACTGGTGATAAGAATCATTGCCAAGATGATAGTCACAGACCATTTGTCGTTGGTTAGCCATGAAGGACTACTTACTATCAGCGATCCCCAAAACAGCGCATTGGCAGGAGTCGGAACACCAATGAATGATGTCGTCTGTCGCTCATCGAGATTGAACTTTGCCAATCTTAGGGCAGAGAAGGCTGCGATGATGAATGCAGTATAAGGTAACCATGAACGTAATGGCTCTAAGATTGCCGGATACTCCATCACGAAAAGTTGTGAAAAAACGATGGTTGAAGGAGCAACTCCAAATGTTACATCATCAGCAAGAGAGTCAAGCTCTTTTCCTATAGGTGACGAGACATGGAGCAAGCGTGCGCTCATGCCATCAAAAAAGTCAAATACTGCACCTATTATAATCCAGAGAAGTGCCATCTTGGGTGCTCCTCCGAAAGCATACGATGTTGCGATGCAACCAGATACGAGGTTACAACAGGTAATCGTGTTAGGAATATGTTTCTTTATATTCATTTTTATATATAATGATCAGTAGTTGAATGGCTCAACTTGCCCGAAAACTATTTCAATTTAGCGATGATGGTCTGGTCGCCTGTCGTAGATTGTCCCATCTTGACGCAAATCTCGGTACCTACAGGCAGATAGACATCAACTCTGGAACCCAACTTGATGAATCCCAGATGCTCATCAATATAGCATTCTTCACCTTCCTTGGCATAAGTAACGATACGGCGTGCCACAGCACCCGCAATCTGACGGCATAATATATCCACGCCATCAGGAGTAGTAATCATGACATCGGAGTGCTCGTTTTCTTCACTCGCCTTAGGAAGCCACGCTTTGTGATAATTGCCATCTACGTGTTTCACGAATTTTACCTTGCCGTCAACAGGGAACCAGTTGGCATGCACATTCCATAAGCTCATGAAGATGGAAACCATCATGCGCTTATCATTGAAGTAAGGTGCGTGGTCAACTTCTTCAATGACTACAATCTTGCCATCGGCAGGAGCCACGACTAATTTATCGGTGTCTTCTACGTTCAGGTAACGTATAGGGCAACGATAGAAGTTAAGCACGATGCAATACACAACACCCATGACTACAGAGAAAGACCAAAATGGTATTTTGTTGTCAAAGGCATTCCACAATATCACCGCAATTGCTATGATAGCAATGATACCGTAAATCAGCTGGTCGGTACCTTCACGGTGTAATCTAATCTTCTTTAGTTTCTTTATTTTTTGTCCCATTACAGAGAGATTAAGTTTTTATCACTGCAAAGGTACATTATTTTTGTCATTTTCGCAAATTTTTCCGCAATTTCTTTTGGTTATGTCAACTTTTAGCAGTAACTTTGAACTCAAAATTCGCTTTTTAGTATAAAAAATGGAAGATTTCATACATTTACATGTCCATACACAGTATTCCATCCTTGATGGTCAGTCCAAGATTCCCCATCTTGTTGACAAGGCTGTCAAGGACGGCATGAAGGGTATGGCCGTTACCGATCATGGTGTCATGTTTGGCATCAAGGAACTGACCGATTATTGCGGAAAAGTCAATAAGGGTAGAAAAAAAGAAGGTCTGGAACCTTTTAAGCCTATTATTGGTTGTGAGATGTATGTAGCTCATCGAAGAAAAGAGGATCGTGATAAAAACAAGGGTGATATGAGTGGTTATCACCTCATCGTTTTGGCGAAGAATTACAATGGTTACAAAAACCTCATCAAATTGGTCAGCAATTCATGGGTGGACGGATATTATATGCGCCCACGTACGGATCGTGCCGATTTGGAGAAATATCATGAGGATCTGATTGTCTGTTCGGCTTGTATTGCTGGCGAGGTTCCTAAGAAGATTCTGGATGGTGATATCGAAGGTGCACGCGAGACTTGTGAATGGTATCATAATCTTTTCGGTGATGATTACTATTTGGAATTGCAGCGCCACAAAGTGCCTGATGATCCACGTATCCTTGCCAATCGTGAGGCCTACGACTTGCAGCAGCGTGCCAATAAGGTGCTCATAGAATTTGCCAAGGAATATGGCATTAAACTGATCTGTACCAACGACTGTCACTTTGAGGATAAGGAAACAGCTGAGGCTCACGACCATTTGCTCTGTCTTGCTACAGGTAAGGATCTGGATGATCCGAATCGTATGCGATATTCTAAGCAGGAATGGTTTAAGACTCGGGAGGAGATGAATGAAGTGTTCTCTGATATTCCTGAAGCCTTGTCCAATACGCTCGATATATATAATAAGGTGGAAATCTATAGTATCGACCATGGACCTATCATGCCGTTCTTCCCGATTCCGGAGACTTTCGGTACCGAGGAACAGTTGCGTGAGAAGGTGTCAGAAGAAGACCTTTACAAGGAATTTACTTCTGATGAGAATGGGGAGAACCAGTTGCCGCCTGAAGAAGGACAGAAAGTGATAGACCGCTTGGGCGGTTACGACAAAATATACCGTATTAAGTTTGAGGCGGAATATCTGAAGCACCTTGCTTACGAGGGTGCCAAGAAATTATATGGTGATCCTTTGCCGGAAAATGTTGATGAGCATGTCAACTTTGAGTTGCATGTCATGAAGACGATGGGTTTCCCTGGTTACTTCTTGATTGTGTCCGACTTTATTCGTGCTGCACGTGAAGAATTAGGGGTTGTTGTAGGACCGGGTCGTGGTTCTGCCGCAGGTTCTGTGGTAGCTTACTGTTTGGGTATTACCAAGATAGACCCATTGAAATATGACTTGCTGTTTGAGCGTTTCTTGAATCCAGACCGTGTCAATCTTCCTGATATTGATACCGACTTTGATGATGATGGTCGTGGAAAAGTGCTCCGATGGGTGATGGATAAGTATGGGCATGAGAATTGTGCGCATATTATCACTTATGGTAGTATGGCAACCAAGAATTCCATCAAGGATGTTGCCCGTGTAGAGAAACTTCCTCTGGATAAGGCAAATGCACTCTGTAAGGCTATCCCAGACCGATTGCCTGATGGAGCTAAGATGAACTTGACCAATGCCATCAAATATACGCCGGCATTGAGGGATGCGGAGTTTTCTACTGATCCTCGTGAAAGCAATACCATCAAGTATGCCAAAATGCTTGAAGGTACGATACGAGGTACAGGTATTCATGCTTGTGGATTCATTATCTGTCGAGACCCGATTAGTAATTGGGTGCCGGTTTCTACTGCTGATGACCCGGATTTCCCTGGACTGAAGACTGCCGTTACCCAATATGATGGCCACGTGATTGAATCTACCGGTTTGATCAAGATGGACTTCTTGGGGCTGAAGACACTTTCCGAGTTGAAGGAGGCCTGCAAGGTAGTAAAGCAGACATTAGGTGAAGATGTTGATTTGGATACAATACCGATTGATGATGCGCTGACTTATGATCTCTATCAGCGTGGTCAGACCATTGGTACTTTCCAGTTTGAGTCGCCTGGTATGCAGAAGTATCTGCGCGAGTTGAAGCCTACGGTCTTTGAAGACTTGATTGCGATGAATGCGCTCTATCGTCCGGGACCTATGGATTATATCCCATCATTTATTGCCCGAAAGAACGGACAGGAAGAAATCAAGTATGATATTCCATGTATGGAAAAGTATCTGAAGGATACGTATGGTATCACGGTCTATCAGGAGCAGGTGATGCTTCTTTCCCGTCAGCTTGCCAACTTTACTCGTGGTGAGTCTGATGCCTTGCGTAAGGCGATGGGTAAGAAGAAGAAGGATATTGTAGATGCGATGAAGCCTAAGTTCATCAAGCAAGGTCAGGAAAATGGTCATGATCCTGCCATTCTTGAGAAGATTTGGGGCGACTGGGAAAAGTTTGCTTCCTATGCTTTCAACAAATCGCATGCAACCTGTTATTCCTGGGTGGCTTACCAGACGGCATATATGAAGGCGCATTATCCTGCCGAATATATGGCTGCGCTTATGACTCGCCGTTTTTCTCAGATTACTGAGATTACGAAGTTGATGGAAGAATGCCAGTCTATGAATATCAAGACGTTGGGTCCGGATGTCAATGAGAGTTACCGTGCATTTGGTGTGAATGAGCATGGTGAAATCCGTTTCGGTCTTTCTGCCATCAAGGGAATGGGTGCTCCAGCGGCTGATGCCATTGTGGCAGAGCGTGAGAAGAATGGTGCCTATAAAGATATCTTCGATTTTGCCCAAAGAGTAGATTTCTCTAATGTGAATCGTAAGGCTTTTGAAAGTCTGGCGCTGAGTGGTGGTTTCGACAGTTTCGGAATCCCAAGAGAGGATTTCTTTGCCAAGGATTCCAAGGGAAATGTCTTCCTGGATACTTTGGTGAAGTATGGACAGCTCTACCAGCGTGAACAGCAGGAAGCTGTGACTTCTCTCTTCGGTGGAGTGGAAGCGGTAGAAATTGCAACTCCTCCTATTCCTAAGGGAGAGCCATGGAGCACGATCGAGAAATTGAATAAGGAACGTGAACTGGTAGGTATTTATCTGTCTGCTCATCCGCTGGATGATTATAGTATCGTTCTCCATTCGATGTGCAATACGCATTGTACAGAATTGGGCGACAAGGAGGCCTTGTCCAAAAAGGCAGAAATTGTCTTTGGCGGTATCGTTACTGCTCTGAGATCAACGTTTACCAAAACTGGCAAGCCTTGCGGATTTGTAACACTGGAAGATTTTGAGGGTTCCGGAGAATTGGCTCTCTTTGGTGAAGATTGGGGACAATGGCGTGGTATGCTCGTAGAAGGAAGTACAGTCTATGTTACTGCAAAATGCGCTCCAAGATATGCCAATAGTAATTATCTGGAATTCAAGATCAACAGTATTGATTATATGCAGACGATTAAAGAAAACCGTATCGAGAAATTGACGATTACGCTGGATAGTGATATCGTTGATGATACAGTTATCAATGATTTCAATACGATGTTGAAAGATGATCTGGCTGGGAAAACTCAATTGTATTTTCAGATACATGATGTGGAGAGCAATACCTTCATCATGTTCCGGGCGCAAGATAAGACTGTCAATGTGGGCAAGGAACTGATACAATATATTGAGGCGCACCCTAAAATGTCATACCATATCAATTAAATTAAATTGGCATACGGTTTGCAGTAAGACATATCATATTTATAATAATATTAATATAGAATAAAATGGAAGTAACAATTACAAATGACAATTTTGAGAGCTACAAGAATGGTGAGCTCCCATTGGTAGTAGATTTGTGGGCAACATGGTGCGGTCCTTGCCGCCAGATAGCTCCTATCGTTTCTGAACTCGCCAACGAGTATGATGGCAAGTTGGTAGTAGGCAAGTGTGATGTTGAGGAGAATGATGACATTGCTATGGAATTCGGTGTTCGCAATATCCCTACTATCTTGTTCTTCAAAGGTGGTGAGTTGGTTGACAAGTTTGTGGGTGCAGCTTCTAAGGCTACCCTTCAGGAGAAGTTCAATTCTCTCTTGTAATACTTGAATAGTTGTACGCCTTTCATAAGATAAATAGGCTTGTATAATAAACATGAAAGAGGGTGTGTCATCAGTCCATGACACACCCTCTTCTGGTAATCTTCTTTCAGTAAAAGATTTGAGGATAAAATAATTGAAAATTTGAAACGCGAAACGGGGAAAACCCTTCACCCTTCATACATCAAGCGCAAGTTTCTGATACACAAGTAATTACAAGCACAATAACTTAAAATCACCCTTCACCACCCTTCACCACCCTTCATCTCAATCTAAAAGGCGCATTTAGCCTAAAAACTTACTATGAAGGCTAAAATAGGTCGTCTATGAAGGCAAGCGCTGGTCTTAATAGACGACCGGATGGACTCATAAGAAGAGGCTATATCTGGAATTTAAACGTCTTTATATTTTACTTTTGGTATATTTTAAATGAAACAAAGAACCCGTCAATTCAAGCAGAAAATGGACTAAAAACGGCAAAAAAGAAGAAGGACGGTGAAGGGTGGTGAAGGGTTGAATTTTACCGTTCATCCTCAAATCCCCTTGGTTTATCGGCATTCCGGACGAAAAGATGAAGGGTGAAGGGTAAAATCGCATTCCGATTTTAAATTTTCTGCGCTATAAAGATTTTTCCAAAAATCTACCACCTATATTTTATATAAAAACCACTACAAACATTTTATATTAAAAGGAAATAGAGAACTGAATGCCAAGCAGATGTTCTTGTCTTACCTATATTATAACGTGCCTAAGGAGGGGCACTATTGTGCTGAGGTAAGGGCACATTTGCGCTCGGGAAAGAGCACTTTTGTGCCCCCGAGAAACGACAATGATGTCCAAGTAAGACACTACTTGTAACTCCGAAATACAGATTTCCATCTATCAGAGATACGAGACGTAAACATTTTGAGGCTATTGTGGGTCACTTGCAAAAGCGTGTGGATAGCATAGCACAATAAAAGCAAGCAGGTGTA